>Ga0299912_10004820_pt1 | contig 11051 bp, 7 predicted proteins | sample RVTome_2_FD_207667 | JGI IMG/M metagenome (GOLD analysis project Ga0299912, IMG submission 207667) | Soil microbial communities from uranium-contaminated site in the Upper Colorado River Basin, Wyoming, United States - RVT95D214 (version 2) ... | reverse complement strand
AAACTTACTCGTAAACGCTAGGTATAAGATCTTTTACCTGACAACGATATTTTGATTACTCTCGTTTTCAGCATATTAATCAGTATAATTGCATAAAGCCTTGAGAAAACAATTTCACAAACCGATGAATTGTGTAGGGACTGCCAAATTGCTCACAGGATGAAGTAGTATATAATCATGTCAGGAAAGTCATCAAAGAATGGTGAATCCCGAACAGTTCTAGGAGGTGATGAAAAATGGCAGAGCAGAAATATACAATCATTGACTCATGGCCGGGACTGAAAGACGACCTGGTAAGTTTCTTGTCTGACACTGACGCATGGACGATAGCTGAACTAAAGAAGTCGCGTCAGAATAAAAATTGGGAGAAAATAGACAAGGTGATCGATATCATGGAATCAATTCATACTCTGTCGCACTCACAGCAACATGATTGAGGCGAGATTGAGATAGTAGTACTGTTCAAAACTTTCATCAATCAACATTTTGTATCTTTGTTCTTTTCAATATAAGTTTTCAATGGCTAGGAGCCTCCGCTCTTAACATCGAAATAATGCTTTCTCCTCGTTTCACTAATTCAGAATAGGTTATAACTTCAATCCCGTGAAGTGAGTAATTCAATCTTCTGCAAGCCTCCTTTTTCCTCGGGCTCCAGTTTTCTGATTTACCAACCAATATGAAGGCTCGTGGCCTGACAACATGAAAGACCATACCGTATTTTGCTCCGTAACTCTCATTTATGTTGTCTCTGATTTCAAGTCGATGGTCTTCCATTTCTTGGAGATAATTCACAACTTGTCCAATAGCAGTGTTAGTATCTGGACACCAAATATACGAATCCGCATGGCCTTTATCTCTCCTGATCACATCAGGTTTGGGTGTCTTAATTTCTAGTATGTCTAGAAAACCGTCACTGGTTGGAAATAAAAAGTCAGGAATGTTATTAAAGCCTACTTGCTCCTTTGGTATCGGGTGTAGATACTGTATTCCAAACAGCCAGTTATTTTTACGTATCCAACTTTGCCAAGAGTTTCGCCCGGACGTTTCTTGAAAACCTCTTCCACTTGATAATCTGAGCTTCAATTCATCCAAGCTCTCTTGATACGCTTCCAGGTTGGACGCTATTCTTAAATCTTGTACCGCGCTCTTGTAGGCTTTTCGTTTCCTTCTTAATTTAGACCGTAGTATTCTATTAGCTTCTTCCAACAGAATAATTTGATTACCTTCTTTTTCAGACAAATTGTCTAAGAGGGCCGGAAATTGCCTTTCCACTTTTTTGATGTCCGATGTCTTCAGATGGTTTGGATCATATTCAAATTCCTCAGGGAAGTATTTATTTAGATAAAACCTAGCGGTATCCAATCCTCTTGCTTGGTAAACCGGAAAGAATCGTGCTTGGCTAGTCTTTCTATACTCATCGTAATTAACGAAGTATTCATTTTTGTCTTTTTTCGTCTCATCTAAACATAATATGAGATTACCATTTGTATTTGTTTTCTTAATAATAGTGATTAAGTGTTTTAAACCTGGTAGAGCACGTCCCACTTGTAATAGCTTGATTACGGGCACATTATTCCACTTCTCGCCTTCCAGCCTTATAAATAAATCTCCAGTAAGATATATAGTGATACCATTTAATTCACCATAATTCCTGTTGTTAATGACAATTTTCTCTATAGCCTTAGAATTGGTTTTTGCCATTTGCTACACCATTTTGTCTCATATCTACTATTCCATGCCACGCCTTTTGATTTGTGGAGGTTGTATTTGCTGCGGTGTTGACCAGTTAAGTTGCAATCTGCAATTGCCGTAGAACCTGACCACGAAAGCAACTGCCGCACCACAATTTGAAAACTGATACTGGTATTCCATCTTGCCGCATCCTGTCCGCCAGCCCCTAAGCACACTATAAGTCTATCTTATCAGCTTGTCAATGGATCTGAACATTATGACGTTCTGTTGCCTGCCTACTCTGACAATAGCTAGGCTATTAATAATGTCGTCACAAGCTTAGACAAACGTGTCTCCAAAACAGCCTTTTCACCACCGGTTACGCCGTGGACAAGCTGCTGTACACACGCCAGAATGTCTTCTGCTACCTCGCTTCTCGATGGCAGCACTACAGGAATCTCCTTCAAGTACTCTTCACTAATCTGATAGGAACCTTTTGGTGTCGGCCGGCGTGAAATCAAAACCTTCTGGGCATACGGAGAGTTGAGGAAAGCTAGGCAATAGCAGAAAACCTCTAGCTCGTTAGCATCGCGGCCCAGCACTTCTGAAAGACTCTTGTGTAGCCGTTCCCTGACTTTGAATGTAGTATTAGTAGGCAGAAGATACTGGCATGCATCGTCTGCCAGAAAGCCTTCGGTATCAAGAGTAAAACGAGGCTCCCTAGCCAGTCTAGGTGAGATAATTCGATTATTCGCTAAAAGTAACGTTGCGTCGCGTGGCCAGAGATACTCATACCAGCAGCGACCAAATGTCTCTATCCGGCGTTTTTTAAAGATGCGACCATCCATACGCACATATGACTGAACCAAATATCGGGCCACCTGAGGAAATTTGACCAACCCGAGCGCAATACGATGTTCAAGAATCTCTTTGGCAGTATTATTATCGAGTGGTCTACCGCGACGAAGTTCACGTTCGTCATCGTCCACAGGATTCTCGAAATCTAGGCTGTCTTTGAGCAGACTGTGTTTTATAGTGAAAGCTGGGACAGTCTTATCGTTATGAATGACGTAAGGATAGAGTAGCACTCGTCCCTCCCATTTGATATGCCAGCGTTCGGTTTCTCTCGTCTTGACAGCGCGATGCACCAGCTCTGATTCCAGGTTAAGGCTAATTGCTTTCTTTTCTGACATGAGGAAAACATCTAAGCATCCACCCGGAGTTACACCCTGCCGGGGCTCTAAAATGTCGGCTATCGAAAACCATCCGGGTTCTAACCCCAAGACAGCAGAACGGCATGTCAGATCCCAACGCTTCACCGCGGTGTCTTGGAGAAATTGACGAGGGCAACGAGTCGCAGTGGTAAAATCTAGAGCTACGCTTCTGCGCCGCCCAGTCAACGATTCAATGCAGGAACGAACAGTATCCAGCACGTGTCGTCGCCGATCGTTTGGGGGGACGTCTTTGAAAGTCTGGTGTTTAGTCAATACAGCAACGAAATTACCTTTGTCGGGTAGCAATTTGTCGAAGATGGTCACCGCTGGAGTATTCATAGCTCTGAAGAAAAGTTGACCAAACGGATTGAGGTCGACAATTATCTGGACTCTGGCTTTTGTCGCTAATAACTGCCTAACTCCCTCGGCCCACTCCTTATCGAGATACGTATCTTGAGTAACCATTGCAAACCTGCCACCGTCGGCTAACAATTGCATAGCGCGCTCTATGAACAGGCCATAAATATCATATTTACCAGTAGCCGCGTTTGGGAATTCCCTCTTGAAACGCTGCTTCTTGCGCTCTTCAAATACAGGAGCTAGGGGTCCCTTTAATACGCCTCCCCAAGGAGGATTCCCACACACCAGATCAAACCGGGTGTTCGTAAGGGCACGGTATCGCTCGAAAGATGTAGCGGTAAGTTGAATACGCGAGTTCAACTGTTCAAACATGTCAGGAGCAATGACCTCTTCGTCAGGTTTCTCGAGAGAGTCAGCCGCAAATACACGAAAATTCAGTGCGAACGTTGGGTTATGCTCGCGTACCCTAGCATACATAGGAAGAAGAAGAAACGTTATATTAAGAGTGGTTAGAAAAGCAGCAAAGGGATGTATGTCGATGGCATGAATATTATCGAGTACTTTATCTAAGGTAAATCGTTGCCTTTCCCAAACTGGGATGCGCTTACCGGCTTCTTCACGATGACAGGGTAACGGTTTCTCTAGATGCTTGAGCAGGCGTGCCGTTGCCACTGCGATAAATGCCCCACTTCCACACGCCGGGTCTATTATCTTGTGCTTGCACAGGTTTTCCGCCTCTGGCACGTAGCCAGCAAGATCCAGTATGAACTCCACCAACTCTTGGGGAGTATAAAAACCACCGATTCGCTGTCTTTCCTCTTCTGGAAGATAATGCTGATATATATTTCTCCATACATCTGCGTCAACTTCAGCAAAATGATACCCGTCTATTATTCGAAGCATCTGAGTAATCAATTGATCCAATTCCCGTACCTTAGTCTCAACAAACACCTTGTTACTCAATTCCATGCTTGTTTTTTTCTCTTCGGGAACATGCCACCAGTCTAAGTCACTTAGCTGATAAACCACGGGTAGTATACCTATCATGCGTCTTTGAACTGATTCCAAAAGGTATATCGCTGGCGTCGGTTCGACAGCAATCGACTCTCTACGTTGTGTTAAAGTCGCTTCTAAGGCTTCGCCACCAAGAAGCGGGGTAAATAAGCCCATGTCTTCACCCATCCGATATACGAGCACTCTTGCCATCAAGACATGGGCAGATTGCGCAGATAACTTGTCTATTTGCTCGTGATATAGAGGAACTAATCCCAGGCGAATGTACTCCGCATCAAAGCGGTCTTCGGCTGGCAGAGCAAGGAGCCTATCAGCCGTTGTATTGGCTGGATTGGGTGCAAACCCCTGGTCTCGCAGAGTACTTGCTAAAGTTTCCCGATGTACATCCGGGCTTTGAATTAGAGGCACAATACTGTTCAACACCTGTTGAAGCGGTACTTGAAGGCTTCGTCGGCACCAGTCGTCAAAAATTGACCTTGTCAGATCGCGAACCGCTACACCGGCTCTACCTCGTTCATAATGGTCAAAAAGTGAGATAAAGAAGGCGGTTAGGTCACTAACTATCCAATCAAGGTCTCTTGCCAGTGCCTCAAGGATGTGAGGCTGAGCGCGAGTAACGCGACTGCGATTTCGCTTTCCCCATTGAAAATAGCGGTCGCCACGAAGCGGTTCGAAGAACGACTCGACCTGCTCAGCTGTGGCTTGAGATATATCTAGACTGACCTCGCTATGAATCTTTTGGCGTCCTTCAAGCGAAACTAAGTCTAGGCGGTCCCATTCTGGGCCGTTGGTAAAAAAAGCCGCTCTTAAATTAGGACAAGAGGAAAGGCGTTCTCTGAATTTCCTTTGCTCGTCTTTCGTAGAACGGTGATAAGGTGCCTTTGTCTCAATGGTAGCCACAGGTTTGATGTATTCATCGAGTAAGAGGATGTCAAATATCTCCCCGATTCTGGCACTTTCATCCGGCCAGCCTAACACTGTAACCAAGAGATGCGACTTTAGCCAGTCACGGAAAGGTCTTTCGTCGCCCTCACCTGGTAATGGTAGTCGCTTGCCAACTTGAACTGTTCGATCAATTACTCTTGTAATTGCTCCAAGTATTAGATTGCCTAAGGAGTCGCTTTCCGCGGACTTCCTTCTGCTTCTAGCTCTAGGGGTCATCGGCGCCTCGTTTTTCTCCTCTTACGATGTCTATGTGCAGTGCCTATGCTAACGACATCGCTTTCTCGCCCTTTGGGGCAATAATAGCACCTGCTCGGGGTAGCTATCAACACGTTTGTCGCGGCTAGTGAGTAGTCATAGACAAAACTATGGCTGAACAATATTACACTCCTAGTGATGCGTCGGACTATCATTGCGCAAAACTGACTTTTTGTTTAGCGCCCGGGCCGTATTCTCCAGCAGGTCAATGAACCTCCGCATTACACGGGAAAGTTATTTCGTTATATTATTCTTATGGTGAGCAGCGGTAGGTAATGCAAATCGAGTCTCCTGTATTAAAAGTATGAAGGGTAGTATACTGGTAAAATCGTCACAGAGACGTCCAATGAGAGCAAAAAACTTCAAGGAGGATGGCTATGCCAGGGAAAGTCTTCATCAGTTGCGGACAGGCGACGCCAACAGAAAAGAAGGTTGCCAACAGAATTCGCGATTGGCTGAAGCGACAAAGTTTTGACCCTTACATCGCCATCCAGACGCAGAGTATTCAAGATGTGAATTCAGGTATAATTGGCAACTTAAGGGCAGCCGATTACTACATCTTTATTGACTTTCGGCGTGAGAGGATACATGAGAAGATGTGTGAGTCTTCTCAGGAATATCGTGGTTCTCTTTTCACAAATCAAGAACTTGCCATTGCCTACACTCTGGGTTTCGATCAGGCGCTGTTCTTGCAGCAGACTGGCATAAGACTGGAAGGTATAGGCAGGTACATATTGTCAAATGCAAGACGATTTGATAATTTGGACGAAGTTCCAAAACTAGTGAGGGAGGAATTTAAAAAACGTGGATGGAAGCCGGATTACTCGAGGCATCTTGTTCCTACGTCAATACATATTCTTAACCGAACTCTGCAGTACAGAGACCACACTGGCATATACAATCAATATATCTGCCACATAGAGATCGAGAATAGAAGAAATGATTTCGGAGCATTCTCAACTATTGCACGTCTAGATAGCATTGACCTTCCTTCAAATCAAACCATCTGGCCTGACAGTTCTTATTTAAAATGGGCGGGGCAATCTGGTTACGAAAGAACCTTACTGCCAAGGACCTTGGCAAAGTTCGATGCTTTCGCCATAGAGGATAAGCCTGGATACGATTACGTATACTTGCATAGCTCGGCAGACGTGCTCCCTCGGCAACCAATTCTACAAAATCAACGCGGTCAACACACTTTAAGTTACCAAGTATTTGCTCAAGGTTTTCCTATCTTAGAGTTTAAAGTGGTTCTAAATCTTACAGGTAGGATTGGAACAACCACTGTTAAGATTGTCTAAAACAGGTTCGCTCACAAGAGTCTTATATGTTATCTGTGTCTCCATAAGGACAATGGTGAAAAGGGTGAGGAGTAATATAGAGCGAGAGAGCACGTCTGATAAATCAAAGATTCTAGCTCATTCTCATTTCTATGTTGATAGTAGTGGCATCCGCTATGAGGTTGTGGGGAGGCCCTGGTTTGGACCAAGGAAACGTGGGAAGAGAATACTTCTTGCGTCGGCCCTATATGGACATGAGTGCCTCCCTGATCATTTCTTTCGCTATTTAGAACGGAATTACGCGGCTGCCATGAGTAATATCGAGTGGGTGCGCTTTCACAAATGCACATATCTGGAAGGCCACGAAAGAACGTGGGAACAGCGCTTTGCGATTTGCAACACTAAAGCTGACTTCAAAACTCGTACTATCCTACATGAAGAGGGGCAGGTAATTGCTAATACTACCGGATGGTATCCGCTTGTCTCTGGTAGACGCACGGCGTCGAGAAGGGCATTGAGTCCTCCTTGGTTAAGTGCTTCAGAATCATTAGGTCCTATCATCGGCAGTTGTCAGTTTGGCTACCTAGAGGCAGTATCCAATGTAGATCAGGAATTGGGCGGTTGCTCTTTTCTTTTAGAGTTTACCAAAGGCGCTATTCTGCTTGACGTGGGTTTCCAATACAGAATACCCGAGTCTGCTTCAGCGCCGGCTTTCGGTGTGGTGACTCACACGCACCAGGACCATTGTGGTGGTTTGGAACTCGCGATGGTTAACAAATTATCAATTGTTGTCAGCGAGAGTGTTGCACGCCAATTGTACTTCACAGGCCACGTAAATAGAAACACAGCCTCGCTTCTGCAATTGCGGCTACCAACTAGTATCATCTCAGGCGACGGAACCAGATTTACATTTATGCCGAATGCTCATACTCCTGGGGCAATGATGGTGATGGTCAACACTGCATCTAAACAGCAGCTTCTCTATACAAGTGATTATTGCCTACGCAATTCGTATTATCAGCAAACGCCAGCAGACATACTTGGGCTGTTTTCAGACTCAGCCACGGGTAAGTGGTTGCTTCTAGATAGCGCATTTCTTGGGCATGAGCCAGAAACAAAATCAGACATAGGCCTCGATATACTTAAACGAGATTTAAAAAGGGAGCATGACTACGGCCATGATGTAATAGTTGTTTCAGAATCGGCAGATTATCTCTACTGCATTGTCATGTGGCTTTTCCAAACATTTTACGCGGGCGACAAATCACAGTTGGACAGGCACCTGCTCGTTGAACCGTCTATCATCCGTCTGCTGGAAACTACATTTGAACCGTTCATACTTAGGCAACATGATAGATACGACCCGTTTATGAAAGCTGTACTTGGCAAGGGGATGAGTAACTACCTCGAATCTGCCCGATTATACCCCTTTACTCAAGAGTTGGATAGGTTAGGGCCTCCGCGCCCTTATGATATTATCTGCACGGTACCACATTTGCCTCGCAGCTTGAAGATGGCTAAGGGAGACATTTTAGTACTAATTGTGGGTCGGCTACGAACTTCGACAGAAAATAATCTACGTACGGTACTCAAGGAAAAGAGGAGTCTTTGGCTGCATGGTCCAGATTTCACCTTCCATTCAAGTGCCGTAGATGTGGCTAACATTGTTGGTATGGCGGCGAAAGAAGGAATTAAGCCAATCATATTCCACAATTTTCCCAAGCGAGTGCATAAGGCTCTCGACACTCACGGAATATCTGGGCAGAGTTACGAATGCCTATATTCAAAGAGGATACGAATTAGATAAAATCATTATCTAGAATTCCAAAAGGCGTACCTAAGGAATTTTTACCACGTATCCCTAATCGACGGTGAACAAAAACTCATTTTGTTAACTTTGCCGTCCCACTATCTATGAAACCCACCTTGACCACCAATGAGTCAGAATTCGAAAACTCTTTAATATGTTGTAAAAGGTACATTCGTAATTTTTAAATTCTTCGGGGTCCGCTGAGCAACCTACATTCCAAAGTAGGCCGTCTTTAGTAGTGAATAGGTCTAGGTTGCGTTGTTCACCGGTTTCGAAATCAAACGTTCGATAATCTAGTATTATTGCTTCTCTTCCATCAATAGTTGTTTTAGCCTGCGAATATTCAAGGAATCCCATTAGGTTATTCCTTTCGTATTGAAATTCTCCCTCCATATATTTGTCCAGCGTCATACCTGCAGGCATTGGCCCTAATGAAATAAGCAAAAATGCGGCATATTTTTCGTCTATCGGTATATGTCCAATGAAGACAAATTGAGTACCTTCAACTGTAATTTCTGGGGCTGTAGTTTCAATGATTTCTTTAGTATCTCTAAAAATTTCTTCTATCATTTCGTTGTCAGGTATTAACTCGGGGGGATATGAGATACTAAAAAGGTTTTCACTAGTGTAGGTGATAAAGATGGGTGGAATTTCTGACTTGGGTTTTATTTCCGGGGCACTATTCATATGTGAAGGGCCATAGCACCCGACTATCAGAAGTAAGCTTACGATTGCAAGTAATAGTTTCTTCACGGTTCACCTACAACGTGAAGTCTGAGCTCATTATACACCCCAAAGAACATGGCGGAATACCTGTATATATCAATTTCGTTAAGCCTATCCGCTATCGTAGACACCAGTTCAGGCCTTTATCTGCACCTGTTGTCAATAAAATCTCCTAACAACATCGAAAATGATTTACGCGTAGTTAACAACTTAGCGAATTGTTGAACTAACCATATTAGCGCTCAAATCACCGACAAACAAAGTGAGGCCCCATTGGTCATATCCACGCCAAGAAAACAGATTTCCGATGTATTACGGGACAGTACCACAGCGGGACAAGGGCATCTTGACAGCCTCTTAAGCAAAAACTAAACTAAATGAAGTAGAGAGCAGGAAACCGAGTAGATTCGGCTTATTGAGGGGGTGAAATTGAGAAAGTTTGTACCGATTCTACTGATTATATTGATGGCTAGCAGTTGCACCAGTGTGACTTCATCTGTGACTCCATCAACGCCAATTGCCTTTATCTGCAAGCAGGCAAACGTCACGCAAGGTGGTGTCTATAATGATGAAATCTACGTCATGAACGCCGATGGTAGTAACCAGACCAATCTCACAAATAATCCTGCCCGTGATTGGGCCCCGGCGTGGTCACCTGACGGCACCAAGATTGCCTTTATCTCCAAGCGCGATGGCAACGATGAAATCTACGTCATGAACGCCGATGGTAGTAACCAGACCCGACTTACAAACAATCCCACCGATGATTGGGCCCCGGCATGGTCACCTGACGGCACCAAGATTGCCTTTTCCTCCTATCGCGACGGCAACTATGAAATCTATGTTATGAATATCGATGGTACTAACCAGATCAACATCACAAATAATCGTGCCCATGATGTTGACCCGCAGTGGTCTCCTGACGGCACCAAGATCGCCTTTTCCTCCACGATCGACGGCGACTATGATATATATGTTATGAACGCCGATGGCAGCAATCGGGTCAACCTTACAAATACTCCCGGGTTTGATTATGGTATAACGTGGTCGCCTAACAGCACCAAAATTGCATTTGAATCCTATCGCGACGGCAGAAATAACAATGAAATCTACGTCGTGAACGCTGATGGAAGTAACCAGGCCAATCTCACAAATAATCCTGCCCATGATTGGACCCCGGAGTGGTCACCTGACGGCACCAAGATTGCTTTTCATTCAAGGCGCGACGGAAACGTTGAAATCTACGTCATGAACGCTGATGGAAGTAACCAGGCCAATCTCACAAATAATCCTGCCCCTGATTGGTTTCCGGACTGGTCACCTGACAGCACCAAGATTACTTTTGAATCTAATCGCGATGGCTTCCATGAAATCTACGTGATGAATTCCGACGGGAGCAGGCAGAAGAGACTCACCAAAAATGCTGCGATCGGCCTCGAAAACAGTTACCCGGTGTGGGCACCCCGTTGACAACCAACTAACTTACTAATTGAGATTCTGCAGGTGAATCAACAATCGTCTAAATTGTTACTCAATTGAACCAAAGCCTGGTTTGTTCAATAACTATAGTCATATGTGTACCATTGACTAATATTCTACCTGTAGCTATAATCTGAAGCTGAAAGGAGGCAAGCGGCCTCCGCCTTTTCTACAACTCAAATGGGGTTCAGGTGGCCGGCGGTTCAAATCCGCCCACCCCGACCATATTTCGCATCACCCCTGTAACACTCCGGCCTATTTGTCGTATATTATATATAAGAGACCACTTGATGGAGG
>Ga0299912_10004819_pt1 | contig 11052 bp, 5 predicted proteins | sample RVTome_2_FD_207667 | JGI IMG/M metagenome (GOLD analysis project Ga0299912, IMG submission 207667) | Soil microbial communities from uranium-contaminated site in the Upper Colorado River Basin, Wyoming, United States - RVT95D214 (version 2) ... | reverse complement strand
AATAGTCCGCTAGACTGGAATTTCGAATTTCAATCACTTCTACTTGTTGGCGTGGCCTATCTGGGGATATCTTATGTTCAATCCCAGCGAGGGCATATCTGCATGGATGTGTTTTCTTCACGTCTATCCAAGACGAACCAATTGGGCCTTCAGCTTCTTAATGATGCTATATTTCTCTTCCTTGCCGTAATTATTACCTGGCAAATGGGCTTACAGGCTTGGGTAGCTTGGGTGACCGGCGACTTTGTCTGGGGTGTTGTAAAGTTTCCTTTGTGGCCGGCAAAATGGATCATTACGTTGGGCACTGGCCTACTCAGTTTACGCCTGATTTCAGATATCATCAACAATCCATTGTGGCAAAAGCAGCCGGAAGCTAGGCAGAACAGGCATTTTATTGGATTGGTGGTGATAGCCATGGTTTTTGTTATCACATTAAGTGGGGTTATCATTGCCAGGAATTTGGCTATGGAATCTCAAATCATTGGCTGGGTTGCCATAGCTCTGTTTTTTATTCTGCTGCTTATCGGAGCGCCTGTTGCCCCTACGATGATGATTTCTGGCATTTGTGGCTTCTGGCTATTGCGTGGGGGTGCCACCGCATTGTCGATGGGAGGGACGGTGCCCTACCAATCAGCAGCACAATACACCATGACGGTTTTGCCCCTTTTCATCATCATGGGGAGCTTTGCTTACTTCGCCGGTTTTGCCCAAGAGGGATTTAACCTCGCTCGGCGTTGGCTGGAGGGTATTACCGGAGGCCTAGTCCATGCAACCATACTTGGAGAATGCGCCTTTGCTGCGGCTTCAGGGAGTAGCATTGCATCTGTGGCCGTCCTTACTAAAGTAACGATACCTGAGATGATTAAGCATGGAGTGCAAAAAGGATTGGCGATAGGAGTGGTTGCTGCATCAGCGACGCTCGACATCATGATACCGCCTAGCGGCACGTTCGTGATCTATGGCATGCTTACGGGGCAATCTATCGGTAAACTCCTCATAGCGGGTGTCATTCCTGGCCTGATTGGCGCCGCGATGATCATGATAACGGTATACATCAGGTGCAAGCTTGACCCAAGCCTTGTTGCCCCAACCTCAACCACCCATGCTTCATGGAAGGAACGCTTATTAGCCATCCCCCGCGCCTGGGGTGTTATGTTTATAGGAATCGTGGTTCTGGGCGGACTTTATGCGGGCATTTTTACACCCACTGAAGCCGGAGCCATTGGTGCTACCACAGCATTCCTTGCAATGCTGGTTACGAGAAAATCCAAGAGACATGACCTTTACGAGTCTCTGTTAGAATCAGCAGCTGTTAGCAGCACCGTTCTTATTATCCTTATAGGTGGTATGATGTTTAGCTACATGTTAGCGGCTTCACGTCTCCCAGCGACGGTAAGCGAATACATCGTTGGTTTAAATGTTCCGCCTATGGCCATACTCATCGCCATCATGGTTCTATATCTCATATTGGGGTGTTTTGTGGACTCGATAGCCATGATGGTCATCACTCTCCCTATGGTGTACCCGATTATTTTACGGTTAGGCTTTGATCCCATCTGGTTTGGGGTTTTGGTAGTGCAGACCGTCGAGATTGCTCTCATTTCACCACCCTATGGAATGAATCTGTTTGTACTTAAGGGAATGTTACCAGACACCACTTTGGGAGAGATATACCATTCCGTCGTTTGGTTTATTGCCCCGCTCGTTGTTACTTTGGCCATTTACATTGCATTTCCCCAGGTCTGCCTCTGGCTTCCTAACATGATGTCGAAATAGCAGTTTATCAGATGCATGGCTTCATTTTACTTTCATAAAACCTTTATCCAGACTGATATCGCCTCCTGAAACATAGGTGCCAACAATATTACCTCTAGTGATCGGCAAAAGCAAATATGAGGGGTATTCGGCATTATGGTAAACCGTAATCGTGTTGGGTGTTTGACTCAAGAGATGCTCGTGACCCACCTGGAAGAGATTCTCTGGCTCATCGTCTGAACTGCTGATTTTAAGCACCATCCGATGCCCTGCCTTGAATAGATTGGCTGTGGGATTGAGACTAATGGAGAATGGATACACTTGACCCGGGACTAAAGGTTGTGGGTTCGTATGGGTGTGGTAGGGAAGCCATGGTTTTGATTTCTTCTTGTCCAGCTCACGGTGCGAAGCCTTCAGCCAGCCCTGGGTCAAGCGAGTTTCCTTGCCATCCGGATCCGCATCCCATAAACTGATAAAGAAATTCATGTCGACACCTCGGCACGAGGCGTAAAGGTTCAACACGATCGGGCCTGCGACCTCTGTGGTCTCCACTATTGGCGCCGAATAATATTTTAGACTGCCGCGGTTGCCTGGAGCATCATCGTATGAAGCCGACGCCGCTTCGGGCCACGGCTCTAACTCGCATAGACTTCGGTTTTCATGAAGGCAGAAGGGAATCCATTTTGTGCCTGGGACAGGAAAGTCATCCGCCATGAGCCACTCATTCGCTCCACGGACAAACATCTTCACCGCCGGCTCATCCATGATGCCAGTATCTATTCCTTTCAACCAGTAGTCGAACCAGCGCAGTTGCTCCCATGAAATCTGATAGTAAGGCCGATCCGTGTAACTGGGCGGAAAAAAGATTAACTTCTTGGGCCCCTTCAGCTCATGCCAGTGATTGAATGGCCCAGGACGGTGCGCTGCCGCACCAAGATAGATAGGCACCTCGATATTGGCATAGTCTATGTCGCGTTCCCGCCAGTAAGGACCATCGGTGGGATGAAGAACGATGTCTAAATAGCTCGCATTCGTAAGTAAATCCGGATTCTTCAAAGCTTCGACAATCTCAGGGGGTACACCGAGATCTTTATCAGCTAGGGCTTGGGCGATGGCCTCTTTATAACCTTGCTCTCCTAACTCCAGTTTAAGCGCGCTCTCCTGCGTGTGAACATCAAGGTTAACCAGAGAAATCAACCATCTGGTAAACCCTTTCTGGAGGATGCCACCTGGCCACCAAAATTCTCTGTAGTTATCCATGAATCCGCCAACGGGAACAATAGCCTTCAAATGCGGAGGTTTGAGCGCTGCAATTGTAGTGTGATGGGCGGCAAAGTAACCCAACCCTATCATACCCACGTTACCATTACACCACGGCTGCTCCGCTGCCCACTCTATGACCTCGTATACATCCCTGACTTCTCTCGGGGACAAGTAGTTATATACCCCTCCCGATTTCCCTGTTCCACGCACACTGCCAATGATATGTACATATCCACGGCGGACGAAGAAATCTATTGGCCCCGCCTCTAGGCAGGCATCTGGCGTCCCACGAATACGCCGGCTCCTCGTGGCTGCAGGCCAGAGTCGGTCCGATTGAATATCTTTGTTGAATGCTGACATCGCCACCAGGGCTGGAAACTTCCCCTTACCATCCGGGCGGAAGATGTCAACGTCAATGGTAATGCCATCGCTTATGGAAATAGAAACATTACGATTGGCAATAATACCATACTCTCTTTTCGATATCTTCCCTGTACCGATGATAGCATCCATGTGGTAACCTCCACATGATTTTTAAGACATTTTTATTGCGTCAGAATTGACCTTACGGTTGAATAAAAATGTTCTAAAAGGTTTGGGTGCGTTGGGAAACACACCCAACCGCCTTTTCAATGCAATATAAGCTTGACAATAAACCTTTGGCAGTATCTCAGCTCTTCTGCGCCTTCCGTTTTTTCCTCAATTCCTCGGTAGCTTTATGATCTACCTCAATGGCTTCCGGATTTTCCTTATCCTTTTGGGTTAGTATAACTCCGTAAACATCCCTTGCCCTTTCAAACGAAAGTAGCCCTTCAATAGCGTTAAACTTTACCCTTTCTGGGTCCCTGTCCAGAGGGTTCCCCCACCCGCCACCACCAAAGCACTTAGTGTACAATATGTCCCCTTCATACAGCTCATATAAGTCGATAGCTTTGATCACTTCTTTTTTCCCATCGGCCCTGAGAACATGCAATGTATTAAGAGGTAAGGGTGGAGCTCCAGCCACACCAAAAACAGGGTAGGTGTCACCAGAAACATCACCCGTCTGAAGAAAAGTACGGGAACCCTGGGGTGCCGTGCAGACACGCTCACCATATGTCCCCCTGGCTCCTATAAATTCACCGGCTCCTTCTGAATCTTGAAGAAGCTCAATCACATCAAAGCGAACGGGGTATGCCAGTTCTTGCTCCTCAACAGATCCTCTCTTTACCATACCAGACGCACCGCCAGAGACCACTCCATCCCACCCATCAAAACCCTTTACAGCACCACTACCACCTTCCTCTACAAAGGGCGCCTGGAAATACTCTCTCGCCCGTCCTGTCCGGGGATCGATTGACGGCAGTCTCCCCGATGCATTACAAGCGAAATGCCGGCTCCAGTCTCCCATGGCTCGCTCGGGTATTGCCTGCGCAAGGGCGTGACTGCAAGCCTCGGTTATTTGAGTGCCGCAAGCACAGCCACAACCCCCATAGGTATGCGGCCGGGTTGGGTTCACTACTTTTCCCGGTGGAGCTATTATATGTATGGGTATCATCGAACCGTGATTGTGAGGAATGGTGGAGTCAAATACCCAGAAGACGGCTTGATAGGTGCAGGCATAAGTGATCCCCAAGGGGGAATTAATAAACTCAACCTGATCATCGCTATCTGAGAAATCAAAGGTCATTTCATCCCCTTTGACGGTCAATTTAACCCTAACGAAGACTTGCTTATCTGGAGTGGTACCATCCCAATCTACTGCCGATTCCCCATAATAAACTCCCTCCGGGATTTTTTTAATTTGTCTGCGTGTTGCTATTTCGTCTCTTCTGAACATCTCGCGGACACAAGCTCTCACTTCATCCAATCCGTATTTATTAATCAGGTTGCAGATATCGTCCTGCATTTTGTATAACGAGCTTCGGACAAGCTCAAAGTCAGCCCAAACAGGAGCCGGGGTGCGGTTGTTATTCAGTATCAGTTCTCGGACATCTTCATTCAGGACGCCTTTTTTATATATTTTGACAGGGGGAATATTGAGACCTTCCCCATAGCAATCATAAGTACCAGGGAAATAACCACCCTGATAGGCACCACCGCTATCCAGAACATGCCCCCTGAAATGACCGTAAAATACCAGATCATCTTTGTAATAGATAGGGATAACACAAGTCCAATCCATCAAGTGACCACTTTGTATGATGTGAGCATCATTAGCCAGGACCGTATCTCCAGGATCAAACTTTCCAAATTTTTTCAATATGTTTTTTTGTGGAATTTCAGCCACCAACGTGTGATGGGGCAAGAAATCTGCCGTGCATATCAAATCTCCCTCAGGAGAAAGTATCGCTGGCCCCAAATCACGGGCTAGCGCCATAAGAGGACTCTGGGCAGAATACATGACTCTTTCACCACACACTTGAATCATAGTCACCAGCCTGTTCCACACAACGGACAGTGTAGCCGGATCAACAACCGACATATCTCCCTCTCTAATCATTACCTGGTATCTCCTTTTCCACTTTAATGATCTAATACAAACGCATTAAATTATTTTACCCCCCACCCTCCCCTCCCCCTCAAGGGAGGAGGGGAGGGTGGGAGTGATGTAATTTTATTTATTACGTTTGTATTAGTTACAGTGCAACGTAGTTGCCATATTCATCAACATGCATCTTGAATCCGGGAGGAATAACCACGGTGGTCATCGTCTCCTCCACAATGCAAGGTCCTTCTAAAACGTTGCTGGAAAGTAATTTAGTACCATCATAAATCCTAGTTTTCACAAAACCATTGCTTTCTTCAAAGTAGCCATCTCGCTCGCCCTTTAAGGCAGAGAAAGCATCTTTAGTCCCTCTCGTTATCTCCTTAAATGATACCTTGGGTACTTTACCAATTGCTGTCAATCCGAATCTCATGAATTCCAGAGGGTAGTTTTCGTTGGAAGAGCCAAACAACTCCTTATGTCTGCGATGGAAGTTGGCTATGGCCTCAGTAATAGCTTCTTTGTTTATTGGTCCACTAGACCAAGAAACTTCGATATCGCGAAACTGGCCATAATACCTCATCCGCAAAGTACGGAGCAAAACTCGCTGACTCTCAGCTACACTTTCCTTTTCCAGTAAGAGAGTCCCTTCTTCTTCCATTTCTTTATATAACCCCTTGACTATGTTCAGGTCCAGGTTAGCCGCCAAAGAAGAGTAATAACGCGAGAAATCATGTATCAAATCTACATCCAGCATGCCGAAACTACTATAGACTGGTGCATATTTGGGAATGAACACTCTCCTGATCTCGAGCTCTTCGGATATTCTTAATGCGCATAGCGGACCGGCAGCCCCGCCAGCACAAAGAATAAAATCTCGAGGATCATAACCTTTTGTGATAAAGGCATGAGACACCCCACTTGCCATCACCGCATTACTAACTTTATAGATGGCGGCGGCGGCCTTTGCAATATTGATCCCAAGTCTGTTAGCTACCTTTTCTTTTATCGCCCTCTCCGCCAGGTCTTTCCTTAATTTCATCTTTCCGGCCAGGAAGTAATCTGGATTGATATAGCCCAAAACCACAGCAGCATCGGTAAAAGTAGCCTCTTCCCCACCCTGATTGTAGCAGGCTGGCCCTGGGTAGGCTCCAACACTTCTAGGTCCAACATGAAGGGTATCCCCTAGGTCAAACCAGGCTATACTTCCTCCACCGGCACTCAATGTCTCAACATCAACGACAGGTAAAGAAAATCTATGATCGGATATCACACTCTCATTCCTGACCATAAACCTGCCGTTGTCAATTATGGCAATATCAGAACTCGTTCCTCCCATGTCTACAGAGAGCAGGCTCTTCGCGCCATGTAATTCGCCTACTGCAAGGGCAGAAGTTGGCCCCGCAGCTGGGCCTGAAATAATCAGTGTGGAAGGCTTTCGCATTGCTACTTGCGCAGTTTCAATACCACCGTTATTTTGCATAAAGAAAAGCTTGCCCTTAAAACCTTCTCCTTCTAAAAGGTCTTCTAACGAATGAATATAATCAGCGATAGAGGGACGAATGTAGGCGTCGATTACGGCAGTGTTGAATCGTTCATACTCTCCGGCTGCAGACAAGATTTCATGTGAGAGCGTAACCTGTGCTTCAGGATAATCTTCTTTAATGATCTCGCGAATTCTCTTCTCGTGCTCCGGATTTAAAAACGAGAAAATAAGGGTCACCACAATACTCTTTACACCCATCATCTTGAGATAAGCCACTGCTTTATGAACACTTTCCTCATTCAAGGGTCTCAATACATCCCCTTTAGAAGTGATCCTTTCCTCGACCCCTACTCGGAGGTGACGCGGAACGAGCGGCTGTGGGAAGTCCATTCTCCAGTCCCACATATTATTCTTGCGAACTCTACGGAGTTGAATCGTATCTGTATGTCCCTGTGTAGCAATTATCCCCATTTTGGGCCCGGATCGCGTAATAATAGCATTCGTGCCTTGGGTGGTTCCGTGGACAATGGTGTCAACCTCACCCAGAAACTTCTTGCGATCCATATTAAGATTCTGTGCCAGATGATCTATGCTGTTCATAATGCCCACCTTCAAGTCTTTGGGCGTAGTAGGCGATTTTGCCATAACTAGATTACCCCGTTCATCAACAGAGATAGCATCAGTAAAAGTACCACCGGTTTCAATACCTACTCGAAATCCCATTGATACTCTCCTTTGTAAGTCTCCCCATCTGACTTGGTTGGAATATTCCAGGGTAATGCCTATCCCTATTCATTTATTCCCTCCTCAAAGCTGTGGCAAAGAGTTGGCATTTTCGCTGGAGCCAGCGTGATGAGCGCAAACTACGCTTGGGTCACGATTGCCATAAGTTCACGGATATGCTCTAGCGTTTCCAGATTTGTAAGGAGTGCGAAAGATTTCTCCACTTCCCTTTTATCTAACACGATGGAGGAACAATCTATATATTTCTCTTTGAATTCTTCATATGTCATTGGATTATTAGAGGTTCCCTTGCAGAAAAGAGTCTCCCGAGAGAATTTTCTATCATTTCTCAGTATAACAGTAACAGATTGCGGGTTCAATCTTCCTTCTCCTTCCAATCCCATAACCGGCATTGGATAACATTGAACAATCCTAGTTCGTTCTATCAAACTTTGAACCTGGGGTTGATTCACCTGCTCGGAAGTGAAATCGTTCAATGTGACCTTACCATCAATCAGCGCTCTGCATGTACAATATTCTAGGCTGAATTTCCCTTCTAACCCCGTTTTCGGCCTGTGATGAATAAGACCCTGAGCTTCAAAAGGACTGACGCCTAATATTATTTCAGACACCATAGATGGGTCAATTTCATACTGATTTCTAAGATAAAGGGCAGAATCAATAATGCCCAGGGTTCCGCCACAGGATGGATAAGGTTTGAAGTTGATTCCAGGTGAAGTAATAGAGAAAGATTTTCCCAGATTTGTACTTGCCTTCTGCCAATCGATTTCTTCTCGGCAACCCAACACCCTTGCATAACCTAAGGGAGCTTCAATGATGTTTTCATCGGCTGTAAAGCCACGGTGAGCTAAGAATGCTGCTAATACCCCAGTTGCAGCGGAGTTGCCCGCATGAAGGGGCTTGGTCATGGTGCCAAAGTTTTGCCGTAGCCCACCCGTCATTGAGGCAGCAATGCCAATGGCCATCCTTATTTGATGTACGTTAAGCTTCAGCAACTTAGCTACTGCCGCAGTGGCGGCCAAACTCCCTATGGTATTTGTGGAGTGCCATCCCTGTAAGTAGTGAATCTGCGCCACTCCCGAGCTGATACATGTCCCCGCTTCGAAACCAACGATATAGGCCGTTAGAACATCCGCTCCTGAAGCATTGATGCCCTCTCCCATAGATAGCACTGCAGGGGCCAAAGATACTGATGAATGACCTCCAAAGACGAAACTAAAATCGTCATAGTCCAAAGCATGTCCCATGGTTCCATTGGCCAAAGATGCAAGATAGGGCGGTACTTTGAAGCCTTTGCCAATAACACCAGACGGTCCCGTACCTCCCATATCTCTTGTGTACCCGGCTATTATATTACCTGCCTCCTCTTTTGACCCAGCCAAAGTAACCCCGAGAAAATCCGTAATGGCTAGCCTGGCCGACTTAAATGCTTCTGCCGGGATGTCCGTTGACGATATTTCATTGATAAAATGTGCGATTCGCTCTGTAATCATTTATCACTCATCCCAAACTTAACGTTTTCTAGCATTCTCTCCAACGATTTTTTAAGATAAGCATATTCCCTCTTCTGAAAATCCCTTCTTTTCCCCTGTTCTTTTTTCGCCTATAGAATCAACTTTGAAAGGAATTTTAAATATTTCTTATAAATCCTTCTGGGTTTTTTGGGTAGGTTTCCTTTTTTTTCGTCTCTCTGTAAGATACGAAACATTCAGCATGCTAATGGAGCAGAAAAAATTTGTCAAGTGAAAATTTCCTTGACAAGCAATTTCCCAGTTTTGTGTTCATCTACTCACCAGAAGCCGAATGACTCAGCCTTATCTAATTTTTTGCTCTAATGTCATTTTTGGTTACTGTGGAACTCATTGATTTTACATCTCTTTATTGAAAAACGAATGGACAGGAAAATTGTTGAAGAAAAAGAAAATATTCACAATGTAAATTTTTTATTTACAAATCTTTTTTTTTATGATATCGAACGATCGATATATATCACAGGCCCTAAATTCAGCCCATTGGCTTAAAATGACGTTACACAGGAATTAGAATATGAAAGACGGCAAGGAAGGTCATAAGTACCAAAAAGGGCTATACCCACAACCGAAGCGAAAAGGAGGAACAGGATGGAAAAGCAAAAGAAAACTTTGTCAGTAATGGTGATGACAGTGTTGGTTTCAATCCTATTTTTTACAGGGCCCACAGGGGCTCCTCAGACTGAGGCTGCGAATCCTACACCGATTTATCAACTTAGGTACGCCAGCCATTATGTACCCGAAGAAATGCAGAATCACGCTCCCCGACTTTGGTTCGAGGCAGTGGAAAAGCAAACCGGGGGTAGGGTTAAGGTCACCCCCTATTACATGGAAACATTGGGCAAGTCAACAGAGATGCTTGATAACCTTAAGAAGGGGGTGTCGGATATTGCTACGCTTGCCTATGTTAATTATCCAGGGGCCTTTCCAATTACCGATGTTGTGTCCTTGCCATGGCTTATTCCAAACCAAGCGATTGGAACAGAAGTAGGATACGCTCTCCAGCAAAAAGGCCTTCTTGACAAAGAACTTCAAGGCTTAAAAGTCCTTTGGTGGCAGGCAACAGAGACTACTGGTCTGATATTCCGCAGAACGAAGGTTACGAAACTGCAGGATCTCAAAGGGATGAAGATTAGGACTTTTGCTGGAGCTGCCCAACAGACACTGCAAGCCTTGGGGGCGACGCCCATCGCCATACCAGGGGCGGAGATATATACGGCTCTTGACAGAGGAACTGTAGATGGAGCGCTGACGAACACAGGCTCTTTTATCTCGAGAAAATTTCATGAGGTTTCGAAGTATTACTTATGGGTTTCTGTGAGCATGGGTGTGCATCTTGTTGTTATGAACCAGAGCAAATGGGATAGTTTTCCTCCGGATATCAAAAGTATAATGGAAAAACTTAATGGACAGGCGAAATACTGGTTTTTTGATGAGTTAACACGACGTAAATATGGTTTGCCAGGCCCCGTAAAGGAAACTGGAGTAGAGGTATATTATCTCAGTCCAGATGAAGAACAGCGGTGGCGGAAAGCTACAGAACCTATGATTAACGAGTGGGTTTCCAAGATGGAAGCCCGAGGCCTACCCGGAAAGGAAGCAGTGAAAACCATCGAGGAGATCGCAGAGCTATATAAAATGTAAGGACAGGTAGAAGGGGCAAGCGAATGGCAGAGGTTGTTATGAGCAGAAATAAACAGAGGGGTAGAATTGGACAGAAAATTGCTTAATAGATGTGAAGGTGTTTTGATATTTTTGGCCATCATCGCGACCTCTGCCATCATGTGCCTAACTACAGTGGATTCATT
>Ga0299912_10004818_pt1 | contig 11053 bp, 12 predicted proteins | sample RVTome_2_FD_207667 | JGI IMG/M metagenome (GOLD analysis project Ga0299912, IMG submission 207667) | Soil microbial communities from uranium-contaminated site in the Upper Colorado River Basin, Wyoming, United States - RVT95D214 (version 2) ... | reverse complement strand
TTTCCTTGTACGTAAGGGCTTGCCCTGAGCGCCCAGCGTGAACCTCTGGACAGACGCACGGCGATGCCGTGCCTTTACTTTTTCAACAATTTGAAGGCGTGGTTCCAGCTATTATTTTTGAAACCATAGACGATCCAGAGCATGGCGAACGTTTCCAGCCAGTAGGAATTTTCGATGCCGCCGAGATCGATAGTCGAAAGCCAGCCCCATTTCTGCGCGAGGTCGGCGATCCATTGCTTCGCGGCGGCGTCGTTGCCGGCGATAAACAGGTCCGGCGTCCCTTCGTCGCGTTTGGCCTTGATCATGATATGCGCGCCGATCGTGTTGAAGGCCTTGACTACTTTTGATTGCGGCAGATGCTTTTGAATCTGTTCGCCCAGCGAATTGTCGAGGGTGGCCGCGAATTTGGGCGGCACACCACCGGAAAAATCCAGCGGATTGGTTACGTCTATGACGATTTTGCCGGCAAAATTTTGCCGACCTGCCATGTCGATCGCGCCAATCGTGGCGACGCCATGCGTCGTCAGAAAAATAATTTCGCCGAACGCCGCCGCCTCCGCGAACGAGCCGACATCGGCCTTCGGACTATTGATCTTTTTAAGCCATTCAGCCAGCTTCGCTTTGTCGCGTGTGCCCAGGGTGACTTCATGGCCAAGGCCGAGCAGCCCGCTACCCAATGCCTGCGCCACGCCCCCTGAGCCGAGAATGCCGATTTTCATAGTATCGCCTTTCTATTCAATGCCTGTTTTGTCTCATGATCAGGCTTATGTTGCAGCCACAAGGGTTTCAGCCTCCTTGCGTTGATATAACCTCGATTTTAGATCCGGAGTGCCTCGCAAGGGGATTAAATCTGCCAATGCCCGTGACGGGGAGAGCATGCCGGAATATCAGGAGATTACCGTTGGATGCGTCTTCAATATATCCGCAAAACTCGAGATATTTATATTCGCTCCTGAAAGCACGCAGACGATGCGCCGTCGCGAGTTAAGTTTATCCGCATGAAATATGGCCGCCGCCGCGGAAACGGCTCCCGCCGGTTCGACCACCAGCTTGGCGGTCTGGCAGAGCGCCGTAATCGCCGAGCTGATCTGCTCCTCGCTAACCCTGATTATGCCTATATCAAATTGTCTTAACAGCGCGAACGGCCTTTCGCCAATTTCGTCCACGTTGATGCCATCGGCAATGGTTTTATTATCCCTGAGCGTAATTCGCTCGCCCTGTTCGAGCGAACGGGTGGCCGCCGCAGCATTTTCCGATTGCACGCCGATTATATGAACGTCTTGATGATGGGTCAGCACGGCCACCGCGATTCCGGCCAGCAGTCCGCCGCCGCCGACCGGCACGATAATCGTATCGACGTCCGGCCACTGCTCCATTATCTCCAGCCCCATTGTCCCCTGGCCGGCGATCACTGCGTCATCGTCGTAGGGATGGATGAAGATGCTGCCGCGTTCTTTCTGCAATTCACGGGCCTTAAGTGAGGCTTCATACAGGTTCTTGCCATGCAAGACGATTTCCGGTTTGCCGTAAAGCTTGGTCTGGATGATTTTGATTTCGGGAGTTGTTTCAGGCATAACAATCGTCGGCTTGATGCCCAGGAAATTGGCCGCCAGCGCCACCCCCTGCGCATGATTGCCGGCGGAGGCGCAGATTACGCCCGCCTGTCTGTCGAGCGGCCGCAAAAGCCGCAGTCGGTTCCAGGCGCCGCGAGCCTTGAACGAACCGGTCCGCTGCAGCGTTTCGACTTTGAGCTGCACGATTCGGTCGGTCACCTGCGACCCGTGCCGCCAGATTTGCAATGGCGTGCGGATTATTTCGGGATGCATCTTGTCGCGCGCCTCTAAAATATCTTCGTATTTGACCAATTTAACCTTTCGCTTTAAATAATCGGGTTTGCCATTATGAGTGCATCTAAAAATCGAGATACTAAACTATTTTCGGCAAGAGCCGGTTCTTATGATTTTCGGAAGATTATTTATTTGTTTAAATATTAAATAGATAAATAGTAAACCCGCCCTAATGGGCCCAAATGCGGCAGGCAGAAGAGACAACCGACGATTCTGATCGCCGCAGATATAATTCGGGATCAGCCGGCGGGAAAGCGCGGGAGCCATCGATGAACCTTCTTGGAATATTCGGCCCAGTCGCTCCCAAATTGGGCGGCCAGCCATGGTTCTTCACGATTGATGGTATGCCAGCGAAACATGAAAAGCAGAAAAATCAAGTATCCCAGAAGGAGCGGGGAACCGAAACCGATGGACAGGCCACCGACAATAAGCGCCACTGCCGCATACATCGGATTACGCATATAGCGGTATAAGCCAACGACCACCAGCCTCTTCGGCGGTTCCCAGGGCGCCAACGTGCCCCGTCCTATCGCGTAGAAATCCCACATGCACCGGATCAAAATAATAATTCCCAATGCCGATAGTATCAGGCCGGGGAGCATACGACCCCAGCGCCAGGGGTCGATAGCTATCAGGATAGCGGGGATTATGCCGGATATCAGGCCCGGCAGAATCGTGAAAGCCAGCAATGACTTTAAGACCAGCAAGTTCGATTTTCGCGGATCCGGGCCGATGCGGGATGAAATGGCGATCATTTATTTTGCCGCGACATTCATTGCGCCCACTACCGGGACTTCTGTCTTAGCGCCGTAACCGATTTGGTGATAAGCTCGCTTAATATTTTCAGATCAATATCCTCGAGCTTATTGACATACAGGCAGGCTTTGCCGGTTTTGAATTTTCCCAGTTTACTTAACAATCCCGCATATTCTCTGAAACCGGACATTATGTATAGCGTCAAGTTTTGTTTGCGAGGGGAAAAGCCGGTGAGGAACCAGTCCCCCTCGCGACCGGAGGCATATTTGTAATGATACGATCCGAAACCGATTATGCCGGGGCCCCACATGATCGGATCGGCACCGGTGATTTTTTTCATCTGCTTAGCGAGCGCCTCGCAGTCTTTTTGCCGTCTCGGATCGGTGATTTTTTTGAGAAATTGCGCGACTCCCTCGGCGGTCGGTTTAGTTTTCAATTCGGCCATTGCTACGATCCTCTCTTTCTGGCGTGATTATTATTGCTATCAGGCTATTGCCGCCCAATTTGAAATCTGTAATCGACATCTTGAACCATTCCGCGTTTCTGAAGGTTCGCATGATTTGATGGCGGTAAGCTATCACTCAGATCGCGTCGTTGAATTCATCCCTATATCTGGCGACTCCCGACAGATTGGGCAAAATGCTTTTATCGATTATCAAAATCATGAACGCATCATCGGGGATTCCTTCCCACTGGCTTGTCACGCCATATTTAGAGGCCATTTCGAAGCCGAATCTGGGATAATATTCAGGATGCCCTAGCACGATTACGAACGGGCAGCCGCGGTCTTGGAGAATCCGCAGGCCCTGCTTTACCAGTTTTGAGCCAATACCTTGCCGTTGCCGGGCCGGTAAAACGGCCATGGGGGCCAACCCCATGCCTTTCATTTTGCCGCTTTGATTTTCGATGGTCGCCGGCGTAAACATGATATGGCCGATTACTTCGCCGGTTTCATCGGCCACCAGCGACAAAGCCTCAGAGCAATCCCATCGAAGCGTTTCGACGATATTTGCTTCAAGTGGCTGCCCGAAAGCCTGTTCGTTGACAATCCGGACGGTCGCGTGATCTTCGGGCTTTTCCAACCTGATTTGCACCTGGCGATTCACAGGATATTCAATCATCTTTTCAATTGGCGGCAATTGCCTGAATTAAGGTCACGAGTGTCAATAGCAATAGAATGACCAGAACCACATACATCAGCCACCTCAGCCAGTTGAAACCTTCCAGCCTGTAAAAAGCGACCCCCGGCGCGACAAAACCACCACCGCTGATTTCTCCGGCAATGGTGTCGCCGCTCCAGGAGATTTGCTTCCCGCCATAGGCAACCAGCAGCATTTCGATTTCCTCCATGTCTTTGCGGCGGCGCAATTGGAACATTCGGTAGCGCTCCAGAGCTACTGTCATGACGAAGAGAAAAAACGACCCCATCGCGAGAATCGCGGCGCGCAGCCACAAGGGCACAACATAGCCGAAGCTGACCGCTGCCAGGGCGCCGGCAATCGAAACGGTAACCAGCGGCACCTGCCAGATCAGGCCCATGAAATGGGTATGATGGGCGGCGACCACCGAATATTGCCAGAGCAAAACCTGCAGAGTTTCACTGTTAGTTTTGTTTTCTTCGCTCATGGCTGATGCTCCTCGTATATAGGTTGATAAGGGATCATTTTTTCAGCACGTAGATAGTCCAGGGGGCGATCCTCATCTCGTTTACCCATTTATAAGGTTCGCTCTCGAGGCCCAACGGCTTACGGGTTTGGATAAGAGTCAAACCCGCTCGGCGGTAAATATCAATGTATGATTCGCCCGTCCAGAGCACGTCCTCAACGGGCCGGCGATCCTCCACGTCGGTCATGATTATTCTGACGATATCGCCGCTTTTCGCCAGCCGATTTTCCGGAAAATCCTTGGTGGTAAATGACGCCCACTCGTTGACATATATTTCAGGGGAGGAAACCAGGTTTATGAGTTTGCCATCGGCCTTGAGCAGACGCCCTATTTCTGTGAAGTTCTGCAGCTTCTGCTCGGCGGTCGGGATATTATCGAAAGAGAATACGGATTGGACGAGGTCGAATGATTGATTTTCCAGCACACTCAAATCGCCTTTGGCCACGACGCGATAATCTCCCAGCGGATCGAGTCCGCGCGCTTTAGCGATCATGCCTCTGGAGATATCGATCCCGATCGCATCGAAACCCAGTTTGCGCAAAAACCTCGTGGAGCGGCCCGTGCCGCAACCGAAATCCAGAGCTCGGTTCCCATTGACATGCTCGGCGATGATCTGCGGCAAATCCCGATAAGCTAAGTAGTAGGTGCCGGGGAATTCCAGTTTGGCATACGATTCGGCGCGGCGAGCGTCTTCATAGACATTGTCGAATTGCATTGTGTTACCTCTCAAAGAGCCCGATAAATCCTGTTACAATAAGTAGGGCGCCAATTTTCAAAAGTCTCGCATTCTAATTAGCTTGAGCCAAGTTACGATTTACAATGTAGCCGCGATTTTCATTTTGAGATCGCCGTATTGCCACCATCGAAAATTAAGATTAAACCTTGATATTTAATAGCTGAAACAGGTGAATTCCAGGGGAATTTCAAATTGCCGTTATGCCGGATGAAGGCGAAATCTCGGTCAATCGCTCGGTTTCGATTTATGCCTCCCCTATTGGACCTCGAAAAGCGCACGACTGATCCAGACTAAGACGACTATCAGAACCAGGCCTATAATAATGCTCCAGCCGATAAGCTTTTTCTCGATCGGCAGCAATGGTTCATATTCCATTTTCTTGATCTCATCTGATAGCCTTGGCTCCTGCATAATTACTCCTCAACCGGCGATCGGCGGTTTCACGCCCTGGAAAAACAGCCACGAAATAAACATTCCAATCCAGATTATGAATCCAAATAGACATATAATATAAACTAAGGCAAGCCGCCCGATGCCCTCTTCCCAGAGCCTGCGGAAATTCGAAACCACCCCGATGGTGAAAAAGGTCATCACGAAAAATATGCCGCGAAACACGTTTGCCTCACCCATGGCGACCCTGGTATGACTTACCAGGTTAGGCGCAAGCACGGCAATTATAATGACGGCAAAAAAGGTGGCCATATAGCCAAGAATGAATTTGGGGAAGCGCTCCCAGATTTGCCCGAGCCGGATTTTTTCGTTCGTGCGCCGTTCGATTTTCGCCGACCAGATCCAGGCTAAGATAAAAGCCCAGATAGCGATGAAAATATCTATAAAGACTTTCACAGTGGTGGTGGTCGCCATCATCCAGCCCGGCTGGTAGTTGATGCCCTGTTCGGCGGACACTTTGGCCAAAATCAATGATTCGGTTATCGCCCCGCTGGCCACCGCGGCGCCATCGGTTTTCACCGCCAATCCCATCCACGCGCCTGCCACCATCGGTTCGTTCGCCAGAAACTTTTGCGCGAGGAATGGAAGTAACAACAACTCGACGACGGCGAAAATCACTACCAGCGAAGAAACCATGATTGGGACAACCGGGCGCGCCTTGATGGCGGAGCCGGTGGCGATGGCGGCCGAAACGCCGCAGATTGAAATCCCGCTGGCCAGAGGCACTGCCCATTCCCGGCTGAATTTGAAATACTTTCTGGCGACAAAATACACTATCGCCCAGTAAATAAGATAGGCTTCCACGATCGCGCAAAAGCCGCGAAACATCACCGAGGTCGCCAGCCCGAGCTGCTCGGCAGCGGTGATGCCGAGGTAACCGCCCAGTACGACAATGGCCGACTTGATATACAGCTCCGGCCGCACCGCCTCATTAATGGCCTGGGCGAACCCGGGAGCAAAGTTGCCGATGATCAACCCCACCACCAACGCGATGATATAGCCCGCCTCGGAGGTGAGATTAAGCGACCAGGAAATGCCGAATTTGTCGAGCTGGTTCGTGGTAGCGGCGATATAAGCCCAAGCGCCGAAAAACCAGCAGATATAGCTGATAATAAATACGACGGTGAACGCCACGATGAATTTCCTGATATTGGCCTTGAGCAGCCCGGCGCCAATCGTCATTACCGCTAACAGGAAAAGATAAGTCAACAACAACGAGGCCAATCCCGGCAGCCCGGCGAAGCCTTTGGCGACCGGATTTAACGCAAGGGCCGGATTCGTCCAGATGCCGGTGGTCACCGCCCAGCCGAGCAGATCCCCGCCAAATAATATCCCCAGCGCCAGAACAAAAATAAAAAGGCCGACAATCACCGCCAGCCAATCTTCAGTTAGTTTCGTTGAAACCTTCTGTTCCATCCCGCTTCGCCACCTGATTCAGCTCGTTCGCTTTTTATAAACGCTTGCACCAATAAGTCATTTAAAATATCGAAATATGCTTGTCAAGAAAATTATAGGATGCCGTATCAGCCTGAACCGCCTATGACACAATCCCGAATATCCCTGAGGCCCCGGCGACGCGGCTTATATCCTGATGACGTTCAGGATAATATTACACTTGTCGCAATCTCGTTTTGTCTTAAGACCTTTATAAAATATTATGATTTATTTTAAATTTTTCGCTTGACAGGCCGAAACATAATCGCATATTAACATGCGATTAGAGGAATAGCGATGATTTCGAAGACCGGCATACATGCGACGCTGGCCCTGACTTTCATGGCCCGGCTGCAACCCGGAGAATACTCCGGCGCCGCGCAGATCGCCAGAGTCGTCGGCGCCCCCGGCAACTACCTCGGGAAATTGCTCAAACAGCTGGCCGCCGAAGGCCTGGTTGAATCGCAAAAGGGTTTTGGCGGCGGTTTTCGTTTGGCCAGGACGGCCAAAAAAATCACGCTATTTGATATCGTCGAACCGCTGGATAAGGTGAGCAAATGGCAGGGTTGTTTCCTGGGGCGGACAAAATGCACGGCAGAATCGCCCTGCGCCGTTCATCATAAATGGTCCAGAATCAGGGACAGCTATCTGCATTTCCTGAAAACCACCACCATCGATCAACTGGCTCATACCGAGACTGGACGGAAAGCATAATATTAAGCTGGTCATTAATAGGATAATAACATGCGAATAATTTTAATATTTCGAAGGAGTAGATCATGAAGCCAACTCAGGTTCTTTCTGAGGAGCACCGGGTAATCGAGGTTATGCTCGACTGTCTTGAAAGGCTGACCGAACAGGCCCTTGAGGCCGGCGCGCTCGATGAAGAAGCAGCGAGGCAGGCGGTCGATTTTATAAGAAATTTCGCGGACAAGTGTCATCACGGCAAGGAGGAGGGCAAACTTTTCCCCGCGCTGGTTGCCAAAGGGCTGCCCGAAAATAGCGGGCCGGTGGCGGTAATGCTCCGCGAACACGAACAGGGTAGGACCTTCGTGCGGGGCATGAATGAAAATATCGCCGCCGCCGCGCATGGCGATCGAAGGGCTCTGGAATCGTTTGCGGAACACGCGCGGGGCTACATTAACTTGCTGCGAGCCCATATACAAAAGGAAGACGGCGTGCTGTTTCCCCTGGCAGATGAGATTCTCACGGAAGCCGAACAGCAATCGCTATTGAATAATTTCGATGTGATCGAATCGGAACATATGGGCGCAGGCACACATGAGAAATACCTGAATATAGTCCGGGACCTGACCAAAAAATACGGCGTCCCTCTGACCGATATGCCTAAAAACTCCTGCGGGTGCCACCACCAAAAAACGACCGAGTCCACTCGCAATTAAGCGGGTGTTTGGCGAAAGGGAATCAATATGAGAAAATATTGGATAGCCTTCATAGCCGTGATCCTGATTTCGTTCACGGTCCTGGGCTGGGCTGGTTTTAAAATCTATCAGCAAAAGCCACCCATACCGGATAGAGTGATCGCGCGGGACGGCGAAGTGATCGTTCCCTCCGGAAACATAGTGGAGGGGCAGGCGGTCTGGCGAGCGATGGGAGGAATGGAGCTTGGTTCGGTGTGGGGGCATGGCAGCTACGTGGCGCCCGATTGGACCGCCGATTGGCTGCATCGCGAATGCGTGTTCATCCTTGATGAGTGGTCGCAGGCCGACTACGGCAGAGCGTTCGATAAGGCCGACCCTGTCCAGCAGGCGGGCTTGAAAGAGCGTCTGAAAATGCTGATGCGCACCAACACCTATGACGAGCAAACGAATCAACTAATACTGGATCCGATCCGCGGCAGGGCCTTCGAACAAAACCTGAAATATTATCAGATTTTATTCATGCGAGGCGACCCCGAATATGCCATTCCGGCAGGCACCCTCGACAATGCCGAAAAAATCAGGCAATTGGCCTCCTTTTTCTTCTGGACCGCCTGGGCGGCCTCCACGAATCGTCCCAACGACGACCGAACATACACCAGCAACTGGCCGCATGAACCGTTGATCGATAACAAGCCCACGCCCGATGCGATTATCTGGACGGGCTTCAGCATAATCATGCTGCTGGCCGGCATCGGGCTTCTGGTCTGGTATCATGCCGCCAAAAGCCGGGAACCGGTGGCTGAAAAGGTGCCGAATACCGATCCTCTGCTGAATTTCAAACCGACCCCTTCTCAAACAGCTATCGTCAAATATTTCTGGACGGTGGCCGGCTTATTTTTGCTGCAGATGATTATGGGAGTCTTTTCCGCTCACTATGGGGTCGAAGGAGAAGGATTTTACGGGATTCCGCTGGCCAAATGGCTCCCCTATGTCATCACCCGGACCTGGCATACCCAGCTCGGGATATTCTGGATCGCCACGGCCTGGCTGGCGGCCGGGCTTTTCATCGGCCCCGCCGTAAGCGGCGAAGATCCGCGAGGGCAGAAATTGGGCGTGAACGTGCTATTTGGCGCCCTGGTGGCGGTCGTCGTCGGGTCACTGGTCGGAGAATACTTGAGTGTCAAGGGAATGCTAAGCGGCGATTCCTGGTTTTACCTGGGGCACCAGGGGTTCGAATATGTGGACCTGGGCCGCGTCTGGCAGATCGCTTTGTTCATTGGGCTCGTGCTATGGCTGTTCCTGGTCGGGCGGTGCACCATTAAAGGCATTAAAAAGGGCGGCGATCAGAAACCTCTTATGACCATGTTCCTCATATCGACCGTGGCCATTGCCGGTTTCTACGCGGCCGGCCTGATGTGGGGCAAACACACTCATTTATCGATAGCCGAATATTGGCGCTGGTGGGTCGTCCATCTCTGGGTGGAGGGATTTTTTGAGGTGTTCGCCACCGCCGTTATCGCCTTCCTATTCGCCCGCCTGGCGCTGCTCAGGCTTAAGACCGCCAATGCGGCAGTGTTGTTTTCCACGACGATATTTCTGACCGGCGGGATTATTGGGACTCTGCACCACCTCTATTTTGCAGGCACGCCCACCGTCGTGATGGCGCTCGGGGCCGTGTTCAGCGCCCTGGAAGTGGTGCCCTTGACGATTATCGGTTTCGAGGCCTGGGATAATATCCGGCTGGCCCGCTCGACCGAATGGGTCAAAAAATACAAATGGCCGATTTTCTTCTTCGTGGCGGTTGCTTTCTGGAACATGGTGGGAGCGGGCCTTTTCGGTTTCATGATCAATCCGCCGATAGCGCTTTACTATATGCAGGGACTGAATACGACCCCCGTGCATGCGCATACTGCCCTGTTTGGCGTTTACGGCATGCTCGGCCTGGGCCTGATGTTGTTCTGCCTGCGAGTCCTCTACGTCCGGCGCGATTGGCGCGACAGCATTATCAAGCTATCTTTCTGGATGATCAACGGCGGCCTGGCGTTGATGGTGCTGCTGAGTTTGATGCCCGTCGGCTTCATGCAGACATGGGCTTCGGTGAAATATGGCTACTGGTTCGCTCGCACCAGTGAATTTCTCTATTCCCCGACGATCACCGTCTTTAAATGGCTGCGTGCCCCGGGTGATATCATTTTCGCGACCGGCATACTGATATTCGTGCTGTTCATATTCGGCCTGTCAACCGGCCATTCATTGCTCAAGGGCGAACCGGTGGCTCCGCTGACCGAACATAAGACGATCAGAGACCCAAAAAAGCTCGGCAGCAGGCCGGGGGGACGTTAAAAAATAAAAGATGTATCCAGTTTAAAAGGCAGGAGCGCGCAGCTCCTGCCTTTTAGTCGCCATTGCCCGATCATCCTGCCCGCTTCGCCGATCAGACTATAGGGCCGTGCGGGGCCCAGTTGACTATGGCGTTGCGCGCCATTTCGCGGCCGCGATCGGTGAGTCGTAGGAGCTGCCCCTCGAGCCAGATGTATTTAAGTCCGAGCGCCGCCTCCACTGCTCTTTTTGACAGGCTTTCGCTCCAGGACAGGTGTTCGGTCAGATGGTCGATCCGGCATTCCGATTTGGCCTCGGGGAGATCTTCATGCGTGAACAGATGAATCAACAGCATAGCGATGGAAAAATCCGATTTTTGCCGCCTCTGGCGAAATGCCTGGGCCAATAGGCCTCGTTCCGGCACCAGGATGAACGTAATGGCGAATAAGATACCTGACATGCTC
>Ga0299912_10004817_pt1 | contig 11053 bp, 10 predicted proteins | sample RVTome_2_FD_207667 | JGI IMG/M metagenome (GOLD analysis project Ga0299912, IMG submission 207667) | Soil microbial communities from uranium-contaminated site in the Upper Colorado River Basin, Wyoming, United States - RVT95D214 (version 2) ... | reverse complement strand
CGTCCCGAGTCATCAAATAATAAAGCAGCGCTTCCTGTGGTTCCTTGGTCGATAACTAGAATATAGCTTTTACCGGGCATTGATAGTGCTCAGTTTCCTGGACGCAAATCGTGCCTAGTATAGCATAAAACAGAGCTAAGGCTAAGTACTTTTCCCTGTCTAGTTTTATTTTTCTTCTAAGGCTTCGATGGCGATGCAGCTATGCGCCAGGGCACCACCGGCACGGAGGGAGGCAGCTACAAATATGGCTTCTGCTACTTCTTCTTCCGAGGCGCCTGCCTTCTTAGCCCTCTTAGTATGCGCTTCTATACAGTAGGGACATTGGGTGACATGAGCGCAAGCTACTGCGATAAGCTCCTTAATCTTTGCGCTCAGGGCTCCGTCGGCAAAGACCTTGCCGTCAAAATCCATGAAAGCCTGCAAAATCTCGGGTTTTAATTGATATAACTTGCCCAGTTTGGAAATGCTGTCTTTACGGTAGTGACATTCAGCCATCTTGAACTCCTTTTTTACGCGATAAAATCCCGGCCTGGTCAAACTATTTTATCGGATGTGTTTTGTCAGCCAGGTTTCCATGTCGACAAAGACCTGCTCACGCTCCGGTTCATTACAAATCTCGTGATAGCAGTTATCATACAACTTTAGCGTTTTGTCTTTTGAGCCCACCCGCTCAAACAGCAGTTTACTTCCCCGAGGGTCAGACAGATGGTCAGCGAAACCATGCATAATCAGAACGGGCAGCTTTATCCTGGGCATCTGTTCCGGCAACTGCTTCCACATCCTGGCCAGTTCGGCACCCATTCGGGCTGGGACTTTGCCACGAAACACCAGCGGGTCGTTAACATAGGCGTCGACGACAGATTTATCGCGGCTGATTCCCGAAGCATCAACGACAGTAACGCCCATCTTCGGCGTCACTGCTGCGATTACCCCAGCCAGTGCGAGTAGTACTGGCGAGACCGCGGGGCTGGCTACTAATAGTGCACCAGACGTTATTAAGCCAGTCAGCTCCTTTTGATGTTCCACTGCGTAGGCGGTGGCAATAGTACCACCCAGACTGTGCCCGAAAAGGAAAATCCTGGCATTTTTATTTTCTTTACGCACCATGTCAAAAAAGGTTTTGAGGTCAATGAGGTAATCGTTGAAGTTGTCAATGTAGGACCGCGTGCCCTCTGATTTGCCGTGACCTCGATGGTCAAGCGCGTAGACGGCGTAGCCCTTGGGGACGAAGTAATCTACGAGATTTTTGTAGCGTCCGCTGTGCTCAGCCAGGCCGTGAGCGACAAGTATCACAGCCTTTGGTCTTATATCCGGCAGCCATTCCTGGTAATAGAGTTTAAGTCCTTTGTACCCTTTGAATTTACCTTCTTTATGCTTCATGCGCCTGCCCTCCAACCGTAATTTTCGAATTCCGAGTGGCTGCATACGGCGGTCCAAACAATAATGCGATGAAGGTCCTTCTGTTACCGGAACATGTAAATGATATGGCGCCTAACTATCAGTTCCTTCGAGTTCTAACGCCAGCCAAAATATACATAAATGGCAGGAGAAATATCCAAATAGCCCAAAGTGCGTAAAATATTACCCAGTCCAGCTTCCGCGTCTTCATGATGTACTACATTAATACTTCGACAAAGGTGTGTCAAGTGGCCAGTATGGATAGTCCTGCCGTCCTCATAACTGGTAAAGGATAGAATACATATAAAGATAGAGCTGGACAGCCTCGGAGATGACATGGTGGAGGTTGGAGATTCGAGCCTTCAACAGGTCTTCGATGCTGACGTGATAGAACTGGCGGAAAATTCTGAAGTAGACCTTATTTTTATCATCGATAGCGTCGACGAGCTTACATGATTCCACCCAGGGTATCACGTCATCAGTAAAGGTGTGGATAATAGCGATTTTGGTGTTATGTTGAGCAATTCTGGTGTGGGGCGACAGGCTGTTAAGAGTTCGCTGCACCTTCGGGTCGAGCCTTTCCCAGAGCTCTCTGACTCGTTTGAGGTCACGATTCGTAAGCAGTTCATACGTGGCCTGCCCCGAAGGAGAAAGACGGCCCCTGACGGAACTCGTTGAGCCGGCTTTCAGCAGTTCCTCTAGGCAGACTCTGTCCGAGGCATCGGGTAAAAGCTCGATTAGCCACTTAGGTGCTTCTTCTATCAAAAGAGTGCGGGGTTTCCAAGGTTTGGCCTCACCGCCGTCGACGTAGTGCTGCGCAATGACCGCCTGCAGCCAGTCGTTAATATTGTAAAAGCCGCCCCAGCAGGTGATAACCGCCACGTTCCGGCTAATGCTCGGCTCGGCAGCCGCTGAAAAGACCAGCGGCGCGCTGAGGCAGACGCCCATCAGACCTATCTTTCCATTGCAGAACTCTTGCCCCGAAAGATAGCGAACGCCGGCAACCAGTGCATCTACATCATTCTGATGCAGTCGCAATCTGTTCAAGTTGTCCAGCTGCGGTACCAGCGCCACATAACCGGCGCCGGCCAGGCTTTGTCCGCCGAATCTCAGCGCTCTATCGTCTTTTCCACCCTCGATGGCGCCGTGGGCCAGAATTAGACCTGAGTGTCGTTTTTTATCATTTGGACGATACAAATTAGCCCCTATATCCCGGTCACCACATCGAAAAGTGACCTCAGAGACGAGAATATTTCCAGGTATAGCTCCGGTATTCTTTTTATAGCTGATACCCAGGCTCACTATCATAGCCGCGGTTTTAAGTCCCACCCGAACCGGCCTGGCTAGAAAAATTAAAGCCAGCACAGCCATGGCTATCACGCCCACCAATATCCACTGCCAGTTCATGGTCAAAAACTCAAACATTTTTTACACCAGGCGATTTTAACTTTAGTTAGCAAGTCCATTTTTATCAAACGGTTAGTCTTGAGGTTACCGGTTAAAGTTTTTGATGCCTCCGAATGCCTCAATTATTCTGCCCCTGGCAAAAGACACTATTTTACGGTTCAGATGCACTTCATCGGCAGCGTATTCCTTCTTTATAAATCCGTTTTCATCCGCGGCAATCGACTGCATGTCTATGAACGCAACTCCGCTTCTCCGGCAAAACTCACCAAGCTTTCTGTTAAATTCTCTGGATATCTCGCTTCTTTGCTCCGGGCTTCCGAGGAAGGGAAGGTTGGACTCGAAGTCTTTTCGCGCTGCCGGCGGTAGGCCATGAACGCATACTGCAAATCCGTCAGCCTTCAGCCTTCTAATCGTCTCCCCATATCTCTCCACGGTAGCATTAATTAGTCTATCGATGCTTATCTCTTTATTATTTTTCTCATACTGAAGGTAAATATGCACACGAGCATCTATTTCACCGAACACCAAAAGCAAAACATCCCTCTGTTTATTTATTGCGGGTAAGAATGAATTCAAGTATTTCTTCGACTGGGAGAAGCTGTTGTCCTTGTTCAGATTGTAGGCAGTTGCCTGCGATATGTGATGCAATAAAAAAGGACTTCTGAAAACGAATGGCCTCAAGTGGCTATCACCTATAACATGAATTATGGCGCGATTAAATAATCTAGCCTCTAAGATGAGCCCAGTGTTGTACAAGCACAACCACGGATATTTAAAAATTACCTCAATATAGCTGAAATAAATGGAGCCCCTTTTTTGCAGCGCCTCTCTTAGTCGAATATCTATTTTTTTAAAAAAGGTCTTCACTGCCATAATTTCCAGACATAAAGAGAATCGGCCCTACTTTACCACTGAGAAATACTAACTTTCAATCCCTTTGAAGGAACTTTAAATGGGGATGTGTAGAAAAGAAAAAGTCCCGAGTAACCTCACTCGTTCCCGGCTCTTCCTCCGCTTGCGCTTTCGGCTTCGGCTTCTTCGTTTGCGGTAGGCTACCCCACCACTTCAGCCTCTACCGACTATCACCGGGCCGGGTCTAAGCTTGACCACTCGGAACTTTATTAATAATAGCACATTTTGGCCCGATTTGTCAAATCCCATAGCTGACAGCCCGCCAATCCTATACCAGGAACCCGAAACAAAAGAATAATTCATGGGCTTCAACAAGACAGGGACCGGGGGCTATACTGGGTGGTGCTCAATGATGATTTGCTGCCGTCTTACACGACAGGGCAAATACTTATAAGCTTTTTAAAATTTAAATCCCCTCTGGGTAAAGACCTTTATGCATGCGTCCACCGCCTCCGGAGAATAAAGTACACCCCTTTGTTGCGATATTTCTAAAAGAGCTTCCTCTATACTTAAGGCCGGACGGTAGGGGCGGTGGGAGGCCATAGCTTCGACAACGTCAGCCACACTCATTATCTTCGCCTCAATTAGAATCTCATCCCCGGAAAGTCCAAGGGGGTATCCGGAGCCATTCATCCTCTCATGGTGTTGAAGGACTATCTGGGCTACAGGCCAGGGAAACTCTATGGTACTCAGCAGGTCATAGCCTACCTGGGCGTGGTCCTTGACCAGATTTATTTCGTTTTGCCTTAAACGGCCCGGACGGCTGAGAATCTCCGCAGGCACATATATTTTGCCGATGTCATGCAGGGTTCCGGCAACGCGTACCCCTTCAATCTGCTCATTGGAAAGTCCAAGCTCTCTGCCGATGGAACAGGCCAGCTTGGCCACCCGATGCTGATGGCCAGCTGTGTAGGGGTCTCTAATCTCAGTGGTCAAAGCAACAGCGTTGATGGCACCCTCTATAGCCCTTTGTAACCTAAGTGAAGTCTGTCTTAGTTCTTCCGCCGTCCGTTTGCGCTCACTGATATCACAGATAGCGCTAACTATTAGCTTGCGACCTCCCGACTCGATGATTAGGCTGCTGATTTCCACCGGAGTTAAAGGCTTATTTTTGCACACGTGAACTGACTCAAAAGTTAACTGGGTTTTTTCGATCAACTCAATTATCTTTGCCTTAACCGTGTCGACCTGCTCTGGAGCATTCAGTTCATAAAGATTTATCCGCAAAAGCTCCTCTTCATCGTATCCGTAAAACCGGCAAGCACGCTCATTGGCGTAGATGCATTTGCCGTCCAAGTCGTGAACGATGATTGAGTCGGTAGTAGCATAGAAAAGCTGGGCATAAAACTCCTCCTGTTCCTTTAATAGTTTCTGCCTGCCGCTAACACGGAGCAAGAGCCATGAAACCACCGCTGCCGGTATAAGAAGAATTGTCAATGCCAGCATAAAAAGACTGATAAATATTGAACCATTCGTCAGCTGGATATAGTCGGCAGAAATGAAAGGCACAGCCATATTGTAGAATAAGGTCAAGGCCAAGACGCTGAATGCCGCAACAGACAAGAATATAGTTATTAAATATTCCAATGCTTGCCCGCGGTAGTGAAGGCCTTTTGGAGATTTAAATTGTGGCTTACGGATGACTAATTTCCTTTTTTAGGCTGTCGATAATATTAGCACTAACTTTAATGTCTGGTCAATTAAAAACGCACTGTGGACCAACTCCCCTGCTACAGAATTTTTAAAAGTTTAATTCCAATTTCTTACAACTGCGCTAAGAGAAAAAACAGGGCAAATTGAATACTGTTGAGTATTGTAAGCCGGATATCATAATGCTATAATGCCGACAGTTGGATAGAAGCTTTCCGAGCCTTTTGCCCTAAAGGAATAGCCAAGGGCATCGGCCGATAGGGTGCCACTGGAAACGGTGACGCCTCCCATGTTCGGAAAGGAGAGCAGAGTTGAAAGCTATCTTTTTGATAAAAGGCGCCGTGATAACAACGGCGCTTTATTTTTGGCAAAACTTTGGCTTATATTTCCGCACCTTTTACACTGGCTGTTTTTCAAGCCGGCAAGGCTCACTAGCTTGCCTTGACCTCCACAAAATCACTATTTATCCCTCTTATATTGCGCAGCTTCTAGCTGCTAATAAGTCGCCCCCGTTTCTTTAAAGCGAGGCCCGGTTGGCTAATGCTTTCGCTTCGTACCTGGGAACGATGTCTTCAGTTTAAAAATAAACAAGGAGTTTGGGCAAATGAATAATAAAATTCTCAAGATATTTTCGATACCAATTGCGGTAACGGTTATTCTTTCACTTCTAATCGGATGCGCACCGGCCACTCCGGCTACATCAGTCCCCCAATATCCGGTTCATGCCGCAAAAACAAGGTTCAAAATCGCTACCACCACCAGTCTTTACGACACAGGACTGTGGTATTATCTGGAGCCCATGTTTGAGAAATATGCCGATGTGGAAATGGATATCATCTACGCCGGCACGGGGATTGCACTCGAATACGGTAGGAGGGGTGACGTGGATGCAGTTGTGGTACACGACCCGGCTGCCGAGGATAAGTTCATTGCTGACGGTTACGGAATTAACCGAAGGTACTTCGCCTACAATTTCTTTCTCATTGCCGGCCCGCCCGCTGACCCGGCCGGGATTAAAGGTTCAACCGCAACCGAAGCTTTCACGAAAATTTATGAGGCGGGCATGGATAATCCGGATACTGTCAAGTTCATTTCCAGGGGCGATAATTCCGGAACTCACTCCAAGGAAAAATTAATCTGGAGCAAAGCCGGCTTTAATTATGCTGATATTGAGAATTCAGGAAAATGGTATATAGAAGCGGGTAAGGGAATGGGGCCATCTTTACTGATGGCCAATGAGCAACAGGCATATATACTGGCTGACATATCTACATTTCTATCCTATACAAAACAAACTAACGCAACCATCGTATCCCTGGTAGAGCAGGACCCGGTGTTTCTTAATGTATATGCAGCCATGGCTATCAATCCGGACACAACAAAAGTCCAAAATATTGATATTGCCAACAAGTTTATTAACTGGCTCATTTCACCCGAGATTCAGGACGTAATCGGTACCTATGGTAAAGCTGAATACGGCAGGTCGCTTTTCTTCCCGCTGGCCGACGGTAGCTGCAACATAGAAGGTTGTCCCTCACCTGAGAAATACGCAACACCAGTTCAGTAACTGGTTTAACGAACCAAAACTAGGCCGACTTACAGCATGGCCCGCATAACTATCTGAGGAGATGGCAAGAAGTGGATGCAATATGGCAAGGGTTTCTAAAAGCAATTGAACTTATTGTCACGCTTGACACTGAAGTTTTGGAAATTACTGCCAGAACGCTGGTCATCTCCATTTCTTCAACCATAATAGCCGGTTTAATTTGCTTACCTCTGGGCAGCCTGATTCATTTCAATAATTTCCGTGGCAAGAGAACACTTATAAATCTGATACAGACCTTCTACAGTGTGCCTACAGTGGCAGTCGGCTTGATTGTGTTTCTGCTGTTCTCCCGGTCCGGACCACTGGGATTCATGGAGCTTCTATTCACACCTCAAGTCATGATAATAGGTCAGGTAATACTTATATCTCCGATAATGTTAGGGCTGGTGATAGCTGCCTTAAAAGGTGTTGACCAGGCTGCATATGAAACCGCAATAGCCATCGGCGCCAATCAGTTCCAGGCGACGAATATAGTTATTAGAGAAGCCAGATATGCTATTTACTCTGCCATGATAATGGGATTCGGCAGAGCTATATCAGAAGTCGGACTGGCTTTGATGGTAGGTGGCAACATACGCGGATATACCAGAGTAATGACCACGGCTATTTCTTTAGAAACGTCGAAGGGCGATATCGTACTGTCTATTGCACTCGGGATAATACTCATTAGTATTGCGCTTATTATAAATTTTTCTCTCAGTAGACTACAACAGAGGTAGTAACAGATGGTTTTACTGGAAACTTTAAGCTTGAGACACGAATACGACGGACGCCCGGTCTTAATCGACGTGAATCTAAAGATAAACAACGGCGAGGTCTTTGCTCTGATTGGTCCTACCGGCGCCGGAAAGACGACGCTGCTCAGGCTACTCGACCTTCTGGACACGCCGACGTCAGGTAGCATTTATTTTACCGGCGTTCAGGTTACACGCTCCCGTAGCCAGCGAACGGAAACACGACGGCGAATGTCATTTGTGCAACAGAGGCCGGTACTGTTTTCCATGAGCGTCTACGATAACGTTGCCTGCGGTCTCAGATGGAGGCGACAGGAACACGAGGCCATTCGCAGGAAGGTGGATAACGCGCTGGAGCTTGTCAACCTTGCTGAATACAGGGAAAGAAATGCTAAAAATTTATCCGGAGGTGAAACGCAGCGTGTGGCCATTGCCCGAGCCTTAGTCACAGAGCCGGAATTACTCTTCCTGGACGAACCTACCGCCAACCTCGACCCTGTTTCTACTGCCAAGGTAGAAGAGGTGTTAGCCCATGTAATTCGGGAGCGGAAGGCGACCATATTAATGGCGACTCATAATATGTCACAGGGGCAACGAATCGCCGATAGAATCGGTGTACTCATGGGTGGCAAAGTATTACAAATAGGCAGCCCAAATGAAATATTCTGTCTGCCCACGAATATGGAGGTGGCTGAGTTCGTCGGCGTTGAAAACATCCTAAAGGGTGTCATAATAGACAAAGATGATAATCTGGTCACCATACAGGTGAATGGCAGCAAGCTACAAGCCATTTCTGATTATGAGAAAGGCGAGGCGGTTTATGCCCTGATAAGGCCTGAAGACGTAATCCTTACACTGGCAAAAGGCAAGACCAGCGCCAGAAACGTATTTGAGGGCAAAATAACGAAAATAGCCTCGATGGGATCGCTGGTGAGAATCGAGGTCGACTGCGGTTTTCCGCTACTCGGAGTTATAACAAAAAGGTCAGCAGAGGAGTTAAGCCTTAAAGTAGGCGGCAGAATTCACGCCAGCTCCAAAGCGACGGCAGTACACGTAATAAAAAGGTGGACCTAACAGTTCGATAACGATCAATCCAAATACGAGCCTATTCTATCCAGACACTTACTTGTCCCTGTTCCTTCAATAATATCTTTGCTCCCGTGCTCCCAGACAATGTCGCTGCAGTCCTCCATAATCTCCAGATGAGCTCTGATTTCGTTTTCCGCCAGTGATTTGCCCATGCCGGCAAGCCGCGAGGGCGGGAAGTGCTGGACGACTATATCTTTTATTTCAGACGGTTTATCACCAATAATTTTCAAGATATCCCGGCAGCGGTCGATATGAAACCGGATTATTTCCTTAGCCCGCTCGGAACTATCAAGCAGATTGAATCGACCATTATAAAAAAGCCGATGGGCAGGAAGGGTAGTTTTAAGGGGTTGAGAGCGCAGACTGGCTATTTTGCTCAGAGACTTGATGTAGTTCATCAGGCCATAGACATCGTTTTTCTGCCTATATTCTTCCGGCAAAATTCGGTGATTGGCCTTGAAGGCATATGCTAGGGAAGGCTGAGAGGTGATGTCAGGCAGTAAAGTATCGCCGGTAAAAATAACCTCATTCTCCAAAACTATGCAGAGCGAGTCAGGGCTGTGCCCCGGGGTAAATACGAAACTAAGGTCTTCGTCTGCCAATTCCTGGCCACCACTCATAGCAAAGTGAATTTTCAGTGAACTTCTTGTCTTATGATACGGCAGACAGTTCTTAGAATAGAAGCTCTCGGGCATTCTACACATACGGCAAGAACCAGGCAGTTCAGGATGCGTCGCACCGTCAGTTATGTCGGGGTGATAAGAAATCATCTGGAGGTAAATGGTGTGGGCCCATACTTCAGCCTGCGCCGCGGAGATTATTTCAGCCAAATTCCCATCGTGGTCTTCATGGCTGTGGGTAACGATGACTCTATCGATATCCGAAAATCTCTTGTCAATTGACTTTAGAAGTGACCCAAGGACCTCGAAGCTTCCAGGCCTGCCGGTATCAATCAGGGTAGTCTTTTGCCCGAAGATTAAATAACACCAGGTCGGCCCAAGGTCCCAATCGGCATCGACGTATATGTTAGGCACAGCCAATCCAAAGACATCGGTCCCTTCGGCCGTTTGATAATGGATGACCATACCCTCTCCATTATCCTTCCCTTTAACAATTACGTCCGGTGTCTTCATGTTTAAGCAGTTATTACAGGTGATATTTTCAAAATATCTATTTTATGGCTCGACCTCAATACTTTCGATGTAAGATTCTTGTCCGCCAATCACATCTAGACCGGTACCCTGGCAATTAGGACAAACCCAGGCGGAATCTTTCGGATGGAAAGTAGTCCGGCAATCACGACACCGCAGCTCTACCGGTACCAGTTTAAAATCAAGAACTGCTTCCTCGGCTGCATTACCCTTCTTGAGAAAATCAAAGTAGAATTGAATACAATCGCCGACGACCCCTGATAGTTCACCAATCACCAGATTTATCCTGGTGACCTTTTTTGCCTGAGCTGCCTTAGCCTGGTTCAAGACAATATCCAGTATACTTTGTGTTATGGATAATTCATGCATCGTTGTTAGCTCTGCTGATTTTTCAAGTCAACCTGTGAATTATAGGCTTTTTGGGAGCGGCTTTTCAAAAATGCGTGCTACCGTCCTTGACAAAACTGAGCGAAGTCGCTAAAGTCTCTAGCCATCTGCCCGATTATAGTCGGCCAGGATTTTTCGGTGGATTAGATATCAGCGGAGTAGCTATATGTTAATTGCGGTAGATGCTATGGGCGGCGATTACGCCCCCCGAGAAGTTATCAAAGGGGCAATTGAAGCAGCCAAGGAATTCCCAATAGACATCGCGCTGGTTGGTAATAAACCTGTCCTCGAGATGCTGCTTCGGCGTTACTCTAAAAAATTAAACCTGTCCATAATTGAGGCGAGTCAGGTCGTCGAGCAAGACGAAGACCCTGTAGAAGGGATTCAGAGCAAACCGGACTCGACAATATGTGTCGGAGCCAGACTGGTAAGAGACGGCATTGCTGACGGATTCGTCTCTGCCGGCAGCACCGGGGCCGTCGTGGTCGCCTCATTCCTTAACCTGAAGATGGTAGCCGGCATTGAGCGTTTGGCAGTTTGCGCTGTCGCCTACCTCAACCAACCCCAACCGAGCCTAATCATTGATGCCGGCGTTAACGTCAACTGCCGCCCCATCTTTCTGGTGCAGTTCGCCCAGCTCGCCAGCATTCTAGCTGAAAAGGTTATCGATATAAGCTCACCACGGGTGGGCTTATTAAATATTGGCTCAGAGGAACTTA
>Ga0299912_10004815_pt1 | contig 11055 bp, 11 predicted proteins | sample RVTome_2_FD_207667 | JGI IMG/M metagenome (GOLD analysis project Ga0299912, IMG submission 207667) | Soil microbial communities from uranium-contaminated site in the Upper Colorado River Basin, Wyoming, United States - RVT95D214 (version 2) ... | reverse complement strand
TTTTCTGACGCTTGCGCTTCTTCCGGTTTTCAGCTACGCCGGCAAATATACGATTGCAGGCGCCAAAATGTCCATCAATTACGGATTGAACAAGGTCCGCTTCATCAATCCGGTCCCGGTGAACTCGAGGGTGCGCTCCAAAATGGTGATCACGGCGATTGAAGAGAAAAAACCGAATCAGATTCTGGTCACCAACACCCATACCATCGAAATCGAAGGACAGGAAAAACCGGCCTGCGTTGCCGAAGCACTCGGGATGATCTTTCTGTAACTGAAAAATTCAGTTAGGCGGGGTTGACACTCCCAAGTAACTAGAGAAATCCTACAATATCACAAGGCCTCCTGGTTCCTTGAGGCCTGACTGAAAAATTCAGTTAGGCAGGTCGTTACTTCACGGACTGGAGAAGACTTGCCGAGGAACCCTCTTCCGGCTGGCCGCGCAGCTCGAGCAAGCCCGGCCATGGAAAGACAAACACCCGAAAATGGAGTATTAAAGAGGGTAATAACTTTTGAATCCTTAAACGGCGTTTTTTACCACAAAAAATATCATTTTAAGGCCCGAATAAGCACCTAATTAGTAACTTTCCCAAGTGATATCAAATAGTTATCGAGGTCCGACCCCGACCAGCGCGCCCGAAGTTACGCGATCGAAACTAGACGCCAATAGCCGTCATCAAGCCGACTGAACTGGCTAATATGCTTATTGCCTTTCATAATCTTCTCGTTTGATTATTTTAGTAACGTTAAGCGCAAGTTGTGCTTGTATTCTTCTTTTTAAAGGTTTCGGTGTATCCATTTTTAGCAACATATTCCCGTGATATGGATTCCCTGCTACCTGATGCCTCTCATAGTTAAATCGCTGTCTAACTTGAGGGTTGTCTCTGATTCGGTCGAGTTCGTTGCGGAAGAGAACAGCAATGCCCACCTTAAATTGTATAGTCCCATCGTCCTTTGTCTGGTTGAATGTAAGGCTTACTGCGTCTGCACTATCATACCAATTAATAGATTCTTCACGATAGCCAGGCAGGCGAACAGATTCGGCCTTGTCAAACGGAAATAATACACTAGATGGAAGATCATCCTCGTCAAGACAATTTAGGCTGGAAATACCACGTATCAGTAAATCTGGGTAACACATACTGGTTACGTGTTGCTCAAAACGAAAGCGATGAGAGTTGTTAGTAGTTCGTCAAGATCTTGCCAGGGGAGAAGGCCTGAGTAATCGAGCTGATTAAGATTCTGATTTGAAACCAAATACCAATTTGATTGGGAGCGATTTGCTTCTATCGAAAAACCTATTCTAAAATCGCGGAAGATCCATTCTATAAGAACGGAATCATCCTCTTTATTAATGTTGATTTGTAATGGAGGAAGGCTACCGATGGTATCCAAAGCAAAACGTTTTTCCAGCAAAACGTTTTGAAATGCTTGCAGGATTTTAACAACGTCCTTTTGTTTATCGGAATCTGCAATTTTCTGAATTACATCTGAGGTACCGCTAAAAATATTTAAATTTGCCGGTAAGTTAAGGAAATACTTCGAATCCTTATCGGTTTGGTGAGATGAAGCTGAGATATTACGATAATCCTCTTCCTGACCTTCTTCCGAAGGTCCTGAAGCTGAATCTGTATCCGGGTGGGCGTCACTCAAAAAATCAGAACTATCAGAGGTAGTCTCTTGAGATGAGTTTTTCATATTACTTGTGGCTCCATTGCCGTGTGAAGTCTTTCTTCAATAACCCATTGTATCAAGCGGGATGATCTGTAATTCAAGAAGTCAAGCTGAGGAATTGCATTGGCTAGATCTTTTCGCTTTGAAGTGGAGAAGTCACAGTCAATCCTAAGGCCTTGTTCATTGGTTTCGATATGCCTGACGAATGACGTAACTATTCGGACATTACTTTCATTATCCTCAAGGGAGATATCATATGAACTCTCAAAATTCTTGACGTGGGCAGAGACTGTAGAAGAAAGAAGGCCGAGAACAAAGGGCTTGAGAAGTTCACTCCAATTAGTCCCGTCTAAGCCGAGCTGACTACGTCTAAAAATATTTATGTATCTCAACCCGATCCGGGTGAAAAAAGGTGGCGAATAAGTCTGAATTAAAGCAGCGTAAGGACACTCCAGATGATGTTTGAAATCTTCCCAACGGATGTATTTGGTTGTAATAAGTGAAAGATACGTCCTGGTAAGATTAACCTTCCATAATCCGTCTTCACTAGTAAACTCGTAAATCTTGTTGGCAGACGACATTGACAGGCTTGGAATGGGGCCTAGCGTCGGCCGTTGTTTAGGTGATAGTTGAACATCGACCCGAAGCCCTATTTTTTCTGCAAACATGGGGAATTCGGAACGAATAGCTTCCTGAAAAGATGTTGGCGACTCTGATTCAATACGAAGAATGGGAGGAAAACGGAGTTGACATACAACACGATCTAAAGGGTTTCTACTGTATATGACACGTGGTACTGCCGGAAATGGCATTGAGAACCCCTTTTTTGTATTTAATGGTAATATAACAAGAAGTCAATTAAAAACAGCTAGATTATGCTCCTTTTGCACAAAATGTCAACCCCAGCGGCCTTCTTAAAATCTAGCTTTTTAGCCGCCAAGAAACGCCTTTTTAACCCCCTTATTTTTCTCGAGCTTTTCCTTCTTTCCTTCGAGGGCAATCGATCCTATCTCAAATACGTATCCCCTATGGCATATCTCAAGGGCCATCTGGGCATTCTGCTCTACAAGGAGGATACTAGTTCCGTTCTTGTTGATCTCGATGAGCTTGTCGAAAATCAGATCCACAAAATTCGGCGATAGACCGAGGGAAGGCTCGTCAGCCAGCAGCAGCTTGGGCTTGAGCATCAAGGCCCTGCCCATGGCCAACATCTGTTGCTCTCCGCTGGAGAGGGTCCCCGCCTTCTGCTTTCTCCTATCGCTCAAGGCAGGGAAAAGCTCAAAGACTTCTTCTATTCTTTCCTTGACTACTGCTCCCTGACCGCCGGCCACTGTAAAAGCCCCCATCTCAAGGTTCTCCCAGACCGTCATCGTGGGAAAGACGCGCCTGCCCTCAGGGACCAAGGATATCCCTTGAATCACCAGTTCATCGGTTCTCAAATCCTTGATGCTCTTCCCTTCAAACAAGATCTTCCCTTTCTCGATATGCCCACCCGTTGCTTCAAGCACCCCACTTACAGCTTTCAAGGCAGTTGACTTCCCAGCCCCATTCGGGCCGATCATCGCCACAATCTCTCCCTCATTCACCTTAAAAGAGACATTCTTAAGGGCCCTGACCATGCCGTAGTAGACCGTTAGATTTTTTGCCTCAAGGAACAATTCTCCGCCTCCTGCCCAAATAGGCGCTGATGACTGCTTTGTTGTTCTGGATCTCCGCAGGTGTGCCCTCAGCGATCTTCCTCCCATGGTTAAGGACAATGATCTGCTCCGATATATCCATGACTACTCTAATATCATGTTCGATAAAGAGAATTGTCTTGCCGGCGTCCCGGAGTTCCCTGATAATCCGTTTCATTTCTACAACCATACCGGGGAAGAGCCCGGCTGTCGGTTCATCCAATAAGAGAAGCTCTGGTTCCAGGGCCAATGCCCTGGCAATCTCCAGAAGCCTGCGCTGGCCGTGAGACAGCTCCTCAGCTAACGCATCCTTCTTTTTCAGCAATCCTACAAGCTTCAAGTACGCGATGGCCTTTTTCCTATTCGCATTATCTTCCCTTTTCATTTCTTTGGTCTGAAGCAGGGCTGCCCAGAGGCCCTCGCCTTTGTTGTATTTGGTGGCAAGCATGATATTTTCAAGGACTGATATTTGAGGAAAGAGCCTGATGTTCTGAAATGTCCTCCCTATACCGAGCCGTGCGATCTTATAAGGATTCAAAGGGGTAATTCTTTTATTGTTGAAGTAGATATCGCCTCGTTCTGATCGTGAGAAACCGGTGATGATATTAAAGAGGGTCGTCTTTCCTGCTCCATTAGGCCCTATCAAGGCAGTAATCATACCCTTCTTTAGCTCAAAGGAGAGATCATCAACTGCCTTGACCCCATCGAATTCTTTGGAGAGGTTTTTTATCTGTAGAACATCCATATAACTTACCTGAATTTATACCTCCCCAGGATTCCCTGCGGCCGTTTCAGCATAAGGACGATCAGCAAAAGCCCGTATATCATCTGCCGCAAGGGCGCGGCAATGGCACTGGGCATGCCGATGAATCTGAGCAGCTCAGGGAATATCACCAGGATGGCTGCCCCGGCAAAAGAGCCAGGGAGACTGCCCATCCCCCCGAAGACGACCATCAAGAGAATGATTATTGACTCCATCACCGTAAAACTGGAGGGGTCAATAAAGGTGATGTAGTGGGCATAGAGGCTTCCGGCAATGCCGGCAAAAAAGGCCCCTATGACAAAGACCAGGATTTTGTGCCTGTCCACATCCTTGCCCATTGCCAAGGTTGCAAGCTCATCCTCCCTGATTCCCCGCAGTATCCTCCCAAAGGGAGAATTAACCACCCGCGAAATGGTGAAATAAGTCAAAAAGACAAATATGATTACTAAGACGAGATAAGCCCAAATCTCCGACAACTGGAAATCGAGGATCGCAAAACCCGGTATCCCCGGCAATCCCATTGGACCCCTTGTGAGGGACACCCAGTTCTTGGAAACGGAGTAGACAATCACCCCAAGACCAAAGGTGGCAAGGGCCAAGTAATCCCCTTTGAGACGCAGAGATGGAAAGCCTATGACCACTCCTAGCAGAGCAGCGACACAAGCACCAATCAACAGGCCAAGCCAGGGAGAAAGTCCAAAGTTCAAAGCAAGGAGCGCTGATGTATAGGCCCCTACGCAGGAGAATGCCGCATGTCCCAAAGAAGGCAAGCCTGTATAGCCTACGACGAGGTTGAGGCTCATGGTCAAGATGATGTAGATGCCGGTCATGACCAAGATGTGGAGTATATATTCCATATTCTACAACTGCTCCTTGTCAGTCTTGACGCCCCAAATTCCACCTGGTCTGAGCAAAAGAAACACAATGAGGATGGCAAAGGCGATACAATCCTTCCATCCCGCCTGGATCTTCCAGATGCCGAGGTTCTCAGCAATCCCTAAGAAGAACCCGCCGATTACGGCGCCAGGGATGCTCCCGATGCCGCCAATGATAGCAGCGATGATACCTTTCAGGATGGCGCTGAAGCCCATGGTCGGCTCGATATTTGTCTCAAGGGATATAAGGATTCCGGCGGCTCCGGCAAGGGCAGAGCCGATGGCAAAGGAGGCAAAGATGGTCTTTTCTGGGTATATCCCTACAACACTTGCCGCAAGTGAGTCATCAGATACCGCCCGCATGGCCTTGCCAAGCTTTGCTTTCTGGATGAATAACCATAAGACCACTGATAACAGAGCACTGACCACCAGTATCAACATTTGCGTATCCGTAATAATGGCCCCCAAGATCTGATGACCTTCTTTCACAGGGCCAGTTCTCAAGGTAAGTATCTGGGCACCGTAAATTAATTGGATAAGATTCTGGAGGAAGATAAAGACGCCAAAGGAGGCAATGAGGAAGACTAAATTAGGGGCCTTTGCTGTACGAAGAGGCGAGTAGACAAGTCTATCAATGGCTATGCCAATTATGCCCGCCAGAGTTGCTGCAAAAAAAAAAGAGAAAATAGGATTGATGCCGAACGAGATTGCGAAAGTATAAGCCAGATAGGCGCCGGTAGTATAGACCACGCCGTGAGCGAAGTGAAAGAACTTAACGGTGCGATAGATTACGGCAAATCCAATGGCAATAAGAGCATAAATGCTGCCGGCTATAATGCCGTTAAGAATAAGTTGTTGGATCATCATTGAACTCTTGCCTTTGTAATAAATTCATTTTTTCCAACACTTCTCTAACCATGGGAACATCAATGTCGCATTTCATTCCTTGACTTGTCTTTTCTTTCTTGACTGCCCGCGCAACGTTATAGGCTACTTCCTGAAGCTGTCTTATGTTACCTTTCCACTGAATCGTCACATCAGTCAACAAATCCCATACATCATATTCTATAAATATCTTTTCTTCGTAATTTTTTCGGACAATATCTTTTCTTAAATCAGGAGGTAAGCTGGAAAAAAAGATAATCGGAATGTCTTCTCTGCGTTCGTCAAGATCGGGCAACGCAATATATCCACCTCTCCTAAATCTGTAATACAGATCATCACGAAGTCTTCTCACGCCTCTGAAGGATTCGTAAAGGACAGTACCAAGTAAACTGCCCCAAAGGTTCTTATTCTGAGAGAAACTCTTTATGGTGTCTTCCAGGGTAAGTCGATGAGGCAATTCATTTACTACACCGATGACAAGTAATTTCTCCGCATTTTCAGCCGTGACTGCCTTGTTTATTCCACCAATAGGAACAATCTCCGCATTTTCTATGATTCTTAATAAAGTTCCCTGCGCATCAGTGTCTAGGCTATTAAGTTCGTCAAATATTATCACAGGTCCCTTATTCTCGTCCGAAGTCTTGCCTGTCTTGTCCAATACCTTCTTGAAAATGCCGTCCAGTAAACACTCTTTATTGTTAAGTCCCAGTTTTATTCCAGATAAATGTCCTACATTGTGAAACTGGAGAGCCATTCCAGCTAAAGAAGGAGGGGCAATCCAATCAGGCTTAAGAGCAGCCATGTTGACAATATACGGCTCGGAAAGGGTATGGCCTGACGAAAATAGTCCTATCATTTTTGATAGCGTCTCTTTCCCTGAACCAGGGCCACCAGAGATCAAAAAGGTTTTGAGTTTTGGGGAGTCTGGTGGGGAATCTTGATCCTTATCATTGGCAAAATTCATGTCCCACGTTAAAGCTTCTTCAATTTTTTGGATGCTTATGGGTGACCCCCAAAAACGGTCTTTGAAGATAAACTGTGATTTCCTGGAATCTTTATCGCTAAGTTGATCAGCATTATCATTTCTGATCTCCCACAATTTGTGAATATTTTTCTCTAACGGATTTTTACTCCTAGACAATTCGCTATAGCGAAAAGGCATATCATTACCAATGGAAAATCCTTTTTCAGAAAGATAGAGCTCTTCATAAAGAGAATGGTGGCACAATATAAGCGCTGGAAGATAAAAATTGACGGCCTGATCTCCCATTTTACTTCTTAGATCTTTGCATAACCGTTTACGTTTCTCACCATTAGCCTCGTCAGCACCCTTGTGGAAAAAACCCACAAGTATATACCCATAAAAAAGTTTATTTGATGCGATGGGAACACCCACTATGTCTATATGCTGAGAGTTAAGAGCTCCGCTTTTTGCCCATAGATAGATCAACACTACTCTCTCTTTTATTAATGCCTTCCTATTAGCTTCGTCAATATCGGTTGCAGGTATAATTTTCCCCAGGTCGCTTTTTAGTTCAGCTTCCGTATAGGCGTGGTCAGGTGTTATTAAATTCTTTACTTGACCTTCGTTAGATTTCCATGCTTCAAAAATACCTTTACCAATGTTTAACCAGCCGGTATTTGTCTTTATTTCAAGGGGGTCATTTAAAAATTGTTTTTCTAATTCCCTTGTTCGCGGAAGCAAAACAGTTTCAATCCGTTTAAATTTTTCAATTTCCTTATTTTTTCCACTAAGTCCTTTTTTTAATTCTTGACCGTCCTTATTAAGGGCTTCTTCCAATGTTCTCCAGTCAAGTAGGAAAGGTTGTTCTTTAATCATCCTCTCCAGGAATGGACAAAATACAGAACTTCCTTCATTGACAAAATTTTTGTCTATTTTTAAGGGCTCGTGCATGAAATATTCCAAATAAAAAAATTGACTGATTCCTGTGCGGCTCTCGTATCTGAAATATTCCTTGAGTTTACTCATAGTGGATTTATGACCACCAAAAGCCACTAAGAAGAGATAAAATTGTTTTTCTCTTTTGTGTTTGTCTTCGTTTGCCTTCGATGTTGCGTTCACTGCCACCTGTTTTCCCCTTTTAAACATTTATTATAGTTCCGCGAATAGTTCAACGAGCTCTCCAAGCACAAGTTTTGCTGGTTGTATCTCAGGAAGTCGGTGCAATTTCCTCCTTGCGCTTTGTGCCATCGTGTCAGTGATATTCTGTATCCTCCTCTCGACCTTGGGCGAGGTGACCATCTCAGTGATTATCAAAGCATCTTTAAGGGTTGGCCTTTTTTTCCTTAGAATTTTTTCAATCCGTCTCTTCTGCGGACTTGAACCCTCCCAATATGCAGCGAGCATCGGTAATCTCCTCTTCTTAGTAAATAAATCATTAAAAGGGCCTTTTCTGATCAAGGATTCATTATAAATGTAATCTATTAGATCATCCCTTATCTGGAGAAGGCAACCCAAGTCCATTCCAAAATCTCTGAAACGCTCTCTCTCCCCTTTACTCCCTATTCCCATCACGCAGCCGAGTTCAAATGATCCAGCGATACCGACAGCCGTCGAGTTTTTTATAAGATCCATATACATTTCCAAGGTAGTTTGGGAGATGGGAATTTTCAGTAGCTCACTTTCCTGGTACTGGCTATAATATTCCCATTTTGTTGCCCAAGTTAAAACTTCTAACGCATCATGGAGGCTCCATTTGGAAGACTTGCGCCATGCTGATATCAATGTCTCACTTGCCAGGGAGGTCAAAACAAAGCCGAGAGTAATACAGGCTTCTTCTCCCCATTTCTGACTTATAGTTTGTTTCCCCATTCTCGGAGTTGTCCTTTTGTCGAAAAAATCGTCTGTTACGAGCAAATTAATATTGAGAAGTTCCCAAGCGGCCATTCCTGGAAGAGCTACATGCCAATCTTTTCCTTTTAATTCACAACCCAGCTTTACCATCAGTGCCCGATCATTTCCAGGGACCGTTGAGGCAAGAGAATGTTCGATCAACGGCGTTAATCGGTCATAATCATCGTTCAATACATTTTCCCTTATCCAGCCTGTAGTGGCCTCCGTTACTTCATTTAATAGACTGACAAGAGAAATGTTTTCCAGCAGTTCAGACATCTGATTTATTCCGACCATTTGAATTACTATTTATTTTTTTTACCTTAGGATAAATCTCTCTTTCAGGTTCTCGGTCAGTACCTACTTCTGTTTCAAGGTCCTTCTTATAAGTTTTAATAAGTTTAAAAACTCCGCGGACATGTGGAAGATATTGTCCCATAAAATTCACCTCCGTTTATTCAATAAAAACATCGTGCTTATACCAGACAAATTCTCCATTCTTCACCGTTTTTATCCCCATTGGCTGAATCACATCTCCATTTTTATCAAAGGTTATATCTCCGGTCACCCCACGGAAATTCTTAACTTTATACAGTTGATCTCTTATACTATCTGACGTTAGATTACTCGTTTCCATTGCATAGGCAAGAACCTTCATCGCATCATACCCATAAGCTGAAATAATGTCTGGCTTAGAATTGTAGTTCTTGGTAAACGCTCCCACAAAGTCTATGACAAGAGGGTCCTTCGAAGTGGCATCATATTGCAGTTGAGTAAAATAGATTCCTTCGGCTGCCTTCTTTGCCACTTTAATAACATTGGGGTCTTCAAGAAGTCCTGTCCCTAAAAATTTTATTTTTAACCCCATTTCTTTTGCTTGAATTAAAATCTGGGGTACTTCTTGATAGCCTACTATAAAAATTGCTTCTGGAGTAGTCGATTTAATTTTGAGAAGTTGTGTACGAAAATCCGTTGCTCCTTGCTCAAAGGCTTCACTTGCGACAATTTTACTTCCGAGGCGTTCTGCGTTTTCCGAAAAAACTTGTTTTAGCCCAACTCCAAAATCATTGTTGATATATAGGATACCTAATTTTTTCCAACCTTCGTCCTTCACTGCAAAATGAGCAGCCACCCCTCCCCCATACAGGTCCGATGGCACATTTCGAAATATGAAATCCCCTGCGTTTGTAAGTGCAGGGGCACTTGATAGAGGAGATAAAACTACGACCTTATTCCTTTCTGCAATCGGAGCGAAAGCAAGGGTGACCGAACTTACAGCATCTCCAATTATAGCAACAACCCGATCGACATCAATGAGCTTTTGAAAAGCTGCAACACCATCCGCAGGCACGGCTTTGCTGTCCTCATAGACGACCATGATACTACTACCCTGCATTCCTCCTTTATTTCTTATTTGTTCTACAGCTAAATCGATCCCTCTCCGAATACTTTGTCCATAGAACGCTGCATCGCCTGTTAATGGCAAAATGGCTCCAATCTTAATCTCCTTGGGCTCCCTCTTTGTCTGCGTTACAACAAACATGATGGCTAATGCCACAACCACTACAGCACCAAAAATAATCCAAAGTTTTTTCATCTCTTCTTACCTCTCCTTCAAACCTTCTTCTTTAATCCGCCTTATGTTCACCAAACAAAAAGGGACACTTGGCCCCTTGGAAATTTAATCTTAAATGTCACTCTGCGGTCCCCTACCATTCCGATATCTGTATTGATGGGATGTCGCATGGCGACACATCTCTACATTTAGATTTTTATGCAAAGTGGAAGGAGACTTCACCCCTCGACCCCCTTGTTTGAGGCGTAGCGCGTTAGTCGTTCTTTATCTCAATCACCATTTATACTCTCAAAACAGCCCCAATATACCTCCTTCTCCCAAAATGTCAATACTGTCGCTGCGCGACATCCCCTCCCCCTCCTCTGCTAGATATATCTATAATTGAGGGGATGTTACTTTGTAACACATTTAGATTCTGCCGCCTTGCGGCATGATGTCCATAAAAGATTTAAAGGAGCATCATTATACCAAATAGTGGGGGAGAATAGAAAAAGGGGTCAAGTGGTCAAGTCCCGCCCCCCAATGTAGATTTATGAAAGGCGGGATGCCGCTGCAGGCGGCAGATTCTGGGATTCGAGGGTTCGCGTGAAAAGCATGCAAATGACCAAAGGATCACTGGCCGTCTAAACATGCTCTTTCCACGGATTAATAATATTCACTCCGGTATGTTGAAAATCATGCTCATTGCGGGTGGCAAGGCAGTAATTGCCGTGCAGGGCGATGGCAGCGATGAGGGAGTCGATCGCCCTGATCAA
>Ga0299912_10004814_pt1 | contig 11056 bp, 7 predicted proteins | sample RVTome_2_FD_207667 | JGI IMG/M metagenome (GOLD analysis project Ga0299912, IMG submission 207667) | Soil microbial communities from uranium-contaminated site in the Upper Colorado River Basin, Wyoming, United States - RVT95D214 (version 2) ... | reverse complement strand
GTAGCCACGAGAACATGGCGAGGATGAAGGGATAATTCTTCCACGCGGGAACGGCGCTCATCTTCAGAATCCTTACCTGTAACAGAGATGACTCGCAGATCCGAGAATTCCTTTCCAAGACGGCGCTGTAACTCATCGGCTACATAATCGCTAGTAGCGATGTAACGGCACCAGACAATTGGTCGATAGCCTTCACGCAGGAGGTTACGGATGATTTCACAGCATTTTTTGACCTTGAGATCATTTTCTCCGCTGCGGATTTGTTCAGCCAGTCGCCCGAATTCACGGAGACGTTTGCGGTCCCCTTCGCTCAAATCGCTCTCACCTTCATCCAGGATATGGCCTGGTTGAACGTCCAGGGCCTCTTGATCGGTTGGATCATAGACATATGGAGAGCATGACTCGTCGGTGATTTCCTCGTCGATCAGAAGTCCCCTTTCTCTTTTCCGAAGGGCAGAGAAAGCAGCAGCCGGACTCGACATCACACACCGAAGCAATGCGAGGGCTGTCCAATAACGTATGCGTTTTTTCCAACCTGAAAGTGTCTCACCGGTCTGAACTAATTCCCGGCTGAATTTGTAGACACGCTCAAATAGTTCACGGTATGGAGGAGATAAATCATAGGTCTCTTCAGAAGGATCACGGTCAGGGAAAGGAGTTTCTTCACCAAGCCAATTAAGAATGTCTGCTCTTCTTCGCTGAACAAAATAGCGCGCTAAGGAATCTCTCTCCCCTTCAGACAGATGCTGAAGATTCAAATGTGAAAAATCAGGCTGTATAAGACCGAGAAGGGAAAGAAAGGATGCTTCAACCCCGCTGTGGGGAGTAGCCGTGAGTAGAATCAGGTGACGGTTTGGATCTTTGGCGACCTTATGGAGGAGCTCATGGCGTTGTTGCTGGGAACGAGCTTTTCCCGATGGCTCGGCAGCACCATGTGCTTCATCCACGATGACGAATTCGGGACAGTGAAGCAGAAAATTTGGACGGTGGCTTTCTGATTTAGCATAATCAATGCTGACCACGATGTAAGGATAGTAGCCGAAAATACTGTGATCGCCCGAAGGAAGATTGCGTTCCAAATGACTTACCGTCCCTGAGCGAATGACAACTGCATCAATGTGGAACTTTTCGGATAGTTCTTTTTTCCATTGGTCACAAAGATAAGGAGGACAGAGAACACAGAGACGCTGGATTTCGCCCCGGTCAAGAAGTTCACGTACAATCAGCAATGCCTCGATGGTTTTCCCTATACCCACATCATCGGCAACGAGAAGGCGTATCGGCTGAAGCCGTAAAGCCATCAAGAGAGGAACAAATTGGTATGGGCGGGGGCGAACAGAAACACGACCCAAGGAACGAAAAGGGCCTGCTCCGTCCCGCAGGGAAAGTCGGGCAGCGTTCCAGAGAAGCTCTGTGCTCACAGAGTCACTCGAATCCTCCGATTTAGGTAATGGGAAAGTGGCTGGTTCGATCCTGTCGAAGCCCAGGTTGGCAAGGGGTCTGTAAATCCCGCAGACTTCCCTGTCGCTTCCGGTCAGGGGACGTAGCAAGAGCAGGTTTTCATCTGGAGATGGGAGGATGACCCATTCCCGGTTGCGGCAACGAATGATGGAGCCAATGGATAGGTTGTTCATCTAATGGACCCTCTTTTTCCGATCCCAACCGAAAACGGAGGCAAGCAGGCTGTCTCTCTCCCAATAAGAGGAAAAGAAAGATAGGTATTCGGCTATCCTTTCCTTTGGGATGCCTCTAATATTGTTAAACCAACAACCTGGTCTCCTCTATATCGAATCAGGATACCACTCTTTAACATTTCTGAATCCGATGCCTTCTGTGGTCTCTTGAAATTTATATAGAGGACGTCAGCTTCCTTATCATAGTCTATCCACATCCGTTCCTTAGGAAACTTTAAAAGATGAGGTGTTGCCTTAAAGATTTCCTTTATCATTTCTTCTCTCACAATTTCTTTTGCCATAGTATCACCTCTCTTTCTAAGTTTAACCTGCTTGTAAAGTAGGCGGTTATAACAAAACCATCCTCTCTACTTATTTCTTTATAAACTACTGCTAAAAACCTTGTTTTGGTAACTTTTTTTAATACGATCAATGCCTTCTTATAACCCTCCATAATATAATCAGGATCTTCAATTGCGTAAAGGACATCATCGTAATGCCCAGCCAGATCATCGTGGTTTTCGGTGATATGGAACCATCTTTCTTCTGTTAACCTAATCGGGATTCCATTTTTTGATGTTACAATATCCATCGATTATTCTCCAAATTTCTTAAATGCTTTGCCCCTCACCCCGGCCCTCTCCCACTGAGGGGAGAGGGGGTATGAGAATTAACCAAAAACATCAGGGTATCGGCGAATCTGCTCTCCAAGATCCTGATCGTAGCGGATAACAATCACTCGATAACCAAGTTCATTTAATTCTTGCCTTGTGATGCGATCCTTTTCTTTTTGCCCCGGTTCGTCATGGACAGAACCATCACAAAAGATGCAAACATTGGGTTCGTAGAAGAAATCGGGATTGCTGTAATAATCTTTTAAGAATTTTTGCCCTTCATCGGGCAATCTGCGTTTGGTTTGGTAAAGATGATCGATGAATTTTCGTTCAAGTTCAGACCGGCTATCTGTTAGCGAACGAAGCCAACGATAATGATCCTCGTAATCTCGGCCAGCTTTCCGGGAAAGGACAGATCCTTTCGAAAGCTTGACAAGGAGATCTCTAACAAAATGTCTGTTTAGCCTGGGATAGTCCCGCTGGTTGCCATAGGAGAGCAAACATTCATAGCAGGCTCGGAAACAATCCGTTTTTAGATCGTCCAGGGTTTCCGGATTGAAATGACAACGTTCCAGGGCAGCCATAGCAATCTTAGAGAGGGCATCCCGTTCCTCGATCAGCCTTCTTAAGACGCCCACCCCTCCCTCGGAGGCTTCCCAGAAAAGGATTGCTCTGTTTGACCCTGAGCCGATTCGCTCTGAAGATAGCTCAGACTCTTCGATCTGAAAAACTTGCTCTATCCCCCTCTGCAGGCAATACTGAAGAGTTGCCTGAAGATCCTCATTTTGTGCGAGTGTAGGTTCGAGTGGATAGAGAAGGAGAAGATTATGAGAATCACGGACGAAGAGCTGGACGATTTCAGGATGCTTTGAGGACTCTGGACCAGAATCCTCTTCATCCATGTCAGACCCTCTCAGCCAATTACCCTCTTCAATATCAATAAGAAACCCTCTTTCTCTTCTGTTTCGCCATCCGTGATTGATACGATAAAGTTCAGCAGTTGGTGCAAAGACCATTCGAATCAGTGGTGAATTGTTTTCATCTTGAACCATAGCTTCAAGGATTCGCCTTTGACCTCCCGGAGAAGGGGCAAAGCGAAATTGGGTGGTTACTTCGTAACCGAAACGGCGGCGCTCCTCTTCATCGGAGGTGATACGCTCTCTCCGCCATGTCTTGACATTGGATAGTTCGAGAAGGGGCAGGACTTCACTGGTCGTTGCGTCGAGACGAGTATTGCAGTGTTCGCAGAGGTCCACAGTTGCTTCCTTCTGAAAATATCCGCAGACTTTGCACAATTTCCCTTGAACCCGTCTTGACGAAAGACCACCAGGGGGTACGATGAGCCTTCCAGCCTCATACTTCGCACCCTCATGGTAAACAATATTCTTGGGGCCGAATTCTGTAATACCAAGGAAACGAGGACGGCTGATAAATTCTCCGTCTTTCCTTGGAATGAAAGCACGGATAGGCAAACGGGGAAAGTTATAACCTGGTAAAAATCCTTCACTCGCAAGATATCGATAAGGATAGAAATCAGATTCTTCACGGGTTGTTCCGAGATTGCAGAGGAGGCTCTTCTGGCGTTCTGCTTCTCTTCTTTGAATCTCAGCCTTGACCCGGTGGGCTTTGTCTTTCACAGGGTGCCTTAGAACTTCATTTGCCTCCTGCCATTGCCGATCCGCAGATCGATAGAGTTCACGCCATCGATTAAGGGCAGCATCAAATTCATCTGGAGCCCTCTTGAGCACACTTTCCAACCATTGCTTGGAGTACCAACCTGTTATATACAAATCCGCCCCACAGGCATGAAGGATGCGCTCCGCTTCTTCGAAGCATTCTCTGAGCCTTGTTTCTGAAAGATGAATTTGAGCATGAATGTTCTCTTTTAAGGGGTGAGAGTCTAAGCTCACCTCCAGGATATCTGTTATGGAGTCGCCAAGGGAAAGTCGGACCTTGGAAAGCCAAAGAGCATGAATATGGGCTTTGATCAGATCTTCGTTACCCAAATCGATCCGCGGAGGACGAACCACCCCTGATATCATCTCCTGGCGATGGCGGAAGAAGTACTGGTCATGCCCGCTTCCGGCTGCACAATAGGTGAGAATAAGAGCTGGATCGCCCCTTCGGCCTGCCCGCCCACTCCGCTGTGCATAGTTTGCAGGGGTAGGCGGAACGTTTCGTAAATGGACCAGTTGAAGGTCAGCAATATCAATTCCAAGTTCCATGGTGGGGGAGCAGAAGAGGCACGCCAGATCTCCATCTCGAAATCGTTGTTCCCTCTCCTGTCTGCTCTCATAGGTAATCTGCGCAGTATGCTCCCGACCTTCTATATCGCGTAAGGTTGCCCCTCCTCCCTTGTAGAAATTGCGAAAGTATTCGTTTGCTTTTCGCTCTATTTCCAAATAGGCTTTACTTTCTACCCGTCGAGTGTAGATTGGATCGGATGGAGGCAATCCTGTTATGCATCTGTTCCATAAGAGGCATGTTCCATCTAACTGGACGAATGAAACACCCCTTTCAGAATCTTTCTTCATTAACCCGTGAGAGGAGAGAAGGTCTGTCAGTTTTTGGATGAAGCCTGAATATGATTCTGAAATGGAAAGGGTTCTTCGGAGATAACGTCCGATCAAACTGTTCTCTCCTAAACTAAAGCCTTCGATAGGCCGAGTGGGTTGTCCAGGGGGTAAGAACCTCAATGCGGTATGGAGCATTTCTTTTTCATCAAAAGACCATCTTTCATTAATTTGCTCCAGGGCACGCTTCCGGAGCTGTTGTTGGTACTGTTCTTTGAGGCAACCGATAGAAATAGCAAGTTTCTTTCGGAAATGGTCGAGAACTGGCGTAAGGATCTCTTTTCGCGTTTCAGGTGATAAAATCTTAAAAGAGGGCAGTCCATCCCAGTTCTTGTCTTCCTTAGAAAGCTCTTCTAACCCTTTATATTCGATGCATAATAAACCGCACTGTTCGAGATTGGGTTGAACAACTCTCCACCCTCGTCGAAGATCTTCAAAGAGTCGATATTCAACCAAATCGCGGAATGTGTTCCAGACTTCCCGACCTTGGGCAGTATCGTCTCTGAGATCTTTATTTTTAGCAACACCTGATAGGGACAAACCTATAGATTCGACGACATTCTGAGCAGCATTATCAAATCTGAGCTGACCATGTCTTTCAAGGGCAATGAGAATTGCTGCCCTTAAAATAGACACCTGAACGAAATCGTTGAAATGTCCAGCCTGAAGGGAGGCATCCTGCCGGTTGTCCGTAAAACTGAGAATCTTTCTTGCCCCCTCTTTAATTCCACCCTCTTCAACATGCTGCAACGCAGAAATCGATAATACGGTAGTTGAAGTGCTTCGCCCCTCGCTCGAAAGTCCTGCAATCTTGCGAAAATCGAGCCTATCACGCCTTGTGTAAAATTCACCGCAGTTGAGGCAGAGCATAAACGGAGTTGGTTGATACCATCCTTTTGCAGCCTCTGCGTCTGGTTCGGTTTTCAAGGTTCCATCCGGGAATACCCAAGTAGACACAGGAACATGTTGACGATAATCTCTCTTGACCTTTCCATTCTGACCGTACCATTCAGGGGGAAGATGTTCTTCACTCCAATCAGAGCCATTCCCTTCGGGAGACAACATGAAATATCCTCTGGTAAATCCGGCGGCGGACGACTGCTCACTTTGCGGATCTAACGGCAAGAAACGGCCACTCTCAACATCCCTGGCTACCACATAATAATCTTGTCCACATACCCGGCAGAATAGTAAAGGATAGAGAATATGCTCTTCTTTTTGTTCAGGCGCGAAGTATTGGCCTTCGAGGGTGAGAAACCTTTTTGACCGTGGCTGAAGGGTCGCATAAACCGTTCGGCCTTGACCAACAAACTGGTGGAGCTTAAAGGCAAAGGGGGAACTTCCATCAGCCATTTTCAGCTGGCTTCCCAAGAGAAAACTTTCCCTCAACCTTTCCTGACAATGTTGAACCTCAATCCCTGTTAACTCCGAGAGTTTATGAGCTCCCTCTAATAAACTCACAGGTGGTTTGCGACGTAATTGCCCGTCCGGCTCCTCCTCGATGCCAAAGGTAAGCTCAATCCAGGCTGTGAGGGGGTTATTAATCACTTTCTCGACCGTCTTGGGAACGGGTGAATCCAGGGTGCTATGCAAGATCTCTGCGGATGGAATCGTTGGAATTGGTGCGATCCTTTTTAGAAATTCTTCAATGATGCTATCAGGTTCGATGGTGACTCCAAAAATTTTACTTGCAAATTGGGCTACTGCTACTTGTCTTTCCCTTTTGGAGGTGGTTTTCCCTGCCACCATGGTTGCGCTTGTTCCAATACATTGGAGATTTTGGTTTCCTGATCGCTCGCGCAATCGGCGAATCAAGAGGCCAACATCTGCTCCCTGCCTACCGCGGTAGGTATGTAATTCATCAATGACTAAGAATTGCAGGTCTGCGGTGCTCCTATCCACAAAATTATGTTCTTCTGGACGAATCAGCATGAGTTCTAACATGACATAATTGGTTAACAGGATATGAGGAGGATTCTTCTGGATATTGTGTTTTTCCTGCTCCCTTTCTTGACCGGTATATTTCGAGAATCGAATTGGACACTCTTTCCCAGTAAGATTTTTATATTGAGTAAGAAGTCTTCTCAAAGCCTCTTCCTGAGAATTAACCAGGGCATTCATCGGGTAAACAATAATTGCCCGAGTCTTGGCCTCTTCAGGATTATTGCGAAGAATAGCGTCGAAAATGGGAACGAAATAGGTAAGGGTTTTTCCGGACCCGGTGCCGCTCGTTACTATGAAATCTTTGCGGTTTAAAGCCTTTTCAATCGCTTCTTGTTGATGAAGATATAGTCGTATTGGGTCCCCACCATCCGCACAGAAAATGTCGGCACATAGAGAATGGAGTTTTCCCCCATTAACAAGGTCTTTTACTGTTGAAGCCATCTCATAAGACGGATTTAGTTGCAGTAACGCATCTGGCCAAAGGGCTTGGTTTTTTAAAAGAGACTCCTCAATGAATGCTCTTATTCGGTCATCAGCTATAGAGAGGAAGCTCTGAACGTACTTACTGTATTCATCAATCACTGATTGACGAAGGTCGAAGATACTCATTTTATTTCTCTTTTATGAGGAGCTATAACCATTCTTAAAATACAAAGCCAATTCCCCCTTTGAGAATAGGATCTTTGAGATGAAATTGTTTTGAAGGAAGTTTGAATCACCCCTCACCAATGATAATTTAATCTACCAAAAGTACGACAAAATATCAAATCCGATCTGAACCTTTAGGTGTTAGGGGCAAGTTAAACTGGGGAAAGGGGATCATGAGAATCTTAAATAACAAGAAGCATAGATTAATAAAAAATTTCTACTTCAGCGAAATTTTTCTTGACAAAACGAAAAAAATGTGATAAGTTACCTTCCATGGAATTCGGCAAATACTTAAGGAGATTAAGGTTAGACAAAGAGCTAACACTTGTTGAAGTCTATAAAGCGAGTGGTATTTCGATAAGCTATCTTTCCGAAATAGAGCAGGGGAAACGAACTTCCCCTCATCCAAATCTATTGAAAAAACTTGCAGAGGTCTACGGAGTGACCGCTCAAGAACTTATGGAGGCTGCAGGTTATATCACCAAGGATGAAAAGCCAAGGGTCTTTTCGAAGAAGGATGAGATCGAATGGGCCATTTCAACAGTTCTGCGGGATCCGACCTATGGACCTTTTTATGACAAGGTGAAGGTCAAATCGATGACCCTTGAAAAGAAAATTATACTTATAAAGTCGTACGAAGTTATGACAGGAAAAAAGTTACTCCAATGAAAGGGAAAGGTCGATTATTTAAAGTGGTATTTAACCCGGTTAACAAACAAGTAGAATTTTAAAAGAATTTGGGATTTTCTGGAAGGCCTTGGGAGGAAGCCTTCTTGATAAATTAAGGTATCCCTTTCGGTTGATGGGACTTTTTTGTTCATCAATAAAGTCTTTTTAGTGGCCTGTGCGCCCGTTTGAAGGGGGATTCAAATCCTTACCTTAAGCGGGCTTTTTTAAAAAAAGAGGTTTAATGATGGGAGAAAGATTCTATGACATTAAAGGTCTTTCAGAGTACATCGGGATTAAGCCACAGACAATCTATAACAAAATCAACCGAGGGGACTTCCCAATCCCTTTTAGAAAAATATTTGGACGCATTCGGTTTGATAAGGAGGATGTCGATCATTTTCTCTGTAGGCTTCCTCTTCATCATAAATTACATAAAAATTAATAGGGTGAAGGAATTGGAGACTTTTTTCTCCAGAATTTCCATAAGAAATGGAGAGAATTTTTCCATTTTTCCAGACCAGAAAGGAAACAAAAATGTTGACCGAGGAGAAGAAGGTGGAGATTAGAAAGTTGAAGGAGCAGGGGCTGAATATTTCACAAATTGCGCGGCGAACGTCGGTCGACTGGAAAACTGTTAAGCAATGCGTTACCGCAAAAAGCAAAAATTATGATGAGAAAGGGACCGATGAAGAATCGCGCCACAATGATTCTAAAAAAACAGATGCCGAACGAGTAAAGATAATCTTTAAAAGGCTCAATTCCGGCGAATCCCCAAGTAAGATTGTGGGTGAGATAGGCGACGTAGATTTAGTTCTTGATCTTCATAAAAAGTGGAAACAGATGGAAGGGCTTTTCCCAAAAGAATTGTCCGCTCCTGATCTGAGAATCTTGGGTGATACTGAAGCATGGATAGAATCCGTAGAAAAGTTCCCCGAGTGGCATCAGATGAAAGCCATCAAGGCTCTGGCCGGATTCGCAATAGTTAGGTCCTGGTATTGCGCTAATTATAGGAATAGAGACGTTGAATGTGCGCTAATTAGTGAGAATGATTTTTATGAGTGTATTAGTTGTACATTTTTTAGTAAACGAGCGTAAGAGAAAAGGTAAGAGAAGATGACTTGACTCAAAATTCGGGGTTTGAGATAATCCCTCTATATAAAGGAGGTGATGTTTCAAATTTCCCTATCTTGCCGGTTCCTCTTTTTAGAAGGAGGAAAAGATGGGAATCTATCGGAGAAAAAAAAAGGAAGGCAAGTATTATGGCCCTTGGTACATTAAGTATCCCCGGAGGGTCGATCCCATATCCGGCAAGACCCTATACACCAGTCACAAGGTCAGCTTTTCCAAAAAAGTAGCTGAACTTGCTTTTGGCAAGAAGATGCTTAAATGGGAAGAGCAGAAGCACCTGGGACTGGTGAAAAAGAAGGAGTACACATTTGGAGAATTGGTCAATTGGTATCTGTCTTTACCCAAGACGAATCAGGTCAGGTCAGTTTATAAGATCAAACAGCACTGTGGGAGACTCAAAAAGGTTTTTGGCAACATGAAAGCTGATGAAATTAAACCATCGATGGTTGAGGCATACCAACAGAAAAGGCTTTCCGAGATCAGTTGTCGAAAAACACCTTACAAACCTGCCAGTATCAATCGCGAACTCGAAGTAATGAGGCGGATCTATAACCTTGCTGTGCGGGAAGACATGGTGATTAAGAATCCGTGCTGGAAAGTGACAAGGCTCTCAGAAAAAAATGCAAGGGACCGAATCCTCTCACAAGAAGAATTTCAAAAGCTTATTAAAGAACTTCCACAGCATGCCGCCGATATCGTGACAGTTGCTTACTTTTGCGGCATGAGGGCGGGAGAGATTTTTGGTCTGACCTGGGACCGGGTGAACATGAAAGAGGGATATTTCAACCTCACGCCGGAAGATACTAAGACGGGTAAGGCCCGAACCGTCTATTTTAGCCGTCCCGTGAGAGAAATCCTTGAACGATTAGGAAAGGTTCGACAGATCTCACATAGGTTTGTCTTCACTTACAATGGCCATCCTTTGCGGAGCATCAAATACTCTTTGACAAAGGGTCTTGAGAGGGCAGGGATTGATGATTTTAGGTTTCATGATTTAAGACACACCTATGTCAGCAACGCAAGAAAAGCTGGGATCGATCGATCGGTGATCATGAAATTGACAGGCCACACGACCCTCTCCATGTTTACTCGTTACAATACCGTTGATGAAGCAGATGCCAAAGATGCGATGCAGAGATTGGATAGTTATTTTGACAGGATAGAGGAGTCGACTGCTGCAATAGTGCTGCAAGGAATAAAAAGGGGCCAGGAGAAATCTCCTAACCCCTTGATTTAATTGGCTCCCCGGGCAGGACTCGAACCTGCAACCTAGTGGTTAACAGCCACCCGCTCTGCCGATTGAGCTACCGAGGAAAAAATAACATATTTTTTACTATTCCCAGGGATCCAATCCTCTTGATTCGATCAACCGAGTGGTTAATCCCGCCAACGGCGGGACTACTGCCGATTGAGCTACCGAGGAATCTAAGTATTTGAGGTTGACGGTAAAGGGTACGAGGTAAAAGATTTTAATGCCTCTACCTAAATTCAAACATCTCTCAATTTACATTAAAAAGTCCATGGTGACAAGTAAAAACTCTTCTGCCTTTCTCCATCGTTTAACTCAGCTCGAATCGAAATTTCCTTCCCTGAGGGGAAGGAAATTTCATTTGTGAAATTCCACCTTCTCTTCTACAGGGAAGGATTCTATCCTTTTCAATGCTTTTTTCTTTTGCCATACCATTACCATATTCACTGGACCTGAAAAAACATAGGCGAGGAGGAAAACGAAAAGCACAATAACGGGCTCCATGACGATGACAATCAATGAGAGAATGACAAAGATAAAAATGCTGAAAGGTTTTCG
>Ga0299912_10004813_pt1 | contig 11056 bp, 11 predicted proteins | sample RVTome_2_FD_207667 | JGI IMG/M metagenome (GOLD analysis project Ga0299912, IMG submission 207667) | Soil microbial communities from uranium-contaminated site in the Upper Colorado River Basin, Wyoming, United States - RVT95D214 (version 2) ... | reverse complement strand
CAATTATACCTTTATGCCATTTCAGGTCGTGGGGATTAACTTCGGGAATAATGAGAGGGACTTCAGGATCCATCCTCCACTGGCTTGAATTATCCACAACAACACAGCCAGACCCGGCAGCTACCGGTGCCCATGTCTTTGACCTCTCTGCACCTGCTGAAAATAGGGCGATATCAATTCCTTCAAATGACTTCTCATTCAGGCTTTCAACCGGAATCTCGGCATCTTTAAACTCCATAATCTTCCCTTCGGAACGCTCTGATGCAAAGAGCCTGAGCCTTTCTACAGGAAAATCTCTTCCAGTAAGCGTTGCAATCATCTCATTACCAACTGCCCCTGTTGCACCCACAACTGCAACGATATATTTTTTCTTCTTCTTGAGCATTTAAACAAACCCTCCATTCTGCTGAATTTAGGTTTTAAATTTAGCATATTTTATCTAAAAATACTATTATATCCATTGCTCTCCTCAAAAAATAAACATAGAGCCGGGAAATATTGTGAAACCAATAGGATTGATAAATCTCCTGTAAAAAATCTAAAATTGTTTTGCTAAGGAGGGATGATGGGTTTTTTTGAAAGGCTTAAAGAGGGACTTACAAAGACGAGAAAAGGCTTTATAGAAAAAGTTGAATCTATATTTACAGGCGGAAAGATTGATGAAGAAACACTTGAAGAACTCGAAGAAATATTAATCACATCTGATATTGGGACTAAGGCTACAGCAGAGATAATGGCAGTGATACGGGAGAAGGTAAATAAAGGGGAGGTTAGAGATGCATCCTCTGTTAAAGAATTACTGAAAAAAGAAATGATAGCTATTCTTGGACATTCGCAGCCTCTTGTGGTCTACGGAAACAGACCCTTTGTAATCCTTGCTGTTGGAGTAAATGGCGTTGGTAAGACAACAACAATCGGAAAGCTTGCAAGCAGGTTCCAGTCTCAGGGATTTTCTGTTTTGCTTGCAGCAGGTGATACATTCAGGGCTGCCGGGATTGAACAGTTAGAAATATGGGCAGAAAGGGCTGGTACTCAAATTGTTAAGCACCAGCACGGTTCAGATCCGGCTGCGGTCGCCTTTGATGCTATTGTAGCCGCAAAAAATAGAGGCACAGACGTTGTTATAGTGGATACTGCTGGACGACTACATACAAAAATCAATCTTATGGAAGAACTAAAAAAAGTGAGAAGGACTATTGAAAAGGCGATGCCTGATGCGCCTCATGAGATTCTTCTTGTAGTTGATGCAACTACAGGGCAGAATGCATTAAGACAGGCTGAATTGTTCAATGAGGCAATTGGTATAACTGGTATTGCCCTGACAAAACTTGATGGTACAGCAAAAGGCGGGATTGTTTTAGCAATAAAGAAAGGACTCGGTATTCCTATGAGGCTTATAGGAGTTGGTGAAGGGATAGATGACCTCAGGGATTTTGATCCGAAGGAATTTGTTGAGGCACTTTTTTCATAAACTCGATCCATATTGGAAGTGCTGCTCTTGCGCCTGTTTCTTTTGAACCAATTGGCGTGTGGTTATCCCTTCCAACCCAGACACCTACAACAAGCCTGTCATCAAATCCTATAAACCAGGCATCGGTGTAATCATTGGTTGTGCCGGTCTTTCCATAAACAGGTCTTTTTAGCTCTTTTGCCCTCTGTGCGGTTCCTTCTTCAACAACAGCCTGGAGAAGTATCTTCATCTCCCCTACATTTTCTTCAGATAGCAAGTCTTCTAAAACAGGTTTTGTCTCCTCAATAACTATCCCGTCTCTGTTAAGTATTCTTTCGTATAGCATTGGTTTTGCCCTGTATCCTGAAGCAAATGTTGAATATGCAGAAGCCATGTCAATGAGTGTAACATCAGAAGCACCTATTGCGAGAGGCAGATAAGGTTGAAGCTGACTTCTTATACCAAGCCTCTGAGCCATTTCAATAACATTGTCTATTCCTAAATTTGCTGCGAGCCTTATCGTTGCACAATTAAGAGACTTTGCAAGGGCGGTTTTAAGAGTAACGCTTCCATAGTATTTGCCGTCATAGTTATGAGGGATCCATTTCTGCCCTGGCTTTGCACCTCCAAATGAGATGGGAGAATCATTTATTATCCCATCTGATGTCATCCCGCTCTCGATTGCAGTAATATATACAAAAGGTTTGAATGCAGAACCAGGTTGTCTTAATGCCTGTGTTGCCCTGTTGAATTGGTTCTTCCAGAAATTAGATCCACCTACCACTGCCTTTATATGTCCGGTTCTCATATCTATTGCTATCAGTGCTGCCTCTATACCTGGTTTTACTCTTTTTTCTATACTGGAAATTCCCTTTGCGACTGATTCTTCAGCGATCTGCTGCACCCTAAAGTCTAAGGTTGAATATATTTTATATCCTGATGTGTATAGTTCATTCCCGTATTTTGTCTCGAGATTCTGCCTCAATGTCTCTATAAAATAGGGTGCATCGTATTTTCTGAAATGAGGAGTTAACGGAAGAAGAGCCTTTTCCGCCTCTTCAAATTGAGCCGCTGTTATAAATTCATGATCCAGCATCTGTTTTAGAACGACTGTTCTTCTTTCTTTTGCTTTTTGGGGATTTTTGAAAGGGGAATATATTGAGGGTGCCTTTGGCAATGAAGCAAGAAGTGCTGCCTCGGCTATGCTTAGACTTCTTCCTGATTTGTCAAAATAGGTCTGGGCAGCAGCCTCAATACCGTATGCCCTTGTTCCAAAATAAGCCTGATTCAGATACATACCAAGTATTTCATCTTTTGTATAACGTTTTTCTATCTGTATAGAAAGGGCTGCTTCCTTAATCTTTCTTTTTATGCTCCTGTCAGGTTTTAAAAAGAGCATTCTTGCAAGCTGTTGTGTAATTGTGCTACCTCCTTCGACAATTCCACCAGCTTTAATGTCATGCCACAGTGCCCTCATAATTCCTATAAGATCAACCCCCGGGTGATTGTAAAATCTAATATCTTCAACAGAGATGAATGCCTTTTTTACATGGTCTGGAATCTGATAATGAGGTACAAATGTCCTGCGCTCAAGATAAAGCTCTGCAATGATTTTTCCATCACTTGAATATACCCTGGACGATTCCAGCGGGGTGTATTCTTCAAGAAGTTTGATATTTGGGAGATCAGAAACAATCCAGTATATAAGGCCACCAAGGACGCCCGTGAGTATCGAAAAGACTATGGCGACTATGATTATCTTTCTTGACATTGACATTTTTCTGTTTCTTTGAGATTCTGCTCAGACTTTATCATAACTGATTAATTATAACCGTTTTCATCTTTCGACTTTAATATTACATATTATATTTTGAATGATTGACAGAGATGAGATTATATGAATTGCGTCTAAAAAGATAGGGAGTCAATTAACGGCTAAAAGTGGAGATTTCCTGTCTTCACAGAGTCTCCACTTTTAAACCCACGGTTGTAATCGCTATTGCTTTATATACTTCTGCCCTTTTCCTTTAATAAAATCAATGAGTTTTCGGACATTTTCAGACGGCTTGCCTTTAGTAATCAGAGTTATCGGTCTTTCTATCTCTGGTGTTTTTGGAGACTTAATAGCGGTGGAAACTATTGCTAAAGGACCAAGCGCTATTGCTCCCGGCTTTGATAATATCATCTGTCTTGCATCTACCGAAGTGGATACCTCGATGACGTTTTTTGTTAGAGGCTGACCATCAAGAATGGTCTTGGTAAATAAATAGTTGCCTCCAAGGAGTTTGGTCCATACTACAACAACGGGCACGTCCTTTCCACCAGCATCTTTCCAGTTAGTGATCTTGCCTGTAAAAATTCCCTTTAATTGCTCCTTAGTGAGCTTCGAAACAGGGTTGTCTTTGTTAATTAATACCTTAATTTTGTCTTTGCCCACAGTTACATGTTGAAGAACCGATGGGTCCTTAACGCCCGCTCCCTCTGTTTCCATGAATTTCATCCAGTCTTCAAAACTAAGACCTGCCAGTGCTGCATCAAATCTGCCTTTCTCCAGTTCCACAAGAGCAACCTTCGGACCACAGGGCACAAAGTAGAGCCAAATTTTTGTGGTCTTCTCAAAAGGTTCTTTTACCTGCTTCAGAATATTTTCAGTAGGTGCCTGCCCGGCCCCCACCATAATTATTTCATCTGCAACACAGATACCGATAGTTGAGAGAAAGGCAATTATTAATATTAAACTTACAAAAAACTTTTTCATATCATCCCTCCTTTAATCCATTACTTTCTTTTGTTAACAGGTTCTTTCTAAGGACAACAAGATTAGTGTTTCAGTTCTTCCAGTACTAACTCAATAATCCTTGGAATCTTCTCTCTAATTTCAGGTGATAATTCCATGCTTATTTCGAGTGATTTGGGTTCAACACCGATGACTGTTGTTTGGGGTGTTTTACCGATAAGCCCTGACAAATTTATAACTTCTAATATGCCAATCTGGTGAACTGATGTTTTAAAACCAGATGGACAGTTTTGAACTTCATTAATATCGAAACTATAAATAGAGCCGGGAGCACCGCCGCCCTTAACGGCGTCAACCACTATCAACCGATCGGCATCTGTTATGACATTTATGAGACGGAAGCCATCGGTACCGCCTTCAACAACCGTTACCCCCGGCGGAAGTTCGCGCTTCATGAGTTCATTGGCCACATGGACTCCAACTCCTTCGTCTGACAACAAGAGGTTTCCAACTCCGAGGATAACGACTTTTTGGGGGGAGATATTCTCTCCCCCCTTTTCGTTTGCTTTCGAACGAGTAAGTGCCTTGGTCATTCGATAAGGAATTTCCGGATTTCGTTGGTTTTCGGGTCGATGATATGAATAGCGCAGGCCAGACAGGGATCAAAGGAACGGATTATTCGAACGACATTATTCGGGTTTTCGGGGTCAGGCACCGGCGCACCAATAAGGGATTCCTCATACTGGCCGCGAACTCCTTTTTCACAACGAGGCGAGGCATTCCATGTAGAAGGAACCACAGCCTGATAATTCGCGATCTTCTTGTTTTTGATCTTTATCCAATGTCCTAAAGCGCCCCGAGGCGCCTCATGGAAACCAGCACCCATGCCGCTTTCCGGTGGGTTCCAGTGCTCGGTGTCATGAATCTTGAATCCAGGTTTCGTCATTTCGGCGAGCAGTTGATCTAACCAATTGTAGCATGCATCCACCATAAGTTTGGTTTCGATTGCGCGCGAGGCATGACGTGCAACAGCACTGGGTTTGGCACCCTTTTTAACCAGATCAATAAGCGTGGGGTTCTTGGCTACAAGCATACGCGCCAATGGTCCAACCTCCATTGCGTTGCCGTCATAGCGGGGAGCCTTGACGAAGGTATATGCCTCCTTTTTGTCAAGATTGAATACCTGCTCACCATCGTATGGATGTACAGGCTTATTTTCCTTATACCAGGCATATTTTACTGATTCGGTAATCTTTTCAGTATTTACAGGTTCAACTTTTATATTTGCAGGATTTAACCCGACGATCGTTCCAGCGGGGAAAACAATGTCTTTCCATGCGGGGTCCTTTGGAAAATCACCATAGGAGAGATAGTTGTAATGACCGCCGCCTACGCCCATCGTAGCCAGTGGCCATAAGGGACCTGTTCCGAAGGCCAGGACATCGGGGATGTAGACCTCTTCGACAAATTTTTTCTGCTCATCAAGCATTGTGCGGAAACGGGCCCACTGGTTAATATCGGGATATGAGGTGACACCGCCAACCACGATATTCTGGTAATGCGGAGTACGTCCGCCCCATATGGCTCCCATATTTCTAGCCTTGGCATGCATTTTCAGAGCCTTGATATAATGCGAGACCGCAGATGTTACTATGTCCGGGTCTTTGACTGAAAAATCATCGGGTTTATACCTTGGAGTTAAAGGATAGGTGTCTTTTTCCTTAACCAGGTTAACAATCTTATCCTTGACAGCCAGCAAATCCTTGTCTTTACCCTTATATTCGGCCACAGCCATTATATCTATATAGTCAAGCGCACTGAGCTGGTAGAAATGAAGCACATGGTCATAGATGTACTCTGCGCCCATCACAAGGTTTCTGATCAGATTTCCCCCCCACGGAACTTTTGCACCAAAAGCAGCGTCAAGGGCACGGGCAGAAGCCAATTGGTGCACACTGTAACAGACACCACAAAACCGGCTGGTTACATAAGGAGCATCTCTCGGGTCTTTTCCAGTGAGCATAGCCTCGAACCCGCGGGCCATGGTGCCGCTGCTCCAGGCATCTACAACTTTGCCCTTGTCAACTTCTACCTCAATTGTCAAATGTCCTTCAATCCTTGTAACGGGATGTATCGTAATTTTCTTTGCCATTTATTTCACCTCCTTTTAACTATTTTCTTTAGACTGTCCGGTTTTTCGCATAGCAAATATCTTCTTAGAAGTCTCGTCATCTGCCATATAGAGGGGGCTAACCTTGTCATAAAAGATCGGCTCTCCACAAGCCTGACACAAACCTCCACAATCAAGGCAGAAACTTATCCCGTCATTCCATCTGCGGACTGCACAATCGATATAGGACATCGGGCCCTTACAGCCTTTTTCCAGCAGACACCAGTTTTTCTGTTTGGGGTCGTTCCAATCTTTAAGAAATTCACCGGCATCAAAATGAGCGCGCCGCCTGCAGTTATCGTGCATCGATACTTCTCCGAAATACATTGCGGGCCGCCCCTTAGAATCTAACTCCGGTAATTTTCCTGTGACAAGTACGTAAAGTAGCGTTCCTGCAAGGTGATCAGGATGAACGGGACAGGTGGAAATATTGATAACAGGCTTATTAATCCCCGCGCGTTTAAGGGCATCACTGACTGATATACCTTTTGCCGGGCAAGCTCTTGGGATACCGCCATAAGCGCTGCAAGCTCCCACCGCGAGAACAGCCATCGCATTCTTGGCTGCTTCTTCAACCATTTCCCTGCCGGGTCGTCCACCATGCATCCAGAAACGGTCATTTGCAGAGGGAATGGCACCCTCAACCACCAAAATATAGCCGCCTTCCTTCACGGCTTCACGTCTGGCTGCCTCAGCAACTTCTCCTGCTGCTGCCATAATGGTCATATGATATCTGAGAGAAATCTTATCGAGAATGATAGAGGAAACGGGCGGGTTAAGAACCTGTGACAACGAAATTGTACAGCCGGCGCATGCAAGTCCTTCCAGCCATACCACAGGTTGTTTCTTAGAGGTCGGTTTCTCCAACGCCTCCGCTACTTTTGTTGTAAATTCCATTTCGGAAAGGCCGAGTATTGCCGCTGTTGTGGCACAGTATTTGATGAAATCCCTTCTGCTTATTCCATGTACTTCTAATTCATCGAGAAGCCTTTTGCTCACAACATCATCTTCTTTCATACATTCACCTCCTTCTGGATTTGGCTCTGCACTTCCATAGGCAGATTGGTTTCAAGGTTATTAAAGTATCACCCCCTTCTATATTCTGACCATGCACTTTCAATGTGTAGCTACTTTATTTTAAGAAACTATATATTAGAATGTTTTTCCTCATATCTATTTAAATAATTATCACAATATACTATACTTGTCAAGCTAAGAAAATATTACCCCTCTTTTGAAATATCTGTGCGCTGCTTCTCCCGTATTTTCTCCAGTTTCTTCTGACCGTATTTCTTCAGAAAAAGGAACTTTACTGCGGATTGATTCTAACCGGCAATTTGCCTTGCAGTCACAGCACATTACCCAACGGGACTATGTTTTAGCCTTCATTAAGGCATTACGCATTACTTCAACACCTGGTTTTTTGCCTGTCCACAGTTCAAATGCAAACACTCCCTGCCATAGAAGCATGCCAAGGCCGTCTATAGTAACACACCCTTTTTTTGAGGCTTCTTCAAGAAGACGGGTCTTTTTATAGATAACATCACAGACAGTTTGTTCTGTCCTGAGTAAGGTTGTATCAAAAGGTAATGGATCTTCCTTTTTTAAACCTAAGGGTGTAGCGTTAATTATTATATGAAATCTCCCGATGCTGGAAATATTTTCAATAATGTATACATTGTTGAAAATATTATTTAAATCCTGTACAAGTTTTTCTACTTTATATTTATCGATATCATATAGATATAATGTTTTTGCCTTTTGACTCAGATAATAACTTATTGCCTTTGATGCACCACCTGCACCGATTATTAAGATATTCTTGTCTTCAATAGAGATGCCTCCCTCCGAAAGGGATTCTATAAATCCTCTACCATCTGTGTTATAACCTATGAGTCTACCCCCTGAGTTTACTATTGTGTTTACTGCACCGATAAAAGATGCCTCTTCATTAATCTCGTCAAGGAATGGCATAACTTTTTCCTTATGTGGAACAGTGACATTTACGCCGCTTAGATTCAGAGATTTTATTGCCTTTACAGCATATTCAAGGTAATCTGGATGCACGAGAAATGGGACATAACAGTAATCAAGCCCAAGTTCTGTAAATGCAGCGTTATGCATTGCCGGGGATAGTGTATGTTCGACTGGATATCCAAAAAGTCCTGCAATTTTTGTCCTGCCGCTGATTTGTATCATCATTAAAACTCCTTCCTTACAACTATGATTTTTTATTTAAATTTAAAATAAAACCGAAATTGCTATTCTTGTCCCTGGCACGAAGAATTCTAAAAAATAACTGCTCTTATGTCAAGGAAAATGGGACGTGCGCAAGCGGGATGTGCCCCTGAATTCCTTGATGAAAGAGAAAGAATTTATTATGATAAAAAGCCCTTGCTTTGCTGTAAGAATAGGGGTTATGATTGTGGAAATAAAATGGCTGCATTTTGAAGGTGGCTTATGATTTACGGAGTTGGCATAGACCTTGTCAAGATAGACCGAATGAAAGAGGTTGTGGAAAAATGGGGGCAGAGGTTTCTTGCAAGGGTATTTACAGCAGGCGAGATTTCCTATTGCTATGAGAAGAAAAACCCATATCTGTCGCTTTCTGTTCGCTTTGCAGCAAAGGAGGCATTAATAAAGGCAATAGGTTCTGCGGTTCCTGTGTCTTTAACAGACATAGAAGTTATAAACGTGGACACCGGAAAGCCTTTTTTAAAAATTAACGGAAGGATTAAAGATTTTTTTGAAGAAAAAGCAATAAGTAAAGCACACCTGAGCCTGAGCCACGAGCACGAGTATGGTCTTGCATGCGTGGTATTAGAGCAATGAGCGCATAACGGTTCGAGTGTCATCATTAACGAAGTAGCAAGGCAATTTTACAATGTTCCATTGCATTTGTTTGCTGTTATACGCCTGTGCCAGCCTATTTAAACTCTTGCTTCTTCAGCCTCAAATTTAATTGCAGGGACAGAAATTCTTGGCGATTTAGCAATCCGCTCTGAATTTTCTATTAATTTTAAAATCAATCGTCCTACATCAGCTTTAACTACTTTCTCACCACAACGTGGACATACACCCGCAGGAACATCCTCTACAATAATAAGTTCCCCTCGTAACCAAAAATCTTGTTTGATAAGCCTTTCCTTCATTCGATTGCCACAAATCTCACATTCTCCATAATCATATTTTGTCTTTTTTCTCATAGTCTTATTCCTCTAAAGCATAAGTTGTAATTAATAATAGTTTCCCCGTGTTTTTAATTCTACAAATAATTGCTATTTCCTTTCCATTAATTGCAGGACCGACAACTTCATAACGTGTTCCTTTAGGTTCGCGTGTAAACTTGCGATTTACTCTACCCTTATAAATTGCTATTTCAATATCCGCAAAAGTGAGATTGTCGTTAGCCATTTCTTCAAAAAAATGTGGAAATGTGAACTCATATTCCTGCCTTCTTATTTTTTCTCTGATGGTATGGATGATAGCCAATAATAGTGACCCCTGTTATCATTATATACTTTTTTAGTATAGCATAACCTTCTTTTACAAGCTGGCATGGCAACTAACGGTTCGAATGCTTGAGAAGGGCATAGCCTTTGGGTGTTAACCTCTCTATGAGTCGTAGACAAACTCTCTGGTATCTACCGGTGCGGGGGAAATAATCCTTTTTTGTTTCATGGTAGATTTGTCCCATGTCCAAGGCAGACCCTTTTTTATCTTCTACCAAAAATCTTTGAAAGCAAGCCTGACTTGCCTTGATTATTTCCGATTCGTGAGCCCGTCTTTCCAAGAAGCTCAGTTAATGATTTCTCGAACTCGCTCGAAACATCAGGAGCACCACTGCGAGCGTGGCCGATTTCGTGAAGCAAAGTGCCAGTAAATTCTTCGAGGCTTCTGAGTTGTGTTCGTTTAACTATGATAGTACCAGTGGACGGTTCCCAGAGTCCTGCGGCTTCGACAAAGGCATAGGTTTCCATTCTCATAGTCTCTGAGATTTTAATGTGCTTAACGTTGCTTGGGAGACCACCGATGAGTTCGGCAATTCTGGGAATTGTATCGTAGACTACCTTCTCAATAGGAGAGAGTCTATGCAGTTCGACGAACTTGAATTCAAAGCTATCATTCCAGTCGCTCTGAAATTGCGTCAAGTCCTGAATGGGGTTGCCAGAAAAATCAGCCTGTCCGGAAATCTTGGACCTGACGTTGTCCGGAATCGTGACTATCTCAATACCCGCCTTCTTTGCTTCATCGACATACTTCGGCGCTTGAATTAACTCGGATGGAGTAAGAAAGACAACCTTTTCTTGAGAGTTCAGAATCTTAGTCGCGTGTGCTGATACATCCGACCATTTGAGTTCATCGTGCAGGATACCTGTTTGGAACTGCCTTAGGTCGGTCACCAACTGGTCTGCAACGATCTTGCCTTTACAGGCGAGCAAGATGGACTTGACCCTATCTGAGTATGCGGTTCGACCAACGTTGGTTCTCTCCCTGTTCAGAGCCTTCTTGATAGCTGCGGTCAAGGAAGTGATATTGTAGGAGAACAAAAAATTTTCTTCTTCGGCTACCCTAACGAGTCTGTAGAAAAAGTCATTTTTTGAAAAATCCTACTCTCGCTTATTATGTGATACATTATTTTTCGGATTTATTTTCCCTAAACAGCACTTTTTAAAATTTGACCGGGTCTAAATCCATG
>Ga0299912_10004811_pt1 | contig 11057 bp, 8 predicted proteins | sample RVTome_2_FD_207667 | JGI IMG/M metagenome (GOLD analysis project Ga0299912, IMG submission 207667) | Soil microbial communities from uranium-contaminated site in the Upper Colorado River Basin, Wyoming, United States - RVT95D214 (version 2) ... | reverse complement strand
CGGTTCCAGGCTTGTCAGGTTCGAGCGGTGCATACTGGTTGCAATGAGTGATCGCTGCGCCCAGGCTACTTCCTGGCGTTGCTCGTCGGGGAGCAGGTTATCCAGCTTGGCAAGCGCGCCTTGGGCTGCTTCCTGGTAGAGCCGCCCCCAGGTCTTTTCGACCAAGCTGGTGCCGAGATGGACGGCTACGGCTTCCTCCGGGGTGAGCACCAGAGGCGGCATTTTATAGCCGCGCACCAGGGAAAATCCCCCATATGGTCCACGCTCTGAGTAGATGGGAATACCCATTTCATCCAGCATGTCGATGTAGCGGTGGATAGATCGCACCGAAACGCCCAGTTTCTCAGCCAAAGTGGAAGCTTTCTGGTTTGGCTGGCGCTGCAGCAGCATAATCAAAGTGATGAGTCGAGTAGCGGTGTTGGACATTGCGCACCTTAAACAGGTTAAGGAGATTCTACGTTTGATTTATGACAATTCCTGACATAATTATGACACAAATCATCTCGTACTTCGATTCAGCAAAACAGGATTTTCCCTTCCAAAGCCACATTTGCTAGGTAAAATTGTACGTTAGCGAGGCGAGAGTTCACAAAGGAGAAAAAAGCGGAGTAACGAATTTGAATTAAACTTATTATTCCGGGCAGATGAAATGAATAGCGTCACAATAACAAAATTGACACAAGACTATCTGCGCGACGCGGATCGCATTTTGCAAGCCGCTTTTGGATCCCCTGACAGTCGTATGGAAGATCTACGCCGTTTGACCAATTTACAGCCCGAAGGCTGGTTTCTTGCGACAATGGATGGGAAACCGGTGGGCACGGTTGGGGCGATGGATTATGGAGATTTTGCTTATATTGGCATGATGGCGGTGCATCCTGATTCCCAACGCAAAGGTATTGCCACACAACTGATGAAACGTATTTTGGATTGGGTCGAGGGTCGTGGCTGCCGGATTTCTTTGTTGGACGCAACTTCGATGGGCGAACCCATATACCGACGTTTCGGTTATATCGAAGTGGATCGGTCCCAGCAATTTACCCGCAAGAATCATTCCATGACCGCCTATATACCGCCTGCGATTAGTGAATTGCGCCCGCAGGATATTCCGGCGTTGAAGGAACTCGACCTAATGATTTTCGGCGCAGACCGGCTTACAGTAATCCAAGCATATCTGGTAGCTTTCCCCGGGCGTGGCTTTCTCGTTCGGGATGAAAAGGGCGAAGTCAGCGGTTACCTGCTGGTACAACATCGCAAGCTAGGTCCATGGGTGGCGCGCACTCCCTGGGAGGCTGAAGCCCTCTTGCAAGCAGCGCTCACTTTGCCATATCCCGACGGTGCGCCAGTAGCCCTGGCGCCGGCTGCAAACTCAGCGGCTACCAGCTTGTTAGAACGTTTTGGTTTTAAAGCTGACCTGTCTTTGCCCCACATGCAGCGCGGTGGCGCACGGCATCCTTGCCAGAGGAATCTTGTCTTTGGACAGACGAGCTTCGCTATTGGATAAAAATGCCAACATGCCCGAAATGTCATTCTGAAGAGCGGCAGGTAAAAGCCGGGCGTAACTACTCTGGCAGCCAGAAGTATCGCTGTCAAGGTTGCGGTAAGAAGTATACGCCTGATCCGGCACCTTTACGCTACCCTCAGGAGATGCGTGAGCAGGCTGTTCGGTTATATCTGGCGGGGATGAGCTTTCGCGCCATCGGGCGTAGATTGGGAGTTAACCATCAGAGTGTCATCAATTGGATCAATGATTACGCGGTGGAAATGCCGCGACTTGTTGGTCGCTGGGTGAGCCGCAGAGCTATCACAGGTTCCCGCAATGATTCCAGTTGAAAACGTCCGCCGATGAAATCTATTCTAACAGGGTGTGTGGCAAATATTGCTATATAAGCCCTCGAATTTAGACAAATTAGTCGATTTATTGACTTGAAATACGGACCATGCTATGATTAGACCATGGTCCGTTTCCCCTTATTTGGTTGTGTTTCAGGCTGAAAGAGGGACGATGAAGCCAACCGGGACGAAACCTGACGCTCAATAGCCTTTTCGAGGTTTATTTAGAGCGTCATTTTTGTTTTTCGGGAGGGAAAATATGCAAATAAGACAATATCCGCCTGGAAAATCTCAATAAAATTATGATGTCCTTTGGATGCCTCGCCTGGGATTTTTATGGTCTATAACCTCGAATTAGACAATAAAGGAATTCCCGCCTATCTCGCGGTTCACAATTAATCATCGAGTATGGATTTAGTTCCCAAAAGGAACGGGAAGGTGAAATAACAATGGATGCTGATAAGCATAAGTCGTTAGGAGTCGCTTTATTTACTCTACTGGCTCTCCTGCTTCTGGCGAGCTGTGTCGCTAAACCGGCTGCTACCGAACCGCCACCACCGGCTGCTGTACAATCCACGGCAGAAACTTCTCAAGAACAACCTTTTGGGGAAACGAGCATTACCATCGTCATCCCCGAAGATCCACCCAGTTTCAACGCCATCGTCGGGGATACCGGTTACGACGGATTGGTGATGAACCTGGTCATGATGGGATTGACTGGCGTCGATGAGCAAGGAAACATTTATCCTGAATTAGCTATGAAGCTTCCTGAAGTCGAAAACGGAGGCGTCGTCGTCGACGAGGAGGCTGGCACGATGGACGTCACCTGGGAATTACGCCAGGATGTCACCTGGGCAGATGGTGAACCGGTCACTGCGAAAGACGTAGTCTTCACCTGGGAAGCGATCATGAACCCTGACACTGGTATTTGGGTGCGGGGTAGTGATTACGTGGACAGTGTTGAAATGATTGGCACCAATTCGGTAGTCTTCCACTACAACAGTATTTACCCCGGTTACTTAACCCAACTGGGTGGGGAACAACTGGTGATCTGGCCTTCCCACTACTGTGATGCTGCTCAAGGCTTCGTCGCCTGGGATTGCGCTCGACAACCTTTGAGCAATGGCCCATTTCTCCTGGAGGACTGGGTCGTTGGCGATCATATGACGTTTGCCCGCAATCCAAACTACTTCGAGGTAGGGAAGCCGTATATCGACAAGATCATCGTCCGCATAGTTCCAGATGAGGCAGTCCGCAAAGCCATGATGTTGCAGGGTGATGCCGACCTGTATATGTGGGCTACAGAAACCGTCCTGAATGAAATGGAAGGTAAGCCGGAAGTCAAAATCAGTATGGCTCCATTCAGCCGTTGGGTCATGCGCTTATTCCCGAACCAGGCTGCTAAAGGTACGACCGACCCGGCAGCCAGCCCTCATCCAGTCTTTTCGGACGTGAGGGTGCGAAAAGCTATTCGTATTGCGATGGACGTAGACACAATTTCGCAGGATTTGTTCTTGGGGTATGGCAAGCCGGTCTGGACGGAGTTCTCCCGGCCACCCTATGAATGTAGTATCCCCAGACCCCCCTACGATCCTGAGGCAGCCAAGGCTTTGCTTGAAGAAGCCGGTTGGAAGGATACGGATGGCGACGGTATCCGCGAGTGTCACGGCTGCCAGAGCGCTGGCGAGGGCGACTTGATGAAAGTTGAGTTCTACACCTACTCTGAATATGGCGAGGTGCTCGAGCTAACGCAACAATTGATTGGGGAAATGTTGAAAAACATTGGAATAGATGCCCAACTATCCGTCTTTGAGGGTAGTCTGCTTTGGGCGGATGCGGAAAGCGGCGGCATTGAACAAAAGGGTGATTTTGACCTTGATCTTTGGGACGATGGTTATTCTGGCGTGGACCCCACCGATTATCTTTGGGAGTTATACCATTCCGAGGCAGCCATACCCGGAAGCGGGTGGAATATCGTGCGCTGGATCAGCCCAGAATTTGATGCTCTCCTGGATGAAGCCTATACCCTGGATGAGGCCAAACGTAAAGAGGTCTTCTGTGAAATTGCACAACTCCTTGATGAACAAGTCCCTGTAATTTTGCTATTTTCAACAGTCAATGCTGAGATTTACTCGACGCGACTTGAAGGAGTCCAATCCAGTATCAATGACCTGGTGAGTTGGAACGCCGCTAACTGGAAAGTGACGAAATAACCACGGGAGGGCAGGGTGGGACAGTACATTGCTCGTCGATTGCTGCAAGCGGTCGTTTTGGTGTTCCTGCTGAGCATTGTGCTGTTCGCGCTGGTTAACCTGGCGCCCGGAGGCCCCCTGGCCGGGCATGGTCAATCGCGCCATGTCCGGCCGGAACGGGTCGCCATGCTCAAGCGACAATTTGGCCTGGATAAACCCTTGCCGCTTCAATACGTCATCTGGCTGGCGGGCAACGACTGGATGAAGATTGACGCCGATGGTGATGGAATCTTTGAAAGCTACGGCGTACGCAAAGGCGTATTGCGAGGGGATTTTGGCTTCTCTTTCCGCACGCGTGAGCCGGTGTTGAAAGAGATCGCCCTCAGGTTGCCGAACACGATCTATCTGATGTCGGTGACGCTCATCGTCGCTTTGCTGATCGCTATCCCGGTGGGGGTGATATCCGCCGTCAAGCAGTATTCCGGATTTGACATCCTAGTAACCACTGTCTCCTTTGCTGGACAGGCAATCCCCGAGTTTTGGTTGGGCTTGATCCTGATCCTGGTCTTTTATGCCTGGTTGAAGAATCCCGTGACTGGAGGTCCGTTATTACCCTCTGGCGGTATATACACACTCGGGACCGAGTTTTCCCTGCAGGATTGGATGATCCATCTGATATTGCCGGTGACTACGGGTGCTCTAGGCTGGATCGCCTGGTACTCACGCTTCCTTCGTTCCAGCATGTTGGATGTGATCCATCAGGACTACTTGCGCACGGCCCGCGCCAAAGGGCTGACCGAGCGTATGGTCCTTTACCGCCATGCCCTGCGCAATGCCTTGATTCCAGTGGTTACGATGTTCGCTCTGGATGTACCGTACATCCTTTCGGGAGCCGTTTACGTCGAAATGATTTTCGCCTGGCCGGGAATGGGCAGACTGTATTACCAGTCTGCTTTACAGCGGGATTATCCAGTCTTGATGGCGATCCTGGTTATAGGGGCGGCTTTCATGATTTTATCCAACCTGCTGGCGGATGTTCTGTATGGTTTCCTGGATCCCAGAATCCGATACGAGTAATAGTATTAATCGATGACTGACAACGACGCATCAAAAATCTCCGCTTTTGAAGATAGCGCCACGACCAGTGATAGCAGGACTTTAGCCGTAAAGCCGCGTGGCATGCTGGCAGCGGTCTGGATGCGTTTTCGCCGTCACCCTGGAGCTGTAGCAGGATCGTTGGTCTTCTCGTTGCTGGTGCTTTCTGTGATTCTGGTGGCATTTTCTCCCTACGACCCGGAAACATCCAGCATGGGCGAGCGCTTGCAGCCTCCTTCCTGGGCACATACTATGGGCACCGATGCTTTAGGTAGGGATTTCCTAACCAGGGTGCTCTATGGCGGGCGAATTTCGGTATCGGTGGGTTTGATGGTGGTGGCGATCACATTAACCATCGGCGTACCGGTTGGCGCGATCGCCGGCTACTTTGGCGGCTGGATTGATAGCATCTTGATGCGGATTACGGACGCAGCATTATCTTTGCCATCTTTATTGGTCTTGATTCTGCTTGGCGCAATTTTGCGCGAGGTCGAGATACCTCTGCTGCAACGCAATAATGTTGTGACGATTGCTCTAGTGATCGGATTGCTATCCTGGATGACGTTCGCCCGGTTGGTACGAGCTACTTTCCTCACCCTGCGGGAAATGGACTACGTCACCGCCTCCCGTAGTTTAGGCGGATCGTCAGCCTGGATCATTATCCGACACATCTTGCCCAATTCCGTCGGGCCGATCATCGTTGAAGCCACCCTGGAGCTTGGTTATGCCATTATCGAAGAGTCGGGTTTGAGTTTTCTGGGCTTCGGCATTCAACCTCCTACGCCAAGTTGGGGGAATCTTCTAAGTAACGCCCAGGAGCATTTCACCAAGTATCCCTGGCTGGCGATCTTTCCCGGTGTGATGATTTTCTTGAGCATCATCTCGGTTAATTACATCGGAGATGGATTGAGAGATGCTTTTGATCCATACAAAGTTTTAAAGAAAGTGGGCGAGGTTTGAAAACGCCCTCATTAAGGAGAGAAAAAACATGACTATTGAACGTCCCCCTATCGAACCGATCCGCTCGGCTTTTCGCCTGAGGTTTTTAGACGACGAGCAATTAAACCAGCTCCAGGAGGCCACCCTGGTGGTTCTGGAGAAGGTAGGCGTACGCTTCCCCTCCCGTAAAGCCCTGGAGGTCTTCGCAGCGCACGGCGCCGACGTAAACTGGCAAACGGAAATCGTCAAAATCCCCAGAGACCTGGTGTGGAAATCCCTGTCGACTGTACCGCGTTATTTTCGCCTGGGCGCAAGGGAGGTTTCCTGCGATCTGCAATTGCAAGATGGCGTGACATACTTCACCACCGACGGCTGCGGATATGAAACGATCGACTTCGAAACGAGGCAGCGCCGGGCGTCCTGTAAGGCTGACGTAGCAAAGATGGCTCACATCGCAGATTACCTCTCGTCCATGGCGTTTTACTGGCCGATGGTGAGTGCTCAGGATTACGAAAAGACCGCCCCACTCCATGAGCTGGACGCATCCTGGAACAACACGGTCAAACATATCCAGAGCGAGACCCTGATGGGGGAGGTGCCAGCCCGATACGCTATCGAAATGGCGACAGTGATTTCCGGCAGCGCCGAGGAGCTCAAACGTCGCCCGCTGTTCTCCCTGGTGGTCTGCACCATAGCTCCGCTTATCCAGGATACGGAAGGTATCGAGGGGGCGATGGTTTTGGCGAAAGCAGGGATTCCGGTAGGATTTCTGGCCATGCCGACCCTGGGGACGACCGCTCCTGCCACTTTAGCAGGGTCTTTCGTGGTGGGAGATGCGGAGATCATCAGTGCAGTGGTGTTGATGCAGTTAGTTGCCCCCGGCGCGCCGGTCTTCCACTCGCTCATGCATGCCTGGGCTGACCCTCGGACAGCTGCCTACGTCAGCTACCCGCTGGATAGCCATGGGCGGTGTGCACCGATTGATATCGCTCACCACTGGGGGCTTCCAGCCTTTGGGGGAGCTTATGGCACCGATTCACCCGAGGCCGGCACCTGGCAGGCGGCTGCGGAGGTCGCCCTGGATCCATTCCTGATTGGGCTGGCTGGGGCGGAGTTCGTCACCGGCATCGGGCTTTCGGGCACTTATACCTTGCTCTATCCCGAGGCGATCATCCTGGATGATGATCTTTACCACCGGGCTCGTTATCAACTCACTCGGGTGGATGTCAGCCCTGAAACCCTGGCTGTGGATGTTATTCAGAATGTCGGCCCTGCCGGGCATTTCCTGGCTCAGTCTCATACCCGCAAATACATGCGAGACGCCATGAAGCGGGCGATCACCCACCAGTTGGACGCCGAGTCCCACTACCGCAATCCGCGGGAGGTGGCTATCGAGAAAGTCTCCTGGATCCTGAAGAACCACCAGCCAGAGCCCCTGGAACAGGCGAAGCAAAAAGAGCTGGCCCGCATCCTTGCAGCCGCGGATCGAGAGATGAAATAAGCGAGGAGTGCCCAATGTATAGTGAAACACCACTCCTCCAGCCCATTGTTCCAGGATATCACCTGCGCATCTTGAGCGATGACCAGATTGTCCAGCTCAAAGCTGCTACTTTAGATATTCTGAACGATGTAGGTGTTCATTGTCCCTCGGAGAAAGCCCTGACTATTTACGCCGAGCATGGCGCCAGGGTGGATTTTGAGAAGCACATCGTGCGTCTTCCACCGGATATAGTCCTGGAGGCGATGTCGCACGCCCCCAGAAGCTATACCATGGGAGCGCGCCTGCCAGCTTTCGACTTGTATCTGGATGGAAAGGCATTGTATTGCGCCACGGATGGTTGCGGAGTGGAAACGATCGATTTCGAGACGCGCCAGCGGCGTGCTTCCACCAAGCAGGATGTAGCCACTATGGCACGCCTGACGGATTATCTGCCGTCGATTGGTTTTTACTGGCCGATTGTCAGCGCTCAAGACTTCCCGGAAACCGCTCCCCTGCATGAGTTGGACGCCGCTTTCAACAATACAGTCAAGCACGTCCAATCCGAAACGGTGATGGGGGAAGCTACCGCCCGGTACGCGGTCGAAATGGCCCAGGTGGTTGCAGGGGATCCAACTGTCCTGCGTGCCCGGCCACCGCTCTCTTTGCTAGTGTGCTGTATCGCTCCACTCGCTCAGGATAATGAGGGCATGGAATCGGCGTTGGCTTTCGCAGAAGCCGGCCTGCCAGTTGGATTCATGTCGATGGCCAATGTTGGCTCCACCGGTCCTGCCACAATTCCCGGGACGGTCGTAGCCGGGGATGCGGAGATTGTTTCAGCATTGGTGCTTATCCAGATGGCTTACCCGGGAGCGGCCACATTTCACTCGTTCATGCCGGGGATCATGCACCCACGCACGGGGGCTTACCTGGGGACAGCCTGGGAGGGAACCTTGCTCTACGCCATCGGAGCCGAGATGGCTCATGCCTGGGGTGTGCCTACCTTAGCAGGCGTTTTCGGCACAGACGCCCAGGTGCCAGGCTGGCAATCGGCAGGCGACCCAGCTTCTTCATTATTGCTACTCGCCCTGGTGGGGGCAGAAACAGGCAGTGGTCTGGGATTGCTCGAATCCTGCACGTTGCTCTACCCGGAAGATGTGATTTTGGATTCGGATATCTACCATCGTGTGCGCTATGAGGCAGCGGGGCTGGACACCAGCCCCGAGCTCCTGGCCTTGGATGTCATTAGGGAAGTAGGACCACGCGGCCATTTCCTGCGCCATCGTCACACCCGTGAGCATATGCGAAAACGCGTCTTCTCGGAGCTGACCGTTCAACCTGCTCAGGAGGGCGGGTATCGTGATCCTGTCGATGTCGCCCGTGAAAAGGTCGAATGGATTCTCGAAAATCACCATCCTTTGCCGCTTGAGGATTATCAACAGGCTGAGCTAAAACGCATTCTGCAATCCGCCCAAAAAGAACTCGGCTAAATGCCTATGCTCCTCCAGGTTCTTACTGACTCTGACCGGCACGAAATCCACGAACGCTCCTTGAAAGTCCTTTCCCGGACGGGTGTGCGTGTGGATACTGGGCGCGGGCGCGCCATTCTACGGGATGCTGGGGCACATGTGGACGAGAATACACACATTGTGCACTTTCCACGCGCCCTGGTGGAAGAGGCCTTACGGCTTACACCGAAGAAATTTAGCCTGGGTGGGCGGCGGACTGGCTGGCGTTTGAACATGAATGAGGGTGAGTGTACCCTCCTGGCGGATGGCGGAGCGTTGTTCGTCGTGGATGCCGAGAGTGGAGAGCGGCGACCGGGTACTTACGAAGACTGGCTGAAGTCGACTCAATTAATTGATGGGCTGGATGAAATCGGCGTCTACTGGTGGATGATCCGGGAGAGTGCTGGCGCGGTCAAGATGCGGGATGTGGTGTCTTATTATCGCAACGTATTCAAGCACTTCACCAAGCACGTCCAGGATTCGACGGATAACCCGGCGCAAACACGCTGGTTGCTGGAGGTATTACAAACGGTTTTTGGCGGTCGTAAAGCAGTTCGACGTTTGCGCCCCCTCTCTTTTCTGCTTTGCCCATTGTCACCGCTGGCAATCGAGAGCGAATACACCGACGCTTACCTGGAAACGGTCGGTTGGGATATCCCGGTGGCGGTCATGCCCATGCCGCTCATGGGTACCACCGGTCCTGGCAGGCTGGCAGCCACCGCATTGCTGGGCAATTGTGAGGTGTTGGCCATGTTATGCCTGGTGCAGGCTGCTCAGCCGGGGACGCCCTTTCTCTACGCCCCGGCTCTGGCGGTTATCGAGCCGCGCACCGGGCGTTACGCTGGCGGGGCGGTTGAACACGCCCTTCTAGGCGCAGCCGCGGTCGAAATGGCGCGCTATTATGGTCTGCCGGTAGAAGCCACCACTGGCGGCAGCGATCATCACCTTCCTGGTATCCAGGCTGCCTATGAGCGGGCGATCAACTGGACCCTACCGACCATGGCCTGGCCGGACATACTGGTGGGGCCGGGTCTTTTCGACGGCTCGACAGTGTTGAGCTATGAGCAGATCATCATCGACGTAGAAATCTTCCGGCGTTGCAAGCGGCTAAGGATGGGTATCTCCACAGGTGAAGATTGTTGGTTGGATGATGTGATTGAGCGTGTTGGGCCTGGGGGCAATTATCTTGTCCAGCGATCGACCCGCGACGCTTTACGCGCTGGCGAGTGGTTTATCAGTAAATATGGAGAACACGATAGTTATGACCGTTGGGTTATGCAGGGAAAACCGGACTCAATAGCGGAGGCGCGTGCCAGGATTGACGAGATCCTGGCAAATCGAACCCCGCTACCTTTTGAAGAAGAAGTCGAAAAGGAACTGGATCGTATCGAACAACGTGCACAAGAGAGCGAGGAATAATCTATGAATTTTTATAGTCAGGTTTTATCTCGAGAAGAGCAGGAGCGAGTTCACAAGCAGAGCTTGCGAATTCTCAATGAAGTGGGCGTGCGCTTTCACGGTAAAAAAGCCATCCCCATCCTGGAAAAAAACGGCGCCAAAGTGGATAGGGAGCAAAAGATCGCCCGTATTCCTGCGGAGCTGGTCGAGCAGGCTCTTACCACCACCCCCAAGTCTTTCGTGCTTGGCGCTCGCAATCCAGATCACGATTTCCCCATGCCTTCCTCTGTGACGCGTTATTGTATCGATGGTACGGCAGCTTTCGCAATCGATTTTCACACCGGGGAGAGAAGATACGGGGTGACTAAAGACACCGAAAATGGGTTGCGAGTTTTCCAGCAAATGGATTTAGGTGTAATGGCCTGGGCGCCGACTACCGCCAGCGATAAGCCTTCCGGCTCGCGCGCTCTGCACGAGTTCTTCGCTATGATCAAATATAGCTCGAAGCATGGGCAGCATGAGCTGCACACGGTCGCCCAGGTGCCGTACCTGGTCGAGGGCTTGAAGGCTGTCCTGGGAAGTGAAGATGAGGTGAAAGCTTGCAAGAATTACTCG
>Ga0299912_10004810_pt1 | contig 11060 bp, 8 predicted proteins | sample RVTome_2_FD_207667 | JGI IMG/M metagenome (GOLD analysis project Ga0299912, IMG submission 207667) | Soil microbial communities from uranium-contaminated site in the Upper Colorado River Basin, Wyoming, United States - RVT95D214 (version 2) ... | reverse complement strand
CGCCCGTGCCCACAGCCATAAACAAAGCGATCCCCATGATCGCTTCGTTTTCCACAATGCCGGCAGCCAGTTCCTGTTCGGCGATTTGCTGGAGGTCCAGATCAAGGGTTAATATCAAATCGGAACCGCTCCGCGGCTCGATCAACAACTCCTCATCGAAAAGATAGCTGTTGCCGAGACCGTCGCGTTTGAGCATCGCCTTGCCGTTCTTGCCGCAGAGGAGTTCATTATAATGCGATTCGATGCCGGAGAGCCCGTTGTTATCGATATCTACCCGGCCCAGAAGCGAAAGCCCGAGGTTGCCGGCGGGATAAACGCGCCGCGGTTCGATTATGTGGTTTAAAGTTTCTATTTTCGAATTTTTCAACTGACGCTCCGTCTCAGTGGACGTCTTGCGGACCGCCCAGAGAAATCGAGGGTGGCTGTCGAACTTGGCCGCCCAGCCACCGATACCGGTAATGCTGGCCAAACGCCTGGCGGCAGTTTTCTTATCTTTGATCTCCCCGGGTACAATATAAAATGAATATGAATCGATATCCTGAGCCAGGACTCGCCCGTCGCGATCGTAAATCGTCCCCCGTTTGCCCTGCAAATCAATAACGTGGTACTGCTGCTGGCGGGCTGCTGTCAGAAACCTGTCCCGCTGGACGACCTGGAGGATAGTGAGCCGGCCGACGAAAATCACCCAGATTACGATCATTACGATCTTAATCAGGCTCAAACGCATCTTAAATCTGTTTAGACCGAAAATGGTCATTGGCCACCGGTCATTGTTCTAATTGCCTTTTCTACCATATCGCCGAGGCCGGCCATAAAACTGCGTGGTATGGCCGGTCGTTCGACAGGTAAATCATGCATCATGATTCTGGATTTGACTTCATAGGTCATGCCGTATCTCTGCCGGACGCAGCTATCGACCCAGGCGATGGAACGGTATTTTTCGAGTTCCGCGTGCAGTTGCTTATTTTTTTCGATAATCATTTTTTTGGTTCGTTCCTGGCTTGTCAATTCGCGTGACAGTTTGTCGGCTTCGATCGATTTCCAGACCCAGAGCACCGCTAACAGAAAGACGCCGGGGATCAGCAGCTTCAAGCGATTCTTGTTTTTTTTGTGTTTATAACGCGGCCGCAATCTTTTCAACCGCCCTCAGTTTGGCCGAACGGGCCCTGGGGTTTAAACTGATCTCGCCGGGCTCTGGCCTGATGGCTTTTGCGGTTACCGGCCTGACCATTTTTAGCTTACCGCAGCGACATTCGGGAATATTCGATGGACAAACGCATCGCCCGGAAAATTTTTTGAATACTCTCCTGACAAGCCTATCCTCAAGGGAATGATAGGTAATGACCAGGGCCCGGCCGCCTTCGCTCAAGACCGGCAATATGGCCTCAAGGCTGCTTTCGATATTTTCAAGCTCGCCATTCACCGTCATCCTGAGCGCTTGAAATACCCTGGAGGCCGTTTTAATAAACCGCCTGTCGCCGACCGTATCCCTGATGATGTTCGCCAGCGTTGCGGTTGTGACTATTTCGCCGGAATATTTCTTTATCGCCCGGGCCAGCGCTCGAGCTTTTGGTTCCTGACCGTAATTTTTGAATACCCCTGCCAGCTCCCTCTCATCGAGCCGGCCGATCAGAGCGGCCGCCGCCAGCTTTTGATCGGGATCAAACGATAGCGACAATGGGCCGTCGCCAAGATACGAAAAGCCGCGACCCGGATCGTCGATCTGAAATGAACCTATGCCCAGGTCGTAAAGAATTGCCGCGACGGAGCCGATGTCACGTTCACGGAGAAAAGCAGCGATATTGGAGAAATTCAAACTATACAGGGCAGCCTCCAGCCCGAGTCGGGAAAATTCATCTTCAGTTCGTTTGAGTGCCAGGCCGTCGAGATCGAAGCCGAAATATTTGAATCGCCGGCCATATTTTTCATAGATTTTTTTGAGGTGGCCGCCGCCGCCCACGGTGGCATCGATAAATACTCCTTCGGGGCAGCTGCTGATCAGTTCGATGACTGTGTCGGCCATTACCGGGAGATGTCGGGATTCAGATAAGGATTTTCCGCGATACCTCCTCATAAGATTCGGGGCAGTCCTCCAGATATTTATTAAATGCCTCAGGATCCCAAATTTCCATTCTCTCAAGTGCCCCGATAATCAATACCTCTTTAGTCAGGCCGATAAGTTTGATGAGGTTGGCCGGTATCATGATTCGACCCTGCCGATCTACCTGGGCATCTGCCGCATTGGCCAGGGTCGCTCGTATATAATAAAGCGCATTTGGATCGGTCTGAGCGAGCGACCGCAATTTCAGTTCCACTTTTTCCCACTCATCAACAGGATAAATATACAGACACGAGTTAAGCCCCCGGGTAACCGTGTAGCTTTCTGCAGTGCCGGGGGCGCGCCGGAATTTGGCCGGAATGTTGACCCTGCCCTTATGGTCTAAGCTATGTTTGAACGAACCCTTAAAACCGGACAAGATTACAAATCTCCTAAATTACCCACAATCACCCACAAAACTAAATTTTTAACCCACTTTTGTCAAGGAAAAACTTTACGTAACTTATAGTCTATTAAGGGATATAGGGGTAGCGCCCATCATATGGGATTGTCCCCATAATTTTTTACCGAGAATCTCACTCTCATTTCGCCCCCCTCGCGAGCGTCTTTCATAATCGATTAAAATAAAATGACTTGCATTGGCGTTTCATTTTGCCCGGCCAAAATTCCCGATTGGTATCCGGTTTGCTTTGGGTCCTGTCCGTAACTTGAAATCGTGATTTTTAACCTTATGGAGGGGATACCATGAGCCGCAAATCAAACATCTGCCTTGCGATTATCATTTTGATAATCAGCAGTTTAGCGCCAGGAGGGCGAACTCAGGAAGTGTTCGACTATCAGGTCTGGACTGAGCCAGCCGCGCTTACCGCTATCAGCACGCCAAGGGGCACGAGATATACTTTTGGCGATGAATTCAGTATTGATGATAAAGGAGCACCCGAGATCCCGTTTAAGATAATCCGAGTGATCCTGCCGGCAGCCACCAGAATCGACTCGGTCGAGGTGACCGGCTCCGGGATCATCACTTTAGCCAGAGGCATCGAGTACAGTTGGTGCGAGGGTGATATTAAGACTGAGATCGATGGACAATTCGTCCCTGCGCCCAGAGACATGACGATTTATTCGTCCAACGCCGACTATCCCGGCAAATATTTCGATTTGCTCGACGAAGGCCATGCCGGCTCGCAGCACATGGCCACTTTCAGCGCTTATCCGATTCAGTACCGGCCGGCGAGCGGCGAAGTGATACTGGTTCGTGAAATCAATCTGCATATCTTTCTTGGCTCCGAACTATCCGCCGGACCTGATAGAGTTCCCGATGGCGCCACCATCGCGGGCCATATCGTGAATGGCCCTCTCGTCCAATCTTCTCCATTTCAGAACCAATCCGTGGGCGGCAGCGGCCCTATCCCGGGAGGGATGATTCTGGGCGTTGGCGCGGAGTACCTTATTATCACTTCAGCCGAGCTGGCCCCAGCCTTTTACCCCCTTGCCTTCTGGAAAAATCAGAAAGGTCTGGTAACGGAAATTGTACTTATAGAGGATATTCTGACGACGTATTCCGGAGAGGACCCGCCCGCTCAGCTTCGTGCCTATCTGCAGGAGGCTTATGCCAATGGGGCAGGCTGGGTTTTGCTGGGGGGAGATGAAGATGTCATCCCTACCCGCTATGCCTATCCGGGCAATACCAACCAGGTGCCAGCGCTCTATAACCAGCAGTTAACAGATCTTTACTATGCCGATTTGACCGGCACCTGGGATGTAGACGGTGATGGCGTTTACGGAGAATACAATCAGGATGCCGCCGATATATACCCGGAAGTATATGTGGGAAGGGTACCCGCGATTAATCTCGAGGAAGCGGCAATCTGGGTCGATAAGGCCATTCAGTATGAACAAAATCCAAATCATGGCGATTATGCCTACTTGACAAAGGGATTATTCATTACCGCCGATCAAATGGTCGATCTTGACGAACATAATACGCTGGCCAACTTGATGCCGGCCAATTTCGCGGTGGATGCCTCCCGGTGCACCGAAATGCCCAGCGGCGGCGCAACCGCTCCCACTCAACCGACCGCCGAAACCGTGATCGCGGTTATGAACGAGGGCTGGGGCTTCGTTTCCAACCTCAACCATGGCGCAATTTATTATTATGCCGCGATGACCCCGGGCTATAACGGTGCCCCGCGTTCAAATGTGTACAGCGATACGATGTATTTCGATAATTATGCCAGTTGCCTGGCCCGGATGGCCGACAGCTCGATGTATGGCGTTCATTACTCGATCAGTTGCTACACCGCGGCCTATGATTTCGATAAGGAAATTTTCCGGCCCGGACCTTTTCTGACCAATAATACATGCATGGAAGCCTGGCTGTTTTTGCCTGATAAAGGCGGCGTGGCGTATCTGGGCAATACGCGCTGGGGCTGGGTGACGTCATCGTTTTTGATCGAGAAAAAATTCATCGAATATGCCTACGACGATAACAGCAGCCGGTTGGGCGTTGCCGAGGCGCTTTCTAAAATTTACTATCCGACGAAACGCGATCTGGCCTATGGGCACAACGTCTTCGGCGATCCCGAAATGAGTATGTGGTCCGAAACGCCGGTGCCCCTGACGCTAAGCGTACCCCAGGATATCGCAATCGATACAAACTACGTCACTGTCACGGTTAACACTCCGGATGGTCCCGCGGCCGATATCGACGTTTGCCTGTGGAAACCCGGTGAAATTTATCTTCGCGGAACCACGGACGAAGCCGGCAGCCTCGAGGTGCCGCTCGATATCGTCGAAACCGGCGAGATATATGTGACTGCTTCCGGCCGCAATAAAATCCCGGCGCTCGATACGGTCTCGGTCTTCCTGCAATCAGGCCTCGATACGGAGGTGGGTCTGCCGCAGAAAACTTATCTTGACGCCAATTTCCCGAACCCGTTCAATTCGGCGACGGAAATCCGTTTCTCTCTGGCCAGCTCGGGCCGGGCTTCGCTGGCAATCTACGATATTTCCGGCAGATTCGTGGTGACGCTGATGGACGAAGATTTGCCGGCCGGCGCTCACAAGATTAGCTGGAACGGTCGAAACGAAACCGGTCGCGCCGTGGCCAGCGGGATGTATCTCTACAAGCTGATTACCGAAAGCAGCAGCTTTGTCAGGAAAATGGTCCTTCTAAAATAAGTGTAAGCCCCTTCATATCGTGCAGTTCGAAACGGTCGGTTATTAAAATTAGCCGGCCGTTTTGTCTTACGACTTCCAAAAAATCTCGCACCCCGCTGCTGAAAACCGAAAATCCCGGGGCGTTGCTGAACGGCGAATTTTCGGCAAATTCGCGAACCACCGTTTTGTCTATCAGGACGTACTGCACGTTATTCCGAACGAGCGCCAGTGCTATCTGCCCCTTATTGCCGGCGAAATCGACGGTCGCTTGTTCTGTAGGATTCAAATACCGGTATCGCCGCTCAAGATAAAATCCATCGGCCCGATTCCAATTCGAACATAAAATGCCGACGACCGCATCCTCGGGAGCCGTGAGATTTAAATATGCCCAGATATCATAATACGGAATGGCCGCCAGCTTCGCCGCCGACATCGGACGATTCGGGTCCAACAGCATCGCCGATTTTAAAAATTCGTCCCGGCTCACTAAACCGGTCGCCGCTTTGATCCGGCCGATGCCGTCACGGACTATTTGCAGCCCGGTGAGCGCTATCAGCACCGTAATGATCGCGATCATTGAAAGACGTAACGCTCGTCCGGAATCAGTGAGCCGTTCCAGGATATAGGCCGTCACCAGGCAAAGCACCGGCACGATCGGTAATAGATAGCGCGCATTCGGCCAGATCATGTACCATATAACAAAAAAGATCGCCGACAGCCAGAGTGTGATCCGCAAGGTTTTCGGCACTGGCCTGAATATCAAAAGCAATGGCAGGAGCGCTAGCGGCAGCGGACCCAGGCGACCGCGGAAAATGTCCGGCAGAAATATCAGGCGAAATGGCGAAGTAATAAAATTCAGAATATTGCGACGTTCACTGGCTACGAAAGTGGCGGCGTTAAAATCGTCAAAAAGCGGCCGCCAGTGGTCGGAATGAAACAGGTTATCGAAAAATGGAAAAAAAGGATTGCCGGTTTCGATAAACGCCCTGATGTACCAGGGCGATCCAAATATGACGGCCGCCGCCAGAAAGCCGGCCACCGCTTTCAAATTGCGCCTCTCGATCGCCAGCATAATTGATAGGCCGACGACGAAGATGAGCGCGTTGGGCTTGGTTGATGCGGCCAGGCCTGCGAAAATACCGGCGAACAGGATTTCCCGGAACCGGCCGGATTCCATGTATTCAAAGTATTTTATGAATGCTATGAGCGCGAAACCGACGGCCAGATAATCGTTTTTGGCATCGCATAAACCGCTGACAAATAGCGGTACGGTGCCGAGCGCCAGTATCGCCGTCAAGGGCTGGCCGGCTGTCAGTTTTGAATAGGCCCGGCCCGCGGCGCCACAAACCATTATACCTACCAGGAACACGAAAAACTGCGCCGCCTCCGGCGAGACGAATGCCAGGATCGGCGTGAGCAGCAATTCGCTATTAAGCGCGGAGGCGGACAGGGGGATCGTCGAATAAAACTCGATACCGCCATCGCCTGCCCAGAGTTTTGGCAGGCCCAGGTGATAAAATAACGTATCGTTTTTGATCGGCGGCGAAAGCGCTGCCAGGCCCGCGACGAACAAGACGATTGCCAGAAGCAAAAACGGTACGATCAGCTTTTTGTCGACCGCCAGGCGATGTCGAAATAGTAACCGCCGGCCCGGTATGGCGAAAATAAAAACGAAAATGATGTAAGCCAGAAAGAGATTCCTGAAAAATAACGAAAGGATGCCGCAGAAAAATAAGAATACGATGGCCAGTCCGCAGCCCGCGAAAAAGCCGGTGAAAAAATCTATTTCGGTTTTTAAAATGCGCTTGAAAAAATATGCCCCCATGCCGGCCAGGGAGATTCCGAATAAAATGACAAACATGCCGTCGATAACGAATTTCATAGGCCCAAAAATTCCCTGATTCGCGCCAGGCGCGATAGCAAAAGTGATACGATATAACCGCCGAATATCAGGCCGAGATACAGGGCAATTGCTACGCTTCTGGCTCTGCCTGAATTTTCGCCCATTGGCTTCTCAGGTGTTATTGGCAATCAACCTCTAATTCAGGGCGACCGGGTCCGGCCCGACCCTACTCCTTTGGTCTCTTTTTATACCCGAGCGCGAGATTCCCCCAGAATATATAATCAAGGACGAAATCGGGCCAGCTAAAGCTCCTTAAACTTGAGACAAGATATTCCGCCAAACGCAACGCCGGCCGGCTGATCATGATTGCCGAAAGCAATTTAAGCGACACGTCGCTGGCCGATACGCACTTTGTCAACCCCAGTCGGCGAGCCGGTATCTGCTTCAAAAACTCGGGCTGCTTGCGGATAAGATAGGCGAAGGAGCCCGCGCCGAAGTCGTAAAAATCCGCGGCGATCGAGCGGATCGTGCGCTGGTGATAATGATATGCCACCGCCTTATCGACGTTCCTGATCGGTATCCCCAGCGCTTCGAAGGTCATTCCCAGGTCGATATCTTCGCCGCCCCAGCCTTTGAAGCTGATGTCAAAGCCACCGGACTTGATGAAATTATCCCGGCCGATATAAAAATTATTGCTCGTAAAAAATCGGCCATTCAGGTCAGCGCCCGGTTTAGCCGCCGACCGCCCCCGCGAATAGAGGTATTTTTCCAGCCTGCTCGCGGGCAGATTCGGCGGAAGGCGCACGCTGCCGACCCGCACCGATTGCGAATCCCCGGGGTCGAGTATGGCTTCGATATAGCCGGCGGCGGGCACCATATCGCCATCGATAAATATGAGGTTTTTACCGACCGATTTTTGAAAGCCCAGATTGCGGTTGGCCGCTCGGCCCACAGGTGGATCGTTTTTGATATATTTGAAAAAGATCGGCACGCGGAGCTTCTTAACGACATCGCCCGTGCCGTCGGTCGAACCATCGTCGCAGATGACTATTTCGAACAGCCGCTTCTGCCTGATCTGCCTTTTCAGACTGTCCAGCGCCATCAGCAGTGAATTTTTCTGGTTGCGGACGGGAATTATTATGCTTGTTTCGATCATTTGCAACTATCCATACAGCTGTAAAATTTTTTTCCCCTCGATATTCCAATCGTATTTTTGCCGCGCCCTGCGGCAATTAGCGGCCGCCTCCCCGAGGCGCGTTTTTAAAAAATCATCGATAGCCCGTGCGTCAGACTCCGGCGTGCCATATTCGAGAACCAGGCCCAGGTTATCTTTTTCCACTATCTTTATCAGCTCCGGCTGGTTCGATACGATCGGCGGCGTGCCGGCGCCTATATATTGGAAAAGTTTTTGCGGCAATGCCAGGCGGTGATTGAGCGCGACAGGCTCCAGCAGCACAAGTCCGGCATCGGCGCCGGCCGCCAGGGCCGGCAACTCATCAGGTTCGACCATACCGATAAACTTCACTCTCGATAACAGGCCGCGTTGCCGCACAAGTTCCATGGCCTCTCCGCGGTACGGGCCGTCGCCCACCAGAAGCAACGAGACATCGGGCAGATGCGTCAGCGTTTCGATCACTCTCGCTATCCCCTGCCCGGCCCTGAGGATCCCCTGAAAAATCAAAACGAATCTGCCGGGAAATGCATACCTCTCGCGAAGATTGATCGGCTGAATTTCGGACGAAAGGCGCGGCACGTTCATTGCCACCGTCGGCGGTTCGATTTTATAGCGACGAACCAGTTCGGTCGCGATGGATTCGTTGATCGTCACCACATGAGCGGCTTTATTTATGAGCCTTTTTTCGAGGCTTCGCCAAAAATATTTGACGATCGGCCTGCCCCGCAAAGCCAGAAGCTCGGTGTATAATTCCCGAGATTCATATATTACTTTGCCGCCGACGCTTTTTGAGGCGGTAACTGCCGCCCAGAGCGTATCCAGATCGACCGCGTGAAAAATATTCGGCCTGATCTTCTTGGCCAGGGCGGCCGCCCGCAAATTGTATTCGATAAAACGTCGCTGCCGGAATGGCCATGTCGGCTGAACCAGGCGATGGATCGCTCCGCCGGCAAATGATTTAAGTTTCCCGCCCTCGGTGCAGATTACATCGAGTTGCCGGCCCGAGGCGGCTATGTCCTGGCAGATATTGCGGGCCCGCGAATCGAAATCAAACGAGGTCATGATAAAAAAACAGACTCGCAATGGCCTCTCCAATGACGTTCGATTTCACCCAGCGGCGCGATATAAGCGCCAAGTTCTTTGACCCTGGCTAAAATGGACTTGTATGCAGCGAACCAGCCGGGGAAATCAGGCTCGTAAGCCGTCATCGTGTGCCAGTCCAGCACCAACAGGCCATGCGTCGCCGCGCTCACCTGGAGTATCTGATCGATCGTCCTTTGCCTGATCTGTGGATCACTTATCGTAAACAGGGCGCAATCCATCACGCCGATCGGCAGCTCCAGCATGCTCAATCGCTCTCCCGAATCGAAATCCACCCCGAAAAACGGAAAATTTAATCCTCCGGCAAAACCACATATTCTATCCGAGCCCACGGATGAAGAATAATCAAAATCACCCGCATTGCGCCAGAATTCCGGGAAACGGCAATCAAGATAATGCGGCCTGATTCCACGAACCCCGGCTCCGAATTTCTCTGCCAGTTCATCGCGAGACTCCTTGAGCAGCTGAGCCTTGGACGAAGTGCCGATGCCGTTATGCAGGCCGATTTCGAACTGCGTCCCGGGTAGTCCGGCAATCTTTCTGGCGACAGCCGCCGCCTCATAGGTAGGGTCTTTAGAAGTGCGGTTGCGGCCTTGATAGACAAAGAGAGTCGATATCCCTTCCATGTCGGGCCAGCGCTCGAAGCCGCAATAAGGATTTGTCCGGCCAGGCAGAATTGATAGGGCCGAATCAAAAAGCCCGCGCAGAGAACCGGCGATGCCACCTGGTAGAAGTCCGGGGATCAGCGATTTTATGAGCATGATCACGCTTCCCGGCAGGCGGCGCTTGAAAATATCGAGATCGTGACTTAAACCAACCGCAAAAACCGCTTCACCGGGCCAGGGGGATTTAACCTGGAATTCTGAAGCTATCAGCCCCGATTTTTTTAAAGCCCTGAGCAAATATTCGGCATAGCTGACAAAAAAAGGATACGTATAGCAAAGATTGGTTTTGAACCGGTCCGGGGACCACATCGATGCGCCGTCTTTTTTCAGGCCGGCTTCGAGGAATTTGAACATCAGGGCCAAAATGTCGAGTGGCAAAGGTGATAGCTCCGATGCTAATGCGTCGGCTTGAATGAAGCTGGGCACGACCAGCCTCGATTTGCCCTCGAGCAAAAGCCAGTCTCCGTCGTTAATCGAATAATCTATGCAAGGGATAATCAGGGCCGCGCCGCTGCTTCCGTCGCCGTATATGATATCCGGAGACTTATCAGTGCTGACGAATTTTAAGCCGGTGATCGAGCTAAATAAATCGATGACATATCTCGCCTTTTTTTGCTGAACCGGCGGGCAATGGAATGCGATTTTAATTTCTGCCATCGATCTTCGACCTCAATTTCATTAAGCCCCGATAGAATCTGCCTTTGCTGGAAAAATTCTTTTCGATTTGCAGATGGTGCACCGGTTGTGATCCAAACGAACGTTTAAATTGACCGATTCCAGGCAGATCGCCGCCAAGCAAATCCCAATGGGTAATACCCTTATCTGCATGTACCTCGCCGATATGCAGCATAATTAGTTGATTGACACCCGTACTTGAATATGCCGGATCGGCGCCGGCCAGCCAGTCGCAGGCGGTATCTGCCCAGAGCAATTGTGATCTGAAGGCGACCGCCTTATTATCGATTAACGCGAGGTGCGTTTCGGCCAGCTTCAATTTTGTCAGTGTATTGACCCATTCGATTAATCTATCTTTTGCAACGGGAGGCCGCTTCCCGCGCC
>Ga0299912_10004809_pt1 | contig 11063 bp, 8 predicted proteins | sample RVTome_2_FD_207667 | JGI IMG/M metagenome (GOLD analysis project Ga0299912, IMG submission 207667) | Soil microbial communities from uranium-contaminated site in the Upper Colorado River Basin, Wyoming, United States - RVT95D214 (version 2) ... | reverse complement strand
CTGCCCGGAAAATGCCCAATCAGAACAACAGGAAGGAAAGGATCCGCCCGTGACCACGCCCACCGACGAACAGGCCTTTGTCCGCTGGTTCCGCGGCTCCACGCCCTACATCAACGCCTTCCGCGGCCGTACCTTCGTCATCACCTTCGGCGGCGAGCTGGTCGCCGAGGAACAATTCGCCAGCTTCGTGCACGACATCGGCCTGCTCAACAGCCTGGGCGTACGCCTGGTGCTGGTGCACGGCGCACGGCCGCAGATCGAGGAGCGGCTCCATGCCCGCGGCATCGAACAGCAGTATGCGGCCGGCCTGCGCGTCACCACCGGCGAGGCCCTGGCCTGCGTCAAGGAGGCCGCCGGCACGGTGCGGGTGGAGATCGAGGCCCTGCTCTCCATGGGCCTGGCCAATTCCCCCATGGCCGGTGCGCGTATTCATGTCGCCTCCGGCAACTTCGTCGCCGCCCAGCCGCTGGGCGTGCGTGAGGGCGTCGATTACCAGCACACCGGGGAAGTGCGGCGCATCGAAGGCGAGGCGATCCAGAAACAATTGCATGACGGCGCCATCGTGCTGCTGTCGCCCATCGGCTACTCGCCCACCGGCGAAACCTTCAATCTCAGCGCCGAGGACGTGGCCACCGCCACGGCCATGCAGCTGCGCGCCGACAAGCTGATCTTCCTCACCGACGCCAAGGGTGTCACCGACAGCCGGCGGCGGCTGGTGCGCGAGCTGGGCCTGGCCGATGCCGAACAGGCGCTGACCCGCAAGCTGTCCGAGGAAATGGCACGCTGCCTCGGCGGCGCCCTGCGCGCCTGCCGCGCCGGCGTGCGCCGCGCCCACCTCATCGACCGCCACATCGACGGCGCCCTGCTGCTGGAACTGTTCACCCGCGACGGCATCGGCAGCCTGGTCAGCGGCGAGCTGTTCGAGGGCACGCGCCGCGCCAGCATCGACGACGTCGGCGGCATCCTGGAACTGATCGCCCCGCTGGAGGCGGACGGCGTGCTGGTGCGCCGCTCGCGCGAACTGCTGGAAATGGAGATCGACCAGTTCGTGGTGACCGAACGCGACGGCATGATAGTCGCCTGCGCCGCGCTCTATCCCTTTGCCGACGAACAGGTGGGCGAACTGGCCTGCCTGGCGGTGCATCACGACTATCGCAAACAGGGCCGCGGCGACACCGTGCTGGCCTTCATCGAGCGGCAGGCCAAGGAGATGGGCATCGAGCGGCTGTTCGTGCTCACCACCCGCACCGCCCACTGGTTCCTGGAACGCGGCTTCCGCGAGGCAGACATCAAAGCCCTGCCCGTAAAGAAGCAGGCCATGTACAACTACCAGCGCCGCTCCAAGGTGTTCATCAAGGCACTGTGATGGCTAGGACAACAACCCGTCGCGGAGGCGCAGACGACTACATGGATGTAGTCGGTTGGAAATGTCTGGAACGTATTTCCCAGGCGCAGAGGTTCAGTTGGTTTGTGAGAGCCCGGCTGTGCCGAGCGATGGCGCCGCTTGGACAGTTCCCGTCGCCCGATAAATCAGGCTCCCACAAAATATCCTCCGCGCCTCTGCGTCTCTGCGTCAGATGTTTGGGTTTACCCACGCAGGGAGCGGCACCATGTTGATGACCACCCGCGTCGAGCCCCTGCGCCCGTTTCTCAAGTGGGCCGGCAACAAGTACCGCATCATCGAGCGGGTCAGGGCGCGCCTGCCCGCCGGCCGCCGCCTGGTGGAACCGTTCACCGGGTCCGGTGCCGTGTTTCTCAATACCGACTATCCGCGTTATCTGCTGGCCGACAGCAACAAGGATCTTATCGATCTCTACAACACGCTGAAGAAGGAAGGCGCGGCCTTCATCGCCGACTGCCGCAAACTGTTCCGCCCCGTCAACAACAGCGCCGAGGCCTATTACCGGCTGCGCGCCGAATTCAATGCCTGCGCCGAACCCCGCCGTCGCGCCGTTCTGTTCGTCTACCTGAACCGTCACGGCTATAACGGCCTGTGCCGCTACAACGCCAAGGGCGGCTTCAACGTGCCCTTCGGCCGCTACAAGAAACCCTATTTCCCCGAGAAGGAGATGCTCGCCTTTCACCACAAGGCCAAACGCGCGGTGTTCCGCCACGAAACCTTCGAACGAACAATGCGCCGACTGAAAGAGGGGGATATCGTGTATTGCGATCCGCCCTATGTGCCGCTGTCCGTATCCAGCAGTTTCACCGCCTATCACGCCGACGGTTTCAACCTGGACCAGCAGCAGCGCCTGGCGGATATTGCCGCCGGGGCGGCACTGGACGGCATAACGGTGCTAATCTCCAATCACGACACCGCATTTACCCGCATTGCCTATCAGGCGGCGGAGATAGAACAATTGTCGGTGCAGCGCTCCATCAGCTGTCACGGTCATAAACGGCGCCGGGTGGACGAGTTGCTGGCCCTGTACCCGGCCGCCGGCTGATACGCTGCCCCAGGGAGAGGCATGAAACAGCACACGCAGAGCAAGGGTACTTACGTCGGCCGGCAGCCCATCTACGATCGAGCCCTGGACGTCTATGCCTACGAACTGCTATACCGCCGCGGCAACGTCAACCGCGCCACCTTCTCCGATGGCGACCTGGCCACCACCCAGCTGCTGATCAACACCTTCATGGAAATCGGGCTGGAGAACATCGTCGGCAGCCGGCCCGCCTTCATCAACATCACCGGCGATTTCTTTACCGGCCAGTATCCCCTACCCATGTCCCACGAACAGGTGGTGTTCGAGCTGCTGGAAACCGTCGAACCCACTGCCGAGGTCATCAATGGCGTGCGCGGGCTGGTGGAGCAGGGCTACCGCATCGCCCTCGACGACTATCTGCTCCGGCAGGACACGCTGCCGCTGCTGGAGCTTGCCTCGTTCGTCAAGCTGGACGTGCTGGCCATGCCGCGCGACGAGCTGAAGCGCACCGTCGAGCGGCTGCGGCGCCGGGACCTCATGCTCATCGCCGAGAAAGTGGAAACCCCTGCCGATTACGACGCCTGCCGGGAACTGGGCTTCGATCTGTTTCAGGGTTATTTCTTCAGCTATCCGGACGTCATTCAGACCCATACCAATACCGCGAACCGCAGTGTGGTGATCAGCCTGATCGCGCAACTGCAGGATCCCTCCATCGACCTGCGCGAAGTGGAGAAGCTCATCGCCCAGGACGTCATCCTGTCCTTCCGCCTGCTGCGCTACATCAACTGCGCCACCTTCGGCCTGCGCCGCGAAGTGGATTCCATCCGCCAGGCCATCATGCTGCTCGGCCTCGCCACAGTGCGCAACTGGGCCACCTTGCTGCTGCTGTCCCAGTTCGACGATCGCAAGCCACGTGAATTGATGACCATCGCCCTGATCCGCGCCCGCATGTGCGAGCTGCTCTCGGTCACCGACGTGCGGATCGACGCCGGCCAGGCCTTCACCACCGGGCTGTTCTCGCTGCTCGACGCCATGCTCGACGTGCCCATGGAAAACCTGCTCGACCAGATGCCGCTGTCGCTGCCCATCAAGCTCGCACTACTCAACCGCGAGGGTGCGCTCGGTACCCTGCTCGACGACGTCGTGCGTTACGAACGCGGCCAATGGGACGGTCTGGCCGAGCGTGGTGCGGTTTCCATCGACTACAACAGTGCCTATCTCGCGGCGATGAGCTGGGCCGACAACAGCAGCAAGGCGCTGCGCGCCGCCTGATAGGCAATGTCGGCCTGGAGCAGCCGCCGGGCAATGACAGGGAGTACCACACGCAACCATGGACAAGCATAGTGAAGCCCTCCGCATCGTCGGCCTGTATGTGTTGTTCGCCGCGCTGTATATCCTGTTTTCCGATCAGCTGCTGCAACTGGTCACCGACGATGCCGCAACCATGGCGTGGCTGCAGACCGTCAAGGGCTGGGCCTTCGTCGCCATCACCGGCCTCCTGCTCTATCACCTGATCCAGCGCAGCATCGGCATCGTGCTGGCCTCGCGCGAAGAGGCGCGGAAAAGCGAGCAGTATTTCCGCAACACTTTCGAACAGGCGGCCGTGGGCATCGCCCATGTGGCGCTGGACGGACACTGGTTGCGGGTCAACAGCAAAATGTGCGAAATCCTCGGCTACGGCAGCGACGAGTTGCGCTCGCTCACCTTCCAGGACATCACCCACCCCGACGACCTCGCCACCGATCTCGACGCGGCCCGGCGCCTGATTGCCGGGGAAATCCACACCTGCACCCTGGAGAAACGCTATCTGTGCAGAAACGGCAGTACGCTGTGGGCCAATCTCACGGTATCGGTGCACCGCGACGGGCGCGGCGCGCCGGAATACTTCATCTCGGTGGTGGAGGACATCAGCGCACGCAAGAACGCCGAAACCGCGGCCCGCTCCGCCACCGTCGCTCTGGACCAGGCCCTGCTGCAACTGGTCCACTCGCTCGCCCGTTCGGTGGAAAAGCGCGATCCCTATACCGCCGGCCACCATGAGCGCACCGCCCTGCTGGCCGGCGCCATCGCCGCCCGCATGAACCTGCCGCCCCTGCAGCAGGAAGGTATCCGCCTCGGCGCACAGATCCACGACCTCGGCAACATCTACGTGCCCACGGAAATCCTGAACCGTCCCGGCAAGCTGAACGACTACGAACTGGCCCTGGTCAGGACCCACCCGCAGGTGGGTTACGACATCCTCAAGGATGTGGAACTGCCCTGGCCGGTGCAGGACATGATCCTCCAGCACCAGGAACGGTTGGACGGCAGCGGCTACCCCCAGGCGCTGAGCGGCGATGCCATCATCCTGGAAGCCCGCATCATCGCCGTGGCCGATGTGGTCGAGGCCATGACCTCCCACCGTCCCTACCGCCCGGCGCGGAGCCTTGCCCAGACCACAGCGGAGCTGCGCAACGGCCGCGGCGTGCGTTACGACGCCGTGGTGGTCGACGCCTGCCTGACCGAAATCGAGGCCGCCGGCTTGCCCTGGCCCTCCAACTGATATAATCCGCTCCCCACTCTCACTGCGACTGCCGCCATGACCACCGCCAACCACCCTCTCTGGACCGCCCATTGCCCGCAGGATTGGGTCATGGAAACCGATGAGGATAGCGTGCTGCTGTACGACCCGGACAACGGCGTCGGCACACTGGAGATCAGCTGTTTTTGCAAAGAGGACGGCAGCACCACGGCGGAAGAACTGCTCGACCTCGCCGCCGACACCATCGCCTCCGGTGCGCGCCGCATGGACATCAACCTGGGTGGCATGGATGGCCTGTTGTTCTTCTACACCGAGGAAGGCATGGCCTGGAAGGAATGGTATCTGGCCGCCGGCAGCTGCATCTTTTTCATCACCTACGACTGCCCGGAAGAATTGGAAGGGGCCGAGGACGACGAGCTGGTGGAGATCATCGCCAGCCTGAAGATTAAGTAGGAGCCCGCTCCGCGGGCAAAACGGCGCGTCGCTCAGACACCTTTTCGCCGAGAGGACTCGGCTCCTACATCAGCCGATCCAGCCGCCACGCCCCGTGGTCGCCGTCACGACAGACGCCGAACACAAACGGATTGCGGATGGCGCGCAGTTCGAAACGCAAGTCGCTGAACCAGGCGCAGGCGCCGGCGGCGCGCAGCTCCAGGGCATGCAGCGCCGGGTACCAGGCAAAACGGCGCATCCCCGCCAGCACTTCCGCCTGCCAGGCGGCCTGGGCCACGGCAGTCTGTTCCTCACCGGTTCCGAACTGCGGATAGTAGTTCCAACGCAAATCATCCCGCGGTCGGTACAGGGCGGCGAGACGGGCGAAGAAGCCCGCCGTACCCGCCGCCTCCGGCGCAGCCGCACGGCGTCGCAGATTCACGTCGGCGACATGAAAGCCGCGGGTATCGCGCACGATGATCTTCCAGTTGAACGGTGACAGCGGCTGCGGCAGTGCGATCACCTCCACTGCCGCGACACCCCGTGCAGCGGCAAGATCAGCGCCCAGGCTGCGCGCCTGCTCCATCTGCCAGGTCTGCAGCGCCACATACCCCGTCAACAGCACCAGCCCCGCGAAAGCAGGCATGCGGCTGCGCCACCCCCATGCGGCCAACAGGCCCGCCACGATGATGGCGCTGAACCAGGGATCGATGATGAAGATGGCCGGCAGCACCATCTGATAGTCGCTGAACGGCGCCAGTACCATGGTGCCGTAGGCGGTGATCACATCGCCGCACACGTGCAGAAACAACGATGCCAGCGTCACGCCGTAGAACGCGCGCCAGGAATAACGCCGCCTCCACAGCAGGGCAAACACGAGGGACAGCAACACGGCCCACAGGGGCAGCAGGGGCAGGGAGTGGGTGACGCCGCGGTGCAGGTTCAGGTAGGTGAGCGGGTCGCTGAACAAGCGGATGACCACGTCGCTGTCGGGAAAGGCTGCAGCAAGAAATCCCGCCAGCAGGCGGCTGCGCAGGCCAAGCTGATCGGCGCGCGGTGCAGCCGGCGCCGTGGCGCGCGCCAGCAGCATTCCGCTCAGGGCATGGGTCAGGGTATCCATACCATTATTGTAGGAGCGAATCGTATTCGCGACCGGACGCAGGATGCACCGCTGTCGCCCGATAAATCGGGCTCCCACAATGCCGCCTACTTCCCGGCGCGGATCAGGCCGCCCAGCCCCGCCTCTTCCATGGCCTGGTTGAGACGGGCCCGCACCTGCGTCGGCTCGTCCATTTGCAACACCTCGCCGAGCAGGGCCTGCGCCTTCTTGCGGGTGATGGAACGGATCATCCACTTCACCCGCGGCAGGCTGGAGGAACTCATGGACAGCGAGTCCACGCCCATGCCGAGCAGCAGCACCGCCGCCGCCGGATCGCCGGCCATTTCGCCGCACACCGACACCGGCTTGCCGTATTTGTTGGCGCCGTCGACCACCTTGACCAGGGCCTGCAACACCGCCGGATGCAGCGAGTCGAACAGCTCCGCCACCCGCGCGTTGTTGCGATCCACCGCCAGCAGGTACTGGGTCAGGTCGTTGGTGCCGATGGAAAGAAAGTCCACCCGCTGCGCCAGGCGATCGGCCTGGAACACGGCCGAGGGCACTTCGATCATCACGCCGACGCGCGGCATGCTGACGTTCATGCCCTCCTCGCGCAGCTCCTCGCAGGCGCGGCGGATCAGCACCAGCGATTCATCCACCTGCGACAGGTTGCTCACCATGGGCAGCAGCAGGTTGAGGTTGCCGGCAACGGCGTTGGCGCGCAGCATGGCGCGGATCTGGGTCAGGAATATTTCCGGGTGATCGAGGGTGATGCGGATGCCGCGCCAGCCGAGGAAGGGATTGTCTTCCTTGATGGGGAAATAGGGCAGCGCCTTGTCGCCGCCCACGTCGAGGGTACGCATGGTCACCGGGCGCGGCGCAAACGACTCCAGCACCTGGCGGTAGACGTCGAGCTGATCCTCCTCGCCGGGAAAGCGGTCGCGGATCATGAAGGGGAATTCGGTGCGATACAGGCCGACGCCCTCGGCGCCGGAATTGAGCGACGGGCGGATGTCGGACACCAGGCCGGTGTTGGCGTACAGCGGCACGCGCAGGCCGTCCGGCGTTTCCGCTGGCAGGTTGCGCAGCGCCTGCAGCTCGGCGGTGAGTTCCGCCTCCTCCTTTTGCAGGCGCTTGTATTCGCGGCGGATGTCCCTGGACGGATTGACGTAGACGCGGCCGGAATAGCCGTCGGCGATAATCTCGCGGCCATGCACCTTGTTGATGGGCAGGTCGACCACGCCCATCACCGCGGGCACGCCCAGGGCGCGCGCCAGGATGGCGGTGTGCGAGGTGCGCGAACCGCGCATGGACACCACGCCGGCCAAGCGCTTGGGTGGCACTTCCGCCAGCATGGAGGCGGTGACGTCCTCGCTCACCAGCACGGTGTTCTTGGGATACTCCACCGGCTTGCGTTCCTCGCCCAGCAGATATTCCAGCACGCGGCGGCCGAGATCGCGGATGTCCTGCGCGCGCTCGCGCAGGTAGGCGTCTTCCATCTGATCGAAAATGCGTACGTGTTCCAGCACCGTTTCGCGCAAGGCGCTGGGCGCCCAGCTGCCGGCCTTGATGCGCTTCACCGTGTCGTCGATGAGTGAACCTTCCTCCAGCATCAGCAGATAGGCCTCGAACAGGGCGCTGTCGCTGGCCGGCATGGTGGCGCGCAGGCGCTTCAACATGTCGGAGATGTCCTTGCGCACCGCGCGCACCGCGGCACGGAACTGCTTCAGTTCGGCGGCGCTGTCCTCCACCACCAGATCGGGCACGGTATCGATGTCGGTGGAGGAATTGACCACCACGATGCTGCCGATGGCCACGCCCGGCGCACCGGGCAGGCCGGGCAGAGGGCGGTGGTCCTCCAGCTGGCCCTGGCGCAGCAATACGTCGATGTCGCCGCTGGCCTCGGCATGGGCAATGGCGCCGGCCAGCTGCGCGGCGATGGTGACCAGGAAGGTGACCGCATCCTCGTCGAAGCGCACGCTGGTGCGTGACTGCACCACCAGCACGCCGTTGATGGTGCGGTGATGGATAATGGGCACGCCGAGAAAGGCGTGGTAACGCTCTTCGCCGGTTTCGGGGAAATACATATAGCGCGGATGGCTGGGGGCGTCGTCCTTGTTGACCGGCTCGGCGCGCTCGGCCACCAGGCCGACCAAGCCCTGATTCCAGCTCAGGCGCACCTTGCCCACCGACTCCTGATGCAGTCCCTCGGTGGCCATGAGCACCAGCTCGCGGGTGGTGTTGTGGGCGAGATAGATGGAGCAGACATCCACCGCCATCTCTTTCTGCACCCGCTGCACGATGATGCGCAGCGCCTGTTGCAGATCCTTGGCGGCGTTTACCTCCTGTATGATGCGGCGCAGCGTCTGCAGCATGAAGATGTCCTGAGTGTGGTGTGATGCTTCGTTATCGTTATACGGCGGCGTCCAGCTTCCGCACATACTGCAGGAGCCCGCTCTGTGGGCGAAGCGATGCCTGGTGCCGGTATTGTTCGCCCACGGAGTGGGCTCCTACGCCATTTTATTGCGTGCCGGCCCGCCGCAGGCGCGCCGGTCGCGCCGCCACCGCGGGCGCCAGCAAAGGGGCCAGCTCGGTGAGGGCCCGCTCGTAAACCCGGCGCTTGAAGGCGACTATTTCATCCAGCGGCTGCCAGTAGGACACCCAGCACCACTGATCGAACTCCGGCGGCATGTGCAGATCCAGCTGTACCCGGCTGTCGTCGGCCAGCAGGCGCAGCATGTACCAGCGCTGCTTCTGACCGATGCACACCGGCTTGCTGTGGTGGCGGACCAGCCGCTCCGGCAGGCGGTAGCGCAGCCAGCCGCGGGTGGCGCCCAGCACCGCCACGTCGTCCGGACCGAGGCCCACCTCCTCCATCAGCTCACGGTACAGCGCCTGCTCGGGGGTTTCGTTGCGCTGGATCCCGCCCTGGGGAAACTGCCAGGCATCCTGACCGATACGGCGCGCCCACAAGACCTGCCCCTCCCGATTGCTCAGGATAATGCCGACATTCGCCCTGTAACCTTCCGAATCAATCACTTACAAAACCACCTTGAGGACATATATCAAGGATTTTTTCACAAGCGCCGTTCCGGCGCAAATCTGTTTCGGGCCGCGGAGGGCCGCGCAATAATGCAAGGGGGCCAACCCCGAAACGCAAAGAAAAATCCCGCCGCGACCTTGCTAGAATGTGCCCCCCGGTTAACGAGTCCGACCCATGACCCTGGCAATCTTCGATCTGGACAACACCCTGCTCGGCGGCGACAGCGACCACTTGTGGGGCCGCTTCCTGGTGGAGCAGGGCATCGTCGACGGCGACTACTACGAGCACGAGAACAACCGCTTCTACGAGGAGTACAAGGCCGGCACCCTGGACATCCGCGCCTACCAGCGCTTCGCCCTGGCCCCCCTGGTGGGTCAGGAGCCGGAAACCCTGGCGGCCTGGCACCGGCGCTACATGGCCGAGAAGATCGCCGCCATCATGCTGCCGGCGGCGCGCACCCTGCTCGACTGGCACCTGGGCCAGGGCCACTATCCCCTGGTGATCACCGCCACCAACAGCTTCATCACCGCCCCCATCGTGGCGGCCCTGGGGGTGGAGGATTACCTGGCCACGGAACCGGAACTGGTGGGCGGCCGCTATACCGGCGACGTCACCGGCATCCCCACCTTCCAGCACGGCAAGGTGCAGCGGCTGGCGCAGTGGCTGGAGCAGACCGGCCATAACCTGGCCGGGGCCTGGTTCTACAGCGACTCCCACAACGACCTGCCGCTGCTGGAACAGGTGGACAACCCGGTGGCGGTGGACCCGGACGACACCCTGCGCAGCCACGCCGAGGCCAAGGGCTGGGACATCATCACCCTGCGCCGGGGCGAGCGGCCGCTGCCGCTCGCCAGGGACGAGGAGCGAGGGACGATGGACGAAGAATCGGTATAGAAACCCGCTCCGTGTGCGAACGATTCGCCAGGCGTTGCCCGATACCGCTGCGCTATATCGGGCCTACAGAAGCAGGGGCTCGGGAATAGGGAATATGCTCGTTTCGCTCGCGTTTTTTGTTATAAGAACACCTGTGCGCGCAGCGCACTCATTACGTAGGCCGGACAAAGCGCAGCGGTGTCCGGCAGGCATTGCCCGATACCGCTGCGCCATATCGGGCCTACAGAACTAGCCACTACCTTCCAATGCGCCCGGCCCTCCTTCCCCTGCTCACCCTGCTGGCCCTGGCCAGCCTCACCCTCGGCCTGGCCGTGGGCAGCGTGCCGATCCCCCTGGGCGAGGTGTGGCCGGCGCTGTGGGACGGCGCCGCGCCCCACGCCGCCGTGGTGCAGGAACTGCGCCTGCCGCGCCTGCTCGCCGCCTTTGCCGTGGGCGGCCTGCTGGCCGTGGCCGGGGCGCTGTTGCAGGTGCTGCTGCGCAATCCCCTGGCCGATCCGTACATCCTCGGCCTGTCCGGCGGCGCGGCGGTGGCGGCCCTGCTGGCCATGCTGGCCGGGCTGGGCAGTTACTGGATCAGCGGCAGCGCCCTGGCCGGTGCCTTCGGCTCCATGCTGCTGGTATTCGGCCTGGCCCGCGGCGCCGGCAGCT
>Ga0299912_10004808_pt1 | contig 11063 bp, 14 predicted proteins | sample RVTome_2_FD_207667 | JGI IMG/M metagenome (GOLD analysis project Ga0299912, IMG submission 207667) | Soil microbial communities from uranium-contaminated site in the Upper Colorado River Basin, Wyoming, United States - RVT95D214 (version 2) ... | reverse complement strand
AGCTAGGGCTCTGGCTACGGTTGCTCCTGTACGCAGGCAAGGTCCTAAACCTGGACCCTGGGAGAAAGCTATCAGCGCCATGTCCTTGGGCTTCAATCCAGCTTCGGCGAGGGCTTCGCTGAGCACCTTGTCCGCTACTTCAGCGTGGTGCCGCGCGGCTTCGCGTGGGTGGATGCCGCCTTCTTCGGGGATGTAGGCGCTGGAGACGTTCGCCAAGATTTCGCCTTTGAAAGTTGACACTCCCACTCCGAAGTCGTCTGCTGTTGATTCTATGCCTAAGCAGAAGCGTTCGTCTGGTCTGCGCGCCATTTCTGTGTTGCCTTCATGGGAATTGTCATGTTCAGGGGATACATATTTTTATCTGGAACCTAGTCCATATAGTAAGTGTGTACGTGGTACTGATCAAAGATGCCGAAACGTAACGACCTAGAACAAAAAGCCCTCCATTTTGTGGTGAACACGGGGTCTCGAGGCGTGCTCCAATCCGAACTGTGGCGAGAACTGGACGCAAGCAGCAGAGAAGGCTCCAGAATAGCAATAAAACTGGAAGAAAAAGGCCTGATCCGCAGGGAGAAAGAGCTGGAAGGCGGCAGATGGACCTACAGGCTTTTTCCTAAACGCATGCCCGCAAGCATAGAGACCATCGTTGACTGCCCCTGCCTCATGTGCCTGGACAACGCAAGATGCGACCCCACTACTGCAATTTCGCCGAAGAGCTGTGAGAAGCTGACGGGTTGGGTGCTCTCTTTAGACAAGGAAGCCGTTGACCCCCAATAGGTGAAAAGTTGCAGTGCCCAAGGCTTGGATTCAAGATAGGAAACGCGAGTATTATTACAAGAAAGCCAAGGCGGAAAACTACCGCTCACGAGCCACTTACAAGCTTTCTCAGACCATAAACAAGTACCACTTCATAAACTACGGCGACGTGGTCGTCGATTTAGGCGCTGCACCAGGAGGATGGATTCAAGCCGCCAGAAAAGCGGCGGGAAAAAAAGGCTTCGTCTTGGGCGTCGACCTCAAACCGATTGAGCCGTTCGAGCAGTCTTATGTAAGAACGATTGTGGCCGACATGGCTGAACATGAGACGCTGCAGCAGATTCTCTCGTTTCTGCCCCGAAAAGCCGACGTGGTGCTGTCGGATATGTCGCCGGACATATCGGGCGTGTGGGAAGTTGACCATGCCAGACAGATAGATTTGGCAACCAAGGCGTTGGAGGCAGCGCTGCAGATTCTCCGCCCGAAGGGTAACTTTTTCGTGAAGGTTTTCGAAGGCGACCTGCTCCAAAACTTCGTCAAAACCGTGCAGCAGCACTTCGAAGAAGTCAAATTCATCAAGCCGAAAGCCAGCCGAGCCAAAAGCAGCGAAATGTACCTTCTGGCTTTAGGACTAAAACAGTCTGTGCGAAGCGGAAGCGAGCCATCTTCGGTTGAGCTGCGTACTCAGAAAAGCTGATGATATTCGCAATTTGCTGAGAGCGAGTTGAAATCGTCCGCGCTCCTCTCGGAAAACCTCATAGCCCTTCATAGCAAAGTCTTTTAATCAGGGCGCAAGTGGAACCTGCAAGGGGCATGTTCTTGGAACCCGAAAAAGCTCACGCTGTTCCTGCACTTGAAGCTGGTTTAGTTGTGGTCGTCACTTTTTTCGTGAGCGCGTTCGCAAGTTTCTTTTTTCTCTCCGTCTTCGGAATCGGGCCAGCCTTGGTTCTCGGTGAACTGCTCATTCTAGTCATCCCGCTTGGCTACTTGCTGTTGAAACGCGTCAACGTCAGAAGCTACGTGAGAATAGACCTCAAACCCAAGTATGTGCCGATAGGCGTGGCTTCAGGCTTGGCGCTTTTCCTCTTGGACATTTTGGTTCTTTTGTTGCTCACCTCGGTTTTCGGAACCAGCCAAGCCGTGGAGGAAACCAACATGCTCCTCGCCGAAACAAGCAGCACAACCGCAGGCGTGGTGATGGTGGCGGCTTCACTTGTTTTAGCGGGAATTGGCGAGGAGTTCTTGTTCAGAGGGTTTTTCCAGAACGCGCTTACCCGCAGATACTCGTTCCTTCCAGCCCTTGTCGCTTCCGCCGTGGTCTTCGGAGTCTTCCACCCTGACTTTCAGCTGGTGTACACGCTTTCCGCCATGGCAAGCGGAGTTCTGCTCGGTTACGTTTACTATCGCTGGAGCTACGTGCCTGCAGCCGTCGCCCACACCACGAATAACCTCATAGTCTTCACGCTGCTACTGCTGGGCTTTTGAAGGCAAACTCCGGTTTCCGCTGCAAAACCGAACGTCCAGCGCTCTCGGAGTTACTTGGTTTCGGCTATTTCCAAGCTGATGTCTAAAGCTTTGACGCTGTGAGTCAACTCGCCCAAACTAATAACGTCAACCCCTGCAGAAGCGTATTCCAGGAGGTTTTCCGCGGTTATTCCGCCGCTCGCCTCCAAAAGCACTTTGCCGAAGAATCCCGCCTTCTTCAGCAACGCCACTGCCTCTCGGATTTGTTTCGGCGCGAAGTTGTCAAGCAAGACTATGTCTGCGCCCAACTCTGCGGCTTTCAGGGCATTCGCGGGCGCTGTGACTTCCACCTCGATTTTTTTTATGAACGAAGCGCTTTGCCTGGCGCGTTTCACCACGTTTTCGAGGCTTCCGGCTAACGCGATGTGGTTGTCTTTTATCAGAATCAAATCATCCAAGTGCAGCCTGTGCGGGTCCCCGCCGCCGACAAGCACGGCTTTCTTGTCAAAGTACAATAGCCCAGGCGCCGTTTTGCGGGTTGCCGCTATCCGCGTGGATAAGTTGGCTTTTTTGATTTTCTCCGCGAGCTTTCTCGTGGCTGAGGCTATGCCGCTCATCCGCGACAGCAAATTCAGCAAAGTCCGTTCGGCTGCAAGAATTGTTTGTGCGTCTCCCGAAATCCTCATGACGGTTTGTCCCTTTTTCACGGCTTCGCCATCGCCAATTTCGGATTTTGCTTCAAGGCCGAGAGTCCCTGCAAGAACCACAACCTCTTCAATCCCTGCTACAATGCCTTCAGCTTTAACCACTATTTCTGCGTCAGCCTTCATTCCAGAAGGGACGACAGCTGCAGATGTCACGTCACCTTGCCCGACGTCTTCAGCTAGCATTTGCTTCAGTTTCTCTTCCAGAACTTTGCGCGGCACAAACATAACTTCTACTCTTCACGTCCAAGCTTAAAACACTTTTCAGACACGATGCAGCCCATTGCTCAGTGCCGCCTAGGGATAGACAAAATAACTGAATTCACATAATGTCTGTCTATGAGACTGCTGTATGCTTGCTCCGAACTGGGCCTGGGACACGCCGCACGCACCGCCGCGCTTGGCAAACGACTTGAGCAGAACGGACACGAAGTACACTTTTTCTCAGGCGGAAAAGCCTATGACCTGCTCAGCAAAGAATTCAAGCACGTTTACCCCTGCACGCCGGTGGCTTGGTACGAGAACGCCAGCGGAGTAATCACCTCAGCATCTCTTATCAACATCCTCTTTCCGCTTCCCTACTTCAACGGCGACAAACGCAAGTTCGCAGTTAAATCGTCAAGCGCCATGGAAACCATCCACCGCTACCACGACCTGCGCCGACACATCAAAGAAATCGCGCCTGAACTGCTCGTCTCCGACGGAGACCTGCACGCGCTGCGGCTTGCCCACAGGTGGAGAATCCCAGCAGTCTACGTCACCAACGTCATCCGACCAAGCTACGGCTTCTCGTCACTGCTGAATCCAGGGGAAAGGTTCACGGAGCGCTACGTGCGCAAATGCGCCCAAATCATAATTCCCGACAATCCACCGCCATACACCATCAGCGAATACAACATAGGCAACCTGAACAGTGTCGGAATAGCCGACAAAACCGAGTTCGTGGGCAGCTTCTTCGACACCACGCCGACAGCGGGCTCCGAAAAACACGTTTTCGCGCCTGTCAGCGGACCCTTCGGCACAAGAGCGAAGCTGCTGCAGATGCTGATTCCCGTCTTTGAAGAACTCGGCGAAAAAAGCCTAATCAGCCTCGGAATCCCAGGCGAAAGAAAAACAAGGAAAATCGGCAGTTGCGAAGTGCATTCATGGCTAACTCCGAAGGAACGTGAGGAGTTCATGCGCGACGCCAAACTCGTGGTGTTCAGCGGTGGACACATCACCAGCTTCGAAACCGTAAGGTACGCCAAGCCCAGCATTTGCATTCCCACGCAGCCTGAACAGTTGGCGAACGCTGCGAAGCTTCAAGCGCTGCACTGCTCAGTAATCGCCAAGAACAAGGCGCGGCTGCGGTTGGCGGTTCGAGAGGTCGAAGCTAAATATGAAGCGTTCAAAGTCAGCGTCGAAGCGCTGAACCGTTTTTCGAACAGATTTAATGGGCTTAGCCGTGCGGTGGAAATCATCGAAAACACCAAACCAAACGTTAAAAACCCCAGGTTTACGCTTCGCTGAGGCTTTTGCGCTTGACTGCGCCGTCGGGCGTTTCCTCTTCGAACACTATGGCGCTGAACCTGTAGACTTTTGCGCCTTCGGTGAGCCAACTGTCCGGAGGCAAACCGGCTTTCACGCAGCATTGGCAGAGGAATTCTTCTTCGCACCATCCCCACTCCACCGGCACTTGTGGCAGCAGCAAGCCTTTGCGGAAGCTTTTTTCCACGATTAAGCCATGTTCACCCACCTTAATCTCGCTCAGGTACTCCTGCGGCTTCTTTGCTTTCACGGGTTCCGGTGGCGTGAGCACGCTGACCTCGAAAACCACGTGGTCAAGCTCGCCCTTCTTGAGTGGTTCGAATCTTGGGTCTTGCGTTGCCGACTGTAATGCCGCATCAATCACAGCTTCCACAAGCGGGTTGGTGGGGTAAGGATAGCCGATGCATCCTCGCAGCTGCTTTTTTCCATATTTCAGCGTGTTTATGGTGACAAACACTCCGCAGTTTTCGAAAAGCTTCTTTGGCGTGTTTTCTGGGGGTTTGATGGGTTTTCCCGTTTCAAGATAAGTTTTCACAGCGGTTCGCGCGGTTTGGATTAGAAATTTTCCCTCTTCATCGCTCAGTTGAAACGGCAAAGGCTGCATCTCCAAGGAGCAAGCATTTCGTAGCCCGCTCTTTTTCACGCTAGGTTAGAACTTTACCGATTCTTCGGTCATGCCTTCGCTGGTTATGATTAGGAAGTCGATGCCGTCGCCGCTCATGATGTCCCTGCTGATGGCTGATTTTATGGCTCTGGTCACCAGTTCCTTTGCCTCGGCAACCTTCATGTCTTTGCGGTAGCCTTCTTCGAGAACTCCGATGGCTATTTCGGTTCCTGAACCCACCACAGCGTATTCGTCTGGCAGGACTGAGCCGAGAACATCCAGCACGTAAAGCGATGGTCCTTCATCGTCTAGTCCTGCAACGATTGTTTGGGTGATGAGGGGCATCATTCGCCTGTTGAAGAGTATGTTGGACATGAGTTTCGCCGCTGCGCGAACGCTGATGCGTCTGCCGACATCCAAGTCGAACAGGTTTGCGTTGGCTTCCACGTCGCGGACGAGGACTTGCATGTCGCTGACGAGTCCTGCGCAGGCTGCGCCTATGCGGTCGGTTATTTTGAAGACTTTTTTGCCGCCTTTGCTGACGATGAGGTAACCGTAAGAGACACGTTTTTCCGAGGCGAGAATTACGCCGTCTGGGCACACGACGCCGATGGTTGTGGCGCCTGGAATCCATGCCATTCCGCCTTGTTGCGCTTGCGGCTGCGTTTGCGGTCCGTATGTTTCCATGGTTTCTGCACCTTTTTCTGGTTGAATTACGCAAGACGAACTATTAAGTTTACTTATAATCGTTCTGCGTGGTGTCTGCCAAAAGTTTTTTGGGAGCGCCAGAGAATGTTCTGCTGATTGAAAATGACCGAGGCTAAACCAGTGAGATGTCAGAAGTGCGGTAAACCTGTGGGCTACATAACTGTGCTAGCGAAGGGTCTGCTAGGCTTGCAGCAGCCGATTAGAAACGTCAAGGTTGTCGCTATTTGCATGGATTGCTTCCAGAAAAGCAAATAGTTCGCTGGAGAGAACTGCGGAAAGCTTTTACAATCCAGCAGTCATACTGTACGTGGGGAATAGACGGGTGAATGAACTTCACGTTGAGTTCATGGAAGGTGTCTGGTTCGGAGTAGCCTGTGATGAACAGCGGGTTTTCGCCACTTCCTTCGCCAGCACCAGCGAGAAAGCTCTGCGTTGCCTGCTTGACTGCGTGCCGTTCAACTTGCCGTTTCGGGTTTCTGCGGGTTCAGCGTTTGCGGTGAAGGTTCTGAATTTGGTGAAGCGCGTTTACGACGGGGAAGCTGTTTCGCAGAAAGTTGCTTTGGCAACTGAGCGTCTGCCGGCTTATACTCAGAGAGTGCTGCGGACGGTTGCGCTGATTCCACCTGGATACGTTGCCACGTATGGTTCTGTCGCGGAGGCTGCTGGCGGTGGAGCGAGAGCCGTGGGCAACGTGATGGCGGCGAACCCATTTGCGCCCATTGTTCCCTGCCACAGAGTGGTCAGCGCAAACTTCGCCTTGGGAGGTTACGGCGGAGGATTGGACGTGAAGATTGCGATGCTGAAGCGGGAAAGGCGAGGTTACGCCGAAAAACGCGAAATCCAAGTGGAGGACGGGAAGCTGCAGGTTTTCCCAGTGGAATTTGTTTTGGCGAAGCTCAAAACTAATGACTCTTGATCGACTTCTCGCGGAATTTGCGTTTAGAACTATGTCTCTTTTGCTCGGGGCAGTCTATGGCCCCTTTTAAATAGTCTACAAATGCAGAGTGAATCAGCGTTTGACTTTTGGCGTGTTGGGTTGGCGTTTTGTTGCCTCAACATTCGTTGAAAATGGGAGCAAATGGGGAAGCTTTTGGTTCAGAGGTCGCAGGCTCGAATGTCTCCGGCACCAGACTTCCAAGATACCTATGTAATAAACGACTCAGTTGTCGTAGATTCTTTGCATTACGTGAACGTCCAGGCGTCTGCCGAATTTTTGGCCGACCTCTTTCATGACGCCAACATGCTCGAACCGCTCGGAGTTGAAAAGGTTGATGCTTGCTTCGTTACCTTCCGCGATTCGGGCAATCACCGTGTGAAGACCAGTCTCCTGTCCTTCTTCGACAACTGCCTGCAAGAGCTTTCTCCCGATACCTTTTTCTCGATGTTCCTGTTTGACGTACAGCGAGACTTCTGCGGTGTCGGAGTATGCGCATCAGGTCGGACCATTTGCTGAGGGATGCCCACCCCGCAACGAGTCCATCTTGTTCTGCGATGAGTATTGGGTGTTTTTGGTCGTGGCTGTCGAACCAGCTCTTTTGCTCCTCCAAAGTCTTCGGTTTTGTGTCAAACGTCGCATCGGTGTGGAGGATGGCTTCGTTGTAGATTTCTGTGATGGCGCCCAAATCTCTTGTTGTTGCTCTTCTTATCGTCAGCATACCTGATCCCATCGAAAAGGCATTTTTTGCTGCGATATAAATATTCATCAAATCAAGAGCTGCGGGTCACTGGCTCGAAACGCAGACGCTTCCCACACTACCCTGTTGACGTGCGCCATGTTTATAAAAAACCGTCTTGTAAGCAAGATTGGTGACCAACATTGAATTGTCCTCAATGCGGAAACGCCGTTCCAGAAGGCGCAGGCTTCTGCCCTAATTGTGGCGCTTCTCTTTCGCCAAGCAGCCAGTTCCTGCTTGTCACAACCCCAACGATACCCGGTTACAAAGTGACAAGAGTATTAGGCGTTGTCACCGGTCTTACGCCGCGCACCCGAGGAATACTCGGCAAATTCATTGCCGGAATCGAATCGATGTTCGGCGGAGAGGTCACGGCTTTCACCTCCGAAGTCGAGAAAGCCAGGTGGGAGGCGATTGACCGGGCGAAATCCAGAGCAGCGGCGCTTGGGGCAAACGCGATAATCGGCTTGGACGTGGAAACGTCGGATTTGGGTCTTCAATCGGGTATAGTCTTGTTCTCAGCCACAGGAACTGCAGTAGTTGTTGAACCAGAATAACGCAAGTATTCAAACTCTTGGGTTAAACCAGAAGGCAGTAGATTCAGCTACATCTCCAGACTCGGGTTTTTAGAACACCATCGAAACAAGGTTCCATACTCCGTGGATTGTTCAGTGAAGCAGGTTCTGCTGTTTCGAAACCCATTCTGCATTCATTTTCGCCAGTCTGTTCTTTCTTAGATTCTCTTTCATGATCCAGATGACGTCTTTGTCTCTGCTCTTTACCCATTTCTCGATTAACTCTTCACCTTTTTCGGGATACGCTGCAGCTGCGACGCTCCAGCAGTAGGCCAGACCCTTCCTGAGCACTTGGAAGTCTTCGCTTTTTCTGTCTGGTAGATTGGCAAGCGACGCGGTTACGTCGTCGAGGATGCTCAGAACTTGGCTTGCTACTTTTTCGTTGGTTAGTAGTCGTGGTTCGCAGAGCGCCGCTATCGCTGCTCTTTTTTCGAGCGGGTTGCCTTTGCTCCACTCTTTCATTTCTTGGAGGAGGAATTCGATTTTTACGTCGCCGACCTTTTGAAGCGCCATGGCGACTGCCTCTCTAATCCTCCAGCGGCTGTCAGAAGCGAACTGTCGAAGCTGCTTCAGATATTCCACTTTGCCCCTGTTGACGAGGGTTCCAAGTCCGACTACGCCGCAGAAAGTTAAGAAAACCATGGCGGAGTTACCTGGGGCTTCTTCCTTTTTTATGGCGAGGTAATTTTTGATTTTTTCCTCGTTGCCGAGGTCTGCGAAGGCTTGGGCTAACTCGAGGTTTCCTCGGGGGCCCGGCAGCCCTGACTCTTGCAGGAGGTAGCTGTCCCAGTCCTTCAGCGATTTCAATTTCTCAACGTAAAAAGCCACCTTGCTTCCCATGAAATCCACACTCTGCAGTTCGTCATTTCTCTTTGGCAATAAATAAAAGCGTTTGCACCCGTGCCGAGCCAAAACGCAGAAAGTTGCAAGTGTGCTATTTAAAAGGGAGGGGGTCATGCTTCCGAGCCTAAAAGTTCCAGCTGACCAAGAGATTATGGCTTCAATTTTGGCGGGTAGGTTTTTATCAGGTTGCTTGGCTATATCAGGTGAGATGATGCCCATGGCGTTTAGCGTTGATTGGTTGCGGGTGCTGGCGCTGTGCACGGAAAACGTGAAGGCGCATGTTCAGCCGTTGCTTAGGGGTTTGAAGGAGCCGCAGCCTGAGCTTGGCGTGGGCGCGGGAGGCGATCCGATGAGGTTGGTGGATTTGGCGGCGGAGAAAGCCATCGTCGAAGTTCTGCTGCAGCATGGTGTTTCGTTTACGCTTGTGAGCGAGGAGTCGGGCATAAAGGAGTTTGGCAGCGATGCACAGGATTGTTATGTGACTGTTGACCCAATCGACGGCACCACTAACCTTGTGCGCGGTTTGCCCTTTTACTGCTCCTCAATCGCCGTTTCCCGCAAGCCCCTGCTTTCTGAGGTTTACGCGGGCATAGTCGCCGACCTGCATCACAGCACCACGTACATGGCGGTTGCGGGTGATGGGGCGTTCCGCGACGGCGAGAAAATCGCCGCTTCCGCGGTGGCTGACTTGGAGGAAGCGGTTATCGGGTTGGACTTGAACACTCTCAGGGTTAAGGAAATCACGGCGCAGTTGACTGCTTTAATTGCGCGGACCAAGCATATCCGCCATTTCGGTGCCAACGCTTTGGAGCTGTGCTATGTGGCTGAGGGATTGACGGACGCGTTCGTGGATATTCGGGGGAAACTGCGCGCCACCGATGTGGCTGCGGGCTTCCTCATCGTCAAAGAAGCAGGCGGAGTGGTCACCGCTCCTAATGGACGACCATTGGATGCTAAACTTGACCCGCAGCAGAGGCTGAAGTTTGTGGCTTCTGGGAACCGCAAAATCCACGGGTTAATCCTCAAATTGCTGAAAGCGAAGTGAGGAATGCAGATGCTAAAGCTTCTGCTGCCCCACCCCGCAGCCCTCATAAAATCCGCGAAGAAGAAGACACTGGTTATCGCTGACCCACACTTGGGTTGGGAGATAGCTCTTCAGGAAAAGGGCATCCACATGCCAAGTCAGACGCCGAAACTGCTGGAGAAGCTTGAAGCGTTGCTGGAAAAGTACACGCCTGACGCGCTGTTAATTCTGGGCGACGTGAAGTACACCGTTGTGGTGTCGGAGCCTGGCGAATGGCGGGATATTCCTGATTTCTTCAACGCAGTCAAAACCCACGTGGCGGATGTCGGCGTTGTGCGGGGAAACCATGACGCCAACCTTGAACCTATGCTGCCAACAGAGATACAGATGCACCCAGCTTCAGGCGTGGCTGTGGGGGACGTGGGGCTGTTCCACGGGCACAAGTGGCCTTCGCCTGCGCTGCTGAGCTGCAAGACGCTGATGATGGGGCACCTGCACCCGGTGGTGGTTTTGCGGGACGCTGCAGGGTTCAGATTCACACGGCAGGTCTGGATGAAGGCACCGTGCAAAACAGAAGCGTTGGCGAGACTGCTGCTGCAAAAGCACGGAGTCAAAGTGAAGGATTCGGCTGCGGAGACGCTGCGGCGGCATTACGGGGTTAAGCTTCGGACGGAGCAGATTTTCATCATGCCCAGCTTCAACGACTTCCTGGGCGGCAGGTCCGTGATTGAGAAGCGAACGCGGAAGGTGCAGGGCGGTGAAAAGTTGATTGGTCCAGTGCTGCGGTCAGAAGTTGTGGATGTGGAGAACGCTGAGCTGTACCTGCTGGACGGCACGTATCTCGGGACAATAAGCCAGCTTAAAAGAATGTAGCCGTTCAGCCACATCTCCATGCCCCAAATCCTGTAACTATGGTTGACCGAAGCTAGCGCATGAAAATTAAACTCGCCAGATAAAAAGTTTTTTCGCGTAACCATTGCTCATAACCCAGCTCGGTATACATTGCGGTAGCCGCTGACATGACCGCTGCCGTTTCAAAGTGAGAACGCTTAGCGCTTGACGATATGTTCCAAAATATAAGTGTTAAATAAGAAATAGAAACACAGTATGCCGAGGACCAAGGCATGGAATTGACGAGGAAACTGGCGGGCGCGACAACCGCCTGCGTAATCGTCATGGTTCTGT
>Ga0299912_10004807_pt1 | contig 11063 bp, 9 predicted proteins | sample RVTome_2_FD_207667 | JGI IMG/M metagenome (GOLD analysis project Ga0299912, IMG submission 207667) | Soil microbial communities from uranium-contaminated site in the Upper Colorado River Basin, Wyoming, United States - RVT95D214 (version 2) ... | reverse complement strand
AACGAGAAGTTCTCGACCGCGGCAGCGGTAACCATCCCAATGAAGTTTTCGTTAAGCCCAAACTTTTTTGAAGAATCTATTATGTAAACTTCAGGGTTATCGTGAAGGTATTGATCACTGCACGATTTAATGACTTCTACGTTGAGTATTGCCTTTATCTTCTTTAGACCGCCGCCATTGTAAAACGCTGAACTAACCGTGTCAAGCGGAATATCGGAAAGCACCGCCAGCACGTTTTCTTTCAGAATTAGTTTGATGCCTTCTCCTACGAGGTTAAACTGTTTCATAAGCTCACCGTTATCTTTCTCTGGACTTTTCGCCATTTAGCATAATTATTGCTTTTGATGGGCATAAGTCTGCGCAGACAGCACACTGAGTGCATGATGCCACGTCAGCAATGTGTGGCTTGTTATCTGAGCCAATTTCCAAAATTCCCTGTGGACAAACACCAACGCAGAGAAGCCCCGAACACGGAGCACATTTAGAATAATCAATTGATACATGTGCTTTAGGTTTGTCCATGGCGAGTCAACAATTAAATAAGTCGCTCGAATATATCTGTTGCGCGCGAGTTGGCGAACATGAAAATTGGACTGGTCACATATGCGCCAGAGAAAGTTGAAGGATTTGACCTTCACGTTTACTATGCAAAATGGGCGGATGGGTCAGTTTTCGCAGCGGCAAAGGACATGCAAAACGATGTTACCTGCTTCTGCGACGCTAAAGCCATTAGAGAAAACCCAAGCATGGCGGCGGTTTCAAAAAACGGTCCAGCACTAAGAAAGAACAGGAAAATCAATGTGCCTTTTGATTTTGTTTGCCCTACAAATCCAGAATACCAAGGGAAAGTCTTGGAGTACATCGAAAACTTATGCAAAGAAAAGATTCAGGGAGTGACGCTGAACCTTTACCATTTCCCAGAAGAAGAATTCTGCGTCTGCCCACGATGCGTAGAACTTTGGCGCCAAAGCGGACTGAACTGGACAGAGTGGCGCGCACAAGCAATAACTAATTTCCTAGAAAAGGCGAAGCGTTTGGTCAAAGGCACCTTCGCGGTTGAAATGTACCCTGACCCAGTGCTTGCCAAAGAACGCTTTGGAATAGATTTTGAGCACATAGCCGAATTGGTGGATTACTTCCATGTGCCACTTTCATCGCGTGATTACTTGACGAATTACTGGGTAGACCTGCTAACAAGGGATTTTCTCAAGATTTTAAAGAAGCCTGTGGTTGTAGAGCTCAGCGCGGAAATGCTGACTGACGAGAAAACTGAGGCGCTGCTGAAGATTGTGGCGTACTTGAGCAGGCATGACTTGATGGGCGTGTTGCTGCTGGTGCACGATGCGGAGAACGCGAGGCAAGTCGCCAGATTCGCCGTGAACAACACCGATTTCCGTGAGTGGCTCAGAAAATACGAGTTCACTGAAATGACGCGGATAGTGAATGACTGGGCTAAGCTTTACTGAGCACTCTGTTGTAGAAAAACAATGCCTTATCTAGAAAAGCACTGTTTTACGCGGAAATTATCTTCTCAGTGACTTTCGATATTCTCTGAGTTTCTGCATATCAAAATCAATACTCATCACTGAATCTTCAACGGCGTCCGAGGCTTCTTGCTCTATGCCCCACGGAGTGATGAAGGCGCTTCTTCCGCCCCTAGCGTTTGAGCTAACGTTACCCACTTTAACCACGTAGATGCCATTTTCCGTGGCAAGCTTCTCCGTCAGCGGATGCCCCGTCACGTGCGGATGCGTGCCCATGGCTGCAACGGGCAAAAACACGAGTTCCGCGCCTAGGTCAACAACCGCTTTTATGGTGGGCGGGTCGAACATGTCAGCGCAGACAAGTATGCCGACTTTGCAGTATTCCGTGGAGAAGACGGCGGGCTTGTCGCCGCGGCTTACGCCTGCTTTCAATTCGGCGGTTATCGGGTTTCTTTTGCGGTATTTTCCAATTAGCGCTCCGTTTCTCCAGAGGGTGCTAGTGTTGTAAAATGTGCCGTTGTCTTCTTCGAGCACGGTACCGCCTAAAATGTAGATGCTCGGAAACTCTTTGCTGATTTCTGCGAGGAAGCGCATTGTTTCGTTGTAGGTTTCTTTGCTGATTTTTTCTGCCGAAGTGAATTGTTCCATGTTGTTTGGAACAGAAAAATACTCTGGAAGAGCTATGAACGCGGGTTTTTGCCCAGCGGCTTTACGAATTCCAACTGAAGCTGCTTCAAGATTGCCTTTAAGCGAGTTGCGAACTTTCAGGTGAATTAAACTTACCTTCAAACGTCCACTCTCTCAAGACCCATTGTCCTTGAAGAACTCCCACGCTATGTTGAATCGCCAAGGGTCGCCTTTCTCAGTTAAGCGTATTTTGCCATCTGTAATTTCAATGAGTCGCTGCTCTTGTAGCTTTCTTAATGCGTCGGGAAACGCTTCTTCTGGAAACTTGCCGAACTGCATTTTGAATTTCTCGCGGTCTACGGGAACTCGAATGTATATGAGCATCATGGCTTTTCGCATTTCAGCCTCTTGCGAAAGCGTAGTAAGCCTGGCTATCGGAAATGCGTCATTGTTTACTGCTGCAATGTAGTCTTTGACATCGTCTATATCAGAGTAAAGGAAGCTGTCTATGTGTCCCATGAAAAACCCAGCGCCGGTGCCTACAACTTCAGAAGAGGGCTTGTTAAAATCTTCTTTGATTCTGGAAAACCTGTTGTGGCAAGTAGGTAAATACCCGTTTTCCTTAAAAATGTTGTAAGCTTCAAGGTACATTTCGAGTTCCGTTGCGCCATCGCCATTTGAAGGCAATTCGCCCGTGGCAATTTGTTTTGCAAGCGGCGTATCTGCGTATAAGTCCAGAGGATAGCAATCTACGCTTTCAACTTCCAATTCTAACGCTTGTTTTATGTCTTTTATCCATTGTTTTGTTGTTTGCCGAGGGAGATTGTATAGTAAGTCGATGCTGACGCGTAGTCCGTGTTTCTTGGCGGTTTTCAATTTTAGTTTTGCGTCTCTGCCATTGTCGCGGAGCATGAGGATCTCGCGGAGGGAGTCATCGAATGATTGGATACCTATGTCCAACTGATTAACTTCATTTGAAGACAATAGGCGTATTTTGTCCTCAGAAAGACTATTAGTGCATGCAGTAAATTTCGTGTCGCAGTCTTCAGTTAAGTTGAAATTCTCGCGGCAATATTGCAAAATGTCGACAATTTGGTTCTGTGCAAGAACTGTGGGACTTCCGCCGCCTATGTAAAGTTCGTTAAAAACGCTTGATTGAACATACCTGTTTTTCGCGTAGAAGCCCAGTGCCTTCTTCAAAGCCATAATGTATGCTGCAACGTTTTGTTTTTCGCAGTTTACGGGAAAATAGCAGAAGGCGCATCTGCCCTCGCAGAATGGAATCCAAGGTTGCAGCTCCCTGTTTTGGTCAGTTGGGTTTTCCCTTTTGAGAAAATCAGTAAAAGCAGCTAGAGCCTCGGAAGTTGGAACCGAGCGGTCTCTGTAAGTCATTGGAGGCCAGTGTTCAATTTTTTTGTATGGCCATCCGTCGTGACTTTCGTAACGCACTGGATGTTGCACCTTTGATAAGAACGAACTCTTAAAACTTTTAAAGTTACCTACTTAACCGAAACTATTTAACGGAGAAGTCTGAGATTTGAGTGTTCAGTATTTGCTCAACTTTTCACACGTATGTTTACAATTTTGGAGCTTTTATATGCATACGGATAAACTTAAATAGTTGTGAGGCGACAAACTCTAATATCGCGAGGAAAATAACATGGCACTTGACCAAAGTGAATATGCTAATCTTTTGCCTGAAATTCGAGTTTTAGTGAACAAAGTTGTGCAGAAAAACATGGCTGACGGCTTCTTGTTCTCAGCAGGAACAGACACCACGATAATAGCTTACGAAGCAGTAAAGTACAAACCGAAAATTCCATGCTTAACTATGGCTTTTAAACATGGAAACCCGAAGGACGCCGAATACGTGAAGAAAATGGTGGCTTTCCTAAAACTTAACCATGAAACTCACGTGTTTGACCGCGACGAAGTCATCAGCAACGCCCCGAAAGTTGTGGAAGCACTGAAAAAGTTTGACCCGATGGAAATAAGAAACAGCATGCCCGTATACATTGGCTTAACACTCCTGAAGAAGAAAGGCGTAAAAAGCGTTTTCACAGGTGACGCCTTGGACGAGCTTTTTGGTTATCCATGGCAATTCCACTTATCCGAGACAGAATTTCAGCAGAAGCAGAAGGAAATGTGGGCAGAGATGGGTTTCTCTTCAATACCAATGGCTGAATCGCTTGGAATGAGCATTAAAGCGCCTTTTATGGACCCGCTGTTCATGGACTGGGCAAAGAAGCTGCCAATCAAGCTAAAGATAAACATGCACGACGACGTGAAATACAGCAAATGGATACTTCGCAAGGCATACGAAGACGTGATGCCGAAAGACGTCATTTGGAGACCCAAGGCACCCTTAGAGGAGGGAACAGGAACCGCCGTCCTGCGGACGTTCTTTGACAAAGAAGTCACAGACCAAGAATTTGCGGAGAAAAAGAAAACCATCCTTGAAAAGGACGACGTGAAGATTCAGGACAAAGAGCAGCTGCTGTATTACGAGTTTTTCAAGAAGCGCTTTGGAAAACCCTCAGAAGTCTTCCCCAACAATGGCGGAATACAGTGCCCATACTGCAAAAGCTACGTGAAAACGAAAATTCAGTTCTGCAAGGTGTGCGGAGCCTACCCAATCTAACTTTTTCCCAGTTTTTTATCCGAAAGCAAATAGAAATAGTTATTCGAACTTCTTTCAGCTGATTTTTTAGAAAGACTTAATTCTTCAAGTGTTTTTCAGTGAAACGATAGGAGGCACGTTACGCTTGGCTAGACTATCCGAGTTAAAGCTTGCAATGGGAACATCAATATTCATAGCAGCCTTCATATTCGGCATCTTCCTGTTCGCAATAATATACATCCTGCAATTCGACATAATAACCAGCTTAGTCATCAGCTTAACGGGCGTAGGTCTTTTCATACTACTCCAGTACCTGATAGGCCCAGCCATCGTCGCCAGCACAACACGGTTGCGCTACCTTAAATCAGGCGAAAATCCGTGGCTGGAATCAACGGTCAAGGAACTTGTCGATAAAAGCGGTTTGCCAATGCCGAAACTGGCCATAGTTCCTAATAATACGCCGAACGCGTTTACCTTCGGCAGAACCTCCAGTGGCGCTACTTTGGCTTTGCACGAGGGACTCTTAAACAACCTGAATGAGGATGAAGTCAAAGGCGTAATAGCGCATGAATTAGGCCACATTAAGCATAAGGATTATATTGTGATGACTGTGCTTTCAGCGCTTCCATTAATTGCGTACATAATAGCGCAAACCGCACTCCGGGCAGGAATGTATAGTTCATATTCCAGAGGAAGAAACAAGGAAGGAAATGCAGGCGCGGCGCTTATAGCCATAGGCGTGATCTCGTTTATAGTTTACATGGTTTCTTTTCTGAGCGTGATGAGGCTCAGCCGATTGCGTGAGCATTACGCTGATGCTTACTCCGCGTATGTTACTGGTTCTCCGCGAAGTCTGGAAAGTGGGCTGGCAAAAATCACTTATGGACTGTCGATTTCACCTAAGCCAACGGAGGGCGCCAGAGCCTTCTACATTGAAGACCCAGCCATGGCAAAGCAGGAAATTCAGCAGGTTATGGAGAATAAAGAGGAATATGACTTGGATAAGGACGGAGTTTTGGATGAACGAGAACTGGAACTTGCCATGGAAAAAGAGTCCAAATCCACTTGGGCGACGATGAACAGTTGGTTTGCTACGCACCCGCCAACATTCAAGCGGATACTGCTTTTACGAGAGATAGAGAACGAAATGGCTAGCGGAAAATACACAAGCGACCGCGTTTACGCTCACGTTTAACACAATGTCCATTGCGCATTTTTGATAGTTTAAAAAGAAAGCAAAGTTAAGCGAAGACTAATCTTTCAATCTGGAAGGGCGATATCTCCCGCAACCAATCCCCCCTTTTTCTTTTCGTATATAAGGCGCGCGTTTAACCAGCAATACCTATTGGAGGAAAAGCAGAGGTAACCCGTCATTTTATTAAATAAGTCCTGTTCTTATAGTTCCGAGAAACATGAAAACGAGACACCGCTCAATCATTAGACCAGCCAGCGGCAACGACTTAGATGCTATTTCGGAAATAGAGCAAAAATGCTTTCAAGAACCGATTGCCTACTCCAAACGCCAATTGGCGTACCTACTCTTACGCGCTAACAGCGCTAGCTTCATTGAAAGTTGCGGAGGCGCAATAAGAGGATTCGTGATAGTAACTTACCGCCGGGGGAGCTTAACCGGTCACATCGAAACCATTGATGTGGACCCGACCTACACAAAACTAGGCATAGGTTTGAGGCTGTTGACATTTGCGGAGGAGAATATGCGGAAGCAGGGCAAACACTGGTCACAGTTGGAAGTCTCAGAAGGCAACAAAGTTGCACTTAAGCTTTACAAAAAAGCCGGATATACGCTCAAGGAAAGGGTCAAACAATATTACAGGTACGAACACGGAGGCACCCGCGACGCGATGCGCATGGTTAAAGCTCTTTAGGAGAATTTACAGGAATCCAAGAGTCTCCTTCTAGCTTGGTGAAGCCCTTTGTGTATCCCATCATAATTTTGAGAAGAGGGATTCGAAAACGTGCCGGTACGAGTTCGATGTCGCTTGTGGGCTTATGCAAGTGTATGGTTTCTACGTGAGAATGTTCCTTTCCGACTAAGCCAGGTAGTTTTGAGAGAAATATGGAGTGCTCTCGTTCGTCTTCGTCGAGTCTTAGTGCTCCTTTTGCCACTCGTTCAGGAAGGGCGATGACATCTTCTTTGCGGTACTCCATAATCGACGGATCCGCTTGGTTTGCCAACAGAAAGAGGAGCACTCCTTGGCACTTGCTGCAATGACCACACGGGACTATTTTGCCTTTTTCGAAGCGACAGCTGTGGCACGATCGCTGAACTCGCGCCAGTTCAGGATATCTCTTTGTTAACACTCTTTCGACGATCATGCCAGAGATTGGCCGAACGGCGCTCCACTGTCGCATCCCCGGCAGCCTCTTCATGTACCACTGTTCCATTCTTAAGTCAAAATCCTGTGTCTGATCGTAGACGCCGAAGTAATGCTTTATTCCTTTGAAAAGAGGTAAGGCACGGGGATCATCAAGTTCACTTCCGATTAGGAGATTCCCGATTTTTCTGCGCACGAAAACAGGAAGGAGGAGAAAAATGTAGACTGGAAAAATGCAGAGTCTTATCGGGTACGTGTCTGACCAGACTTTCCTATGATCGGACCTTATGATTCTCATGTGGTCCAACATGAAAGTGTAAAAACGATCAACATTGGTCCACACTCTCGTGGTGTTCGGTTCATTTCTTACAAATTGGCGGTAAGCAGTTAATGCTGTTCGCCAATGCCCTCCGCTTTCGTTGACGTACAAGGGGTGGACTTCAGCGCCGATTTCTTTGAGCATCGCATAGGTTAGTAAGCTTTCTTTTCCTCCGCTGGATAGCACGCCACAAGAGTTGTCAGTGCATCCCTGCGAGATTGGAACATCTTCGAAAAGTGCTAATGGAATTATCTTTGCCAATGGGCGGACATTTTCATGGGTTACCTCACGTTCAAGGGGTAGGAACTGGGGCAAAACGTAGGGGTTTTTCCTTCGAACAAGTTTGTTGACGAAAATGTCTCTAGTGAACACTTCGAGGAGATCATTTAGGAGGGAAATATCCGAAGTGCTGACAGGGAACATCAGTCTAATTTCTTTTGAGAAGAGACCATAATTGAGAACCGGCATAACCGAGGCAAGCCGCATTAGAGGCAAGTACCCCGCAATAGGAGGCTCTGCATATCTAAACGAAAGGGGAAATTTGTGCCTCTTGCCCTCTAGATCAGTGCACGATATTTGAGCGGTTACTCTTTTCCCTTGGAGAATAGGTTCCGAGACTTCAATAGACTGAAAACACTGGAGGTTCGTTTAATCACCTTTTTCGAAGATCTTCGATAGCGTCTGCTAACTTGCCTACGCCGTCAGAAACTGAGTCTTCCACTGGAACCTTGAATCTCTTGCGCAGTCTTGCTTTGGCTCTTCTCGCTTCCTCTGGTGATAAGTTCTCGTGATTTAATCCTATTCCCACAAGAGGACACTGGGACAGCAACTTGGCGATTTTAATCACTCTTCCCGGGTCGGGCATCGGATAACCTGGGAACCCGTCTAGATTTGGCCTTCCAGGAGCATCCTGCAGAGCGAAACCATGTATCTGGCCAGCCGCCATTATTTCAAACCCGCCTGGGAAGAAAGGATGCACTAGGCTGCCCTGACCATTTATTATCATGTAGTCTGGTTTTTCGTCCTTCCAAGAATCCAGTATGGCACCTTCAATGCCACCGGAGACGAAGTCATTTATCATTGCGTCCATAACTACGCCGTGTGGCCAACCTTGCATCCATCCTGTTTGTCCCGTAAATATCATGTCCGCTTTTCGACCGCGCCGTCTGAGCTCCTGAACTAACATTACGCATGTAGTTCTCTTGCCGATTGCTGAATCGGTTCCCAACACTGCGACCCTGGTTGAGCCGACCTTGCTGATTTCACCGGTGTAAAATCGCTTGTGATCGCGGAACAATTTGCGAACATCCACGATCTTGCAGCCGTTCTTCGCGGCTAAGTCGACAAACCGCTTATCCTCCGATATGAAATGATGCAGCCCAGAAACGATGTCAAGTCCATGTGATAAAGCCCAGGTGATGGCTTTGTCGTATCCTTCCGGCAAGAATCCGCCTTCTGAAACGGCGCCAACTATGAAAATTTCTGGTTTGGTTGTCCTGAAAGCTTCTTCCAGACTGGAAAACAAGGGAGTGCCTCGGGGCTTTCCGTCCAATATTTCTCCTGCGTCGCCGGATGGCGCTGTTGAGTCGACGACTCCAACAATATCGTATCTGACCGTGTGGCGCACAAGTCCGTGGGCAGTCTTGCCGTTTGCAGTTAGGTACTCACGTTCGCAGTAGACTAGCGCCTTTCCCTCAGGCATAAGGGTCATGCTTTCCGTCCGGTTAAAATTACCACGTATCGATCACCGGGGAACTGTTCCTTTCGATGGCGATCTACGAGCGCTACAAGACCCGCAGTCGAAGCGGGTAGCACACTCAAGCCTTCCTTTTCGCGTATTAATCGGGCATAATCTATAAGCGTCTTGTCAGTCGTGAAAGCTGCCCATCCTCGTGTCTGTCTGATGACTGAGAGGGCATAATCGCCGTCTATTGAACGCCAGTTAATAAGCGGCTCATTGACTGAAGTGTTCCTTATTCGTTCAGGCTTCAAATCTATGCACTGTGGAGTATTTTTTACGAAAGCGTGAATTATGGGATTCATGCCGTATGAAGAGCCTGCGATAAAGCGAGGAATTCGAGATGTTTTTCCACGATTGTATAGGCTTACGAAGCCTCTGTATATCCCTGCCAAAGTAGATCCATTTGATACTGGTATAGCCACTGCGGCAGGGGCGTCGCGAAGTTCGTCGTAGATTTCGTAGGCAATTTCGCCGTACGCTTTTAGCTGCAGGTTAGTGTTTGACCCGCCTGGATTGGCGTCATAGTACCCTTCTTTTTCAGCGTCAGCGCGCGAAACTCTCACCGCTTCCTCATAGTCTCCAGGTACTCTGATGATTTCGGCCCCAAAACGCGCAATTTCCTTAACCCTGTGGGCGTAATAGCCCGCTGGAATGTAAATTAGGCAGCGCAAGCCTGCAAGGGATGCAGCAAGCGCCACCGCCGCACCATAGTTGCCGCATGAAGCCACTGCTATCTCGTCATAACCTCTTCGCAATGCGTCTAAAGCTTGCGCGAAGGCTATGCGGTCTTTCTGTGTACCAGTCGGGTTTCCACCCTCGAATTTTAAGTATATCTGCCTGAGCCCGATCTCTCTTTCTATGTTTCTGGCTCGCGTAAGGTTAGTGTCACCAACCTCTGAGTCGAGAATTATCTCAAAACTCTCCAACCGCTCCTCAAGTGACCTTGTGCGATCAGATGCGATCTTGCTCAGAGAATACAATTCAGGGGTAATGACCGGGACTTGGGCAGTGGCACCGTCCAAAAGCGACAGAGACCCGTTGCCCTTAACTAGCCCGCCAAGAGTCTTTTCTAGACTATGACTGGGACTATCCTTGTCTTCATAATCCATTAGTGATTCCTTATTCCCAGCAGTATGTTATAACGCTGGATTATTAATTTTCCTGTCTTATCACGTTTTTCCGATCGAAGCACATTGTTAGTTTATATTGTCCGCAACAAACCCTTTTTTTCTTTTGCATTTATCGGGCTTCATGAATCTATGAGTGAGACAAGAATATGACGACGCCCTCACTTTAACCAAACTCTGTCATAGCAACCAAGGAACCAGAGGATATTCAAGCCTTGCTTAAAGTCGGCTTCGAGTATGTTTGCCAGAAAGGCAGTAGATGTTTTTCAGAAAGAGGATGAGCGAAGAGTCGAAAAACAGAGCGAAGACTAATATCTCTCCAATTATGCTTTATTTTTATAAGTGAGCGAAATGACCTATTGCCCAGAATGCGGCGGAGAAATGCAATACGTGATAGCCACCAAACACTACGTCTGCAAAAGCTGCGGCTTATCAGTGACACAACAAGAACTCATGGAACTGCGAGAGAAACTGCGACCCAGCACGGAAACAGCTGAGGAAGAAAAGGAAAACCGAAGAAAAGAATACCTCAAATGGTGGCTCAGCAAGAAAAAATAACCGCCAAAAATACGACGCGGCATTTTTGTTAGATCAGACTCTATTCCCATGCTCACACACGTGTTTTAGGCTAACCGAAAGTCTTATCAAAACAGCCATGCCAATAAAACTGAGGAAAAATGAAGAACGTAAAAATGCTGACTGCTACAGCTTATCCGCCTCCACCGCCGCCGCCACCACCACAGTCGTCACCTCCAAAGAATTCTCACAAGCTGCTTGTTGTTGCACTTCTTCTCATTATTATAATTGTA
>Ga0299912_10004806_pt1 | contig 11064 bp, 9 predicted proteins | sample RVTome_2_FD_207667 | JGI IMG/M metagenome (GOLD analysis project Ga0299912, IMG submission 207667) | Soil microbial communities from uranium-contaminated site in the Upper Colorado River Basin, Wyoming, United States - RVT95D214 (version 2) ... | reverse complement strand
GAGACACTTACCGCCGCAACGATGATATCGTAGACGGCCGCTATTATTCCTAAGAAGTAGGTCGATTTCTTGATCTCATCTGGTATTGTTTGTGTTTTTTCACTCACGTGGAATCATCTCTGGAAGGTGTTTCTCCGAAAATACGAGATATCACGTTGCCTTTACAGGTAGAAAAATATAACATTTATGGGGTTTCGTAAGAGCTACATCGAATCGCTGACCGCGGATTATAGAATACATGAGGTCCAGATTCAAACGATGATGAAGAAGACTAATATCCTTCGCCTTAGAATGATTACAAACTTAGTTCAGCATAACTAAAAATCAAAGTAATTTTATCCCTCAAGAACTACACGCGGGTCACCAGAGCTGGCAAAACGAATATGACGATTGGGGACAACTTAAATAGGCGGCTTAAGAGATCAAAGGTGTGGATGGTGTGGGATAACACCGACAAAATCTACCATAAGATTAACTGCACAAAGTGACCTTTAAGATATCATCGATCCTCCTTTTCCGGGAATATTTCCGGCGGATAAGATTAAGAACTACTTCACCCCGCCACAACTCAAACGGCCCAATTAAACCAATGAACGGCACCACAATCCAAATTATGCCCCTGTCACCAGCGTTACACATTACTTATCCCCAAGGTAACAAGGAAATGTAATGCCCATTGAATTGATCGCTTGAAACCTAACCGATCACAAATACCCAAAAAGTACATGGTAGATATGAACCGATTCGAACACATTAATCAGTCTAATCTCAAGGAAGAGGAACTTTGTTGCGACAACCCAGACCTAGCGATCTCAGAGGATGGCATCCGTGTGTGCCGGAATTGTGGGATCACTTTCGGGCAAGAATTAGTTTCTCAAGAACGTCGTGCATATACCACAGACGAGGTGCGGGCTCGTCAGCGCACCGAACCCCGCTGGCGGTGTTTTGGGCCCCGGACCGTCATCTCCCATATCAACTGTGACGCGAAGGGGCGGCAGCTCCCCGCCAAAAAGCAGGTACTTTTTGCCCGATTGAGCAAGATCCAAGGATCCCTGATCAACAGCATCGAGCGCAACTTCTGGGAAGCCAGACCCAAACTTCACGCATTGGCGAACAAACTCAGCATCCCGGACTTCATCGTGGAAACGGCGTGGAAGATTTACAGTGAAGTCGCCCAGCAGAAACTGACGATGGGTCGTTCCATTGAAGCATTCGTGTGTGCATCATTGTACGCGTCAATTCGCATCCATGAATTTCCCCGTTTATTAGAAGAGTTGACTGAGACTGCAACTATTCCACTGCGATCCGTGCATCGTTCCCTTGGGCTGATCGTGCGCAACGTGCTTCCGGTGCTAAACCTCAAGTACCGCCCAATTAGTCCAAAACCGCTCGTGTTCCGCTTTGGGAACGAGTTGAACCTCAGCATTGAAGTCCAGAAGAGCGCGGCCCAGCTCCTCATAGACGCATTCAAGAACGGGTTGAAACAAATGGGCAAGGATCCGAAGGGAATTGCGGCCGCAGCGCTATACATAGCTGCGAAGGACACAAAGGAACGAAAGACGCAGAACCAGATCGTTGGGGTCGCGCGCGTAACGGAAGTGACCCTGCGCACCCATGCCAGGCAGATCATAGATTTTTCCCGGTAGGATCTTTTTATTTTTTTGAGCTGCCATTTGAATATATGCACTATTTTTTATTTAGTAACAAGAACATCATTATCACTGGCGCTTATAGCGGCATAAACCTGTTCCTTGAGTAGATAACCCTCCTATTCCTTCACATCTTTCGGAAGGAGTGCACCATAACCTGTTCAACAAATCACCGCAGATGGCAGTAGGTTTCAATCTTTGGTTAAGAAGTCAGCAAGATGGTCCTTGGCTTGCGCTCCCTTTTTTTTATGGCCTGCGAGAATGTTGTTTAGAATGGGGCGAATCTTATTTAAAATCTCAACTAAATTTTGATAATTTCTATGCTTCAATTGGACTGTGATAAAATTTGATTTCAATCCCTTCCAAAATGTCACCGGGAACCTCGGATTTGAGTGATTCTTAACCTCTTATCTGTGGCATTAAAACTATGAGAGGGATGCTACCGAACTACTCGGAATGGTAGGTCGGGAGTTAACCATGCACAAGAACTTTCCCGACTTACGATGCTGGCATAGACGTGGTTGCCGTAGGCCAGCAGGAGGATAGATACACCCGTAATTCGCCTCCCCTTCTTTATCTTTTGAGGTTTTTTCCGTCAGCTTTTTAATAATTGCGCCAATAGATGGTGTTCTGCTTTGCGCAAGCGCGTGTTTAGCGCCGAGTGGTGAATGTGCAATTTTTTGGCCAGTTGTTCCGAATTAATCCGGCGGGGCACGTCAAAGTAGCCAGAGTTAAATGCTACAATTACGGCAGTTCGCTGCTTTTCAGTCAAAGTGTTCAGAGGGGAGTCAAACGCGAATTTTGCATCGACCAGGGAAATTAACTTGTAACTTACACCTTTCAATTCAATTTTTGCAAGAAATTGATCCACTTGCTTCTTGCTCCCGATAAAGGCAAATCTCACGGTATCCCCGTGGATTCCAGATGGCGGTACTACAAAACCTCCAGCGTCCAGCAAATATTTTTGCACGACTTTCTTCTTGAGATAATAAACCTGAGACCCGCCCTTTTCCAGATCAAGAAGTTGCACTTCCTGAAACCCAGCAAAAAAATCTTGATTATTGGAACTGTCACCGTAAAACTCAATCCGTGCGATGACAGAGAATTCGGCTGGTTCCTGGTTGAGAAAATGCAAGATTTCTAGCAATTTGACATTTTTTATCCCGGGGGTGGGAAATGCAGCCATTAGGTCGGTTAAGGACCCTTCAATAACCAATCTACGCATGAAGAACACGGGGAAATGAAGGATTATATAAATATGATATTGGGCGGACATATCCGTTAGCAAATTAATATATTGCGATTTTGTCACATAACATAAAGTATGATCGTATGGCCAGTGAAATTATCATCGAAACCGCTGATTTGGTGAAGATCTACAAGCAAGGACAGGTGCGGGCAGTGGATGGGCTTAACTTGGCCATTCGCCGCGGCGAGATTTATGCGCTTATTGGGGCAAATGGCACGGGGAAAACCACCACTATCAAGATGATCACGGGGGTGCTCGCCCCTACCACAGGGACAATCAAAGTGTTTGGCTTGGACGTATTCAAGCACCGGTACGTGGTCGCCCGCCACATTGGCGTGTCTCCCCAAGAATATGCCATTTACCCGGACTTGACCGTGGAAGAAAATGTCCGCTTTTTTGCTCAACTGTACGGCCTCGACAAAACAACCTTCACAGCTAGAATGGACGAACTTATCCGCGTGATGCGCTTGCAAGAAAAGCGAAAAACGCTTGGCGTAAACCTGTCAGGAGGCATGAAGCGGCGGGTCAGCATTTCTTGCGCGTTGATCCATTCACCGGAGCTGATCATCTTAGACGAGGCGACGGTGGGCGTGGACCCCGTCCTCCGAGCGTATTTCTGGTCTTACTTCAAGGAACTGCGAGACCGGGGCACCACAATCATTCTCACGTCCCACGTAATGGACGAGGCGGAAAAAGCAGACCGCATCGGCCTTATGCGGGGCGGGAAGCTCATTGCCGAAGGTTCGCCAGACGAGCTGAAATCTGCGAATGACGTTGCTAGCATCGAAGAAGTCTTCGTGAAATTAAGCGAGCGAGTGGATGACCGTGAGTGAGGTCCGAGACACGCTTGCAAAAGACACGGCTATGTCGCACTTTTCCATGGGTCGGTCATTCATCGTGACTCGCCGCGTCTTGCGCCAGATTACTCGCGACCGCCGGACCTTCATCTTGCTGATTGTATTGCCGATTTTAAATATGGTCATTTTCGGTATGACATTGAGCGGCGATGTCAAAAACGTGCCTGTTTTGATTGACAATGAAGACACTGAATACAACCAATCTGTTCTAACTATGACAGGTTTCGTCAACTACAATTTAACCGCTGGTGCAAATTTAACTACAGCGTTACAAGCGGATGACCGGCTCCAAGTCACGTATGGCAACTATGACGAGAATAAGGGTGGCGTGGACAACGGCACGTATTCTGCAGTCATTCTCATCCCCGCCAATTTTTCTGAAACTCTCTTCAAGAAAATAACCAGTACGCCGGGTTCCGATGCCGCGAATGCAACTATCACAATTTATCTTGACGGGACGAAAGCGGTCATCAGGAGCACGGTCTTGGTTGCCCTGCAGGACGGGGTAAAAAGTGCCCTCAGCAATTATTCTGGCGGGGTTGCCGTTGACAACCAATTTGCCTTCGGTGGGGTGGACTTTAGCGGACTTAGTCAATCGACTCCATCTGTTATGGGTTATGTGATGACTATGCTCGTGCTCTTTGTTTCTATGCTGACGCTGAAGCGGGAAACCATCGAGGGCACGGAAGAGCGGCTGCTCACCACTCCCCTTAAAGTGTCGGAAAAGATGGTTGGGTACGTCTTAGCTTTGGTCGTTTTGACGCTGATTATGATGTTCGCGATCCTCACATTCGGTGTATATGTTTTTGGAGTGGTTATTGAAGGCAGCTTAGCCCTCCTCATCCTTATGCTCCTCCTGTACGCCCTAATTAATATCTTTCTAGCCATCTTCCTTTCAAATTTCGCGCGGAACGAGTTCCAAGGCATTCAAATGGCCGTGCTAATCGGCCTGCCCAGTCTTGCCTTGGGTGGAGTTCTTATCCCCGTAATCAGTTTTCCAGAATCTGTGCAGGTGATTGCTCATTTCGTCCCGCTATTCTATGCTGTGCGAATATTCGAGGGAGTTATGTTGAAGGGGTGGGGTATCGCGACTTTATGGCCGGACATTCTTGCGTTTTGCGCCTTTGCCGTTGGATTCTTCGTGCTAGCCCTAGTCACCGTGAAAGACAAGCTAGACGCGTGATCCGTTTTCCGTTTATAATCTTAGTTTTATTTCTTTCTCTTATCAAATTTTAAATTTAACGTTGGATAAACTCTTTCTGGATAAACTCTTTCTGGATAAACTCTTTCTGGATAAACTCTTTCTGGATAAACTCTTTCTGGACAAACTCATTGCCAATCCCTCAAGCCCAATTAGCATCTTGGTGCACCGCAATATGGCGATATCTAAAAAAAAGGTGGGCAAAGCGGCGGTCGAGCTTGGCTCCTCCCCAACTCGAAGACAACTAGGACGCGAATCTCTCGCAGGATCCTATAAATAAAGGTAGGGCGTTGACCCGGTGCTGCTGCTACGTGGTTGGTAATGACACCGCTTTAAATAACGTTGGGAAATTGTCACGCACTGTTCGCCCGGAGGAACCTGAGGGGTAGACGCTAGTCACGTGTTGCACACGTCTGGCGCATGTAGTGCAGGCTCCGTATGTGTCTCCCCAACGTGGGAAAGCTTAAGTTGTCAGAGGCGAGCTTGCTCGCCAGGAATCTTTTTTTTCTGCTCCAAGAAATCACCATACAACCTGAATCAGATGAAAGTGGAAAGTGGTGCAATATGAAAGAGATAGTTAAAAAAATTGTTTACAGAATACGAGAGAGCATTCAATGCTCTCGAAGTAAAAAAGCAAGTACCTATGTTTGCCGAACATTTCATCTCAGCGGGACCAAAAGGGTCAATAGCCAACAGCAGGGAAGAATTTATGAAAAAGGCTTATCAAGCGGCTGATTTCTATAGAAAAGTGGGGCAAACCAGCGCGAAAATCCTTTCTATGAAAGAGGTCCCAATCAGTAAAGAATATTCAATGGTGCACGTGCATTGGGGCGTGACATTTAAAAAAACAGGCAACAAACCTATCGAATTTGATGTGACGTATTTTCTTCAAGAGACAGGTGAGGAAGGCGGCTATCTGGGGAACCCACATAAAAAATGCCCCGGACACGCCTCCAAAGTTCTCTTGGGATGCTGCCAAGCAAAAATGGAAAGCAATCCTTGACACGGTACCTGCAGAGAAGAAAGCACCCGAGATCCAGGGATTCGATGTCGGGGCAGTGGCAGGTCGAGACACCCTCAAGACTGGATGGCAAGACTTTGTAGCGCGATTCGCGGACACGGTCAAGAACCTTTGAAACCGGGCTCGGACCTGCGGTTGCCCGTAATGGTAACTCAAAATTTCGCGGGTGGGGTTCAATATTCATCCCTCACGCAAGCTCAGCGGTTCATAGCTTAAGTCATTGAACCCTCTTCGATTAGAACGTATCCTCCCTGCTATCCCCCCTCCGTTCGCACGTAATTTGTAACGCACAACCTATTTAGGAATTGAGGCGGAAATGTTTTGTATACCACTAGTCGTAGTCGTGGGCTGGGGACAAAAACTCGGTCCATAGGAAAACTAGCGATTAAAATCGAAGAGTGAAAAAAATGGCTACCCAACGTGTTAAATGTCCTAAATGTAACAACGAAGACCCGCGCATGTTGAAGGAGATTGACGACAAGTCCAAGGTATTGGCTTTTTCGATGAGTGGCATTCCGGTGCACCCCAAGCATGTAAGGTGCGGGCGCTGTTCAGAAATATTTGATAAACCAAAGTGAGACCGTCTTTCCGGCATAATCCTTCTATTTAATCAAGTGAATGGGAATTTAATTTTCTCATAAAGCTCCTCTGCCCTATTCTTTTATTTTTTTGATGTTTTATTTTTTTTCTTGCCTTTTATATGTATAAATTTCATATCAGAATATGGTGAGATATACCGCCGAAAAGAAGGAAAGCATCAAGAATAAGACTTTAACAACAAATAAGTCCGCAGAGCAGATTGCTGCGGAGGAGGGTGTATCTGCTTCGGGGGTAAGGAATTTTTGGCGGGATGTGGTGTTCCAGAACAATAGGGATGGTTACAACAAGAGGGTTCAAGCAGGTGTCAAGCGGATCTCGCCAGAACAGATAAAGAAAATTGAACATTTGAGTCTAACCACTAAATATCCTGCAGTAAAAATCGCCACCTTAACAAATACCTCTGAATCCTTCGTACTAAACACGCAACGGAACATAATCTTCAAAGACAATCCAGAAGCACATAAAAAACATTCTGAAGCTGTAATCTCAGAAACACGAAAAAATCAAACTGAACGCGTGAAACCAGATTTGACGAAAGCAGACGTTGAGAAGATTTCACAAAAAATTCGTGATACGGACGAATCTCTCCGGTCTATCTGTAAGAAATCTGGTATATCGCGGAGTGATATTCAACCAATACTGAAGAAGGTCTTCGCGAATGACCCAGATGGACTTCAGCGCCGCGTTGCGCAATGAATAGACAGTCTAGATTCCCCTACAATGGCAGATATAGAGCACCGCCTGAAAGATACCACTCAGTCCTTTCGATCAATAAGTGATGAACTTGATATATCAAGATATACACTGATTAAGATTGCAGAGATGGTCTACGCGGGCGATCCTGAGGGATTAAGGCAGCGAGTCTACCTAAATAAAGCGGAGGTATCGCAGGAGGATGAAAATAAAGCGATTAATCTAATAAAAACTACTGAATTCTCTTTTGTAGAGATTGGTGGGCAACTCAATCTGTCTAGCGCCTACATTGGGGATCTCGCAAAATTTAACGTATACAAAGATGATCCTGAAATGTTTAAAGCCCGTGTTTGGTTAGGGTACCAACATCTTGATTCAGAGACAAGAGGGAAATTGGTTGACAAACTTCTGCATACTTCAAGTTCCTTTGATAATATCGCGGTAGAGCTTGGTATCTCAGGGTCTACTGTTGGTTATCATGCAAAAAAGCTCTATGAAAATGATCCCAAGGCGTACCAAGACCGAGCAATGGAAGGTAAGCAAAAAATCGACCGCGAGAAAAGAGAAAGGATAATCAAGGACATCAAAGAAACGGACCTATCTTTCATCAAGATTGGTGTAAAACAAGAAGTTGGTGATGAAACCGTCCGGCAAACGGCCTTGAATTACGTTTACAAGGGCAATCCGGATGGGTACGAGGCAAGAGTTCGAAAAGGATTCGGGATGGTGGACCTCCCAACTGAACAAAAGGTCCTCGCAGACATCCAAAAAAATGACGGCAGCTCTGCCCGGAAAATTGCCCGAATAAATAATGTGTCAACATGGTACGTGCAAGAATTAGCCTTCAACAGGGTGCATAACGGCAACCTGGATGCCTACTGCAAGCAGTTTCCCGCGAATCACCTCGATGAGACTGCCAAAGCGCGGGCTCGTGACCTCATCCGAACTACCTCCCTCAATGAATCCCAGATCGCGAAAAAGGTGCGGTCAGAAGGGGAAAAAATATCGCCGTGTTCCGTGTGGCATCTCGCCTGTGAAGTCTATCCCCACCGCGCGGAGCGAGAGGAGCGTTTCCCCCACTCCAAGGCGCACCGTACGGGGCGGTACATGCACTACGTGTTAGAGGATTCCGTGAAGCAACACTTCGACACCCAGCATAAAGAGAACCCGGAGGAGCCACAAGCCTACAAGGAAGTCACGCCCCACAATCCCAAACCCAAGCGCGCCGGGGAAAACGTCCGGGCCGACCTCATCATCCCGAACAAAAACCAGTACCTGCAACACCAGCTGGAACACCTGAATCTGGAGAACATGCCACTTGCGGCAGAACTAAACCTCACGCCCGACCAACTGCGGAAAGTTCGGGAGGTGGTCGTAGATTTTTCGTTAACCACGACTCAAACGAATGTCCGCCAGAAGGTGCGCAAGTATGGCGCCCCGGACCGCTTATTGCTGGTCGTTGACACGAGCACGTGGTGGCAGGAGGGACGAGTGAAAGAGATGCCAGACCTGCCCCCGAACGTGAAAGTCATCCGGCCCGACCTGTTCGCCGACATCATCCAGTTGCCGGAAACAGAGCGGGTGAAGTGGGAGCAGGTCATCGAGGCAGGGGAACGGTTCGACACGCACGCGCTGAAAGAAATGACACACCAGTGCGACACGAAACACGACCAAGAGGCTTATGACCGGGACTGCCCCGCCAGTGATGGCGGCACGCTCGACAAGTATTTCGCCAGTCCCGACCCGGCCACGCAAGTTAGCGCGGCGCCCGCCCCTGAGAATGAACACGATATACTCCAAGATGAACCAACCGAGGGACAACTAGTGGAGGGAAACGAAGAGGAAAAGGGGGAAGAAAAGGGGGAAGAAAACGGGGAGAAAAATGCCAGTGAACCGCCCACCGGGTCCACTGGGGAACCGAGTGAGGAAACTGACGAGGAGGTAGAAGAGACCCTGCCTGACACTCCCGAAGACCTGTCAAATGATGCCCAAGGCTCTGACCAGAGCATCGAATCTCCTGATGGTGAAACAAATCAGGGGCAGAAAGAGGCGGGGATTTCTTCATTGGAGATTCCGGACTATGACAAACTCGCTGAGCAGGCAAATCAGGAGCGAATAAGAATGTTTGATGACCCTTGCGATGATCTCGAGGTCACAGATCCGTTTTCGGAAGCTGAAATGCCGGACTATGATAAACTCGCTGAGCAGGCAAAACAGGAGCGAATAAGAATGCTTGATGACCCTTGCGATGATCTCGAGGTCACAGATCCGTTTTCGGAAGCTAAAATGCCGGACTATGACAAACTCGCTGAGCAGGCAAAACAGGAGCGAATAAGAATGCTTGATGACCCTTGCAATGATCTCGAGGTCACAGATCCGTTTTCGGAAGCTGAAATGCCGGACTACCTGCCGGGGGATGACCCGTTCGCCCGCGAGATTCCCGATTCCGGGAAAAAGGCCACGGAAAATGACGATGATCCTATTGAACCCCAGAAAAAGGACCTGCCAAGTGACGGGGCGCGTGACCGGGGTAAGAGACGCAGAGAACGCGGGGAATGAATCGCAGACTTGGTGGAACGACCCAAAAAGGAAATGGGCGAAACTTTCGGGGAATTTAAGGGGTAAGGTGGAATGAGCGTATTGCCTGCCTTCGAGGTGTAAGATAGGTTTGCAGGATGTTGATTGGAAATGCCGCCCGAATCACTCTCTCACACATATAGATGTCAACGATTAACCTTAACCACTAACAAGTCCGCAGAACAGATGGCCGCGGGGGAGGGGTCTCGTCATCGTAGCTGCGGAATTTTTGGCGCGAGAAATGGGCAACTGAAGGTAGGTTCTTGCGGATAAAGGTTCTGGAGGATTGAACTTAAATCGGATGGATGAGACAGGTTGGCAAAGGGGACGTCAAAGGAGCAATAACTCGCTTGTTTGGAAGGATTGATACTCAGAATGTCGCGGCCCCGACCGCAGTGTATCGTTTGGTGGAACGAAAGTTTCAAGCTATCATCGATCCAAACCCGTCCGATGAGAGTCTTTAAGGTCAGCAGGTCTGTCTTAAGTTTTTGGTAATCGATTAATGTACTGGGTTTCATTTGGAGAAAATAGAGAAAATCCGCATAGTGTTGAAGTGTCAACGCGATAGGGATTAGGTTTGTCGTGGTAGACTCATCTAAAAGAATATTTGCACCAATTTTACACCCGATATCTTTCACCATCACCATTTTACGTAACAAATCACTGAATTGGACCTTATTTTGCACTTTGAATGTATCAAAACTAAAAGAAACCAGCGTGAAATATCGCAATGCGTTCAGGATGGGGGGAGAGATATCGTAGCCGTTAGTGGTCAAATTAACGATGACATTGTGCTTATGGCATAATTCCCCAAATTTCAGTAAAAATTCAGGATATAGGGTAGGTTCTCCACCTCCCAGGGCAATTTGCGGGATTTGGAGGGAGGCCGCTATTTGAGGGAATTGTAAAAAAAAGTCGAAATCTGGAGTTCTCAAGAAGGGGGACCCTGGGGAATTAGATCCCAAAGGAGAATTCGAGATCGATGGAGAGCGTTGAGGATCCTTATGGACGTAGCAAAAGGGACAATTCAAGTTGCAATTCTGGGTAAAATGAACCGAAAGGAGCTTTAAAATAATCCCACCCTCAATGAAAACTGTTTTCAAATTTAGTTTTAGCATCCTGCGTTGTGAAATAAGGAATAACAGAGTCCCCTAAAAGCGACAATAGCATTTGAGTGGATCTATAGGCATTCTTGGCTTTATTGCATTCCAACCGAT
>Ga0299912_10004805_pt1 | contig 11064 bp, 9 predicted proteins | sample RVTome_2_FD_207667 | JGI IMG/M metagenome (GOLD analysis project Ga0299912, IMG submission 207667) | Soil microbial communities from uranium-contaminated site in the Upper Colorado River Basin, Wyoming, United States - RVT95D214 (version 2) ... | reverse complement strand
CGCCTGCGCGGGGACAGGCTTGTCCCTGCGGAGGCAGGGGCCGCCGAGCAGAAATCGAAGTTAGTCCGCCAGAGGTACGGCGGATAAAAAAGCTCAGCGTGCTCTCCGGCTACGGCTCGGCGCTTCGCCGAGACGAGTGCGCACTGAGCGGTAAAACAGGGGGGCGGGGGATTAATCAGGGCACAAATCTAAAGTACTGGTAAAGGTAAGCCGAGTATACTCCGGGGACTTATAGGTTTGTGATTTTTCTAATAAGTGATAAGGAGTATACGATGCGGCTTTCCGAAGAAATAAAGAAGGTGCTTGGCGAGATTATTGAAATATCCCTGTTGTTGATTGCTCTTGGGGTCGTTGTCCAGATCCTTTTTGGGCGAACGGCTCCCTCTTCTGGTGGGATTGTCACTAATCTGACCGGGTTACTTAACACCTTGGGTGAAAACGGATTGGCTGGTCTGGTCGCAGGAGGTGTCATTCTGTTCTTGTTTAACAGGCAAAAGCCCCAATTGGTCGCGGCTGCGACCGACACTGAGCCGACGCTACACCCAGCCCCGACTCGACTCAACTCACCGAAGCCTATCGAGCCTGCCGGTGACAAGCCAAACATCCCACCAAAGGCGGATAGATCTGAGCACCGGCCGAACTGGTCCGGGGTGCAAGCAAACCAGAAACCTGCCCGTCCGGCAGGTGGGTCCCCCAGGCGTGGACGAAATATTTAGCCCCGCAACCGGGGCCCCCAACGCAGCGGTTCGTCATAGATGGATTGCGGGCGTGCGTCGCCGTGCCGGCGACGGCTAAACTAATGTCCGGAAACCGCGATATGGCTGGCCACCTGGGCGGTGGAGAATGAGATTTTTGCCGCCCCTATCATCACGGTAATCTCCCCGTTGGTGCGCTCCAAATTGGCTTGCTCTACAGCACTCGTGCTGGCATCAGTCGCTGTCAACACATTCAGGAAGTAGTCATCGGTCCGGCTCGCGCCGGGCGATATTTCGATACGGCACTGCGGCGCAGGCCCTGTGTCCGCCTGCGGCGGATAAGTTTTGCCACCATAGCTGTACAGATCCGGGCCCGCGACGAGCCTTATTTGGGGGTCGCTAGGCAGCAAGGTCTGGACGAACAAACGTCCCTTGCCGTTGGTAATTACAAGGTTTTGTCCGGCTTTGCTGGGTACTTTCATGCCCTGGAGCAACCAGGTCTTCTTGAAGTCCGGATTTTTAGAAATTACGCGATCGAAGATCACAAATGTGCCGGGTCTCAGAAAGACAATCTGCCGGGTGAAGCAGGCGAGTTTCTCCGGCGAATAGGCTCGTGTGCAGTCACCAGCTACGTACATATAAGCCCCACGGTCCTCGAAGGCCAAAATATCTGCGATATTGTAAAGTTCGCTTCTTTTGTTCCATTCAGCCGTGTCCGAGACGGCACCATTATGATGCGGCCAGAGATGCGATTGGCCGCCATCGTTGCCCGAGACAGGTCCGGCACGCATCGCGGGCCAAACCTCGCACGGGTCGTGGACCAGTATCGTGTTATGCGCAATAGTCCGCAGGTGATAGTTGACATCGTGACTCGAACCGAACGAGTCGTAGTGGCCGCCGTCGCCGGCAAGCTCCTCGTATTTGTAAATTAGAAAATGGCCTACATCCAGATGCTGGTGCGCGGTGAACCGGTCTCCGCACTTAAAGAAGAAGTCCGTGGCATCTTCGTCCCACGAGCTGCGGGCGTAGACATAGCCAGGCCCGGGGCTGATGTGCGAGAGCTTGAAACTCTTCAAGTCGCCCTTCTCCAGGGTGGCGTCACGCCACAGAAAATCCTTGTATGCGTAGACGCCGACGCTGGATCGCGGTGTAGTTTCGTTGAAGGCGTGCACGACCTGATGGTTCGAGTCTTGGCGGAAGTAGTTCACCAGAATTCGTCTGGAAGATAGGGCTTTATCGCGGTCGCCGCCGAAAACACGCCCACCGCTATCACCTATTGGGATAGGCCGACGCGAATTATATATTCCGATGCCGGGGTAAGCCTCAAACATGCCGGCGACGGCCCGATTCTGGAAGAACTTTGGAGCCATCGCGTAATAGTCGACACCTTCGCAGCGGCGAGCAACCTCACAGAAGAAAAGCCATTCATACAGCCAGTAGTTTATGTAGTATCCTTCTGCCCAGCCGCCGCCGTCGCCGGCCATATCCAGGGCTGGAGCGGCGCGAGTACGCCACTCACGATGGAGAACTTCCAGAATCTCTGGAGCGCGCGGGTTTTCATAATAGGTTGCGTAGCAAGCCAATCCGATGCCCCAGTTCTTATAGCCGTACCAGCCGTTATGAAAGACATGGGTTTCAGACTCGATATTGGCCTCCACAGTCCTATTCATATAATCGTGGAACCCGGCACGCTCCTGCTCGGTCCAGTATTCGTGGCACAAATCGTACGCGATGGCGCAGAGGGCAAGGTCGTGCGCAAAGGGGACGTGACCCTTCCGGATAGGACCATTTACATACTTCATAGCCATTTGGACGGCACGGAGGCCTTCCTGCTGGTCCTGTTCTATCGCGCAGATTAACGCCATCGAGATAATTTTCGAGTGATCGTCCGCATCGAGCTGCCGTGCAACCTGGACCACGCGTTTGTAGGTCTCGCTACGCTCCTTTGCCAATTTCTGCAGGTCTTGGCGGGAGCCCAGAAGCCGGGGATGTTGTTGCGGGACGGCGTGTCCCTTCGACCTTAGCCCCCGCCTCTCGGCGGGGGTACCCCGGCCAGTGGCCGGGGCTAAGAGGGCAGGCTTTGTGCTCTGGGCGATGGACGCAGGTGCGCTCGCCCCCCAAAGTAACGCGGCCGAAATACAAATGACGTAGCGCGTGGCAGGGCGAGCCCTCAAATTATCAGCGACGCAAATCTTCATCATATCGACAATCCTCAAACCTGTTTTCCGAATCTGACGCTGCGAATATCTCGTTCCAGGCCGGTACGAACCGTCAGCGGTTTATACAACTCCGGTCGACGCGTCTTAATCCATCTGACGCCCGTGCAATTCTCGCGCAGCGACGCATCCAGATCGGCAATAACCATGTCGTCATCTGCCTTGCACGTCTCGGTTATGACTCGGCCATAAGGATCCAGAATCATCGCGTCACCGGTTCTGACCTCGTCGTCATCGATGCCAACGCCGTTGCTGAAGATTAAGAACAACCCATTGTCATGAGCGCGGGCGGGCAGCCAGGTCATAAGCCACTCTCGGCCCTTTGGTCCTCTAAATTCAGCCTCTATGGCAGCAGGGTTTTCTTTTCGATTGTCCCACAACGCTCTTTCAATCCGTCCCATGCAGTAAGGACTGGGCGTTTTGCATCCGCCGGTTTGATGCGGCGCAAGCAGAATCTCCGCTCCTTTCAACGCCGTGATACGAACGTTCTCACCAATGTTGTTATCATAACAAGTTAGCACGCCCACGCGGCAGCCCAGAGGTGTGTCAAACACCGTAAACTCGGATCCAGACGACAGATGCTCGCTAACAAAACAGTGTATCTTACGGTGCCGTTGAAATCCTCCGTCCGGCATCGCGACAACGTATGTGTTGAACATTATCTTATCGGCGGTGATTTCCACCAGTCCTGCTGCGACGGTCATATTATATTGCCTAGCCAGACTCATAAGAGCTTGTGACGAAGGTCCCTCAGGAACTGGCTCGGCCAGAGCTTTCAGCTCGCCGCGCGAGAGCTTTCGGAGAAACCAATAGCCGGTGATGCAGCATTCCGGAAACGCGATCAATTCAACGCTTTGCCGGGCAGCGCGCCCTACAAAATCACTGATTTTGGCTAAGTTGGCCTTCTTGTCGCCGGCCACATGCTCGAATTGAACGGAAGCAACACGGATATTTCTCATAGACTTATCGGTGGGCTAAAGCCTACCCTACCTAATATCCTTGATTTTTTCGCTCTCCACTGTATCCTCCTTAGCTCCATGCTGGCGCAGTAACTCAACGACTTCGTAATGCCCTGCCTCCACAGCCAGCGACAAGGGTTTTTTGCCGAGCTTATCCGGGTCCTCAATATCAGCGCCTTTGGCGATAAGCGACTCGGCCACGTCCTTGTGCCCCTGCATCGCCGCCCAGTGCAAGGGCGTTCGACCATACTTGTCCTTGGCGTGGGCATCGGCGCCCTTGGCAAGCAGGAGTTCGGCCATATCTTTGTGCCCGTAGCAGGCCGCGGAATGAAGAGCCGTCTTGCCGGTTTTGTCTTCTGCGCCAATATCGGCCCCTTTGCCAAGAAGAATTTCGGCAAGGTCTCGGCAGTCCGCACGAGCGGTGAAGTGCAAAGGGCTGTTGCCGTAATTATCCTTGGCGTTTACATCGGCGCCGCTGCGAATAAGTAGCTCCGCCGCATCCTTGTGGCCTCTGGCCGCCGCCCAATGCAAGGGTGTTTGGCCATCCTGGTTTTTTGCGTTAACGTCATCGCCTCGGGTAAGTCGTAGCCGAACTTGCTGTATATCGCCGTCAGCCGCAGCCTCGTGCAGTGACTTAGCCGGCCTTTTTTCGCAGCCCACGCAAATGCACGTTAATATCAAAACCGGTAGCCAAAGTTTGCTTCGAGCCATTTTTGTTCGGCTCCCAAGAATCTCTAATTGTCCCGATTTGCAGTTAGGCACTACCGCAACAATTAAAGCCGCCGCCTGTGATACGTCAAGGGGTTCGCGCTGCATAATCAGGAAATCAGGAAGCCAGGGTGCAGGGTATCAGCAAACCAGGTATTCAATTGTCAATTTTCAATTTCTACCGGTTCGGCGGCCTCTGTACCGCACCAATTGTGCCCGTGCCGGGGCTGCCCAAGCAGTCCGCAGGACGTTTTCCAGCGGAGCAAGGCCGGTCTTATCGCTGCCGGACAATTGGTGCGGCAGGGCAGGTCCTAAAAAAATTGCTTGTATTTCAGGTTATTCTTGCTATAATAAATTAAATAGGTCTGTTCTCCGCAGGACGCCTTCCGGCGGAGGAAACTTCACCGACCTTGTCGTCGGGTAATAAGATAATCTGAAATGGAGGAGGCTAGCCATGAGAAATATCAAGTATTTTGTTGTCGCGCTGACAATTCTGTTAGCGTGGATGATGCCCGGATGGAGTGCAGATACTCAGACATCCGGCACACAGCAGGTCTCGGAAACCCACAAAGATGTAGTTGGGCTGCTGCTTGCTGAGGGAGCGGATGTGGGTGCTAAGAACAAGTACGGCAGGACCCCTCTGCACGTAGCGGCTATGGAGGGCAGCAGGAATATCGTGGAGATGCTTATCACCAAAGGAGCGCAAGTGGATGCGAACGATAACGATGGCTGGACCGCGCTGCATTACGCCGCTGCTGCGGGCCATCGCGACGCAGTCGAGCTTTTGCTTGACAAAGGCTCGAAGATTGGTGCGGTCGACAAGGACGGCAGAAGCGCCCTGCATATCTCGGCAGTGAGAGGCCAGACCGCTATTGCAGACGCACTTATAGGTAGAGGAGCGAACATAAACGCCAAGGATAACCAGGGCTGGACGGCCCTACATTGTGCAGCGTCGCAGGGCCGGCAGGAAACGGCATCTCTCTTATTGGCTAAAGGAGCAGAGCTGGGCGAGAAAAACAGCGAAGGCAGAACAGCATTGCATCTGGCCGCCGTTGGCAACCACAAAGATGTAGCCAGTTCTCTGCTTGCCAAAGGAGCACGCGTAGACGCGAACGACAACAAGGGCTGGACTGCCCTGCATTGCGCAGCTTTTGCGGGCAATTCCGACATTGTCGAACTTCTGCCTGGCCGCGGAGCCGACTTCAATGCACAAGATAGCGACGGCGAAACGCCCATGCACAAAGCCGCTGCCAGAGGCCAAGAACAGGTTGCACGTCTATTAATTGGCAAGGGCGCCCAGGTCGATGCCAAAGGCAAACACGGGCAGACGCCCTTGTACGTAGCCTCCATCTATGGGTACAAGGACGTCGCAGCGGTGTTGATCGCCGCTGGGGCCAACGTGAACGCTAAAGAGGATGGCGGCGAAACAGCCCTGCACAAAGCGGCAGGTATGGGCCACGCAGACGTGGTAGATTTGCTTGTCGCTAAGGGAGCCGACATAAATCTCCAAGATGTCAGCGGGCAAACTGTCCTGCATATAGCTGCGCTGGCCGGCCAGACGGCGGTCGTAGATTTGCTGATTAATAAGGGAGCCAATGTCAACGCCAAAGACAACAATGGCCAGAGCGCTCTGCACAGGGCAACGCTCGCAAGCCGAGGCCAGGTCGTAGAGCTATTAATTGCCAAAGCGGCTGAAGTCAACGCCAAAGACAGTTCCGGCCAGACCGCTCTTCACATCGCCTGTCTTAATGGCCACAAGGATTTGGCGGAGCAGTTGATGTCCAAGGGAGCAATGGTGGGCGAGAAAAATGGCTACGGCCAGACCGCCCTACATCTGGCGGCTCTGAAAGGGCGCAAGGATGTTGCGGACCTGCTGATTGCCAGAGGAGCGGCGGTAGATGTGAAAGACAACGCAGGCTGGACAGTTCTACACTGCGCGGCTCTCGGAGGTCACCCGGATTTAGTCACACTTTTGATTGAGAGAGGCTCCGATGTGAACGCCCCCGAAAGTAGCGGCGAGACCCCGTTACATTGGGCGGCTGGTATGGGCCACAAGGAGGTGGTCAGTCTACTGATTGCCAAAGGTGCCAACGTCAACGCCAAGAATATTAGTGGTGAGACGCCCCTTCACTGGGCCGGCGAAAAGGGTCCCGCTGAAATGACCAAGTTAGTGAATCAGCACGGGATAAGCAATTGACAATTGCCAGTTGAAGATGGATGATTCTTGCCGCTGAGTCCGCGGAGACCGCAGGGAAGATACTGTTTATGAAGGATGAATTGGCGCGGGCATATTGGCTGTTAGCTTTTGTTGTGATGCCAGCCAACCTGTTGTGGGCCGAGAACTTGTCCGCCAGCCGTGTGGTGGACTGGCTTGGTTTTCGAGGGCCAACGCGACAAGGCATATCTCATGAAAAGGATGTCCCGACCGAATGGAGCCGCTCAGCCAACATCGTCTGGAGGACGCCGGTGCCGGGCAACGGCTGGTCGTCACCCATTGTATCTGACGATCGCGTGTTCGTGACGACCGCAACGGATGAGGGCGCATCCTTTCGGCTGGCGTGCATCGACCGGCGGACGGGAAAGATCCTCTGGAACAAGCAGGTCCTCCAGCAAGAGCCGGGACACAAATCGCCGCAGAATTCTTATGCCTCATCCACGCCCGTAACCGATGGGCAGCGCGTTTATGTGCTGGCATTTGACGGTAGTTTTGCGGCGGTTTCGATGGATGGCAGCATAATCTGGACCAACCGCGATTTCAACTATTATAGTGAACACGGGCTGGCAGTGTCGTTGATTCTGTACCAGGACTTGCTAATAGCTCCATTTGACGGCAGCAGCCCCGGCCCGGATAAAGCTCTCGGCTGGCAAAAGCCATGGGACCAGGCCGTCATAATGGCTCTGGATAGAAACACAGGCCAGGTCCGTTGGAAGGCTCGGCGAGGCAGCTCGCGCATCGCTCACGTCACACCGCAGATTCTCAGCCAAGCCAGCCAGGACCAGCTCGTCAGCTCCGCAGGTGACGTTGTCCAGGGATTCGATCTTAAAACCGGTGAAAGGTTATGGACGGTCGCCAGCATCGGCGAAGGCGTCGTACCTTCAATTGTCATCGGCGACGGGCTAATATTTACAACATCGGGGTTTGGCCAGCCTACAATTCGTGCCATTCGTACCGGCGGGGTAGGCGATGTCACGCACAGCCACATTGCGTGGGAATCTGCCGACGATGTTCCGATGGTCCCCTCGATGCTCTTAGCCCCGGCCACTGGCCGGGGTACCCCCGCCGAAAGGCGGGGGCTAATGTCCCCGCGAGAGAGCGGGGACTATCTTTTCTTGATCACCGAGGCCGGTGTCGCCAAGTGCCTCAATGCTGCGACAGGCGAGGTCTTCTGGAGAAATCGCCTGCCAGGAAGGTAGTGGCACGGCCATCCTGGCCGTGAATCACGGGCTTGAAGCCCGTGCCACACAAGGCAGGACCACGATCCCGGTTAGCCCCGGCCACTGGCCGGGGTACCCCCGCCGAAAGGCGGGGGCTAATGTCCCCGCTTTCGCGGGGACCGCCAAGAAAAGTGCTGCGCGAGTCCTGCCATTTCCCAGAAACATATATTTATCCGGTCAGAGGACGCCCTCTACTGCATAGGAAACAAAATCGATGAATAACCGGCAGCGAGTTCTTACCGCACTGAATCATCGGCAGCCCGACAAAGTGCCTTACGATATCCGGTTCACGCAAAAGGCGCTTGCCAAAATGGCCAAGTACTACGGCGACCCGGACTTCGACTCGAAGCTGGGAAATTGTTTCACCTGGTTCCGACCCTACCCGGATAACGTGCGCTATCGTTTGGTCGCGCCCGATATCTGGCAGGACGAATTCGGGGTGCGGTGGAACCGCGCTATTGACAAAGATATTGGCGTCCCCTGCAATCAACTCGTAACACCACAGAATATCAAGGAGTTTGAATGGCCTGATCCCGGCGATCCGACGCGGTACGATTTCATTAAGGAGGCTATCAAAAAAACCGGAGACAGCGTTACTTTGGTGAGCCTGGGTTTTGCGCTCTTTGAACGGGCTTGGACGCTCGCTGGAATGGAAAACCTGCTGATGTATATGCTGACGGAGCCACATTTCGTGAACCTTTTGCTCGACAGGATTCTTGAATACAACCTCGGCATCATTGAGCATTCCTGTTCGCTGGATATCGACATATTTCGTTTCGGAGATGACTGGGGGCATCAGCGGGGATTGATCATGGGCATTGATTTGTGGCGGCAGTTCATTAAGCCCAGGATCAAAGAAATGTATCACTTAGCCAAATCAAAGGGCAAATATCTAATGATTCACTGCTGCGGCAAGGTTGATGAACTCTTTCCGGATTTGATCGAATGTAGGCTGGATATTTTCAACCCTTTCCAGCCGGAAGTTATGGATGTGTTTGAGATGAAGAAGCGCTATGGCGACCGACTTTGTTTCTACGGTGGGATCAGCACGCAGCGAACGCTGCCCTACGGGACTGTCACTGAGGTTAAAGACGAGGTCAACCGGCTTATCGACGTCGTGGGCGAAAACGGCGGATACATCGCATCGCCTGCGCACGATATTCCTGGTGATGCCAAACCGCAAAACATCGCGGCAATGATTGAAGTTCTGCAGAACCAGTAGGAATTGAAAACTGACAGTTACAAATTGACAATTGAACGGCCTGGTGTTGACATCAGGTGAATAACCATGAATAATAGTCGCAAAACCGAAAACGATAAGGAGAGTTCTGAACTCAAGGAGATCATTATGAGACGCTGTTTAGTTACACTTCTGGTTGTGGCATTTGGCCTGATTGCTACTGCCAATGCTGACATAAAACAGGGTACGACTGAAATTGCTATCTTTGGCAACTGGACCGGTATCAACTTTGAGAGCGGCGCCGCCGGGGATGCTGATTCCGAGGATTCCGGCACCTTGGCTGTCGGGCTGGGCTATTTTCACACCCGCGAAATCGAGTTTGGCCTGCATGGCATAGGAAACTGGTCGAAAGACATTGACCTGTATAGTTTCGGCGGGAACGTCAAATACCATTTTACGCCCAACCTGACGACCGTTCCCTACGCCGGAGGTCAGCTTAATTACGCGATGTACGATTCCTACCTGTGTGAAGAACAAGGCATAATGTATGGCCCGCTGGCCGGTATAAAGTACTTTGTAACCAGGTCAGTAAGTATCTTCTTCGAGTACCAGTACCAGATATATGGCGGCAATATTGACGAAATTGTAAAGGACGCTCACAGCATATTTTTGGGCATCATATTCAAGATCGAGTAAGCCCTCTGGAGCGGTTGCGCTGCTCGTTCCGGTTGGGTATGACGTAAAACGTCCGACGAAACAAGTGGCGCAACCGGTAAACCAAAGCCGGCGCCCCCGATAATTGGTGGCTCTAACATGAGGAGTCTGCTGCCTATTACATTGATAATCGGAATGGCCTGCTCATCGGGTGCGGCTCAAACGCAGAACATGATCATAAACGGAGGGTTTGAACAGGATACCGATGGCGATGGAATGGCGGACGACTGGCAATTCGCCGGCGACAAGGGCGTAACTGTTACCTGGGGGCGGGACGTGGGACTGGCGGGCCAATTCAGTCAAAGGCTCACCTGTACGCAATTCACCAACCTTTCCTCGGCAAGCCACGCAATGCTTTGCCAGCTCGATACGCTGAAGCTCCAGAAGGGTAAGTGGTACAGAATTTCTTTTGCCGCCAAACAGCGGGCTATCCCCGGTCAGGTCGTATACGTGGGTATATCGGACACGAAATCGTGGTATGACACTGGTCTGCGTGAATCTTTTAGGGTGCCGGTCGAGTGGAAGGAGTTTGAGTTTGTCTTTCAGGCCACGCAAACAATCACAGAGCACATCCGCCTGCAATTCTGGTACAGCTCGACAGGAACCCTCTGGCTGGACAACGTTCGCTTAGAGCCCTGCAAGCCAATTAGAAAACGGTTCACTGATGTGATTCCGCCCAGCACGGCTGTAAATCTTCTGCCTAACAGCAGCTTCGAGTGTGGCACAGCCGGCTGGGGCAGCATTGCCGACCTGCCGGGCTGGGGAGGCAATCTGAATCAGCTTGTCGGCGCCGTGGATGACTCCAACGCCAAGTTTCACAAGTCAAGTTTCAAAATCGCTCTGACGCCTGACAATCTCCCCATCTATTATTTCGATTACTTCCCGCTCTACCGTATTCCAGTCAAAGCTCCGTTGCTTGCCAATATGGGCTGGATTTCCGTAGAGCCGGGTGCGCAGTACACACTGTCTGCATATATGAAAGCCAATTCCCAGGACCTGGTCGGCGTGCTGTCGATAAGACAGGCGTTGGGACAGAGTTTACGCCGGCAGGTGCAGCTCGAAACTGATTGGCAGCGCCACGTTTTTACCTTCCGACCGCAGGCTGAACAGATTTTCGTCGCCTTGGGCCTGGATTTGGAAGCATCAAAAAAAGAGGC
>Ga0299912_10004804_pt1 | contig 11067 bp, 9 predicted proteins | sample RVTome_2_FD_207667 | JGI IMG/M metagenome (GOLD analysis project Ga0299912, IMG submission 207667) | Soil microbial communities from uranium-contaminated site in the Upper Colorado River Basin, Wyoming, United States - RVT95D214 (version 2) ... | reverse complement strand
CATAGATCTGGACCTCGAAGGAATGATAGATGTAGTCGTCGCTCGTGGGCAGGTCAGGGACCCGGTAGAAAATCCCCGAATTGGTGTTTTTCTCTGCGCACTGGAATTCGAGCTCGAGGTCGAAGTTGCGCCATTTCTTCACGCTGTACCAGAGGAGCCCCATGCCCCCCTGGGATTTCAGGATGCCCGTTTTCTCGTCCAACTCAAAATGCCCGGGGCCATAGTGGTTCCAGCCGTGCTTCGAATATCTCCAGTTCCAGCGCGAAAGAAGCGGCGTGTAGCCATCAAAGTAGGTCAGGGCCTTGATGTTCTCGAGGCCTTTTCGCGCAGCCGGCTCGGGGGTGAGGACCTCTTTTTCATTCTCGTATTCTATCGTCAGGTAACCGGCATAGTCCTGGAGGGTCAGCTCCGCCAGGATGTCGTGCAGCCCCGCCTTGCCCTCTCCGATGGCCACGTCATCGGCCCCTTCATCTGTGCCGAAATCGCTCCGGTCCTTGATGTGGACGTCGACAACCCTCCCTGTGAGCAGCCTCAGGGCGTCCAGCGGCCGGAGGCCTCCCCTCATCCAGTGCCCGGGGTCGGCGCAGGAGCCGATGCGCTCGTCCAGCCCCTGGATGCCTTCAAACACCGTCTGCGGCTTGGCATACTTGGAGGGCTCGGGATGGTTGTGCACGGCAATCCGGACGTCGTATTCCTTGACCAGTTTGTCAAGGACCGGGAAGTCGGCGTCCTGGGGCTCCGTCGCGATCACCTGGATCCCCATTTTTCGGGCGAACTCGAAGGCCTTCCGCATCTCCGGCTCGGTCCGCCCGATGTCCACGACTCCATACCCGACAACCTCCATCCCCGCCTCGGTCAGTCTTTTCCGGACCGCCTCGACCTGAGGGTCGGTCATCAGGTGGCTGAAGACGGCGCCCTTCTCCTCGGCTGAAAGCCGTTGGCCGGGGTAGGCCTGTAGGTATTTGATGCCCAGCGCCCGGGTCTTCTCCACCGCTTCAAAAAAGGTGAATTTCCGGTATGTCCAGCACTGCATGGCCACGGGGAATTTCTTGATCTTGACCTGGCTCAGGTCATCTCCGGCGGACGACTCCAAGGGCAGGGCCGCGGCCAAAGCTGAGATCAAGACAGCCAGGGCCATGAAGAACCGATTTCTTCTGCTCATTTCTTTTCTCCTTCTGATATCCGGTCAATGCCGGGAGCGTCCACCCGATCTCAGATTCTAGGTCTGCGCCTGGCGGGTGGCTCCCCTCTCCTTGAAAAATACCAGGAAGACAAAGGCACAGAGAATGGTCAGGAAGCAAGGCACGAGAAAGACGTTGGTCCAGTTGGTGACTTCGTTCTTGGTAAACAGATCATGCACCCAGCCGGCAAACAGGCTGCCGAGGTAATTGCCAACTCCGTAGGTGACGAGAGTGATCAAGCTCTGGGCAGAATGGCGGATATCCCGCGGAGCGATTGTGTCCACATAAATGAAGGCGGCGGCGAAGAAGAAGACGAAACAGAACCCGTGCAGGGCCAGAGAGGCGATGACCAGCCAGGAGGGCTGTCCGATGGCGAAGATGATATAGCGCAGGGGCCAGGCGAGGATGCCCAGGGCCAGGATCTTGCGGATGCCGATTCGGGAGATGAGGGTGGGCAGAAGAAAGGCGAGGACAAAGATCTCTGCGACCTGGGCAATGGTCATCACCCAAGGGAGGATCGTGCTCGAGACGCCGATCTTCGCCGAGGTCAGGAAAGGCGCGGTGAGGATATAGTAAAACATCAGCTCCGTGGCCACGACAAAGGCGATGATGATGAAGATCAGGAAATTTCTGTCCTTCATCATCTTGAGGGCTTCAAGGAAGGCCCACGGCTTCACCCCCTCTTTTCGAGGCGGGGTGTGGGGCAGGGAGAAGGCCTGGATTCCCATGAGCAACGAGAAAACTCCCGCCAGGAGCAGCATGTCGCCCTTGAAGGCGAGGCCGCCGGCCGATTGGGCCCCGACGCGCCAGAGGGTCAGGAGATACCCGGCTGCTATCCAGCCGATCGTGCCCCAGACGCGGATTTTGCCGAACTCCTTTTCTGAGTTCTGAAGGTTGATGAAGGCGATGGAGTTGGTCAGGGCCAGAGTCGGAGCATAGAGAAGGCAGTAAACAAGCATCATCCAGACCATCGTCCCGTAGGAGGTTGTCGAAGCGATCAGGATCAGAAAAATCCCTCCGGCGAACTGGAGGCCGGCGACGACCTTCTGGCTGGCCACATAGCGGTCGGCCACCTGGCCGCCGATAAAGGGCGCGATGATCGTGGCCAGCGGGAGAAGGCTGTAGATCAGACTGAACTGGGCGCCGCTAAACCCGAGGGTGTTTTTGAGGTATTCGGACAGGACGGGAGCCCAGGCGCCCCAGATAGCATATTGGAAGAACATCATGACGCCGAGACGAAAACGAACGCTCATCCGCGATTCTCCTGCGATTGTTTGGTATTTTTTACTGGAATTCAGGAAGGCTGTCAAGCCGGACGTGTTTCATGCCTTGTAGATGTGCTCCAGGAGATCCATGATGCTCCGCATCGATGTCTCGACAACCTCCAGCCCCATCTCATAGCCCCGGCCGTCGGCCGTCGGCTCGACCCATTTGACCTCCCCCGATGCCCTGATGATCTGTCTGGTCCTTGGCGATTGCAGCTGGATGGAGAGCACAGTCCCGACCGGAAACCGGACATCGCAGTCGATCATCAAGCCGCTCGGAGAGGCGTTTTTGGTGCGGCCGTAATAAAGGGTTTTATCTTTGCGGGGGCCGGGGCTGTCCCGCGGCGTCAGGGTGATCGTGAAGCCATCCTCGCTCCGTGGTTCCCTGCGGCGGTTGAGGTCGTCCCGGCCCTTCTTTTTCTTTCTTTTTTTCCAAAACATGGCGTTTCTTTTAATAGTCCAATTCTCCCGAAAATTCAATCCTTTTCTTTTTTTATAGGGCGCTTTCGCCTCTTCTTGACATCCGATTTTGGCGAAGATAAGATGGCCGGGAGACGATCGCCATGACTGCGCAGATCGGCGCCATCCTGGGAATCATGGTCCTGGCCTATGCCGTCGCCAAGGCCAGACACGTGACCGTCGAGATCAGCATGTTCCTGGCCGCGCTGGCAGGCGGCCTTCTCGGGATCGTTTTCCGCACGCCGCCGGCCGGAGAGCTCATCCGGCATCTGGTGGAGGGTTCGGCCACCTACCTGGATGTCACCCTTGTCTTCACCACGGCCACGGTTTTCATGGCCATCGTCAATGAATCGGGTGGAGTGAACTATGTCGTCCGGGCCACCATCCGGGCCTTCCACAACAAGAGACTGGCCGCCCTGATCGTCCTGATGTTCATCGTGCTGATTCCCGGAGCGCTGACGGGAGCGGGGAGCATATCGCTTCTCGTGGTCGGCGCGCCCGTGGCCATGGCCCTGAGGCTCCTCGGGATCTCCCCGAAACGGGCCGCGGGCATATTGTTCATCGTCGCCGGGCTCAGCGCCGCTGCTCCGCCCGTCAACATCTGGGCCATGATTCTCTGCGCCGGGACGGCCATCCCCTATGTCGGGTTTGAGCTTCCCCTTGCCGTGCCCGTCCTGATATGCGGTGTCTTCACGATGCTTGTATTGGGCTGGAGAAAGGAACGGTCTATAGACCTGGCCACGGCGCTTCATGAGATGCCCGAAGTGCCGGCCGGAATGAGCTGGTGGAGGGTGCTCCTTCCCTTTCTGGTTTTTTTCGGGTCGGTAGCCGCTTATCGCATCTTCCCGTTCCAGACGCCGATCCTCGGGCTGCCACTGCAATTTACCCTGTCCGCTCTGGTCGCCTGGCTGGTCAGTCCCAGCAAAATCAAGATCCTGTCCCTCTCCAGGGAGACCGTTAAACGTCTTCTCCCCCTCATCTCCACCGTTGTCATTGTCGGGATGCTCCAGCAGATCATGACCGCCACCGGTGTCCGCGGCCTGCTGTCCTACGCTGTGATCAGCATCCCGCTCGTTTTTCTTCTCATTTCGCTGGCAGTTATCATCCCCGTTTCCGAGGGGATCCTGACCTATGGAGCCGCCGCCGTCCTGGGGATCCCGTTGATCTGGTACCTGGATTCTATCGGCTTCCACGCCACCGTGGCCATCGCCGGACTGACCTTGCTCTGGCCGCTGGGCGACGGGCTTCCCCCCACGGCCCTGATCGGCCGGCTCAGCGTCATGGTCTCGGACTACAAGGGTTCCTACTGGCAATTCCTCAAGACCACCTGGCTGCCTTGGTTGTTCATCACCATCGTGGGAATCCTGATGGTGGTATACAGCGCCAAGCTCGCCTTCCTGGTGAGATGGAGTATGTAGAAAAGAGGGTGTCATGCCGATCATCATGATTTTATACTATCTCATCACGGCCTATCTCGTCTCTCTCTTGGCCTGGAATTTCATCCGGGAAAAGAAAAAGAGTGAAGACCTGGCCCAGTATCTTTTGGTCCTCATCCCTCTCGTCCTGAGGATCCTGCGCATCAAATAGAGAGGAGGATATCCAGTCATGAAACGGCCCGGCATCGTCAAAGCCGTCTTGATATTCCTGTTTCTTGTTTTCCTCATCCAGGGCGGACTCCAGCTCTACCGCCACCGTCATTTCGATGTTCCGGTAGTGGCCGGCCCGGGAGTCACCCGGGTCGTCCGCCTCAGCGATTTCGGTCCGGGTCTCAAGGGGACGATGGCCGATCCCCTGGTTTACTTTTTGGAGGGAAAAGAGCCCGGAGGAAAAGCCATCCTTTTGTCTAACACCCATGCCAACGAGCCCGAGGGCCTGCTGGCCACCCTTCTGATGCTCGAGAATGCTGTTGTGGAAAAGGGGACACTGATCATTATTCCAGAGTTCAACCACAGCGCCGGCCGAAATACGCGGCCCGGCGACGGTTATCCGCTCTACTTTGAAGTCCAAACGGACTGGGGCAGTAAGAAATTCCGTCTGGGCAACCGCGATGCCTCACCTCTCGACCAGTGGCCTGACCCGGATGTGTACATCCACTTTCCCGACCGGCAGCTCCTTTCTTATATCGATGTCCGGAATGTCAACCGGACCTGGCCGGGACGTCCGGGTGGACCGCTGATGGAGAAAGTGACTTTCGCCGCTATGGAGATCATGCGCCGGGAAAAAGTCGACATCGCCGTCGATATCCACGGAGCCGAGACCATGTTCCCGGTGACAAACTGCATCGTCGCCCCGGAGAAGTCGAACCGGATTGCCACCATGACATCGCTGACGGTCAAGGCCAAGGAAGGATTTGATAGCCACGTCGAGCCCTCGCCGACCGGCTTCCGCGGCCTTTCCCACCGGGAAATCGGCGACTACTCGGACACTCTTCCATTTCTTCTCGAAGCGCCCATCCCCTTTCTTGACCAGCCGACCGGCCCCAAGACCGTGAAATTCCTCCTGGACGGAAAGGACCCCTTCTTATTGAGCCTCGCTCAGAAAAAAAAGCTGTTTGTTCCCTACGACGAGTCGGGCTGGCCGCTGGAAAAGCGGGTCGGACAGCACTGTTCAGTCATCCTGGAAATCCTCGGCCAGTATTCCAAGAAAAATCCCGACCGGTCGATCCTGGTCCGGGATATCCCCCGCTACGCGGAGATTGTCCGGAATGGAGTGGGTCATTATTTCCATGATCCGGCCGGGGCGGAAAAGGACAAAATATATCTGAATTGAAAATCCCGGTGATAAGAGGTTTTGCCCTTTGGACCGGCCGGGATGCGCGCATCATAATTGAGATGGCGGGGAAGCCAGGAGAGAAAATATGAAAGTGAAAAGCTCCGTCTTTTGGTATGGCCATGTCCTCCTCGCCTTTTTTGTCTCAGCGGGATTTGCAGCCCCGCCGCAGAACCAGCCGGCCGCGCTCTTGCGGCTGGACGACGGCCCCGAAGGCTGTACAGTCATCATGGTCGGCAAGGAGGCCTCAACGGACGGATCGGTCATGACGACCCACGCCGCCGACTGTGGGGTCTGCGACTGGACATGGCGCCATGTTCCGGCGGCCGACCATAAGCCCGGGGAAACCCGGAAGATCTATCACATCCACCAGATCCGGACCTGGCCCCCCTCAGAAGGGTCCAAATGGGACCTCTACAAGAACGATTTCACCGGCCTCGAGATTCCCCAGGTCGCCCGCACTTATGCCTTTCATCACGGCGTCTTCGGCTACATGAACGAACACCAGCTGGCCATCGGCGAAGCGACGATCGGCAATGTCCGCAAACTCTCCAACCCCACTCCGGCGGCCAAAATCGATATCACCATGCTCACCCTCCTGGCCATGGAGAGGTGCCGGACAGCCCGCGAGGCCATCTTGTTCATGGGGGGGTTGGCGGAGAAACATGGCTTTGGTTTTCACGACAGCGGCGAGATGCTGGCCGTCGCCGATCCCGCCGAGGTCTGGGTCTTCGAGATCATGCCCGTCGGTCCTCTCTGGACGCCCAAAACCGGCAAACCCGGAGCCGTCTGGTGCGCCCAGCGGGTCCCGGACGACCATGTCTCGGCGTGCCCCAACGAAAGCCGCATCGGAGAGATTGACCTCAAGAACAAAGATTATTTCCTGGCTTCGCCCAACGTCATTTCTTTTGCCGTCGAACAGGGGCTCTACGACCTGAAGAGCGGACGGCCGTTCAGTTGGAAACGCGCCTATTGCCCGGCCGAGGGAAGCGCCAGGAGCAACCACCGGCGGGCCCGGCTCTGGCGCTTCTTTGACCTGGCCGCGCCGTCCTTGAAGCGGGCTGCCGATACCCCCAACATGGATTTCCCGTTTTCCGTAAAACCCGATCGCAAGCTATCGCTCCAGGATGTCATGACGATGATGCGGGACAAGTGCTCCGGCACCGAGTTCGACCCGCTGCGAGGCCTGCGCGGCGGCCCGTTTGGAAATCCCTATTATGACACCTCGACCCGGACGATCGGCACCAACCACGCCGAATACACGACGGTCACTCAGTCCAGGAGCGGTTTTCCTGGACCGGTCGGAGGGATCGTCTGGCTGGCGCTCGGCTCCCAGGACACATCCTGCTACATCCCGTTCTATGCCGGGGTCACCGAGCTGCCCGATTCCTATCGGGTGGGCGACCACTGGGTGTTCAGCCGGGATTCAGCGCGCTGGGCGTTCGATTATACCGACTTTCATGTCCAGGTGGTCTATGCCGCGGCCATAGAAGATGTCAGGGAGGCGCAGGACAAATGGGAGGTCCCCGCCATCGCCCGGACACCGGAGATCGATAGACGGGCCCAGGAGCTCTATGCTCAAGACCCGGCCAAGGCAGCGGAATTCCTCACCCGCTATTGCCAGGACAACGCCAACGACGTGGTTAAGGCCTGGTGGGAGCTCGGCGACCGCCTTCTGGTCAAGTACAACAAGCTCGGCAATTACAACGCCGAGAAAAGGACGGCCGAGAGGTCAAAGACCCAGACCGTCCCCGGTTGGTGGAAAAAAATGGTCAAGGTTTACGACGCTTTTCTCGAACCGGTGGAGAAATGATCCGGCCGGTTCAACTCTGATAGCTGGCGTATGAGGAGGTTCGGCTCATGATCAAAAAACTTATGTCAATTTCCGTTATGGCCTTGGTTTTGCTGGTCGGGATGACAGTCCTTCCCCGAGTCCATCAGCCCGGGCCCGCTGATCAGATCGCTGAGGTCAATTCTCCGGTCGGCTGCACGGTCATCATGGTGGCCAAGGGGGCTTCGGTCGACGGATCGACCATGGCCACTCACACCTGCGACTGCGGTACCTGCGACTGGACCTGGCGCCACGTCCCCGCCGCCGATCACAAGCCCGGAGAGATGCGCAGGATCTACCACATCAACCAGTATAAGACCTGGCCTCCCGAGCAGGGGCTCAAATGGGACCTCTACAAAAACGATTTCACCGGGCTGGAGATACCCGAAGTGCCGCACACTTACGGCTACAATCATGGAATGTTCGGGTACATGAACGACCAGCAATTGGGCATCGGCGAGTCGACGATCGGCTGCGTCCGCAAGCTCTACAACAACACCCCCACCCCGGCTTTCGACATCACCATGCTCACCCTCATCGCCATGGAGCGCGCAAAGACGGCCCGCGAGGCCGTCCAGATTATGGGTTCGCTGGCCGAGAAATACGGCTACGGCTTCAATGACGGCGGCGAAATGCTCGCCGTCCACGACCCCAACGAGCTCTGGGTTTTTGAAATCATGCCGGCCGGGCCGCTCTGGACGCCCAAGACCGGAAAGCCGGGCGCAGTCTGGTGCGCCCAGCGGGTCCCGGACGACCATGTCTGCGTCTGCCCCAACGAGTCGCGGATCGGAGAGGTCGAGCTCAAGAACAAAGGTTATTTCCTGGGTTCGGCCCATATGGTGTCCTTCGCCGTTGAACAGGGGCTTTACGACCCCAAGGCCGGAAAGTCCTTCAGCTGGAAAAGGGCCTATTCTCCGGCGGAGGGGAGCGCCGTCAGCAGCAACGGCCGCCGGGCCCGGCTGTGGCGCTTTTTCAACCTCACGGCGCCTTCCCTCAAACTCAGCCCCGAGACCTTGAACATGGATTTTCCATTCTCGGTCAAGCCCGACAAGCCGCTCTCGGTCCAGGATGTGATGAACATGACGAGAGACCGGTCACAGGGATCGCAGTTCGACCGGGTCAAAGGGCTGCGGGGGGGGCCGTTCAGCAACCCGAACTATTACGGGACGACACGAACGATCGGAACCCCGAGCGTCGAATACACCACCATCACCCAATGCCGCGGCTGGCTCCCCGGCCCGATCGGCGGCATCGTCTGGCTGAGCTTCGGACTCCAAGAGACTTCCTGTTATGTGCCGCTCTATGCCGGGATAAGCGACGTGCCGGCCTCCTTCAAGATCGGCGACCACTGGAGTTTGAACCGGGATTCCGCCCGCTGGGCCTTCGACTATGTCGATTTCCACACCCAGGTGGTCTACAATTCCGCCTTGGAGGAGGTCAAGAAAGCCCAGGCCGAGTGGGAGGCTAAGACCGTCTTGCGTATTCCGGAGATCGACAAGGAAGCGCTGGAAAGGTACAACCGGTCCCAGATGGAAGGCATTGGTTATCTGGACGGCTTCTGCCTGAGCCATGCCGACTTCGTCGTCCAGGCCTGGTGGAAGCTCGGTGATGACCTTTTCGTCCGCTTCAACAAGCTCGGATACTACGATTCAGAAAAGCGGACCCTGGACCGGAACAGGATTGCTTACCCGGAGTGGTGGAAGAGGGCGATCAAGGTTTGGGATGCCATCTCCGAATCAGCCGATAAATAATAAGGAGATATCCTTCTTCGTCCGCGCCCCTCGCCTTGACCTCTAAACTAAAAGGTATAGAATGAGCAAAAAGGAGTCATTCAGATGAAAAAAACATGCCGATCGCTGCTGATTTGTTTTGCCCTGTTTTTCCTTTTTTCGATTTCTTTTGCCCTCGGGCAGCCAACCGTTCCCAAGGCCAAGCTGCCTGTCTTGACGACCTCGGCCGGCCAGAGCAACGACGTCACGACCGTCAACATCGTCCTCGAAGAAGCCGGCATCGGGTTTGACTATTGTGATGTTCCGGATGTGGACATGATGAAGGCCGGAGTCGGGCTGGCCGACAAGGAGTCCGGACCCGGGTTCCACGCCGAGGTTTACACCGACCTGGCCAAATTTCCCAAAGGATCGCCTTACAGCACCATTATCTTCGCCATCGGGGCCAGCCTCAAAGGCATGGGAGCTTCAGGGCTGACCATCGAGTCCGAGGAGGCCCGCCTCAAGAGGGTCATCGATTACTGCAAGCAGAACAAGATATTCATCGTGGCCGTGCACGTCGGCGGGACGGCGCTGCGGGGTGCTCCGGGGAGCGACAACGAGAAGATGATCGATGCCGTCGTCCCGTTCGCGGACTACATCATTGTCACCAAGGAGAGCAATAAGGACGCTCGTTTCACCAAGATCGCCCAGAGCCGGAAGGTCCCGCTTTCCGAGGTCGACTATGCTCTCGACGTCGTCGGCATCCTGAAGCAGGTCTTTCAATAAGCTGCCAGACCACCGTTCAATAAGGTCCAGGCGCACAGGCGCCTGAGGAGCGCAGATCCGATGGGTAGGACATGCCTTGGACTGTCAATCGTGATGGAGTTTTCAATCCGGGAACTCAAAGAAGCGCCCTAGGCTCCGCTCTGGAGCTTCTCCATGGACTTTTTCTTGAGGTCGTTGGCCTGGACTAGCAGCTCCTGGAGCCGATCCAGCACGATGCGGACTTTGATATTGGCCAGTTTCCGCTTCCCGGTTTTCTGGGATTCATAGCTCTTGGCCAGCAGTCGATCGAGGTCTGGTGATTCTAGCCAGCGGCTGAGCTGTCCATCTTGGACCAGTTCCTCCCTGAGGGCGCTGAATTCTCCACTCTCGGTCAGGATCCTGTGCTGGCTTAAAAAATCAGACCGCCATTTCTCGAATTCAGGGGAGGCATAGGCCGGCACCGGGCCGAGCAGTTTTTTGGCCTCATTGAAGGCCTCTTTATAGAACTTTTCAGCATCCCGTAGATAGTTCCGCGCTTTATAATAATAAGGAGCGGCGTCCGGGGTCACATTTTGCAGATAGATCTCGAATGTCCGGATGGCCGATTTCAGAGCATCAAAGGCCATGCCGGCTTTGAAATAAAGCTGATTCTCGACTTTGCTGTTCGCCATTGCGACGTCTTCTCCAAGGTTCCTTATATATCACAGGAACTTTTGAGGGGTCAACCGTTTGAATCAGGCAGCGAGATGTGGTAATCAATAGAGCTGGCTGAAACGAGATCCGAGTCAAAGGAGAAAGCCTGATGAAGCTCAAAGACTTCTACAGCGCGGTGATAGAAGCCGGGATCGAGAACGACCTCCGGGGCAGGGAGGAGATTGGAAAGCTGCTGGCCGAAGAGCGGGTCAAGTTTGAAAAGCTGGATGAGAAAGAAAAGGAGTACTTCGACCGGGACCGGCTGTTCAACCCCTTCTCTGACACCCGGATACTCCATGGCCACGGGGAAATCGAGTTCAAAAAAGCCATCGTCGGTATCGACATGGAGGTCGGCGAGGTGCTCCTCACCTATCTCCTCAACAGGGATCTTGACC
>Ga0299912_10004803_pt1 | contig 11068 bp, 11 predicted proteins | sample RVTome_2_FD_207667 | JGI IMG/M metagenome (GOLD analysis project Ga0299912, IMG submission 207667) | Soil microbial communities from uranium-contaminated site in the Upper Colorado River Basin, Wyoming, United States - RVT95D214 (version 2) ... | reverse complement strand
GGGCGTTTCCAAAAGACCTGCTCTTGTTTTATATGATTCAGGAGATCAGGATGTCCTTGTCGCACGGATAACAACGCAGGAATATACGACTGAAGCTGATTATAAAATTATTGACTGGAGAAAAAGCGGCCTTCTTGCAGAATCATTTGTGAGACTTGGCAAACAGGCAACGATCGACAAGAAATATGTCATCAGAAAATTAGGCTCATTGGCTGCACCTGAACCTGAGACTGTGAAATCAACTTTGAGAAGAATATTTAAATTATAGGCAGAATAACGATGTCCCTTGCCGTTGACAGTCCGATCACGTAGCGTCTTACTTTTCCGCATACCAGAGAATATTGAGAGGAGGTGCAGATGAAGATTTTTTTCTCTAAGAAACAGTATGAGTCACTGGTTAAGCTGGTCTATCTGGGAGATTGGATGGCAAACTCCTGCAGGACCGGAGACGACAGAGACCTGGAAATGGAGAAGGTCGAACAGCATATCTATTCCTTTGCAAAGGATTTCGGAATGGAGAATTTGTTCGATCAAAACGAGCGCGGGTCAATATATCCGACAAAGGACTTCGAAGAAAGCCTCGATAAATACATCGACGAGTACAATGATGAGAACTTTTGGGAGGACCTGGTCCATAACCTTGCGCGGAGAGATTTTGTCGAGCACTTTGGAAAAGACGCCGTATCAGCAATGGAGATATCCGAGCGTTTTGAAAAAGAAGATCCCTTTATCCAGAAGTATGAGGACGAGCTTTGTGAAAACGGTATTCAAAAACTGAGAATCGTCACAGATCCCGAACAAGGCTGAACGCAATTCAACCCGGAATCGCAAAGACCAGGCTGCAAAACTCATCACGGCCTGTTGATGTCCGGACCTGGACTCCGTAATATCCTGGATTATTCCTGCGCGCTAAAATATAAATTGTATCTTCCATAACTATTTTGATATTATCTTGTTAAGGAGACGTGTTATGGCGGCAACGCAGACAGCGCATCTACATATAGAGAAGGACCCTTCAAAATACGAGGGCAAGGCTGTTATAAAAAACACCCGGATACCTGTTGCCTCAATTGTCAACCATTATCGATCAGGCATGAGCGTTGAAGAAATTCTTGAAGGCTATCCCTCCCTTACCCCGGCCCAGCTTTTCGATGCCCTGAGCTATTATTTCGACAACAAGGACGAGATCGATAAAGACCTCGGGTAGATGACAAGACTATACCTCGATGAGGATGTCCACAAAAAAGTTGCTACAGCACTGAGGTTAAAAGGATACGATGTTGTCAGTGCCCACGATGTTCAAAAGCAAAGCCTCTCTGATTATCAGCAACTGGAATATGCTGTTTCAGAAGGACGGGCGATCGTTACCTTCAATGCCGGTGATTTTGACAGAATTCATAAGGAATATATTAAAAGCGGAAAAAATCATTTCGGTATACTCCTCTCTAAACAAATCCCGGTTGGCGAACTAACCAGACGCATTGCCAAATTTCTTTTTTCGCATACATCAGAGGAAATGAAAACCAACATCTTTTGGCTTTGAAAATGCGGCATAATAGCTTAGCCCCTAACGATGACCATGTGTCTTATAACATCCTCAAAGGGAAGTGTGCAATCCCTGACAGTTATATCGTGAGTTTCCAGCCCCTTTAGCTCTTCCTCATATTTCGGCCCTTTGCTTAATATCAATATGCCATTTTTATTGAGAATGTCCTTCGTCTTTTCAATAAACTCCCGGATACTGAAAAGCGCTCTTGTGACAGCAACATCAACCGTAAGCCCTTTTACTTCCTCAATCCTCTTGTCGATGATTTCTATATTCTTAAGCTGGAGCTTGCTGCAGATATGTCTTAAAAAAATCGCCTTCTTCTGGGTTGGTTCAATAAGAAAGACCGAAAGATGGGGGAACATGATTTTGATCGGTATGCCTGGAAAGCCTGCGCCACTGCCAATGTCAGCCAGCGTCAATGCCTCGGTAGGTAGCTCACTTGCAAAGAGGAGGGAGTCGAGAAAATGTTTTATGAGGATATCCCTGTCAGTCTTAAGACCTGTAAGGTTATAGGCCTTGTTCCATTTTTTGAGCTCTTCAAGATAGGTGATAAAGGCATCGACCTGTTTTTCTGAATACCTGAACCCGATTTCTTCAATGCCCGCCCTTAATAGCTCAGCCGCGTCTTTCATCATCCCCTTTTTCTGTATCGCTCTTTATCCGTTTAAGTAGTGTCTAGGTATAAACTGTCAATTTTATTTTTGGCCGTCATTCTCGCGAAAGCGGGAATCCATTTTTTTTCAATATGTTCTGGATCCCCCGGTCAAGCCGGAGGATGACAAATATTTATTTTATACACAGAAACTACTAGACCTTACGGTTGCATTTAAAACTCGGGCGGAGAGGCAAAGGAGATGAAAAAAGCCTTACTCTGCGACTCCTTGAGCGCTCCTGATATTGCCCACCAGCTGCAAAAAGGAGTACACTGACTGAAACTTGCCGCCAGGTGAATACAGATATGAACAAAGTCGTCATGTAAGGTTTTTTCAGCGCCTTTGACTCGACTATTAAAGCACGCCAAAGGTATAAATCTATTCCTTCTCCACAACCTTTGCTATGCTGGAAATCTTTTCGTCTGCAGTGTTCATGAGCGTAACACCCTGGGTATTCCTGCCGTGGATAGAAATATTCTCAGCAGCTGTTCTGATGAGCTTTCCGGCTCCGGTAATCATGACCACCTCGTCTTCGTCCCTCACCTGGAGCAGACCGACTACCTTGCCGCCCTTTTCAGTGAGTTTGATAGATATGACCCCTTTTCCACCCCTGCCCTGAAGCGGATAGTCTTCTATCTTTGTCCTTTTGCCAAAACCGTTCTCAGCAACAGTAAGTATAGCAGTCTTTTCCTCGGCAACCTCTGCAGCGACCACCTCATCGCCTTTTCTAAGCCGTATACCGCGCACGCCTTTAGCTGCACGGCCGACTTCCCTGACATCCTCTTCATTGAATTTTATGGACAGGCCGTTGCGCGTCCCGATTATCAGGTCGTTGTTGCCAGTGGTCCTCCTGACAGCTATCAGTTCGTCTTTATCATCAAGTGAAATAGCGATGATGCCCTTGCTCCTTGGATTGCTGTAGGCAGTCAGCGCTGTCTTTTTGACCGTACCGTTTTTGGTAAACATCACGAGATACCCGTCCTTGAAATCTCGTACTGGCAGCGCGGTTGAAAACCTCTCTCCTTCTGAAAGCTGCAGAAGATTTATAAGCGCCTTTCCCTTTGCTGTGCGGCCTGCCTCAGGTATCTGGTATATCTTCATCCAATAAAGCCTTCCGAAGTTTGTAAAGAACAGCAGGTAGTCATGTGTTGAGCCTATGAAGAGCTGTTCTACAAAGTCCTCTTCCTTTGTCTCCATGCCGGTCGAGCCTTTGCCGCCCCGTCTCTGGGACCGGTATGCGCTGAGCGGATTTCTCTTTATATATCCTGTGTGGGATAGGGTTATGACCATTTCTTCCTCTGTAATAAGGTCCTCTATGGTTATCTCACCAATATCCTCAACGATCTCTGTCTTTCTTTCGTCAGCATATTTTTCCTTTATCTCAAGAAGCTCGTCCTTTATTATCTGGGAAACAAGGGCATCGCTGGCCAGGATTGACTTTAACCTCTCTATCTCCTTCAGGGTCTCTGTGTATTCACTGATGATCTTGTCGCGTTCAAGTCCGGTGAGCCTCTGCAGTCTCATATCGAGGATCGCCTGGGCCTGTAGCTCTGAAAGCGCATAATTGGCGATCAGGCCCTCTTTTGCCTCAGCAGGATTTTTTGCTGCCCTGATCAGGGCGATAATCTCATCGAGATGATCAAGCGCAATCTTGAGGCCTTCTAAAATATGGGCCCGCTCTTCGGCCTTCCTCAATTCATAGCGTGTACGCCTGAGGATAACGTCCCGCCTGTGCTGAAGGAAAAGGATAAGCATCTTCTTGAGGCCGTTAACTTCGGGCTTGCCGCCCACAATGGCGAGCATTATGATTCCGAAGGTGTTTTCCATCTGGGTGTGCTTATAGAGGTTGTTGAGGACCACCTCTGCCATCTCCCCTCGTTTGAGCTCTATCACGATCCGAATGCCTTCCCTGTCAGACTCATCACGGAGGTCTGATACGCCCTCTATCTTCTTTTCCCTGATAAGCTCGGCGATCTTTTCAATAAGCCTCGATTTGTTCACCTGATAAGGGATTTCCGTAACAATGATGCTCTCTCCGCCCCTGTGTTCGCGTTCTATCTTTGCCTTGGCCCGCACCTTGATGATGCCCCTGCCTGTCTCAAGTGCGGACTTTATCCCTGCTGTGCCGTAAATCATGCCGCCTGTAGGGAAATCCGGCCCTTTTACAACTGCCCTAAGCTCCCCGACTGTCGTGTTCTTGTCTTTAAGTAACAGCAGAAGGCCCTCTATAATCTCTCCGAGATTATGCGGCGGGATATTAGTTGCCATACCAACAGCAATGCCTGCAGCACCGTTGATGAGAAGATTTGGAATCCTTGAAGGCAGGACCAGCGGCTCAACTGTTGTTTCATCAAAGTTCGGGATAAAATCAACAGTCTCCTTGTCAATGTCCATCAGCAGCTCTTCTGCAATCTTGGCCAGACGGGCCTCTGTATACCTGTAAGCAGCAGCCCTGTCGCCATCTATAGAGCCGAAATTCCCCTGTCCGTCAACAAGGGTATATCTTAAGTTAAAGTCCTGCGCAAGTCTCACCATCGCATCATACACAGCTGTATCGCCATGGGGATGGTATTTCTTCAGCACCTCGCCGACGACTCCGGCGCTTTTGGAGTATTTCTTATTGGGAAGCAGCCCCTCGCGGAACATCGCGTAGAGGATCCTGCGCTGAACAGGCTTCAGTCCATCTCTTACTTCAGGAAGGGCCCTGCCAATGATAACGCTCATCGCGTAATCAAGATAGCTGACCTTCATCTCTTCTTCTATATTTATCGGTACTTTTGACATTTATCTTGCAGCCCTTTCTCTCTTTTTAAAATCCGTATATTTTAACACAGAAAACCCCATTTTTGCTTATGAAAACCCTACCGGAACAGGCCCGAGACAGTCTCCGGAAAGAAATCTCTTAAACCCTCTTTAACTTGAGCTCCTAAATGCAGTCAGAGACAACTATCTCTCAGCGGATATCAAAATCATTCCCCGACTTCAAATCTTCTACAGAAGGCTTCAGCCTTACAGTAACCACCACTTTATTTCCTTTTTCAGCGTACCAGATATCAAGTACATCGTCAGTGCCGTAGGTAAAAGGTAAATACAACGGTCTCACTTCATACCCTATGACACGGGATTTGTCATCGACTATACTGCTCAATTTGAATTGATGAAACGAGGTGTGTCCGCTTGCAAACTCCTTCGCCTTTTCCAGCCCCTCTTCAAACGTCAGCCCTTTTATAGTCCTGTAATTAAATTCAGGGGCGTAGATATCGAAATCATAACCGTCCCCTCCTCTGTCAAGAAAAGCTGCTGTCTCCAGGTCATCGCCATAATTTCCGCCATAAAGTATAAGGTCAAAAACCCCTGAATTGTCCCCCGCTTTCAGGGATTCTGTATGGATCCCTGTTCCCAAAGCAGCGCAGCCAACAGCAGCTGTCAAAAATGCCATGATGATCGTGGCGCAAAAAATGCGGCCGGGATATTTCAGAAAGCTAAAAATCTTAGCAGAACATCTCAATGAAGAAACACCTCACCCAAGTTTGCATAAAAGATGAAAACACCTTTTCTTTAACTACAATTGATTATAGAATATATTTGCGTATATTTCGAGAAAACTTTGCATAAAAAAATGAATATAAGAAATCCGTTTCTAGCGCTCTCTTAAGGACGGAACAAAAAACCTCTACAGCTCACCAAAATTCAGTTTGTATCTTTCAATAAAATCCTCATAGGTAAAATGATGCTCCTGAGTGCCGTATTTTTCTATCGCGAATGTTGCCGCTACAGCCCCCATCCGTGCCGCTGTTTCGATGTTTTTGCCCAGGGCCAACCCTTTCAGCAGGCCTGAACGGTAGGCATCACCTGCCCCGGTGGGATCAAGGACATCGGAGACCTTTGCCGCAGGCACCTGCAGGTCCTTCCCGCTTCCTGAGATCAACGAACCGTGTTCCCCAAGGGTCGTAATGATCATGCCGGTAAGACCGAGCAGTTCCTTCTTCTGAAGTCCTGTCACCTTCATGATCACCTCGAGTTCATAGTCATTGGTAATAAGCATCATCGAACCTTTGATCCAGTCCCTGAGCTGTTCCCCTGTCCAGAGGGTGAGCGATTGTCCGGGGTCACAGATATAGCGCACTCCCTTTTCCCTGCATGTTGCTGCGTAGCCGATCATGTCTTCGAGGTTCCCTGGCGCGATGAGGACGATTGAATCCTTTGGGTCGGCGTTACCGAGGTCAAAGCTGGTGGGTTTCTTCATCGCCCCGGGATTGAATCCTGTGATCTGGTTGTCGGACTTGTCCGTCGTGATATATGCGCCGGCAGTGAACTCCTCCGGGACAATTTCAATCCCCTTTACAGAGAGGCCATTTTGTTGGAGCCAGGAGAAATATGGCCCATGGTCCTTGCCGATGGTCGCGATGATGACCGGCTGCTCGCCCAGCAGACCAAGTGAATAGGCGATATTGCCTGCAGTGCCGCCGAACTTCTCAGTCAGGCTTGTTACGTTAAAGCAGACATTCAGAACATGGATCTTCTCCGGCAGTATATAATCCGCAAAGGACCCTGGAAAGTCCATTATCCTGTCATAGGCCATTGAGCCTGAAATATAACTATTCATTGTATCTCCATATTTTTTATTTTTTTAATGCTGTCAGAATATCCTCGGCTATTTTGATGTTGAACCCTTTGAGCTCCGCTATTTCTTCTATTGAAGCCTGCCGTATCGCATCTATACTACCAAAATGTCTCAGCAATTCAAAGCGCCTTTTTCTGCCCACCCCGTAAACCCTTTCAAGGGGAGAATCCATGGCTTTTTTTAAACGGAGTTTCTTGTGATAGCCAATCGCAAAACGGTGGACCTCGTCCCTGATTTTTTTCAGAAGAAGAGACGACGGCTTTCCGTCTTCAAGGTCAACAGGCAATTTCCCTCCACTTAAAAAAATCCTGTCAGGGTCTTTGGCGAGCCCGACTATGTTTTTGTCTTTGATATGTTTTTCACGGAAAACAGTCAGGGCAGCTTCGAGATGCTCCCTGCCACCGTCGATGATTATCAGGTCGGGCAAATCGCCTTCCAGGTTGCTGATGGTTCGTTTCACCATTTCTTTCATCATCGCATAGTCATCCGGTCCTCTGACAGCATCCATTTTTATATGACGGTACCGATTTTTTTTAAACTCTCCGTTTTCCCAGTATACAAAAGCTCCTACCGCCTCTTTACCCGCAATATTGGAGATGTCGAAGGCGCCGACAGACTGAGGTATTCTATGGAAATGAAATCTTGCTGCAAGCTCCTTTAGCGCCAGACTCCCGGTATCCTTTGCGCTCAGAGCGTGGACCCTCGCATTTTCCTCAGCCATTTCCAGAAGTTTTTTCTTTATGCCCCGCCCAGGCACATTAATGCTTACCCTCCCGCCCCTTTTTTCTGACAGCCATTGAGATAACAGCAGGGCATCTTCGGGCATCTGCCGGCATATCAGCTCAGGCGGAGGGATGATCTCATTGCCATAAAACTGCTCTATGAAATTCTTCAGCAGATAGCCATCTGATTCTTCTGTTATATCCTTGAAATAAAAGTCTCTGAAACCGATCATAATGCCGCTGCGCGAAAAAAGTATTTTAAAGGTGAGCATATCCGCGGTTTTGAAAAAACCTATAATATCAACATCGCCAAGCCCCTGAGCAATCACTTTCTGGGTTTCGGATATTTTCCGGATGGCCTTTATGCGGTCTCTTTCAAGGGCTGCTTCTTCATACTTCATCTCAGCGGAGAGCCTCAGCATCTTTTTTTCAAGCGACGCCAGAACCCCTTTGTTTTTGCCTTCCAGCAGAAGGCTGATGTCATGAATCATATTAAGATACTCTCTGTGGTCGACTTCTCCTGCGCAGGGTCCCAAGCACCTCTTGATCTGATACTGGATGCAGGGTCTCATCCGTTTTTCGAGTGAATATTTGCAGGTCCTGACCGGGAAATTGTTCCTGATAAAAAAAAGGGTGTCCCACATAGGCCCTGAAGGCACATAGGGGCCAAAATAACGTGCACCGTCTCTCTGTATCTTTCTTACAACCAGAAGGCGGGGCCACTTTTCATTCACTGTGAGCTTCAGGTAGGGGTAGCTCTTATCATCCCGCAATAGTATATTATAGCGGGGCCTGTGCTGTTTTATGAGGTTGGCCTCAAGAACAAGGGCCTCAAGTTCATTCCCCGTCACAGTATATTCAAAGCCGCTGACACTGCCCAACATTGCTGATTTTCTCGGATCAAGGACAGTGGATTTCTGAAAATAACTCCTGAGGCGGTTCCGTAATACCCTGGCCTTCCCCACATAAAGGACTTTATGAAACTCATCCTGAAAAAGGTATACGCCTGGTTTTTCAGGAACAGAGGCGAGTTTTTCCTGTATTTTCGGAAGATTCATATTTCGAGTCGCTACTGACATTCAGGCGGCAACTATCGTTGAAAAATCATGATTGCCGGGCATAGGATCAATGCCCGGCAATCAGAATATGGAGTTTCACTTATCAGGATCTATTTAGCTGCCTTTAGTTTCTGTATCTCCTGTTTCAGTCGCTCCGCATCAGGGTCATTCGGAGCTATTGCAAGCGCCTTTTCGAAGACTTTCACCGCCTCTTTACTGTCCCGAAGATCATACGCATAGACAATGCCCATATTCTTCAAAGCATGCAGATGCTGCGGATTTATTTCCAGTGCCTTGCGGTATTCTTTAACAGCTATATCAGGCTTCCCGGTGTTCCTGTAGCACGTGCCCATATCAACCCTGACGTCAACATTCTTTGGATCTATAGCCAATGCCTTTTCATAGGCATCAATAGCCTCGCTGAACCGTGATGAATCCATCATCATATTGCCGAGACTTATCCATGCATCTACATTCTTCGGGTCCTTTGCAAGGGCCTCCTTCAGCAGTTTCGCCTGATCCATTGACTGGACTTGCCCAACAGGTCCTGAAGGGAACTCATACTGTTGTTTCGGCTCTTCCTTTTTTTGACAACCGGCAACTGTAAAAATAAGTAAAACGCTTACTATAATAAGTTTTTTCATTGTCTCACCTCCATGTTTTTTGAGTATTGTAACAAAATATTTCAAGCCTGAAAAGTAAATAAACGGATAGCGAGCGATATTACCCGTTGTCTGGTGATAATGCTGCCGCTGCTACCCTGACAAGGTCTTTTATGTCCTGAACCCTGACAGTCCTTGCGTCAATCAGCAGTGCGTTTCCCCTGATTCTTGCGATAACAGGGGGAGAGGCATGTCTGAGTCTTTTTTCCAGTTCGTTTACGGATATCATCTCAGGCCTGATCTGTACCGCAAAGGTCTGAAATTCCTTATCAGGCAAAGAACCTCCGCCGGCCTTTGACATATCCTGCACAACACTGATATCCGCTGTTTTGGATGCTTTTTTGAGCGCTGAAGCTATCTTCCGGGCGCGCTGCTTTATCTCATCAGAAGACTGGAAGAGCATTTGCAGCACTGGTATAGTTTGCATTGCCCCTCCAGGGTCCATGTATGCCATGAGGGTCGCCTCAAACGCAGCTATAGTTAATTTATCAACCCGTAAGGCACGGGCAAGTGGGTTCTTCTGAATCTTCTCTATATATTTCTTTTTGCCAACAATAATTCCTCCCTGAGGTCCCCCCAGGAGCTTATCACCGCTGAAGGAAACTAAATCGACTCCTGCCTTTATTATCTCCTGAACCGTTGGTTCTGAATGTATGCCGTAAGGCTTAAGGTCAACAAGACAGCCGCTTCCCAGGTCGAACATCACAGGGACCTTATGCTTCCTGCCCAGAATGACAAGTTCATCGATCCTGACCTCAGCGGTAAAACCGATTATCTGATAGTTTGACTGGTGGACCTTAAGAATCAACGCAGTGTTGTCATTCAAAGCATTAGAGTAATCATGCAGATGGGTCTTATTCGTTGTCCCAACCTCCCGCAAAACAGCATTGCTGGCAGTCATTACATCAGGGACCCTGAATGAACCTCCGATCTCAACGAGCTCGCTCCTTGAGACAATAACCTCCCTGTTTTTTGCCATTGTATTAAGGCAGAGCAGGACGGCAGCCGCATTGTTATTTACGATCAGGGCATCTTCAGCTCCGGTAATCTGCCTGAGGAGACCATTGGTATGGACATGCCTCTTTCCCCTTTTTCCTGTCTCAAGATCATATTCCACGTTGGAATAGCCCCTGCCTGTCATGGAAATATTTTCGAGGGCCTTTTCAGAGAGCACCGCGCGCCCCAAGTTAGTATGTAAAACAATGCCTGTGGCATTAATGAGCGGCAAAAGGCTGTATGAAGAAAGTTTTTTTATCTCTGCTTCAATGCAGGCGGAGATTGCATCCAGAGCGATATCCGCGGTTTGTCCTGCAAGGATTTTCGATCTTACTGATTCTAAAACAGTCCTTATCGCCTGGATGACTATCTTTCTTGGATAATCACAGAGCCACTGAGCGCCTTTAGGATTTTTGATCAGTTCATCAACAGATGGTATCTCCGAAAGTGATTTCTGTTTTCCATCAAGATTTTTTTTCAAGACAGCCCCATCTTTTTCAGAGTTTCCTCTGCAGTGCTGGCTCCGGGTGCTTCTTCAGGCAGATAAAGCATGACGCCCCCCTTGACAGGCCTGATAGCTATTTTCCCTTCCTTTGCAAGATTATTTGTTACTTCGATCGGGTTATCTCCGGCAAAATACTTTTTGAACGCCTCATTAAATCCGGAATATACTGTATGAATCCCTTTGTACCCGTCCTTTCTCAGGCTGACTATCGCTTTCTTCACAAACTCTTCATGGGAAAGCCTTTCTTCCATAATATTCCTCCTCCAAAGATTAAAGATTTTTTATGCGATTATAGAGTC
>Ga0299912_10004802_pt1 | contig 11069 bp, 22 predicted proteins | sample RVTome_2_FD_207667 | JGI IMG/M metagenome (GOLD analysis project Ga0299912, IMG submission 207667) | Soil microbial communities from uranium-contaminated site in the Upper Colorado River Basin, Wyoming, United States - RVT95D214 (version 2) ... | reverse complement strand
TTTTGCCTGATAAATTATTGGAATAGAGTAGATCCTCTATTTCGCCATACCCGATAGTTTTAACATTATCATTCTGCCATGCGTTTATAGCATAACCCATATACCGTTTCAGGTTGGCGTAGTGTTTGGGTTTGACGATTTTCTTTTTATGTTCAAGCCACTTTATAGCCAGGTTGTTGAATGCAAGTGGCTTGTCTTTCCGGTAATCCCGCGGATCGAACGTTCCCCTATCGGTTTCATATCGAATGCCGGTTAAAAACCGTTCTGCCTGTTCAATATACTTGAATGTTTTGGATATTCGGCCAAATCGAACGATATAATATTTGTATCCCTTGATGGATGCGGGATAAATATTACCTCTCATACATGGATCACCCCCCCACCGGGGGCTATAATATGATAATGATTTGTGTGTCAATTTGTTTTTACCGATTCCGCGTATGCAAATTTGTTAAAAGCGACTTCAAAGCGATAAATTTCTTCGCATCTTTTCTTTTCGCAGATTGCCGGATCATGACCCTTGCCGATATAAATTTTACAGATCAGGCAATTTTCAACTTCTGTCATCTGGATATGCTTTTCCATATTTCTCCAAAGGGGGCCTCCCCGTAAGTCTCCAGTATTTCATTCTTTCTTTATTCAACTGATGCCTTCATTTATAACTCCTTATTGTTTTTATGTGATTATAACATCCAACGAGGCGGCAATTTAATTTCTTGATCCCAAGATCTCCAAAGATGGAGCACCGTCTTTCCAATATTCACATAATCTTTTGCCGGTGGGTGAAATTGATAAACGAGTTCATCTTTTTCAAAAAATAAATCTTTGATAAAACACATCTCTTCCCATGTTGGGCATCTGTGTTTTAACGAAACAGACACATGATCCCATCCTTCGCCGCAGCCAGAAATAACGTAAATCGCCTCATCGTTATGGGGGATGAAAAAACAACCCTCGATACTTCCCGGGCCGGGTTTTTCAAACATCGGATGATTTACCCTCAATTTTTCAAGATTTTCAGGAAGCCTTCTTTTCATTTTTTTCCCTGCAATACTTATGCGATGCGGTGAAAGCCTCTCCCTGTTTTATTGCGCCATCAATAGAATCCGGAAGGTGTAATTCTCTTGTGGCTCCACACCGATCACAGACAAAAAGGGGCGGCTTACAAAAGTATTTTATCTTTATCCAGAGGGGCATTCTTTTCCGCGCCTGGCTTTTTCTTGCTGGCGGCGGCGGTTTTGGGATATTGGGTATATATGTTTTCATTTATTTTATCTTAACCTGCGGGCCGAAAATGCCCAGAGCCGGGACATCGCAGGGGCGCGGTGCTTTCCCGGATGGGTTTTGCATGGGAATACCCGAATTTTGCCAGGCCAAATAAGCATACTCCGAACAGAAAAAACGTGAGGCTTCGGCAGACACCCGCCCGAATATTTGGCGGAATAGACTTCTATAATCATACTTCGCGCCCACAAATGAAGCTGCCCATTCTCCGATGGCCGGTCTATAATCATCATACCGGGTTAATAATGACAGCCAGAAAGCTTCCCCTTTATGCATAGCAAGCCGTCTGGAAAGAGAGGTTAAAACGATTCCCGGTTTCAACGCTTCTAATTGAAATACCCGGTCGTAATTGTTTATTCGGATTACCAGGGCAGTATGATTCACATCGCCCCCTGTGAATTTTCGGATCAAAAATCCGAGCGATGTGCTCGAACGCCACTGGATTGCATCGCCCGTGTTGATTAAGGAGCGATTATATTGATATAAAAGATCCATCATCGATAACGCCGGCCCTTTTGTGGTTTGAATGGATATGTTTTCCGCCAGACCCGCCTCGATAAAATATCAAGCGTGGTTTGTCTGGGCATTTTGTTATACTCACAATCTACACACCAGATGCTTAGTTGGCTATAATCTTTCCGAAACACGGGGCAACCCTTAAGCTCCAAAAGATTTACTTTATAATGAGCGCAGCCATCCGTCATTACTGAGATCCCCCGTCTCTTTGCTGATCAATATATGCATCCAAGATTTCATCGAAGCGGTTGATGAAATCTGAGGCCTCCGGCACGGTCATTACCGCGCCGGATTTATGAAATGCGATTAGCTGTTCAATTTCTGATGTGGAAAGTTCCCGGTTCTGGCCTATCTTTTCAATCCTTCTTTTTTGTGACTCACTATATTTGCTATTGCCACCCCCCACTGGCAATGTGATTTTGGGAGTTTTAGAAGTGTCCGCATCGGGTGAAATATCGGCATCTGTTTCACGTGGATCTCCCGTATCAAATATGTCACTGGCGGCTGTAGCCGACAGCATGGCAGAAATATGTGAGCGTTTGCAGGCCATTTTGATGAGGGTATTATCCACATCCCAAGGATTATCCGTTTCGATTTGCTCATATATCATCCATTTCTTATCTACTTTCCTGGGATGATATTGTGGTCCACCAAGAAGGTTTTGGGATCGGGATTGCCAAAATTCTTTGGGCACTTCCTTCCCAGTATTCTCCGATCTGTACCGGTATTTATTTTCCCGACTATTACACGATCCGAGACCGGATGAAATTAACTGTCCCGTGGGAATATGGGTGAGGACACACTTTACAGTGTAGGCAATGAAATTTTGATCCCGGACTTTTTCAATTATTTCATAATCTGCGGCCAGCCGGAACACCATGCCGAGCTTTTCAGCTCCAGGCTTTAATAGGGTGGGTTTTGATGTGCCGGGTATAATGCCGTAATGTTCATCCTCTTTCATTACAGTGGTCATAACCTGTTTTATAAGATCTGCCTGCTGCTTCAGGTTTGATATGCTCATGGCAGCATCTTCGAGGCTAATCATTTGCCCCGTTGCTGCTGGTTTAAAAAGCGCCTGCTCTTCCATAATTTTCTCCTTCGGTTCTGAGTTGTTTCATTCTTTTACCAATTGCCATGTTGATGTGCATTTGAATTGCATAGAGCCTTGCAACATTGTCTCGATGTTTTTCATATTCAGTTGCAAGTTCTTCAGCCAAAATAACTATTTGATTAATTATTTCCAACATTAGGAATTTATCCTATACGCTTGTAAGTATTAACCAGATCCCCATAACGATCATGGCCAACAAAATGATGTGATAAAGGGAATCTAAAAAGATGTTAAGCATCAGTTTTTTGAAGCTCATTTTTAACCCTTTCAATTTTTATGCTTGGGAATTCTTTAATGGCGCTTCGTTTTACCATGGCCTTTTTCCCAGGCTTCCAATCGTTTCCAAACTCGTAGCGAGGCAGGGTAACCTCATATTTACCCTTATGGTTACCCCGCCTGATTTCGCGGGCATCTATGATGAGCCGCCAGCCGTTTCTTACAAATGCGAGCCCCGGGTAGTCGTCTGTTTGCTGCATGTCGTATCCTTCCTTTCTATTCCTGAAACATCGTGATCAAATTTGATCAAAAGCCGGACCAGCTCTGAATTGAAATCGTGGACTTTTTTAAAAAACAAAATGTTATCTATGTGAACGAATTTCGACTTTTTCAATCCTTCAACCAGATTTTCCGCAATACGCTCGGCAATATTTGATACTTCATTAAGATCACCAATTATGGCCTCGGTTTCTTTATTCATAACCCCTCCTTTTTAATCACTGAAACCCCAGCATTTTATAAATCAGAATCAAATGGCGCTATCAAACGCCCAATAAATTTGAAGCTGTGAAGCTTTGATATCGGAATGGCCGGTGCATGTTTTTACAAACCATTCCATTGGGTAAACTTTAATGTCGCCAATGATTAATTTTGATATCGCATCTTTGCCGTTATCGTTTATCCATAACCGGCCCGCATCATATCCGAAGAGGATCCAATGTGAATCTGATTGGATATCCACCGGCTCGACGTGATATGCTTTTCCATTATTTGAGATCCCTACAACCGCAAAAAGATTGGCCTCCGGATGCTCAATCTTATAAACCGCCGCATCGGATACGGTATTGTGGACGCAATCCGTCAACTGAACCCGCAGCGGTACCGGTGAGGCGCAACCGAAGCAAATGAGGGTGATGGCGAGAAAACGGCGAATCATTTATCTTTTTCTCTCAGGTTTTTGAGATACCATCTTAATTGGCGATTCAGAACTTCCCGGTCCTGATTCTCCATAGCCCTTAAGATCTCCGAGCAGGCACCCAGGCGCGCTTGATCTGATGTGGCTTTATCGTTTATTTTATCGTTTGACATCAGCATCTTTTTCTTGATAGTAACATACTGGTTTTGACATCGGCGGGTGTGTCAAAATGACCCCTGGTTCTAAAGGGTACAAAGCCCGCCTTGCTAAAAATAAAAAAGGCGACCAACCCGAATAACCGGGTTAAGGTCGCCTTTGGTTTTAATGGTCGCTATGCGGCTTTCGCCGCGTGCGGTTATTCTGCCGTGGCGATGTTAATTCTGGTCTCCATCGCAATGAGGGTGCCCATGCCAAGTTTTCATGCTTCCACAAACGGAGCAGAAAGCTCGGGGCGGAGTTTCTGAGTTCCCCGACCCCCCAATACATTCCCCATCTCTATAAGCATGGGAAAAATTTTCTCCCTTGTTCCACGACACCTGGTCGGGGGAGATGGTTTTTACAAAATACGGCTCCCTGCAATGGTAGCAGGTCGCCTTGGCCTTGGCCGCCTCGATTGCCTTGGCGTAGGCGCTGGCGGCCTCTTCGTGATCCCACTCGCCGTTGCTAAACTCGGCGACTGGGTGGGCCTCCCAAAAACTACCCTTTTCCGGGTCTTCCCGGCGGATGCCCGTAAGCCGGGAAATCTTGATTGTAAAATCACCCCTGTGGTGATCCGCCTCGATCACCACAAAATCTTTCTCAACGGGGATTAGGGCGTGATCCCCGTTGGAGAGTTGCCCGGAGCGCCGGATATAAATCGGCGCAATCGGGTTGCCGGTAGGCCCGGCGATGATGGTGGCGCTGCCGGTGTTGCTGGCGCCGCCGCCAGACTCCCACAAACACGGGAGCCCTTTCTTGGAAATTTCCAGGTGAAATGTTTTCATAAATTCCCCCTTTGAGGTTTGCCCGTGGACCCGTTATTGGGTGCGAGGGCGGTTTTTGTTAAATCCCGAACCGGGTGGCTAGATTGTTGGCGCGATCCATTCGCCGCAACCATATCTCGGGATTGGTTAGGTGCGAAATGCGGTCAATTTTTTCATAAAGCGCCCAAATCCTCTCTATGGTGATGGCTTGCTTTTTATTCATACAGATTCGGTTTTTAAGATCGAGAAGGCGCTGTCTCTTTTCTCTCATTGTAATGATAATGCTATTCATTTTTATCTTCCTTGATTTCCGGGATCGCAATCCCGAGTTTTTTTAATTTTGCTATTGTTACGGTACTTTTGTGATGGGTTCCCCCGATGATGTTGTAAATCGGGGAACCGCCGCCGAAGCCGTCTTCCTGGAAACCCTGGTAGATTGCATATGGTTGAGCTTGTTGTGTTTGCATGTTGGCTCCTTTTTTCATTCTTTAAGTGAGATTATACACATATTGAGTATCCTTGTCAAGTTAAAAATACTCATTTTGTGAAATATATTTAATTTTAATAACAATTATTTGGCACAAACATTGCTTGATGGTATTGTGAGTTTATAAAAATTTAAAAGGAGGGATTTAATATGATTTTTAAAAAACAAAATTATTTTATATTGAGTATCATGATCGTATTGGCTATAATATCTTCCGATATGGCCGCATTAGATAAAAAATTTATAATTGTTGAAACTAAAGATTATACCATAAGCTCTGGAACTATAAGAAGATTTGTGAGAAAAATTAAAATCCCAGGGGGCTTATCTGAAAAAGAATTTAATGATATTTTAAAAAACACCGTGTTAGATTTGGATAGAGAAAAAAAGGCAAATGCGTCTCAGGTTTTTGCGTATAGATATAATGATAATGTGGATAAATCTAATATTCCAGAGCTTATCGATAGCCAATATATTGGGATGGCGATTTACGCCCCAAATGCAAGCTGGTCAGATGCAGGGATAAAAAAAGAAAAAAAATTATTTATAGAAATTAATGATTTATATTTTCAACCTCCAAAGATAGGTTTTAAACCCGGCGATATTGTAAAATTAAAATCAGAGGATGGTATTGTAAAAATATCAAATTCTTATGGAAGCTGGATTGATAAGGATATCATTGCTTTTGTCATCGAAAACACAGAAGCGGAAATTATCGATAGAAGATCAGAACCAATGGGAGATGTTGAATTCGTCCGATATTATATAAGGGTCCAGCATAATGGAATAAAAAAAGAGGGATGGATTCACGAATCAAATATAAAATAATTTATATGGTTTTTTCGATATGTTTAATATTAAACGTTCCCATATCCTACTCTTTTGAAAAAAATAATGAGCGCCACTACCAGGAAGTTTGGTGCAAAAACAATGGCGGTAAATTAGAGGTAAGCCTACCGGATCGAACCCGTTGCGATTGTATTACAAATAGCCATGCTGTTGAAGTAGAGTTTGCCAGAAAATGGGCTGAAGCAATTGGTCAAAGTCTTTATTATTCATTACAGACGGGTAAAAGTGCCGGTATTGTATTAATTATCGCTTCTAACAAAGAATATAAATATTATTTAAGATTAAATACGACCATCAAGGAGTTCAAGCTGCCAATTGATACGTGGATTATCGATTTACGTTAATCTTTTTTATTATAATCATCAATATTTATAATCTTTCTTAATGGTTTCGGATTAAAACCATCGGGATCATCTTTTCTTTTTGCCTGTTTTAATACCCTAAAAATATCTTCAAGTACCTTATTCTTTTTTTTCAATTCTTTTATCTCTTCGAAGAAATAGCGCTCCTTTTCATTCCAAAATTTTTCTTTTTCGGTATCTTTATGCTCTTCCCCAAATTTTCTTCCGGTTAATATCCAATCGATTGAAACATCTTTATTTAATGCGAATTGATATAGCTCGATCCACGGTATGGCATTCCTTGTTTTCCAATTAGCTGCGGTTTGGGGTTTGACACCCAAGGCGCGTGAAATTTCTTCATGTTTCTTCGAGCCAACGACCTCCCCAATCCTCGAAAGAATTTTTTTTACATCAATTTGTGAATTTTTTCTTGACATAGATACTAACTTTGTGTAAGGTCTCACTCATGGAAATAATTAATGTTTAAAGGTAATCCCTTTTAACTTATTTACTATAGAGGTTAATTTTTCTTGAATCATAACTTCATAGCCACATCCACTGCATGTGTAAGGGAAAAATTTAGGGTCTGGGCCACCAACAAGTGGCCGTTTACATTCGGGGCAAAAGGCCATTGGCATATACATATTGTGCATATCTCTTTTATAAAGTGCCCCCATATATTCCGTAAAATCTTTGGGTACCGTTGTTTTATTAAGCTGCTCTCTACAGTTGCGCAGATCTTCCTCAAGCTCGGCAACTTTTGTTATCAGATTGGCACAATTCTTTTCGACTTTGGCAAGTTCCTCTTTAAGGAGAAGGAGCCTCTCTCTTAATATGGAACTACTACCATGCTCATTAATTAAATTTTCAATTAAAGTGACAGGATTCATTTTCAAAAGGGCAACTGTAAACTTGCCTATCGCAGTCCACTCTCTACCTCTTTCCATCTCTCAGCCTCTTGGTACTGCAATGCCCCGCCAGCTTGCTGCGGGGTAGTTTACATTATTAAACCATTAATTTAATATTAAAACCAACCTCTAAGGATCGCCATGGAAATTGAAAATCTCAGAAAGGAAGTAAAAAAGGAACTTATCGACCTCGGGTTTGATTACCCAAGGGCACAGGCGAATCTGGCCGAGGTGCTCAACATTAACCCGCGCAGTCTAAATATGGCGCTGAGCGGGTACCGGCGTAATAAGGGATCGCATAAGATTCTTTCTAATCTCCTAAAATATTTACGAACGGGCGAAGACGCCCATGCGGGGCTTCCCGAAATATCGTAAGCCACCTCCCCGGGTGATATTGAGGGGCCCCGCAAACCAAACACCACGCATAATTTATTTCTAAAATAAATATGTGTGCATACACACCATTGTTAATATCAAAATTGTTGTGAGTCAACTTCTTTATGAACCAAAATTTCAACGGTGGAACCCATCATCACAATTACTATCAAAGCGAAATCCCGTTTGAAAAACGGGATAAACGGGTGACCGTTGTTTTCACGGACTCAGAAATCGAGTCTCTAAATAAAATATCCGCACAGCGCGGTTATCCTCAGATCGGACCGTTTTTGCGCCACCTGATATCCATCGGTTTGAAAACCGAAAAATATCTCAATTCAACCCTGGCGGATATCTTAAAATGATCACAACTTGTTTGTAAAGGTTTACCCGGTATGATATCATCCTATGAAAGTAAACTTAATAAAAACATAGAGATATATCATACCAAATACTCACCGCTTGATTTCCCCACAAATAAAAAAATCATAAATTCATCATGTTTAAGCGCCAATCGTTTTAGATCCATTCTGTGGCGCCGGTGCAATGGGGTGATAAAATGAACGTTTGGCTTTCTTTTTGTGCGGGAATTTTCATTGGCTGTTTTTTGGGTATTCTTGTTTTATCGCTTTGTATTGCTTCGAAAACGCAAGAACCGGAGATCGAAAAATGGTTAAGAGAAAACTTAGGGCGAAGGGGAGAAGAATCGGGCGTAATCGATATGAAAACCTGGATGAAAGAAAATATCATATAGGCGACATTGTAATTGACGAAGACGGCACTATCGGTGTGGTGTGCATCAAGTTTGCCGATGGCGATTTGGTGGCTTTTGAAAACGATGCGGCTCATCCAGGACCGGTAGTTATAGGACATTGGCCGGACCATAAAATATTGGGGATGGAAGATTAAAAATGGCTAATCGGTTTATTAAGGAAAGTATTTGGGATTCACCCAACCTAAATCGTCTTTCATGTGAGGCTGAAAGATATTTTTACAGACTGCTTCCGTTGCCGGACGATCACGGTTGTTTCCAAGCGACGCCAATTGTCGTCAAGTGTCGTTTGTTCCCTTTAAAGCCAGACATAACGGAAGAAAATTGTGGTCGGTGGAACTATGAACTACAAGAAACTTCCGTTTGCAGATTTTGGGTCGATGGTGAGCGACTTTATGGTCAATTTATCAATTGGGAAAAGCATCAACGCATAAGGTCTCTACATAACAGGAAAACTCCACCGCCACCGACAACTGGCGCCGGGTGGTGTCAGTTGACGACAACTGGCGCCTTTATTCCTATTCCTATTCCTATTCCTATTCCTATTCCTATTCTTATTCCTAGTTATGTTCCTAACGGAACATTGTCGGGCGAGCCCGACGAGATCCCTGAAAATAGAAAACCAGTTTTTAAAATTCCCTATGAAGAAATCATAGATTTTTTGAACGAAAAAAGCGGAAAGCAATTTTCTTCAAATTCAAAGGGGACAAAACGGCTCATAAAAGCCAGGTGGAACGAAGGCCATCGCCTGGAAGATTTTTTAACGGTCATTGTCAACAAATGTGAAAAATGGGCGAAAGATCCCGAGATGATGGATTATCTCAGGCCAGAAACCCTATTTTCAACAAGCCATTTTGAGTCGTATCTAAACGAACAGGGAACAAAAAAACTAAATATATCCGAACGCAGGCTTTTAGATAATGCCATCGCCTGCCAGGAATTTTTGAATGACGAGTCAAGTAGACCCCCATGATGAGATATTTTATTGCAATCCCATCATATGTCAGGAACGTTTCAGAGGATTTATATGATTGAGAAAAAACCATTTTCAGATTTGATGATAGGACTTGCTGATAATTTTGGAGAGCAGCTTACTAAAGAAAAATTAATACTTTGGCATAGTTTATTCTCTGAAGATGGATTTACGATTGAGCAGATACAAGCCGGGGCTTATAGGCTTTTGCGGGATAGAAAATACAAGGGCTTGCCCACATATGCCGAGTTTATCGAGGCCATCGCCGGGAAAAAACCAAAGATTGGAGACGTTGCTATTGTCGTGGCCGACAAAATCATATCTCATCTTCAGCAATACGGCTCAGGAAAATTCCCTGATTTGGCGGGCGATAAGACTGCTCTTTACCTGATGACCCGGCGATGGCCGTATCAATCGTGGGCGTCAGAAGTATTAACATCTGAACTGAAATGGTGGGTGAAAGAATTTGTTGAAGCCTATAGTGCATATCGGGAAATTGAAAGCGTATGGCCCTTAGAAATCCCGCTCGAAATAAAATCGTTGGTAAATAGCGCTATTAAAAATATTCAATATGAGAATGGAGAACCTAACAAAAATAATCAACGGGTTATATCTTTACTACCGGTTTGATAAAAGCCCGGAACCTGAACAGATAAAGGCGATGTTCAGCCAGGTATCTTTTATACCTGACGTAGCCGGTGATTGGATATCATCGAAGATCAAAGACGATAAGGATAATCTCCCCCGGAACATCGGGAAAGTGTTTAAAGAATACTGGGCGGAATATCAGCATGCCCATCCTCAAAAAACCTTAAAACCGGTACAAACCAAATGCGAGGAATGCCACGGGATCGGGTTGATCTGGTATCTCTTTCAAAAAAACGATCGTGAATATGAATCTTTTATTTTGTGCGATAAATGCGAAAACTGGAAATTGCACTTTACATCTTCACAAAACATGCCCTTTGGGAATCTGCAAAATTTAATTCACTCAGGATATGAAATCGCGAGGGTATCATCAGGTTATAATCTTAGAGGGTTTAAACAAAACAGGGGGATTGTGAAACGGGTTGCGGAATCGTGTGGTATCGAAGACGAGAATATTTCTGAAAAGATTGCGCAACTAAATAAGCAGGTAGAACAGATCCGCATGGATGATAATGTGCCTTTTTGAGGGATGACTATGCCAAAAATACAATTTTCACATATTTACCCAAAGCTTCTTGATAGCCATAACGATGCGATTGAGTCCGCAAAGTTGATACACATGGGAAAGATTAAGCTTAAAGATCTTCATCCGTCGTTTCTTTTTTACGACACCCACAATGGTGAACATAAACTACCGAAAAAGGGAGAATT
>Ga0299912_10004801_pt1 | contig 11070 bp, 14 predicted proteins | sample RVTome_2_FD_207667 | JGI IMG/M metagenome (GOLD analysis project Ga0299912, IMG submission 207667) | Soil microbial communities from uranium-contaminated site in the Upper Colorado River Basin, Wyoming, United States - RVT95D214 (version 2) ... | reverse complement strand
TCAGATAACCCAACAGCACCATCGACACCAAGGTCCAGTGGAATAATCGCGTGGGCAAATCCCAGACTTTTACCAGCCGCGCCGGTGTGTCTTTGAGGCGCTCTTTGTCAGGTTCGTTTTCCGTTATTTTTTCGGCCATCATGGCCCCCCGATGTTAATCGTTATGCGCTATCGTGTTGCGGTCTGGGACAGTTCGGTTTAGCTGGATCATTTCCCTTTTTGCGTATGGGTACAAATACTATGCCGGGTAAACTGAACCGAGGCTTAGCTGCCCATTCAGCAAAGGTTCATATATTAATTGCCATAGTATTGCCTACGTGGCTCTGGCGGCAATAGATCCTGCATTGACCTCATCTGATTGAAGGTCGTGCCGCACAAAAAAATGAGGAGCCCAACATGACCCTGGAAGTAACCGAAGCTTCGAAATTAGTCAGCGATGACCGAACGCACATCGTTACGGTATGGGACCTTCCAACGCGTATTTTCCATTGGTCCTTCGCTGCGCTTGTGTTCATCGCTTACGTTTCTTCCGAAGCCGATGGAAGCGCGTTTTGGATACATATTTATTCCGGCACGATTTTGATCGGTTTTGTTGCCTTTCGCATTATTTGGGGGATGATTGGCAGTCGTTATGCGCGGTTTGGCGATTTTGTGCATGGTCCTGCAACGGTATCCGAATATGGCAAGCGACTGTTGACATTTCATCCGCCCCACAGCGTTGGCCATAATCCGCTGGGCGGCTGGATGGTGATAGCGCTGTTGGCAATTGTACTGTTGGCGGTGCTGACCGGATTGATGACTCGGGAAGACGATTATATCGGCCCGCTTTCACACATTGCAGGCGGTCTATTCGGTGAGGCGCACGAAGGCTTGGGTTCGTTTGTGATGGTGTTGGTTGGGGTGCATGTGCTGGGGGTTATTGCGCATGGGCTGATTTCGCGCGAAAATCTGGTTCGTTCCATGATAACCGGCATAAAAACGATCCCAGCTGGAGTGAGGGCGACTAGCATCGGGTCTGTCGGCGTTGTACGTCCCGTAATCGCGCTGGTCATGGCTATAGCGGTTGTGCTGTACTTCATGCAGTTATGATGAGAAATGCTGATGACTAAGGCCAAAATAATTGTTCGTTCAATTTTCGCCGCCCTGGCCCTTGCTGCGGTGTCGCTTTCGCCCGTGTCGGTTTGGGCCGATTCCAAAGATCAGGCGCGCGCTCGCGAAGCCATGTTGAGCGGCGATATATCTCCTTTGTCTGAGGCTTTAAGCGTTATCGAAAAAGAATATCCCGGAGATATTCTTGAGGTGGAACTGGAAGAAGAAGACGATTTCAATCCCCCGGCGTTTCTTTATGAGATCAAGGTACTCACTGCCCAAGGCGAAGTGCTCAAAGTAAAACTCCACGCCAGATCCCTTGAGATTGTTGAGGTTAAAGGGCGCGATAAGAGAGATAAGAAAAAAGGCAATGACGATGATGACTGACGGGGGGCATTCATGCGGATATTGGTCGTAGAAGATGAACCTGGTTTGCGTCGGCAGGTCAGTCGCGCGCTATCGGAAGCGGGATTTAGCGTTGACGAAGCCCCAGACGGCGAGGAAGGCGAGTTCTTAGGCGATACAGAGCCTTACGATGCCGTGGTGCTGGATTTGGGCTTGCCCAAGGTGGACGGCATCACGGTGCTGAAACATTGGCGTGCCGCTGGGCGCGATATGCCGGTATTGATTCTCACGGCGCGCGACGGTTGGAATGAGAAGGTCGCGGGTTTCGATGCGGGCGCAGATGACTACCTCACCAAACCTTTCCACGTTGAAGAACTGTTGGCGCGGGTGCGCGCCTTGATTCGTCGTTCCGCCGGGCATGCTTCGCCGATTTTGGAATGCGGCCCGGTCAGTCTCGATACTCGCGCCGGCAAGGTGACCATCGACGGCGCGTCGGTGACGCTAACCGCGCACGAACTCAAGGTACTGTCGTATTTTATGCATCATCAAGATCGCGTGGTATCGCAGACGGAACTGATCGAGCACATTTACGATCAAGATTTCGACCGCGATTCCAATACGATCGAGGTGTTTATCGCGCGCCTGCGTAAGAAACTCGCTCCAGATTTGATTAAGACACACCGTGGCCGAGGTTATTCCATGTCTGCGTCGGGGGAGGGCGCGTAAGTGCTGTTCGCGCCTTTATTTCGCCGTTCCGTCAGCCTTCGCCTCATTCTGCTTTCAACGGCGTGGATCATCCTGGCCCTGGCTGCGGGCGGCGTATTCTTGGCTCAGCATTTTCGCGCTCATGTGGAAAATTCGTTCGATGACGAGCTTTCCCGTCACGTCGAAGAACTGTTGTCGTATACCGATGTCGTTGACGGTCAGGTTCAGCTTATAAAGCAGCCCGTTGATCCCGTGTATTTGCGCCCGCTGTCGGGGTGGTATTGGGAAATGTTTGTCGACGGGCGTCTGTTGGATCGATCGCGCTCATTATGGGACGAGGTTTTGCCTCCGGCTCTACAAAAGCCCCGACGCGGTGAAACTTTGGGTTATTTTCAAGACGGACCACGAGACGATCGGTTGCGCGTGGTCGCTGCGACCTACACGCTGCCAGGCTATGACGGCGAGGTGACGATTGTATTCACCGGTCCGGCCGAAGTCATTCAGTCGGCAACGGAAGAATTTAGCGAGACATTGGTGATGTCTTTGGTGCTGCTGGGGCTGGGCCTGATCGTCGCGGTGGTGTTGCAGGTGATCTTAGGCTTGCGGCCCTTGAATTTGCTGCGCAAGCGTCTGGCTGAAGTGCATGAAGGGCGCACCGACCGTCTGACCGGTCACTATCCCAGCGAGGTTGAAGCCTTGGTCGCGGATTTGAACGAATTGCTGGAGCACAATGCCCAGGTGATTGAGCGTGCCCGTACCCATGCGGGTAATTTGGCGCACGCCCTGAAAACGCCACTGGCGGTGTTAAGTAACGAAGCCGATCGGATGGAAGGCGACGTCGCTAAAACCGTCAGTGAGCAGATTGTCATCATGAACGAACAGGTTAAACGCCATTTGGCGCGCGCCCGTGCGGCGGGAGGGTTGGGCGCGCCTGGGGCGAAGGCGGATATCGGCGATATTGCGTCGGGTTTGAAACGCACCCTGCATCGCATTTATCAGCACAAGCCGCAAAAATCCGGCGATGGTGTCGGCGTATCCATCGCCTTGGTTAATGTGCAAGGACAGTTTGTCGCCGGGGATCGTCAGGACGTCGAAGAAATGCTCGGCAATTTGATGGATAACGCTTGCAAATGGGCCGCTACGCGAACGCGCATATCCGCCGAGCGCAAAGGCAAGGACATCGTGATCAGTGTCGACGATGATGGTTCTGGCGTGCCCGAAGATCGGCGTGCTGAGGTGCTGGCGCGGGGTAAGCGATTGGATGAGGCCACTCCGGGCAGTGGTCTGGGTTTGAATATCGTCCATGAATTGGCGGAGTTGTACCAGGGGTCGCTGGTGCTCGATCGTTCGGATTTGGGCGGGTTAAGTGTGCGCCTGACGCTTCCTGCCGCACTTTGAACGGTTGCTCTCAATCGCCGTAAATTGTTCAAAAATGACGGTATGATGAACTGTCCCCTTGCCTTTTGGGGCGGAAATCCGCATAAACTGCGCCACAAATGCGCCGTAGGCCGTTCATTTTGGCCTTGTCGGTATAAAGTTTTTGTTGAAACAGGCAAAGCGGGAGCGACCCCGCGAAGAGGACAATGACCATGAGCACTTTTAAGACCATTGATGACCTGGATGTGGCCGGCAAGCGCGTTTTGGTGCGCTCGGACTTAAACGTCCCGATGCATGACGGCAAACCTTCCGATACCACCCGTATCGACCGTTCCGCTGAAACCATCCGGGATCTGGCCGCTAAGGGTGCAAAGGTCATCATTCTGTCGCACTTTGGTCGGCCTAAGGGCAAAGTCGTTCCTGAAATGAGCTTAAAGCCCGTGGCCGATGCGATGGCGTCCGCATTGGGTCGCGCCGTGGCGTTTGCCACCGACACCATCGGCGATAGCGCCAAGACCGTCGTCGCGGCGATGAAAAATGGCGATGTGGCGATGTTGGAAAATGTCCGTTTCCATGCCGAAGAAGAAAAAAACGACCCTGAATTCGCCAGAAAACTTGCCCAGCTCGGCGACGTCTATGTGAATGATGCTTTTTCCACTGCACATCGCGCTCATGCTTCGACCGAAGCGCTGGCGCGCCATTTGCCCGCCGCCGCCGGTCGTTTGATGCAGGCTGAATTGGAAGCATTGGGCAATGCACTCGAAAAACCGCAAAAGCCGGTTGCCGCCGTGGTCGGCGGGGCCAAGGTTTCCACCAAGATGGAAGTGTTGGGCAATCTGTCTAAAAAAGTCGACATGATCATCATCGGTGGCGGCATGGCCAACACCTTCCTGTTCGCTCAGGGCCATGATGTGGGTAAATCCCTGTGCGAAAAAGACATGGCCGCCGACGCGCTGAAAATCATCGCTGATGCCGCCGCCAATGGCTGCGAAATCGTGCTTCCGGTGGATTTGGTGGTTGCCGCTGAATTTGCTGCAGGCGCCGCCAATAAGGTGGTGGGCGTCGACGGCATTCCCGCCGACATGATGGCCCTAGACGTTGGTCCGGCGACCATTGCCGATGTGGAAAGCCGTCTGGCGCGCTGTAAGACATTGGTGTGGAACGGCCCGTTCGGCGCGTTCGAAATTGCACCGTTCGACAACGGCACCAATGCTGCAGCCCAGGCCGCTGCGCGCCTGACGCGCGAAGGCAAACTGTTGTCCGTTGCCGGTGGCGGCGATACGGTGGCCGCTCTTGCCCATGCTGGCGCGGCGGACGATTTCAGCTATATCTCCACCGCTGGTGGCGCGTTCTTGGAATGGATCGAAGGCAAAACGCTTCCGGGCGTGGCCGCTTTGGAAGGCTGATTCCTCCATAAATTCAATTAAAACGCCTCCGGCTGAGCATTGTCGGGGGCGTTTTTTTTGTGATGATTCAGTGGGTTGTAAAGATATCTTCCCTTTTTGCTTTGATTATGGTAAATAATTGGTTACCGACGGCTGCGTTTTTCGATGGTTATGAGAGGCGCGCCGGGAAGATTTTTTGCAAAGGGCGACAGAAGTCTCGCCCATGAATCGCCGCTTTTGGGCGTTTTGTTACGGAACGACCAAAGGTGAGGTTCCTAGAATAGGAGTGTCGATCATGTCTGTATCTGCTGCAGGCTCCGCCCAAAATGCACAACAAGCCGTTGCCGTACTCCGCCAAGTCGTTCAGGCGGAACAGGTTGTCGCGTCGGTCGTGACCGAAGCTGCAGCCCAGGCCGCCAAGGATGCGGCGCAAAGCGCTACGTCGAACAACGGGCCTAAGACCGAAGGCGTTGGCGAGCGGGTGGATGTGAGGGCTTAAGCGCATTCCGATGTGGAGCGCGCTGCCGTAGTCATCGTTTTTTGATGTTTTTTCCGATCCTTACAACCCATGCGCGGCGGTGAGATGGCGTGTGTTGTTGGTTCGCTTTGACCTTTGATTAACAATTGTTTGTCATGATCCTATAATGGCTGATATGTCCCGCATCTCGACGCCTTTTGTCGCGCCTTCTACCCAGGGCGGCAGTCGTGCGTCCGCGCCCAAAGGGTATTCCTTCGCCGAGGAAGTCTCGCGTCGCGCCAACGTGATGGGCGATCCGGAAAGTCCGCGCAATCAAGCCTCGCTCAAACGGTTAGACCGGGCGCTGAATTCGGGCCAAGCCCTGCGTGGCGACGTGCCGCGCGGTTTTTACCTCGATCTATTGATCTGATCTCAAGCACTTTTAAAAAGCCCAGTTTGCTGCGCCCCTTAAGTGGCGTTTTTGCGTTTGAGGCAAAGTGCATGTTAGGCTGTCGGTCGGAAAACACCTTGAAAGGATAGCTTATGGCCACGCACGCCCAAATCGCCGCCAACCTGTTGCGCAATGCGGCGACTTTTTTTCGCGACATTGGCGGACAAAACGCCGAGTTGAAGGAACAGATGGACGTGAACGCGCGTACCTACGACGCGGTTGCTGCAATGCTAGAGCAAGACCCGAACGGGGAAATGCCATTACCGACCGATAAGACGAATTGAGCGGATTAACGAATACGGAAGCTTGTGTGGCAGGTATTACATGCGGACGTGATGCCTTGTAACGCCCCAAACACTTTTTGCTGCGCCTCGAACGTATGTTCCATTTCGGCGTTTTCGGCGGCCTGAATAAAACGGCTGGCGGCTTTGTGCAGCTCTGTGCCGGCAGCTTGCATTTCGGGCGGCATGAAGCCCGCGAGATGGGCCGCACCATGATCGTCCAAAGAAGAAAGGCCTAAGCGTTGTTCAGCGACGGCGCTCGCTTCGGCGGTATTCCCCTGGGCTAATGCATCTAGAATTTCGTTGAGCGCGTACAGGTGGTCGCGCATGTTACCGAGCATGTGCTCCTGCATCGGCGCGGGCATTTCTACCATTGTGCGTTCGTCTGCATGCGCAAACGGCGCAGAAAGCAAGATAGACAACATTGCAGCGGGAACGAAGGCGAATAGAGCACGCATAATAAACCTCATATGAAAGGGGAAGAGATGTACTCTAGTCCGTCGCGCCGGGAACGCGTATGATTGCAATCATACAAGTGGCGTGAAGGTGGGATCGTGGATGTAATGCAACTGGCAGAGCGATTGAGTGGTGCGGCGAAGACCAAACGGGTGGATCAAGATACAGTATTGTTTAGCCGTGGCGACCGAACCCGCAATATGTACGGCTTGCTTTCGGGAAGCGCCCGGCTGTTGCGTTACACGGTGGATGGCGCTCCGATCACCTTGCACCGCGCCAAACCCGGCGGCTTTTTTGCTGAGGCTTCTTTGTTTGCTTCCGTCTACCATTGTGACGGAGAAGCCTCTGCGGGATCGGTCGTTATGGCCTTTCCCAAATCGGCAGTGCTTGAGTTGATGGAGCGAGATGCCAGTTTTGCCCGTGCGTTTTGCCAACATATGGCGCGTCAGGTGCAGGGCCTACGTTCCAACCTGGAACTGCGCGGTATCCGTTCCGCAGAGGAACGGGTTGTGGCAGCTTTATCGTTAAAGCTCGGCGATGGTCAAAACCGGGTAGAGTTGCCAGGGACATGGAAAGATTTTGCCCAGGATGTCGGTCTGACCCACGAGGCGCTGTATCGCGCGCTAAAGCGTTTAGAAGTTTCAGGACGATTACGCCGTGATGGACTTGTCGTGTGGATCGAGGGCGTCGATTAGTCCGCAAGCCCCATCAAATTGCGCGCGAAGTCACGGGCGGAAAACGGGCGTAGGTCGTCCGCGCCTTCACCCACGCCAATGGCATGCACCGGCAGATGAAACTTGTCGGCCAGCGCCACCACCACGCCGCCTTTGGCGGTGCCGTCGAGTTTGGTCATCACCAGCCCGGTGATGTTGACCGCTTCTTTGAAGGTTTCGACTTGGGCGTGGGCGTTTTGGCCTACCGTGGCGTCGAGCACTAAAATCGTGTTGTGCGGTGCACATGGGTCTACCTTTTTGATCACGCGCACTACTTTTTCCAGTTCTTCCATCAGGCCTTTTTTATTTTGCAGCCGTCCGGCGGTATCGATCAGTAAGACGTCGATGTTTTTTTGTTTGGCCTGTTCCACTGCGTCATAAACAAGGCCTGCTGCGTCTGCGCCGATTTCACGTGCGATCACCGGCGCGCCGGTGCGCTCGCCCCACACCTGCAATTGTTCGATGGCGGCGGCGCGGAAGGTATCGCCTGCCGCCAGCATCACCGATTTTCCTTCATCCCGAAAATGTTTGGCCAGTTTGCCGATGGTGGTGGTTTTGCCCGAACCGTTGACGCCGCACACTAAAACCACGTGGGGCCTTAGGGCAGGATCGATGGTGAGCGGTTGAGCCACCGGGGCCAAGATCGCGGCAATGTCGGTGGCGAAGGTTTCGCGCACATCGTGTTCATCGACTTCTTGATCGAAGCGCGTCTTGGCCAGTTGTGCGGTCAGCTTGGCGGCGGTGGTCACGCCGATGTCGGACGTGATGAGTACTTCTTCCAGTTCTTCAAGCGCGGCTTCGTCCAAGCGGCGTTTGCCGGTGAACAGCGCGCCGATGGAATTGGTGATACGACCCGATGTCTTACCTAGACCGGCTTTAAGTTTTTCAAGCCAACCCATTTATTCGGCCGCCTCAAGAAAGCGCTCGCCCGTGAGGCCGACGGCATCGGTTCCCGTGAGGCGCACGTTGACGATGGTCCCCGGTTCGGCGTCGTCCACTATCGTAACTTCAGCGAAGCTTTCGGTGCGTCCAAAATTCGGCTTTTCCAGCAGGACCGGCTGAACTGTGCCTACTAGATCTTGTAGATGGCGCGCCAATGCCGCATCGCCCGCACCGCGCAATTGTTTGGCGCGCACCTTCGCCACGTCGCCCGGTACTTGCGGCATGCGTGCGGCGGATGTGCCCGGACGGGCGGAATACGGAAATACGTGTAGGTATTGCAGATTCCACATGTTGATATTGGCCAGCGTGGTGGCGAACATGTCATCCGTTTCGGTGGGAAAACCGGCGATCAGGTCCGCACCGAACACGACGTCGGGACGAGCGGCGCGAGCGCGCTCTACCAGCGCATTTATGTCGGTTACACGGTGGCGGCGCTTCATGCGCGTCAGCACCATGTCATCGGCGGCTTGCAAGCTTAGGTGCAAATGCGCCATTAAGCGGGGCTCATCGGCCAGCAGGTGAAAAAAATCATCGTCAAGTCGTGCCGGGTCGAGCGAGCTTAGGCGCAGGCGCTTCAATTGCGGCGCGGCAGCCAGCACTTCGCGGATGACGGTCGTGAGGCCCGTGCCATCCTCTCCGCACAATCCTAAGTCTGCGCCGTAAGCCGCAATATCGACGCCGGTCAGCACCACTTCGTTGTGTCCGGTGGCGACCAATTTGGCGACTTGCCGGGTGATCTGATCCAAGGGTGCTGCGCGGTTTGGCCCGCGCGCGGCGGGGATGATGCAAAATGTGCAGGAATTATCGCAGCCTTGCTGGACCATGACAAACGCGCGGGTGCGCCCTTCCAGGCCGCTGACTAGATGCCCCGCCGTTTCGCGTACTTGATGAATATCGGAAACCAAAATGTCGCCTTCACCGAGCAGCGTCTCGGCGCTGAGCTTTTCGGCATTGCCCACCACCCGGTCGACTTCGGCCATGGCGGCGAACTTCGCCGGGTCGAGCTGCGCAGCGCAGCCGGTGACGATGATGCGCGCATCGGGGCGTTCGCGTTTTAAGCGCCGGATCGTTTGGCGCGCCTGACGTTCGGCTTCGCTGGTCACCGCGCAGGTGTTGATGATGATCGCATCGCAAACACCGGCCTTGGTCAGCTCATCGCGCATCACTTCGCTTTCCAGCGTGTTGAGGCGACAGCCGAGGGTGATGATTTCGGGGCTGGGGTGCGAGGCACTCATGCGTCGTCTCCGCGTACTGGGGGCAGTAACGAAGGATCGATGATGCCGCTAAAACTGGCGGCCACCGGACCCGTCATTGATACGGTGTTATCGGGCAGCCATTCGATGCTTAAAATGCCGCCGTCCAAAACCACGTCGGCCTTGCGATCAGTGAATCCCCGGCGTGCGGTTGCGACCAGTGCCGCACATGCGCCCGATCCGCATGCCCGGGTGATGCCTGCGCCGCGTTCCCACACCCGCATGCGGATACGCGAACGGTTCAGTACCTGGACGGCTTCGACATTGGTGCGTTCGGGAAACAGCGGATGTGTTTCAATGACGGGGCCAAAGGTTTCTAAGTCCACCGCTTCGGCGTCGTTGACGATGAACACCGCATGCGGATTGCCGACATTTACGCCCACGGCGTTTTTCAGCGGTCCTGCCTCAACATCGATGTTTTCGGTATCGCGCGCTTCGCTTAAGGGTAAGTCGCGCCAATCTTGACGCACCGGGCCCATGTCTACGCGGTAAAGTCCGTCGCCTATGTTTTCGCAATCGAGCAGCCCGGAAAGGGTTTCGACGATGACGTGGCTTTCACCCGTTTCTTTCATGATGAGCGAGGCCACGCAGCGTGTGGCGTTGCCGCACGCGCCGGATTGTGAACCATCGGGGTTGTAAATGCGCATGAACACATCGGCAGATGGTTCGTGCGTTGGTTCCAAGATGATGAGTTGGTCGCAGCCGACGCCACTGCGGCGGTCTGAAATGGCGCGCACGACATCCTGGGACAGGTTCAAGGAACCGTCCCGACCGTCGAGGATGACGAAATCGTTGCCGAGCCCGTGCATCTTGATGAACGCAAGCGCTGTCATAAGGGCGTTTATATGGGGCTAAGGGGCGTAAAGTCTAGCAAGGATGTCTGAAATGACCGTTTTCCCCTAGTTTTTAGTGGATTCAGCCAAAACTTCGACCAATTCGAAGACGTCTCGCTTGAGGGTTAAGTCGTTAATCCGCATATAGGCTTCCAACAGACGTTGCGTTTCAAATTCCATCGTGAATTCGGGGCCGGGGGTAAAGTTGGGTTTGGGGCATGGGTTGTCGGCACGGTAAAACCAACCGATATCGATTCCAGTGGCTTGGGCGATGTAGAAAAGATGACTGGCATAAATCCGTTGATCGCCACGCTCCAGCCGCCCGGTTGTGCCTGTGCAAAACCCTGCCAGCCGATCCAGTTCCGCACCCGTTAAGCCTGCACGATCGCGCAATGCTTTGATCCGTTCGCAAAACGCATCAATTGGTGCGGGATGTTGAGTGGATGTTCTGGATGCCGTGGACACCTTGGGCATCGGTTTTTTGTTCTCCAGTGCACGGGTCAAATGTTGCCCCTCAATTGGTGTTCCAACTTTGTGCGGGTTGTATAATATATTAATTAAACTATAGCGGTTGCACACTCACTAGTATATATAATTTATATCAACACTAATAACGGGTGTTTTTGGGCAAGCTAAAGCGGCGATCAACCGGACCGCTGTGCTTTTTTGAGAGGACTATGTCCTCGCTAAAGCTTAGTCTTCAGCGCTTTCGGGGTTGTTTTGGTCGGCGATGGATTTGACCAATTGGAACACCCGCGCCCGCACTGTTGCGCTGGCGATGCG
>Ga0299912_10004800_pt1 | contig 11070 bp, 8 predicted proteins | sample RVTome_2_FD_207667 | JGI IMG/M metagenome (GOLD analysis project Ga0299912, IMG submission 207667) | Soil microbial communities from uranium-contaminated site in the Upper Colorado River Basin, Wyoming, United States - RVT95D214 (version 2) ... | reverse complement strand
GTACAACTTTTCAATATTTACATTACCAACACCCATGCTGTTGCAAACCGGATGATCATTGAGCTCTTTAAACTCTGCGCCTGCATAAGCTGAGAGATCACCGTAAGCCGTACTGTCGATAAAACAGATACCTTTAAAGTATTCTCTTCCCATCCTGCTCTGGGTTATGATCCCCTCGATCACCATTCCTTTCTTTACAGCGCCTGAGACCAGGGTATTCGTGAATACCGAAACACCTGTCTCAACAAGCATCTCATGAGCCACCAGTTTGTAAAGTTCGGTGTCAATGGCAGTACACACCGAATCATAATCCGTCTTTCCGGTAACATTCCCGTGTCCGGTCGTCCCTCCGACAATCAGAAGCCGGTCAATTATCTCCTGGGCAATACCTTTTACTACCTGTCTCTTCTCCACACCAGGAAAAGCTGTCCATAGATTAAAGAAACTGTGAAGAGCGGTACCTCCCTCAACAACAGTGCCCCCGACATATCCTTTTGCTTCAATAAGTGCAGTTTTTGCACCCTGCCGGGCTGCTGCAATTGCTGCTGTAACACCGGCAGTGCCTCCTCCGGCAACAATCACATCATACTCCCTGACCGGTATTTTTTTCAGATCTTCAGCGGATAGTCCGGCTTTAGCGGCTGCAGTACGGATATTTAAATTAGAAGCTGAAACGGCCAGGCCTGAAAGCAGTAAATTCCTGGAAAATTTTCTTCGGTTCATTTTTGTCTGTTTTAATACTAGTTGTTTTCTTAAAAATCAATAATCATTCTGAAAGATAAAAAATAATAAATAAATTCAGAACTTTAAATTTTGAAAATATGAAGAAGATAGTAGTAGCAGGAGCAGGCGGATTTATCGGCGGGCATCTTGCCGGAGAGCTTATAAAAAAGGGAAATCAGGTCAGAGCCGTCGATATAAAACCATTAAATGAATGGTACCAGGTTTTCAATGAAGCCGATAACCTGGTACTGGACCTGCGTATGAGAGAAAATTGTTATCAGGCAGTAAATGGATATAATGAAGTATTCAATCTTGCGGCTGATATGGGGGGAATGGGATTCATTGAAAACAATAAGGCTGCCTGCATGATCAGTGTGCTTATTAACACTCACCTGTTGGTTGCCTCGAAGGATTGCGGTATTGAAAGGTTTTTTTATGCCTCATCAGCATGCGTTTATAATGGTGATAAACAGACCGATCCAAATAATCCCGGCCTTAAGGAATCAGATGCTTATCCGGCACTGGCCGAAGATGGATACGGTTGGGAAAAGCTCTTCAGTGAACGCATGTGCCGCCACTTCTCGGAAGATTTTGGGTTGACCACAAGGGTGGCCAGATTCCATAACGTTTACGGACCGCACGGGACATATGACGGGGGACGGGAAAAAGCTCCGGCCGCCATATGCCGCAAGGTGATTGAAGCCGGAATCACGCATAAAAAGGAGATAGAAATATGGAGTGACGGCCTTCAGACCAGGAGTTTCATGTATATTGATGATTGTATAAAGGGTATTCAGGACATAATGTACAGCGAAATTAATGAGCCGGTAAACCTTGGAAGCAGTGAAATGGTATCAATTAATGAACTTGTTGATATTGTTGAGGATATTGCCGGCTACAAGCTTAAAAGAACCTACGATCTTAAGGCTCCGAAAGGTGTAAGGGGCAGGAACAGTGAAAATACCCTGATAAGAAAATATCTTGGATGGGAGCCTTCAATACCTCTCAGGACCGGTTTGAAAGAAACTTACTGGTGGATAAGCGAACAGATGGTGGAAGAAAGCAGAAGGTTAAAAGGTACAAACCGCTACAATAAATAATTCACTTCCGGTGATGATCAATAGAAAGGGGAAGGTCATTCCAGGGCAGAAACTGTCGCAACACCCGGGATCAGGGATAGAAAAGAATATGCGGTTTCCTTACAGGCTTTGTCTGGCCGGGGGCTGGATAGATCAGCCCTGGGTGTCGGAAGTATATCCCGGATCGGTTGTTGTAGCCCAGATCTGGCCTACAATGGATTTTAATGACCGCTCAGGCCTGGCCACAAGCTCCAGAAATGTAGGGATAAAGCTTTGGGGTGACAGGTATCCCGGCGGCGATCATGAGCAGAATGCCAGATTACTTTTTGGTGCAGAAAATCCTCCTGGTAAAAAATATATCTCAGGTTCGCAGGATCATATTGGCCTTTTATACCCGGGGATAAGCAGGCTCTATTACAATGGTGATTACTGGCCTGAACAAATAGAATCAACCATAGATAAGGACCTTTGCGACTGGCTTTCAGATGTTCTCTGGCTCGTGCCTCTTGAACCGCGCCCTGAAGGATACGATCCTTTGAAAATAATGCATCTTGAAAAGCCTCTAGTAAAAAAACTTGGTGAATCAGGGGAAAAATGCTGGCAGGCAATAATTAAAAAGGATGCTGATGGATTAGGCAAAGCAATGAAAGAAACTTTTCTGTTATGGAGGAAAATTCTGCCTCTTACTGTACCTGATTGGGTTATGAATGAGATGGAAACAAAATATTTTCCAAGTTACGCTGGAGCAATTACATCGGGCAGCGGGGGAGGCTATGTTATTGTTGTTTCGGAAAAAAAGGTGGAAGGAGCTATCAAGATAAAAGTAAGGTTTTAAACAAGATAAAAGATAATCCACCTTCGCTGAAGCTTCGGTGGACAAAGAAAGGCAAAAGGCAAAAGTTAAAAACAAATCAAACTATGAAAACAAACCTCATCAAAAATTTATGTGTCATGAGCTTTCTGGCTCTGATTCTTTCCGTCTCTGCCTTAGCGCAGAAGGGTAAGCTTCCGGTTGCCGATGGCCCCTACAAGCCAACGGATGAATCCCTCCAGCAAAACCAGTATCCTGATTGGTTCAGGGATGCAAAATTCGGAATCTGGTCCCACTGGGGTCCTCAGGCGGTACCCCGACAGGGCGACTGGTACGCCAGAAGGATGTACCAGGAAAAGGATCCTGCCTATAAATATCACGTTGAACACTATGGCCATCCTTCGGAATTTGGATATAAAGACATAATCCCGCTCTGGAAAGCTGAAAAGTGGGATCCTGAAAAACTTATGGCTCTCTATAAAAAAACAGGTGCAAAATATTTTGTCAGCATGGGAACTCATCATGACAATTTCTTCCTGTGGAATTCGAATATTCACAGGTGGAATGCCGTAAAAATGGGTCCTCAAAAAGATGTTGTGGGGATATGGCAGAAGGCCGCGAAGGCACAAGGACTGAAATTTGGGGTATCTGAACATCTTGGTGCAAGCTTTACCTGGTTCCAGGATGCTCATAAATCCGACAGCCAGGGACCAAAAGCCGGTGTTCCGTATGATGGCACCAATCCAGTATTCAATGACCTGTACCATGCAGCCACAACCCCCGACGATAAAGGGTGGCTGACCAACAATCTTGTCTTCCAGATAGAATGGTTCAGCAGTATTAAAGAGCTGATTGATAATTATCATCCCGATCTGCTCTACTCCGACAGCGGAATGCCGTTTGAAGATGTCGGGAGGAATCTTATAGCTCATTACTATAATCAGGATGTAACCAGGAACGAAGGAAAACTCGAAGTTGTCTATACCTGTAAACAAGCTTCCGGGGGGAAATGGGTTGAAGATGTGGAAAGAGGTGTCAAGGATACGGCAAACCAGTATCCATGGCAGACTGATACATCAATTGGCGACTGGTATTACCGGACAGGCCAGAAATACAAAACCGCCGCTGAAGTTATTCAGATGCTGGTCGATATAGTCAGTAAAAACGGTAATCTTCTTTTAAATGTCGTTCAGACTCCTGAAGGAGATCTGGAACCCGATATGCTGAAGATACTTGAGGAAATAGGTGTATGGACTTCAGCCAACGGGGAAGGGATTTACGGCACCCGTCCATGGAAAATCTATGGTGAAGTATCTGCGGAATCAAGAGCTTTTAAACCGGGCCGGTTCAACGAAAACTATAAATTCAACTCAAAGGATATCCGTTTTACAACAAAAGATGGTATCTTGTATGCCTTCTGCCTGGGAACGCCGGCAGAGGATATCCTGATCAAATCGTTGAGTAAAAACTCAAAGCTTTCAGAAAGACCTGTTGCCACTGTAAAGATGCTCGGAAGTGATGTAAAGATCAGGTGGACGCAGGCTGCCGGCGGAATGATAATAAAGAAACCTTCGAAATTCCCGGAATGGCAGGTGCCAGGATTTAAAATTGAATTCAAAAAGTAGCTCTACATAAACAAACATCAAGAATGGACTCAAATTTCAATTCCCGCCGGAGCTTCATTAAAAAAGCAGCTATAGGCGTTGTGGCTGCGATAAGCATCCCGGACATACTTTCAGCGTCATTGCCGGCTGCAAAAATAAAGTCAATAAAACTTTTAAATGATCAGGTAATTTTATTCCAGGGGGACTCAATTACCGATTCAGGAAGAAACAGGGAGGATAACAGTTTCAATAATGCCCGGGCATTGGGAAACGGTTATGCATTTCTTGCAGCAGCTGAGCTTTTAGGTGAATATGCTTCGCGGAGCCTGAAAATCTTCAATAAGGGAATATCAGGAAACAAAGTTTTCCAGCTCGCCGAAAGGTGGGACAAGGATTGCCTTGAGCTAAAGCCTGACGTCCTTAGCATACTGATTGGCGTAAATGATATCTGGCATAAACTTGATGGAAGATACGACGGGACGCCCCAGATCTACAGGAATGATTACATAGCCCTCCTGGAACGAACAAGAAAGGCACTTCCCAATGTTAAACTTATTATATGTGAACCCTTTGCGGTTAAGGGGGTAAAAGCTGTTGATGACAGGTGGTACCCTGAATTCTTCGAATACCAGAAGATAGCAAAAGAGATAGCTGCACAATTCAGGGCAACTTACATTCCGTATCAGAGTATTTACGACGAGGCACAGAAGAGGGCTCCGGGATCATACTGGACAGGCGACGGGGTTCACCCTACTCTTGCCGGGGCCCAGCTGATGGCGAAAGCATGGATGAAAGCGATTATGTGATTCAAATCAAACAGAAAATAAAAGAATTTAATTCTTCAGTTTTATGAAAACCATTACACGTCGTCGTTTCCTGCAGAAGAGCATGACAGCCGGAATAGGACTGGCTGCGTATAATCAGTTACTGGCCATGCCTTTAATGGCAAAGAGCAAAATGAAGTTTGGTCTTGTGACTTATATGTGGGGATATGACTGGGATCTTCCAACGCTTATAGCCAATTGTGAAAAGACCGGATTACTGGGTGTTGAGCTCAGGACCCAGCATGCACATAAGGTTGAGATAAACCTTTCATCCGCTCAGCGCGCTGAAGTGAAAAAACGCTTTGCCGACAGTCCGGTTGAATGCGTAGGCTATGGTGCAAATTTTGAATATCACAGCACCGATCCGTCCCAGGTCCGGAACAATATTGAACAAACCAAAGAGTACATTAAGCTTTGCAAGGATATCGGGGCTACAGGTATCAAGGTCAAGCCAAACGATCTTCCTGCAGGTGTCCCTAAAGAAAAGACAATTGCACAGATCGGAGCATCACTCAATGAAGTCGGAAGGTTTGCAAGGGATTACGGACAGCTTGTAAGGGTTGAGGTTCATGGCAATCTTACACAGGAATTACCAATTATGAAGGCAATTTTCGGGCATGTCACCGAGACGAACGTTAAGATGTGTTGGAACTGCAATGATCAGGATCTGCTTCCGCCCGGACTTGAGGGGAACTTCAATATGGTCAGGAAATGGTTTGGCGACACCGTACATGTCCGCGAATTAAATGTAGGGGATTATCCTTATCAGCAGCTTTTTGATCTTTTTAACAGTATCAGGTATAAAGGATGGATTCTTCTTGAAGCCCGAACAGAACCAGCCGACAGGATAGCTGCAATGAAAGAACAGCTTGCAATTTTCAACCAAATGAAAAAATAACCCCCTTTCCTGTTTCCCCCAAGGGGGAAAAGTATTGAACTTCTCCTTCCCCCTTGGGGGAAGGTTGGGATAGGGGTAAGAAAATATTGGAATAAATAAAAACTACCTAAATGACAAAGAGAAGAGATTTTATTAAGACAACCGTAATCGGTGCAGCAGGGATTACAATAGGTGGCCTTGGCCTCAGTCCAAAGACTTATGCCTCAGTGGTGGGTGCAAACGACCGCATTAATCTTGCCGTCGTCGGACTCCGCAGCAGGGGCAGGGATCACATCAACAGCTGGTGTGCTCTAAAAGATAACCGCAACGTAAGGATCAAGACCATTTGCGATGCGGATGAACAGTTCTTTGCTCCGACGGCAAAGCTGGTACAGGATCGGTCAGGAGAGAATGTCCTTACAGAATGGGACATGCGAAAGGTATTTGATGATAAGGAGGTTGATGCTGTCTCTTTCGGGCTTCCTAACCACTGGCATGCATTAAGCGCGATCTGGGCATGTCAGGCGGAGAAACATGTATATGCAGAAAAACCCACAAGTCATAACGTATTCGAGGGGAGAAAAATGGTTGAGGCTGCAGCCAGGTACAACGTCCGTGTTCAGACCGGGTGCCAGAACCGGTCAATCGCCAGTGTTATCGAGGCAATAAAGCTCCTGCACGCGGGTGGAATTGGTGAAGTATTTATGGCAAAAGGTCTTTGCTATAAACCCAGAGATTCATTTGGACTTGCCCCTGACGGAACTCCTCCGGCATCGCTACATTATGATACATGGCTGGGTACGGCACCTTACCGCCCGTATAATGAGAAGCGGCTTCATTACAACTGGCACTGGTTCTGGGCTACAGGTAACGGTGACACCGGAAACCAGGGACCACATCAGTTTGACATCGCCCGCTGGGGCCTGAACAAGAATGAACATCCTGTTACAATATATTCAATGGGAGGTATTTTTGGAATAAATCCTGCCGAATGTGCCCAGGAAACTCCTAATACCCAAACCTCACTGTTCAAGTACAAGGATGGCAAAATCCTTGAATTTGAAACCAGGGGACGGTACACAAACAGTGAGTCAGGACTCGGGATCCAGATTGGTAACATTTTTTACGGCACTGAAGGATATCTTGAGCTCGATGGAGATACATGGAAAGCTTTCCGCAGGCGTGAGAGACAGCCATTTGCGGGTTCAGCAACAAGTGAGAAAAAAACTGCAGATCCTACTTTTCTGGCAGCTCCGGGCGGGACCGAACATTTTGCAAACTTCATCGATGCGATTCGCTCCGGTAAGGATGAGACACTTAACTGCCATATAAGTGAGGGGCATCTTTCATCATCGCTTCCTCTTCTGGCGAACATTTCATATCTGCTTGGAAGGGAGCTGACGTTTGATGGGGCAAAGGAAAAATTTGTTAAGGACAAGGCAGCAGATGCCCTGCTGACAAGAAAATACAGGAAGCCATATATTGTTCCTGAAGTAGTTTAATGAATTGAATTAAATATTTTTTTACTACGAGTTGCACAGAGTTAAACGGAGTCGCACGGAGTTATCCTGTTTAGCAAGAAAAAAATGTAATTACAATGTAATTACGTATTTTTTAGTGGATTTAACAGTGTAACTCTGTGCAAACTGCATGTTACTCCGTGGTTTATGGATTTAAAGAACTAAAAAATTATCCATGTCAATAAAGAACCAGATCAAACGCCGCAATTTCATCAAAACTGCCGCTACCGGAAGCCTCAGTTTAGGATTGCTTGGCAGAACATCAGCTTTTGCCAGCAATCAGGATAATGCAAAACTCAGGGTCGGTATTATCGGGCTCGATACTTCTCATGCAACCGCTTTTACGCGCACGCTGAACGATCCTTCCGCCGGTCCGGAATTCGGAGGATACAGGGTAACAGCTGCCTATCCCAGGGGAAGTAACGACATAAAATCGAGTGTTGACCGGATTCCCGGATATACTGAGGATGTAAAGAAACTGGGTGTTGAAATAGTTGATTCAATCCAGGATCTGTTGAAAAAAACAGACGTTATACTCCTGGAAACAAATGACGGAAGGCTTCACCTCGAACAAGCTATCCAGGTAATGAAAGCCGGAAAAAGAGTGTTTATTGATAAACCCATAGCTGCATCATTGCCAGATGCAATTGCAATCTTCTATGCAGCAATCAAATACAATGTACCGGTATTCTCATCTTCATCGCTCAGATACATAGAAGGCGCAGGTGAAATAGCTAAAGGTTCGATAGGAAAAGTTCTCGGAGCTGACACTTTTAGCCCCGCAACACTTGAAAAGACGCATCCCGACCTGTTCTGGTACGGAGTGCATGGAGTAGAGACTCTTTTCACCGTAATGGGGACCGGATGCAAAAGCGTTTCAGGTATATTTACCGAAGAGACCGATCTGGTGACCGGCTTATGGTCGGAAAACAGGATCGGGACCTTCCGGGGCATACGGAGGGGAAAATCAGATTACGGAGGTGTGGTATACGGCGAAAAGGGAATATCCGTCCTCGGCAAGTACAGCGGATATAATCCCCTTCTTGCTGAGATCATTAAGTTCTTTCAGACAGGTACGCCACCTGTCAGTCAGGCTGAAACAATTGAGATCTTCGCATTCATGGCGGCAGCCGCAGAAAGCAAAAAACTGAACGGAGCACCGGTCCTTCTCGAAAGCGTGATCGGTGAAGCTGAACGCGAAGCAGTCGTTAAAATGAGATCCTATAATTTATAAATTATTGAAAATCATGAGAATATCAGGATGTTTAATTTTGTTTCTTTGCCTTCTGCTGTCTCCACGGATTGCAAATGCAGCACGGGATGAAGAACAGACCGGTAAAAAGCAACAAGTTGAGTTTTTAATTAAGGAATCAGAACAAAAAGTTGATGTTATTATAGGAGGAATAACAGTAACATCCTACTGCTGGCCTGATAATGTCTATAAGCCTGTTCTTTACCCGGTAAGAACTCTTTCGGGTACCGAAATCACCCGGGGATTTCCATTGAGCCCAAGGAAAGGTGAACGGAATGATCACATTCACCAGGCAGGGATATGGTTCAATTACGGCAATGTTAACGGATTCGATTTCTGGGGCAATGGATCCACAGGCAGGAAAAGTGAAAACGGAGGTGTGGTAAAACATATAAGTATCGAGAAGTCAAAGAATGGTGAAGGGGAAGGCACACTGGCTGTAAAAGCAAGCTGGCAGGATCCGTCAGGAAAAGAACTTCTGGAGGAAAAAACAGAATTTCAATTCATAGCTGAAGGCCGTTACTATTGTATTGACAGGATCACAACACTTACTGCAGGTGATCAGGATATCTCAATGAAGGATACCAAGGAGGGAATGTTCGCAATCCGTGTTGCCCGTCAGCTCGAACTGCCTTCAAAAGAAGATGTTCCCCTGCTTGACGCCTACGGCAAGCCGGGAACGGAAAAAGCGTCGGAAAACAAAGGTGTTACCGGTAATTACAGGAGCAGTGAGGGCATCACAGGTGAAGCAGTATGGAGTACAAGGGCAAAGTGGATGGATTTGTACGGGACCATCGGAATTGAGAAGATTTCAATAGTAATCTGTGACCATCCTGAAAATCCTTCATATCCAACTTACTGGCATGCAAGAGGCTATGGTTTGTTTTCAGCAAATCCACTTGGAGGCAGTGACTTTACAAAAGGGAAAGAGATTGTTAATTTTTCTATACCTGCAGGCAAATCAGTTACTTTCAGATACAGGACAATTATCACATCGGGATTTCATTTAAATGATGAGGATATTAATATACTGGCAAACGATTTTGCCGGAAGATACAGATAGGAATTAATTCTTAAAAAATAAATAATATGGCAAACACAGTAACAAGACTTAATTTTTTGAAAACAGCAGGATTGGCTGCTTCCGGCGTTGTGCTTGGTAAGAGGGCATCTGCAAAAACTACCGGGCCTGATATTGTGCCGGTCAGTACGGTTAAAAATCCAGCCAGGAAAGTAAATCTTGCCCTTATCGGTATTGCCAATCAGGGAGCTGGTGATGCAAGACAATTTATCAACTCAGGACTGGCAAATATCGTTGCCGTCTGTGATGTTGACCTGGATTCAAAGGGTTGTCAGGAGACAATCAAACTGGCCCCTAAAGCCAAACAGTTCAGGGATTTCCGGGTGATGTTCGACAAGATGGCAGGCGATATCGATGCAGTGCAGGTAGCTATACCCGACTTTGCCCATTTCCCGGTTTGCATGGCAGCAATGCAGCTCGGGAAAAGCGTTTTTGTTGAAAAGCCAATGACCCGGACATTCCTTGAGGCAGAAATAATGGCGCAGATGGCTGAAAAGAATCCGAAGCTGGTTACCCAGGTGGGGAACCAGGGGCACTCAGGGGAGAACTACTTCCAGTTCAAGGCATGGAAAGAGGCCGGTATCATCAGGGATGTCACGGCAGTGACTGCATTCATGAACGGAAACCGGAGATGGCACCCGTATGATCCCAATATCACAAAATTCCCCGAGGCACAACCACTGCCGGTAGGAATGACCGATAAGGATTGGGATACCTGGCTCACGACAGCCGAATTCCACGATTTCAACGAAAAGTATCATCCCGGCAACTGGAGGGGCTGGTACGACTTTGGTCTGGGTGCCCTCGGCGATTGGGGCGCTCACATCCTTGATACGATCCATGAATTTCTCGATCTTGGATTGCCTTATGAGATTGAACCAGTTCATGTCAAAAACCTTAACGACTATTTCTTCCCTCTGGAAACCACGCTCCTGTTTCGTTTCCCCAGCCGCGGAGATATGCCTCCATGTGATATCACATGGTATGACGGGGTGAAAAACCTGCCTCCGGTTCCTGATGGATATTTTTCGGTGACTGCCACAACCGATAATACAATACCTCCTCCCGGAGGTGTACCTCAGAAGGCTGCAGCGCCACAGGGCAGTCAGCAGAGAATGCCCCAGGCAGGGAAGATCATTTTCAGCAGGGAGCTCACATTCAAGGGAGGAACACACTCAGCGCCTCTTTCAATAATTCCTGAGGCAAAAGCAAAGGAAATGGCAGCCAGACTGCCTGTTGTACCTGAAAGCCCCTCCAATCACTATGTCAACTTCCTGAAAGCCTGCATGGGAGAGGAGA
>Ga0299912_10004799_pt1 | contig 11070 bp, 6 predicted proteins | sample RVTome_2_FD_207667 | JGI IMG/M metagenome (GOLD analysis project Ga0299912, IMG submission 207667) | Soil microbial communities from uranium-contaminated site in the Upper Colorado River Basin, Wyoming, United States - RVT95D214 (version 2) ... | reverse complement strand
TCAGTTGTTTCCTGATTTTTTCGAGAGCGCGGCTTTTCCGCGCCAGAAGCGTCCCGAGCGGGACGTTCCATTCCTCGGCGAGCGCCTTGAAGGACCGCCCCTCGAACTCGGTCGCCAGGATGATCCCTTTGTCCTCGGTGCTCAATCCCTCCATTGCGGCAAACACGCGCTCCATGGTTTCCCGATGCTCCGTCTCCGCGAGCGGATCCGAACCGGATTCCAAAACGGCCTCCGGAAGGGGGACCGTTTCGCGCCGCTTCCGGAAACGGTCGATGATCCTGTTCCGGAGAGCCCGGTAGATGAAGGCGGCCAGGTTCTGGATCGGGACGGTCGGGTCCGCGCGATCGAACAGGCTGACGATCACATCCTGGACGACATCCTCGGCGTCCTGTTCCGCCGCATCGTCGATCCGGCGCCGGACATAGCCGATCAGGGCCTCCCGCTCGCCGCGCAGGAATTCGGTCAACCTGTTCTTCGTTGAATCGGTCATTTCGCTCTATCCATCTCCTAAAGACGAAGGCCCGAGCCGATTATTGCGGGGAAAAGCCGGGAAAAAACCACCGGCATCCTCGGCAATAAGGGAGCGGCGGCCCCGTCTGAATGAATGGAGGATAAAATGCCCACTCCAGAAACAATCAATAAACAACATCGTTCCCATGGGGACTTGATCTGAGGCAGGAAGATTCCCATCGACTGGAGAAACAATCAAGAAACAACATCGTTCCCATGGGGACGGCGCCCAGGACGAACATCCCCTCGGACACCTGGGACAGTTCGTCTGCCTCGCGGCTTTTTTAGCCGTTTGGGGCCTCGATTCCTTCGTTGTTCGCTTCTCCACCTTCCCGGCCGCGTCGGTCCCTCTATCCCTCCGGCTCGCGGCCGCCGGACCGATCCTGGCCCTTGCCGTCTATTTTAGCCTAAAAGGACATGTAGTCGTCCAGGGCGGTCCGGATCGTCCCGGCCGGCCGGTCCGGGACGGGGCGTTCGCCCGCGTCCGAAATCCGATCTATCTCGGGTCCCTCCTCTTTTATCTCAGCCTTGCGCTTTCTACCCTATCAATTCTGGCGCTGGCCGTGTTCGAGGGTATTTTCGTGTTTTATAACTTCATCGCCTCCCATGAGGAGCGACGGCTCGTCCAAATTTACGGAGACGCCTACCGGGAGTACAGGCGGAAAGTCCCCAAGTGGATCCCGCTCATTCGGCCCGCCCGGTTCGGCCCGCCGAGCGGAGACTGAAGCGGCCTAACGGCCCCGGTCCGCCCCATCCCAAAATGGACGGCCCGTTCGCGCTTCCAAGGGCAGCTTATGATCGGGCGCCGCGCCGTCAAGAGGCGCGGTCGGACCCCCGCCGCTTCCTCCCCATGCCCTCCAACGTCTCGTAGAGGACGGGGACGATGATCAGCCTCAGGAAAATGGCGAAGAAAAAGCCGCCGATGTAAACGACGGCCAGCGGCCGGTGGAGCTCCGATCCCGTCGTCGTGATCAGGGCCATCGGCAGAAGCCCCACGATCATGACCATGTCCGTCATGAAGATCGGCCGCAGTTTGAGGATGGCCCCTTCCAGGACGGCCTCCCGGAGCGTCCTCCCCTGCCGCCGCAAATCGTTGATCTTGGCCACCAGGATGATGTCGTTCTGGGCGCAGATTCCGAACAGGGCGATCAGGCCGATCGTCGACGAGACGTTGAGGCTTTCGCCGGCGATGAGGAGGCCGATGACGCCTCCGATCAGGGCGGTCGGGATGTTCATGATGACCAGGAGCGCCTGCCGGACCGATCCGAACGACGAGAACAGGATGACGAAGATGATCAGGATGACGAGGAGCATGAGCAGGGTCAAATGGTGAAGGGCCCGTTGCTGGCTCTCGAACTGGCCGCCGAAGGTCACATAATAATTCGGCGGAAAATCGACGGCGGCGGCGATCTTGGCCCGCGCCTCCTCGACGAACCCGCCGATGTCCCGGCCGGCGACGTTGCCCACGATGATCTTGCGGCGCTGAAGATTCTCCCGGAGGATCGTCTGGGGGCCTTCGTCCCGCCGGATCTCGGCCAGCTCGGAGAGGGGGATCGTCTCGCCGCCCGGGGCGTTGACCAGAAGCCTGCCCACGGCGTCCTCGTCGTTCCGAAACTCCTCGGGCAGCCGGATGAGGACGGAGGTGACCCGGTCGGCCTCGTACACGTCGGTGGCTTCAAGCCCGTTCAGGGCCGTCTCGACCAGCTCGGCGACCTGGCCGACGCTGATTCCATACAGGGCCAGTTTCTCCCGGTCGAGCCGGATGACGAGCTGGGGAACCCCGGTCGTCTGTTCGACCTGGAGGTCGGCCGCGCCGCGGACGCCGGTGAGGACGTTGCGGATCTCCTCGATCTTTTCGTTGAGGACGGCCAGGTCGGGCCCGAACAGCTTGACGGCAAGCTGGCCTTCGGTGCCGGTCAGCATTTCGGCCAGCTTGTTGGCGATGGGCTGCTCGAAAATATAGGCGACGCCGGGCAGCCGATCGAGCTCCGTTCGCATCGCTTCGGCGATTTCCTTGAAGCCGCGCTTTCGCTCTCCGCGCGGCTTGAGCTCGATGTTGTAGTGGCTGTGGTTGACGGGATGAAGGTGCTCGGAGGCCTCGGCCGTCCCGGTCGTCCGCGACACGGAAACGACCTCGGGAAAGGTCAGGAAGATCCGTTCGATCCTGGTTCCCATCTTGACGGATTCCTCGAGCGAAGTCTCGGGGAGCATGACCGTCGAGGCCATGATCGAACCCTCGTCGAGGGGCGGCACGAACTCCTTGCCCAGGAAGGTGTGGCCGATGAAAGCCGCGACGATCAGGAAGACGAACACGGTGATGATCAGCGTTTTCCTCTCCAGGGCGGCGTTCATGATCGTCCTGTATTTCGCGGTCAGGAAATCGGTCACCGGGTCCTTGGCGGTCCTGAAGCGGCGGCCGGCCAGGAAGACCGAGGCCAGGACGGGCTGAAGGGTGACGTTGAGCAGCATGGCCCCGAACAGGGCGGCGGCCACGGCGAAGGCGGTGGGCCGGAACATCGCCCCTTCCAGGCCCTGGAGCGTCAGGAGGGGCAGGAAGACCAGGATGATGATGAGGCTCGCCGAAAAAAGAAATCTTCCGACGTCCTTGGCCGCAACGGCGACGACCTCGCGGATGGGCGCCCGCTCCCCCTTCTCGTGGAGCAGGCGGAAGATATTCTCGACCATGATGATCGAACCGTTGGCCATCTTGCCGATCCCGATGGCCAGCCCTCCGATCGACATGACGGTCAGCTTGACCCCGAACAGGTCCATCAGGACGAGCGCGATCAGGATCGAAAACGGGATGGTCAGGGAGGCGATGAGCGAGGTCCTCACGTTCCACATGAAGAACATCATGACCAGGACGATCAGCAGCACGCCTTCCAGGATCGTCACCTCGACATGGCGGATGGATTTGAGTATGAGGATGGACTGGTCGTAGAAGGTTTTAAGGCTGACCGAGGCGGGCAGGCCGCCGGCGATCCGGGCCAGCGCCGCCTTGGTGTTTCGGATGGCCGTCAGCGTGTCCCCGCCGTATTGTTTCTCGACGGTCACATAGACGGCCTCCCGGCCGTTGTGGCTGGCGGCCTCGCGGCGGAACTTCCCTCCGATCCGGACGTCGGCCACGTCCTTGACATAGACGGGGACGTTGCGGCGGGTGGCGATGACGGTCGAACGGATATGGTCGATCGTCTCGATCCGCCCCTCGCCTTTGATCAGGATCTCCTGGGCGCCCCGGGAAATGATGCCTCCGCTGAAATTCCGGTTGCTGTTCTCGATAGCCTCCCTGACCTCGGAGATGCTGATCCCGTAGTTCTTGAGCATGTCCGGCCTGAGGAAGACCTGGAACTGCTTGACGAATCCTCCCAGGTTGATGACGAACGAGATGCCGGGGACTCCCTGGATTTGGTAGCGGACCGTCCAATCGGCGATCGAACGGAGGTCCATCGGGTCGGTCCCCTCCTCCCCGGCCACCGCGAACTCGAAGACTTCGCCCATCCGGGAGGAGACGGGACCCAGGATGGGCTGGGACGTTCCCAGGGGCAGCCGGCCGGCGATGAGCTCGAGCTTGCTGGCCACGATCTGGCGGGCCAGATAGATATTCATCCCCCATTCGAACTCCACGGTCACGATCGAGTCCCCGGTCGCCGACTCGGAGCGGACGCGCGTGACGCCGGGGGCCCCCGACAGAAGGCTCTCGAGAGGAAAGGTGATGAGCCGCTCGACGTCTTCCGAGGCCATGCCCGGATTCTCGGTGATGATGTTGACGATCGGCGCGTTGAGGTCGGGATAGATGTCCTTGGGCATCCGGACGTAGACAATGACTCCCCACAGACAGATCAGGACGAGCAGAAAAACCGTCAGGAGCCGGTGTTCGAGGGCAAAATCAATAATGCGGTCGATCATGGCAATCCCCTTTCGGGTTCATCCATCGGGGCGGCCGGCGTCCTCAGTGGACGTGAGCCCCGCCGAGGAGTTCGTCGAAAAGCTTGGACTTGAGCTGGAAGCAGCCTTTGACGACGATTTCGTCCCCCTCGGCCAGCCCGCTCAGGACCTCGACCGAGCCGTTGATCCTGGCGCCGACGAAGACCTGCCGGGGCAGAAATTCGTCCCCGCGGCGGAGAAAAACGATCTTCCGGCCGCCGTCGTCGAGCAGGGCGGTATCCGGGACGACCAGGGCCTTGACATCCTCGCCCAGGACGATCCGGACGTTGGCGAACATCCCCGGCTTTAGTTTGTCGTCTTTATTCTCAACCTCGGTCCGGACCGTGACCGTCCTGGTTTCCTCGTTGAGGGTGTCGCCGATGTACTTGAGCGTCCCCTTGAACATCAGCGCGTCGTAAGCCGGAACCTCGACCTCGACCTTTTGCCCGATCCTGACCCGGGCGATATCCCGCTCGTAGATTTCGGCGTCGACGCAGAGCATGCGGGGATCGAGGATGGTCAGGACCTCGGTCGCCTGATCGACCATCCCCCCCAGGACGAGGTTGTTGGCGATGACCTTGCCCGGGATGGGGGCTAACAGGGTGATGAAGGCATTGATCTCGTGGGTCGTGGCGGCGGTCTTGACCTGGGCTTCGCTGAATCCCAGGACGTGGAGCATCTTCTCGGCCGCTTCCAGGCTGGCCTCGGCGACCTTGAGCTCGGCCTCGGCGGTCTGGAGGTTCTTTCCGGCGCCGGCGCCCTTGTCGAAGAGCCTCTTTTCCCGGTCGCGGTTGCTCAGGGCCAATTCGTGATCGGCGATGGCCTTGAAGTACTCGGACTTGGCCTGGCCGACCGCCTCGCTCTGCAGCGTGACGAGCTCACGGCCGCTGTCAACCCACTCGCCGGGAAGAACATGGATATGCGCGATCCGGGCCGGAAAGGGATAGCTGACGATGGCCTTGCGGAACTGGTGGGCGAAGACCTTGCCCATGACCTGGAGATGGCTGGCCATGGGATGGAAGGAGACCTTGGCCGTTTCGATCTCTACGGCCTTTCTCTCCTCTTCGGTCAAGCGGACGGGTCCGCGCCCCACCAAGCTTCGACCGGGGCTTCCGGAACCGCGGCCGCCCGGGCCGCTTCCCGCGGCTCCGTCGCCCGATTCATGACGCGGATCTTGAGCGGCAGCGGCTTTGGCTTCATCCCGGTCGCCGTGAATGGCCTTCTTCGAACAGGACAAACCGGCGAGCGCGAGGGCTCCCGCGGCGACACATGCGATGATATTTTTAATCATGACCGACTCCTTGCAGAGGTTCCCCCACGGCCTTTTCCAAGGCCGCCAGGGCCACCCGGTAGTTGTAGAGGGCGTCCGCGTATGCTTTGCGAGTTTCGATCAGGGTCCGGCGGGCCTCGATGAGCTCGATACCGCCGATCTCTCCCTCCTGAAAGCTGAACAAAAACAGATTGTAGGCCTCCTCGGCTTGGGTCAGGATCTCCTTCTCGAAGAGGGCGATCTGGTTTTCGGCGGCCCGGGCGCCCAAGCCGGCCTGCTCGACCTCGAGCCCGATTGTGTTAGCCAGGTGCACGCTCCGGCCGCGGAGAGCGAGCAGGTTGGCCTCGGACTCGGCAATGCGGCCCTGGAGGGGCTGCCAGAAGAAGATCGGGATCGGGAAGGAGATCGTGAAATCCCAGCTTGTCTTAATCCCTTCGATGCGGTGGCGCGAGAGGCTTAAGTCGAAATCCGGCAAGTATTCGAAGGCGGCTTCGGTCTTCTTCAGGCCTTCTTTGCTGACGAGGGCGGACATCTTCTTCATTTCGGGCCGGGCGATCCGGGCCCTTTCACCGAGATAAACCGTATCGATGGCCGCGGCCGGCCGCTTGAGCTCGCCCCGGACCTCCAGGGGCTCAAGCTTGCCCCGGCCGAGGAGGTAATTCAAGCGGGCCTTGGCCAAGAGCACCTCGTTCTCGGCAAGCGTTACGGCCGTGGCCGCCCTGGCCGCTTCGACTCCGGCGCGCACGATCTCCATCTTAGCGATGTCTCCCGCGGCGTATTTCACCTCGGATTTCTTCAGGAAGTCCCGGGCCAGTTCGAGGTTTTGGCGGTCGTATTTTTCCTTCTCCTCGGCGAGCCGGACCGCGTAAAACGCCTCCGTGACTTGAAAAATCAGGTCGAGCTTGAGCAAATCCCGGTCGGCCAGGACCTCCCCGGACTCGAGGGCCGCGATCCGACCCCGGAGAGCGCGCTTTCCCGGAAACTCGACCGTTTGGCTGACGCCTAAATAGGATTCCCCCGAGTTCCGGAAATTCAGGAGACTCGGCTGGAGGTCGGAGTCGAATTCCAGGGACGGTTGGGGAATGGCCTTGGCCTGCCGGACACGGGCCAGGGAGGCTTGGTAATCGCCCTCGGAGGAAAGCCAGAGGGGATTGTGGGCCAAGGACAGGGCAATGCAGCGGCCGAGGGTCAAGGCCTCAGCGGCGTCGGCGGCTACCCGCGACGGAGCAGGCTCGGCCGGAAAAAGCAGAATACAAAACCAAGCGATTGCACTTCGCACCATTCGTCCTCCTTGCGGATGTCATCAGGGACGGGAGTCCGGCCCGCGGGCCGGATGGAAGGGAAGGACGATCAGACGGATGGAGGCGAACGGGTGCTGAAATTGAGTACGAAGGCTTCGTAAGCGCGGACCGGCTCGACGGCGGCCAGATACGCGACGATGAGAACGATGGAAAGAACGGCGACAAGAACCGCCAGCGTGGCCAGGGTAGAGCTCAGGAAGTGGCAGGCGGGACAGTCCCGGCTGTCGACTAGAGTAGTCTCGGTATGGAAGAAATTAATGGAAACGACGACGGCCAGAAAGATGAGGATCGGAATCAACCGCAGATATCTGTTCATCGGCCGCTTCATTGTATTGAGTCTAAAGACGCGGGCCGTGAATGTCAAGTCAAACTTGAATGAAATTGGGGTCAAACCTGCACTTCGTCACTTAGTGCAATCCCAGTTTTTGCACTTTGTATCAAAGTGCAGGTTTGACCCCGATGTTTACCGATGTTTACTCTTTTATGGGTTGGGGCTGGAGCTTGTTATATTCGACCAGGAGCTTGAGCCACCAGTCGGGGAACTTCAGGGGCATCCGTTTTTTCGCCTTGCTGTCGTAGACCCACATGTGCTTGTACTTGACCAGGAGATCGTCCCCCAGCTTCCACCAGGCGTTGACGACGCGCTCGGCGTTGGTCAGGCAGTATTCGGTCAGGAATTGAGAGACGAGGGCCGGGTCCTTTTTATAGAGATCCGTCGCGAATGCGTCGATGGTCGGCGTCCGGTCGAAGGCGCTCTTCTCGTAGGCGAGCTGGACCTGCCGAATATCCTCGATGGCCTGGGCATAGACGACCTGGGCGTGAAAATCCACGTAGTCGAAGGCCCAGCGCGCCGAATCCCGATCGAACTCATAATGATCGCCGATTTCGAAGGAGCGCGGAATATTCTTAATGCCGCCGTAAAGGGGCATGAAGCAGGACGTGTCCTGCGCCCCCCAAGCCAGCCAGACCAGCCCGCCGATCGGGTTGGGGAGCCAACCCCGGCTCTGGGTCACGGTCACGTATTCGGCCCGGTTGACGCCGATGACCCGGGACAGGTTGTATTTCTTGCCCTCGAGCTCGAAGCCGTAGGGGAGGTAATTCGGGTTGGAGAACGGCCCGCCCTGGATGCCTCTCCCGGGCCAGTAGGGCGTCCCCTCGCACTTGTCGCGGGTCATGACCATGACGTCGTAAGCGGAGAGCTTCTTATCGGGCTTGACCGAGAAGGGCAAGTCGGCATTGGGCGTTTCAGGGCTGAACTTCCTCGACGGAGCGTTCAGATCCAGAAAACGCCAAACCCGGACCCGGGACCCCGCCGTGTTGGCGGTGCTCGAGGGGTCCGGGTTATAGGCCTTCATCCAGTTGAAGGGTTGGCCGCTTTTCGGGTCGTAGAAGCCCATCTCGACGGCCAGATTGACGACGTTGGGGGAGGCCATGAAGAAGTCCGGGTTCTTGAGGTCGATCGCCCCGATCCGCGATTCGTTGGGACACACCGCGACCTGGTCGTCCGGGACCCGCTGGGCGCACCAGACCGCGCCCGGCTTGCCGCTCTGGGGAGTCCAAAGCGGGCCGACCGGCATGACCTCGAAGTGCCAGACTTCCTTGGTATCGGCGACGGCCAGCATCTCGCCGCTGTCGGTTCCGCCGTAGCCGTGCTTCTCGGCCAGCTCGCCCATGAGCTTGATCGCCTCCCTGGCGGTTGAAGCCCGCTCCATGGCGACGAGGGTCAGCATGGTGAGGTCGAACTTGGGCGTGGCCGTCTGATTTTCCATGCGCTTCCGGCAGCCGATCGTGGACTCGCCGATCGCGAGCTGGACGTCGTTCATGTAGCCGAAGTTGCCGTGGATGTAGCCGTAGGTGTGGGGGACTTGGGGGATCTCGAGGCCGGTCAGGTTGTCGATCGGGACTCGGTCCCACTTCAAGCCTTTCTCGGGCGGCCAATAGCCCATCTGGTCGACGTGGAAGATCTTGCGCGTCGCCCCGGCCGGATGGTCGGCGGCCGGGACGATCCGGAATGTCCAGTCGCAATGGCCGCAGTCGCAGGTATGGGTCGTCAGGACCGATCCGTCGCTCGAGGCGAGCCTCCCGACCATGATCACGGTGCAGTTTTCGGGTACGTCGCTCCGGCAATCCTGGCAGCCGGTCCTGTTCTGACTGCTCAGGCCGAAGGCGCCGCCGAAGGCCAGGACGGCCAGAAGCAGGAGGACGGTCGAAAGCCATCGTTTTTTGATCATGATTGTTCTCCTTTATCCAAAATCCAAAACGGGTTCTATCCGCACGCGCGAAAGCCAGGGATATTCGGGGTTGAGGCGGTAATCGACGCGATCGAAGTGACGGTCCATGTCGTCTTTCTTTTATAAGGGATGCGGCGGTCAAAGTCAATCGACAACGCTTGCTTAACGGAATCTCTTCTCGCTAAAAAGAATCGGAATATCCGGATCACTTCATTTCGACGCGCCGCAGCCGTTCCCGGGCCGCCTTCTGGATGCTCTCGTATTCGGAATCGTCGGCGGCGATCGTCCTCAGGATGTCCGCGGCGTCGAGCCTCTTGACGGCCGCCTCGCGGACATAGGGGTCCAACCGCGAATCCTGGGCCAGGGCGGCCAGGACGGTCTGATCGAGGATGCCCTCGACGGCGGCTTTCCAGAGCCGAGGCGGAGCCGTGTCGTCCCGCGCGATTTCCTCGAGGACGGCGTCGTCATCCAGCTTGCGGACGGCCGCGATCCGGGCCTCGACATCCTCCTCCCCGTCCCGGGCGATCGCGGCCAAGGCCTCGGAATCGCTCATGTCTTTGATCTCGGCGACGCGGATCGCAACGCCCTCGGCCAGGGGCGTTTTCTTGGGAAAGACAATCCGCTGAACCGCGAAAAAGGCCAATCCGGCGAGCACCAGGAGACTGACGTTTTTCAGCAGGCGCGCGGCCGGACTGACGGTCCGGGCCCGGCGCAAGAGGGCATAGTCATAGGCCGGTTCGACCTTGTTTCCGCACCAGAAACAAGGCCGCGAGACGCCGCCCAGCCGGCAGACGGTGCACTCGATCCTTCCGCATTTCGTGCAGATGACGCCGCTGTAGAGGGTCGGGAGAGAAGAATGATCCCCCTCGTAAACGATAAATCCCTCGCTCGCCGTATCGACGGCCCGCAGAGTCCTTTTACATCGATTACAAGAAACCCCCAAATCGATCCTCCCTTCTCAACGGGATATCCCTCTTCAATAGCCCGGCTTTTTCCCGTTTCCGATCTAACAATCCTTTTACGCCATTTTGTCCTTAAAATCAAGCCGTTTTGCGCCCTATCCCGGGAACCGCGACGAAGACGCCTGGAAGCGTTTTTGGACATTCCTCTTAAGAGACTCGATATTAAGCGGGTTTTTCTCGGACTCTTGGTGTACAATACCCCGGTTCGACGCCGACGAGGAGGTCCCGTGATCGAGATCAGCCGCGTTTCCAAGAGCTACAACAAGGGCAAAGTCAAGGCCGTCGACGACCTGAGCCTCGTCGTCCGATCGGGCGAGATTTTCGGGTTCCTGGGCCCGAACGGCGCCGGCAAGACGACGACGATTAAAATGATCGTCGGCCTCCTCAAGCCGGATGCCGGAACGATCACCGTCGAGGGTTTCGACATCCGCCGGGACGGCCTCAAGTCCAAGTCGATTACGAGCTACGTCCCGGACTATCCCTCGATCTACGAGCGGCTGACCGGCCTCGAGTACCTGAACTTCATCGGCGACGTCTACGGAGTCCCCAAGCGGGAGCGGTTGGAACGGATCGATAAGTGGCTGGACATCTTCGAGCTTCGCGCGGCCGTCGCCAATCCGATCCAGAGCTACTCCCACGGCATGAAGCAAAAGATCGTGCTCACGGCCGCCCTCCTGCCCGCTCCCCGGGTCATGGTCCTCGACGAGCCCCTGGTCGGGCTCGACCCCCGGGCCGCCCACCACCTCAAGGAGCTGATGCGGGAGCACTGCGGCCAGGGGAAGACACTCTTCTTCTCGACCCACCTCATGGAAGTCGCCGAGAAGCTCTGCGACCGGATCGGGATCATCGACAAGGGGCGGCTCGTCGCCTGC
>Ga0299912_10004798_pt1 | contig 11073 bp, 8 predicted proteins | sample RVTome_2_FD_207667 | JGI IMG/M metagenome (GOLD analysis project Ga0299912, IMG submission 207667) | Soil microbial communities from uranium-contaminated site in the Upper Colorado River Basin, Wyoming, United States - RVT95D214 (version 2) ... | reverse complement strand
CACAGGTCGTGGGAACCATGTTCCTGCTGATCCGGGAGTCGGGATCCGTGTGAGGCAGGATGTCGTGGACGCCGTGGCAGTCATTGCAGCTCGGCGCCACGATGAGTCCATCGACCAGCAGAGCCTTGCCGTGGATGGAATCGACGAAGTCGGCGACTGCCGTGTCGTAGTGGATGGGGCGCCTCTCGAGAACGACCTCGCTCTCGTGACACGCGGCGCAGGTTCGGTGGAGGTTGAACTTGTTGGTGCGCGATTTCCGGTCGGAGGCAGGAAGGATGTCGTGAGCACCGTGACAATCGGGGCAGCGGGCAGCCTCCTCGTCCCCTTTCGCGGCCCACTTTCCGTGGATGCTCTTCTGGTACTCCAGGGTCACGTCGTCGTGGCAGTCGGAGCCCGAGCAGTTGAGTACGAGCGGATCCCCTTCGTTGTGGGGGGAGTCCTCGAAATCCTGCGCACCCTGGTGGCAGTCGGTGCAGAGCCCCTCGCCGTGGATCGATCCGAGGAGGACCTCCTCGTCCACGTAGAGGTCGAGCTCCTCACCCCGCTCCGTATCCGCCTCGAGCTCTTGGTCGCCGTGGCAGTCCAGACAGTCCGAGATGTCGTAGTCCTCGGACCGGGATTCGGCCGGCGCCGGCTCTCCCGAAGCCCGCCAAGCAACAAGCCCACTGGCGAGAAGGGGGATCACGAGCAGAGGGAGGAGCGCCTTTTCCCGTCGCAGCGCCGGCCGAGGCCTCGAGTAGCCCGGCCGACCGATCGCTTGAGACATCCGTATTCTTTCGTTTCCTCGACCGTGCCAGGCTGGAGGTGGGCGCGAAGCATCTCGGGGCGCCGATCCGCGGGCACGCAACTCCTGCTTCGGCCCGCGGGGGACTGGAGCCCCGGCTTCGAGTCCCCGAAAATGCAACTTGCGTACCAGCGCGCCGTTGCTTCGGAAGGACGGCGGGGAGGATCCTTGCGAGCGTGCATCGGGATCGAGCAAGGGGGCAGCCATGCCTCCCAAGGGGGCGCGGTGCCGGGGGCTTGATGGGGGTTTTCGGAATCGAGTTGGCATGGGAATTGCCTAAAAACCTCGCCAGTAGCGCTGACGCCGCCGACCCTGGTCCTCTCGCTCCAGAATTCTTTCGATCGAGCATGGAGCGCGGAGGATTCGCTGGGTTCGGCTCGGTGGAGCCGAAGCTGCGAATGGACTCGGATGCGTGACACGAGGAGAGGCAAATGATTCGAAGATCGACCTGGATCGTGGTTGCGATCGCCTTTGGCATAGCTGCCGGAGCGGCTGCTGCTTCCAGCAAGGAGCCCCAGTACATCGGCGCGAACAAGTGCCGGACCTGCCACAAGAAGGAGCTGATCGGCGACCAGTACGGCGCCTGGCAGAAGGCCAAACACTCGCAGGCGTTCGAGGCGCTCAAGGGGGAGAAGGCGCTCGAGATCGCCAAGGAGAGGGGGCTCGCCTCGCCCCCCTCCGAGACGGAAGAGTGCCTGAAGTGCCACGCGACTGCCTACGGGGGGGACCCCTCGAAGTTCGCGAAGGCGCCGCTCGATCCCGAGGACGGCGTTCAGTGCGAGTCCTGTCACGGCCCGGGGAGCCTCTACAAGAAGAAGAAGGTGATGTCTGATCACGCGAAGTCGGTGGCGGCCGGGATGTGGGAGCCTGGGAAGGACGAGAAGATCTGCCTCGGCTGCCACAACGAGGAGAGCCCGACTTGGGATCCTGCGGTGGGGTTCGACTTCGAGAAGCACAAGGAGGACATCGCCCACCCGATCCCCGCGGATGTGAAAGGGAAGTACATCGAGATCGAGAAGAAGCTCAAGGCCGAGAAGCGGGCGCGCGGAGAGGCGGTGGAGGACGAAGAAGAGGAAGAAGAGTGAGCAACCGGCCGGTTGGGGTCTCGGTCTCTCGCCGTCCCCGACGCCGGGCCGCGCACCCTTCTCGAAGCCGCTCGAGACGTCGATCCTCCTCCTGCCGGGGCTCCTCGTCCGCGAGCCCGCAGGGCTGCACAACCGTTTCCTCGTCTCCGAGGGGGGTTTCCCCGGGGGCTCCAAATCCCTTGTCTTCATCTGGCATATACTCTCCGGGGGATCGGGAGGGATCCTGATCTCCCCCACGGGGATCGGGAAAGGTGCATCGCCTGGGAACATCTGAGAGAAGCTCAGCCGTCCTGTTTCTCGCAAGCGGCGAGTCGAACTTCGGACTGATGGCCGAAGGCTGGGTTCGAAAGATCGCCGGCGGCTCCCTTTCGGCCTTGAGCGCGGCGACCAATCCGCTGGAGCTGCATCCTCTGGCCCGTGAGGTCATGAGGGAGGTCGGTGTCGAGATCTCCGAGCTCGCCCTCAGGAGTCCCAGCGACGTCGAGGTCTGCTCCTTCGACCTGGTGGTCACGCTCGGAGCCGTTGAACTCTCCCACCGACTCAGCCTGGCCGGAATGCCGCCCCACTTCCACTGGGATCTCCCCGCGCTCCCCGACGACGCCGGACGGGATGCGCAGCTGGCCGGCTTTCGGGCCGTGCGCGATCAGCTCGAGGCCAAGGTCCAAGAGCTGGTGGCTTCCGGTGCCCTGTCCGGTCTCCAGATCGCCAGGCACAACGTCGAGCTGATCCTCGACAGCCTGGCCGACGGAGTCATGGCGCACACCATGAACCGCCGCATCTTCTACTTCAACACGGCGGCCGAGCAGCTCACCGGCTTCAAGCGGGAGGACGTCCTGGGCAGGGACTGCCACAGGGTGTTCCGCCCCCAGCGATTCTGCGGTGGCGACTGCTCCTTCTGCAATGGTGAGGCCGGCCAGCAGAAGCGCGTGACCTCGAAGCGAGCCCAAGTGCCCTTTCGACAGCCAGGCGGTGAGGAACTCCTCCTCGACATGAGCGTGATGCCGCTCACGGACGCGCAGAGGACCGAGGTTGGCGCAGTGGTCTCGTTCAAGGACAACACCGAGCTCGCCAAGCTCAAGCACCGCGTCCGTCACTTCGAGACCTGCGGCACCCTGATCGGCAGGGATCCGAAGACGCTCGGGCTGTTCGAGCAGATCCGCGAGGTCGGTCCCGTCAACGTGCCGGTCTTGATCGAGGGGGACAGCGGAACGGGCAAGGAGCTCGTCGCGCGCGCCATTCACGAGTTCAGCCCGCGCGCCAGCAAACCTCTCATCGTCATCAACTGCGGAGCCTTGCCGGAGGGGCTCCTGGAGAGCGAGCTCTTCGGTCACGTTCGCGGAGCCTTCACCGGGGCCATGCGAGAGAAGAGGGGGCGCTTCGAGCTGGCCGACGGCGGGAGCATCTTTCTCGACGAGGTAGCCGAGCTGTCGCCAGGGCTGCAGGTCAAGCTGCTGAGAGTCTTGCAGGAGCGGAAGTTCGAGCGCATCGGGGACGAGAAGCTGATCAGCGTCGACGTCCGGATCATCAGCGCCACCAACCGCCACCTGCGGCGAATGATGGAGGCGAAGCAGTTTCGCCGCGATCTGTTCTACCGGCTCTGCGTGGTCCCCATCCGCTTGCTGCCCCTGCGCGACCGGTGCATGGACATCCCGGTCCTGGTGGAGCACTTCCTCGAGTCGATCGCAGAGGAGACCGGGAGGCCCCAGATCAGCTTGACCAACGAAGCCTTGGACCTGCTGATCAACTACCCGTGGCCGGGGAACGTGCGCGAGCTGCGCAACGCCCTGCAGTACGTCTACGTGAAATGCCAGAGCGGGACGCTCTCCCCGCACCATCTTCCCAAGGAGATCCAGAACCTCGAGGTGAGACGCATGTCCCGCCCCGGTCCGGCCCCGAAGCTCAGGCAGGACGAGGTCCTCGCTGCCCTATGCGAGGCACGCGGCAACAAATCCAAGGCGGCCGAGATCCTGGGCGTCGGGAGGTCGACCCTCTACCGCTTCCTCACGCAGCAGGGTCTCGAGCGGGGTTGAGCGATCCGGAACGCGGTGTGTACCGCGACGTTCCATTGTGTCAAGTTGCGGATCCTGGCACAGTGGCCAGGCCCAGAATCGCAGCGTGGGCTGCGACTTGTGGCGCAGGGGCTGCGAGGGGGCCTGGCTGTCTCGAAACACCCGGCACATCCAGGACCCGATCTCAGCGCCTGAGGCTCGCGTTCCTCGAATGCACGCCGGCTCTTGACGGGGTCCCCTCGCGCTGATCGAGGGCGTCGGAGGTCGAGATTGGCGCCCCGGCGCGCGGCGAGCGAGTTGCGTCGAAGCCCGCTTCCTGGGGAACGGCGAGGGTCGGTTCGATCCCCCGCCTACCCTGCGAAATGCCGTCGGATCCTCGGAGTTTGGGAAGCTCGCGAACCTCCGATGGCACGGTCCTTGCTTTCCCGCCATTGAAGGATGTTCCTGCGCTTCTCCTTCCACGACTTCGAAAGGAAGGCCGAAAGCAGGACAGGCAGTTGCCGGATGCCGTTCGCGACTCTCTGCGACTACGGGCGCGCGCCAGAGAGAGCTGATCGCACTCGAAAAGGAGGGGATCAGGTGGGACCCAGGAGGTCGTTGGCTGCGGGATTCGGGATGCTGGGAGCGCTGGTTCTGACCCTGGTCTGGACAGTGCAGGCGCGAGCGTCTGACGTCCCGATGTGCAAGATCGGGGCGAACGGGGTCGAGAACACCAAGCTGGTCCCCGAGGACAAGGTGCAGCAGTCGCTGGACAAGGGCCTCGAGCGGGGAGAATGCGCCAACCCGGCGAATGGGCGCGTGATGTGCAAGCCGAAGGGCGGGACGTTCGTGAACGTCCTGGTGCCCGAGAAGAAGGTGCAGAAGAAGCTGAGCAAGGGCTACACCCTGGGTGAATGCTTCAGCGGGCCGACGCCGACGCCGACACCCGGGCCCACACCCACACCGACACCCACGCCATTCCCGCCTGGCGCGGGAGTGAAGGTGACCGCCGCCATCTCGGGAGACGCCGTACCAGGTGCTCGGCTGGCGGCAACGGCGACGATCGAGATTCTGGACGGGTCCTCGCTCCAGAGCATCTCATGGACGCAGTCGAATAGCGTACCGGTGACCATCGAAGACGCCGATACGGACGCCGCCACAGCGGTCCTTCCCGGCGCATCCGTCTTCAAGGACGAGCTCCTGAACGTGCTCGCGGAGCCCCCCATCACCGAGGAAGAGCTGCCGCCGAACGTTCCGCTGCCGGAAGGGGAGTTCGCCGGTGGGCTCCAGAGTCGGTTCCAGGTGGTGGGGATCAATCCCTTCGCCTTGGAGGAGGCGGCGGCAATTGGCCTGATGGTGGAGGTGACCACGTCGTCCGGCACCTACTCCGACGAGGCCGAGATCCACACGGAGCTCCCCTGGAAGACCAGTCCGGGGATCCGCAACGTTCCCATCGGAAGGTCGGTGCTCCTGCACGGAAGGGACCATGTCGACGAGAACGAGGACGGTCTCAACGATGACACCGGCGCGGACATCCACGCCTACGACTGGGCCCTGACACCACCGGCCGGTTCGAGCGCCACTCTCAGTGACGCGGCCACGCAGAGCCCGTACTTCACGCCTGACGCGGAGGGAATGTACACCCTCACCGTCACGGATACGACGCAACTTCCCGGCGACGAAGTCGTCACCATCGAGGTCCATGCCGGAACCTGGGAGGGTGCCATCACCGGCCAGGACATGGATGGGCGACCGCTCGCGGAGGACTGCACGACCTGTCACGACGGGGGGGACGCACCCGACCAGTTCACCCCCTGGGCGCAGACGGGCCACGCGGAGATCTTCAGCAACAACCTGAATACCAACGCCCACTACGGAGAGGACTGCTTCACTTGCCACATGGTGGGCTTCGATCCCGACGTCGCGAATGGCGGCGGCGACGATGCCCCCGACTACCAGGGCTTCCTTGCCGCGGGCCTGCTCAACAATCCCGGTGACAACTGGACGACGCTGTTGGCGGACTTCCCGGACACGGCGAGGCTCGCCAACATCCAGTGCGAGAACTGCCACGGCCCGCAGAATGGAGACGCCCATCAGGAGGGAGAGCCGCGGGTGAGCCTGTCCTCCGAGGTCTGTGGCGTTTGCCACGGCGAGCCGCTTCGCCACGCTCGCTTCCAGCAGTGGCAGCTCAGCGCGCACGCGAACTACGAGCTGGCCATCGAGGAGGGCGAAGAGGGGAGCTGCTCGCGCTGCCATACGGCGAACGGCTTCCTGACCTGGCTGCCGGTTCTGCTGGGCGAGGAGCCTGGGGATCCGCTCGAGGACATCGCCGTGAGCTGGACGGCGGACGAGACGCACCCCCAGACCTGCGCCACCTGTCACGATCCGCACAGCATGGGGACGACGACCGGCATCTCCACGAATGCGACGGTGAGGATCAGCGGAAACACGCCGCCGCTGATCGCCGGCTTCCAGGTCTTCGGCGCGGGCCGGGGGGCCATCTGCATGACCTGCCACAACTCACGGCGCGGCCTGCACAACGACGCGACCTGGGACGCGACGGTTGCCGACGGCGACATGGCTCGGGCATCTCACGGCTCCGCACAGACCGATCTTCTGATGGGAGAGAACGCCTATCTCGTCAACGTGGGGATCCGTGGCAATCACTCGCTGGTGGAGGACACCTGTGTCAACTGCCACATGGAGCAGACGCCGCCGCCGGACCTGCTCTCCTACAACCAGGGCGGCACCAATCACACCTTCTATGCGAGCGAAGAAATCTGCTCCAACTGCCACGGCGCTGCGTTCAATGCGGAGGGAGTGCAGTCCGCCTTCGACGCAACCCTGGAGGGGCTGAAGGGACTCGTGGAAGAGGCGATCCTGGATCTGATCACGGATCTGACCGTCGCCGGAAACGAGATCGATCTTGACGGCGAGGCCACCATCACGGACGCGGCGGATGTCCTGGAGATCGAGTTTGGTGAGAGCCGCGGCCGCCAGGCCATCACCGTCACCTTCCTGGATTCGACGACCGTCGGTCCGGTGGCGATGAATGACATCGCCGTGGTGGACCCCGCCTCGGGATTGCCTCAAGGGGAGCTCTACGAATTCGCCGATGAGAGGCTTCCGAAGGCGGGCTGGAACTGGAATCTGGTCAACAACGACGGCAGTCGAGGGGTTCACAATCCCGACTTCGCGTTCCTCGCGCTGGACTCCGCCATCGATGCGTTGATGGCGCTGTGGGTGATGCCCTGAGATCTGATCTCCGAATTTGGAGCCCCCGAGAACCTCTCAATGGTACGGGCCTGGTGCCCAGGCATCGACAAACCAGGGAGCGCTCCTCCACGCGGCAACACTTCGAAGGGAGATTCGAGGCTGGGGCGGGTGCCGTGCCTGCTTCTAGGACGGTTCCCCGCCGGGCGTTGTATTCGCGCAGGGAGCAGCGAAGCGAGTAAGCCGAGACGGTCACACCCAGAGCTCGCCCGCATCCGTCGGACGTAGCGTGAAGGCGGAGGGTGAGATGGTCGAGCAGACGCCGCGCGAGTACCTGAGGAAGATCCTGGAGCTCAGCCGGGAGATGGTCGGCCTGGCGAGCAGCGATCCAGGCTACGAGCTGGACGTCGGCTGCCGGACCGTCTTCGGGGCTCTCTGCGACTACGGGTACGCTCTCAAGAAGATGGCCGAGGCGGAGTTGGCGGCGCACGAGTCAGCCGTGGCAGCTTCCTTCGAGGAGTCCTCTCTCGTCGCCGATTCGTCGTCTCCGGAAAGCCCAAGGACCGTCCTCATCGTCAACGACGATCCAATCCTCCTGAAGCAGCTTGCGCTCCTGTTTCGAGACAACGGCTTCGAGGCGCGGACCGCCGTCAGCGCCCAGGAAGTCGTGAAGGCCGTCCATGCGAGCAGACCCGACCTCATCATCCTGGACGCCTCGATGCCCGGAAAGCGCGGTGCGAGTGTGTATCGAGACCTCAAGGAGGACGCCGAACTCGGGGCGATTCCTGTCGTCCTGCTCACTGCCATCGGAGACTCCTTCGGTCGATCCGCCGAGAGGGGTGGCCAGCCATCGGCCCTGGGGGGCTTCGTTGCCAGGCCACTGGATGTCGACCTGCTGTGGGAGGCGGCGCAAGAAGCCCTCCGTGGGCGAGTGAGACGATAGGAGGAGACGGTTTCTCCCATCCACGATCCGCGAATCGAAACCCGGGAGTGACGAAGATTCGGTCTCGTCGAGCCGAAGAGCGATGGATTCCTGGAACCTGCGTCATGCGCATGAGGAAGAGCGTCGTCAGCAAGCTGAGCATAGGGGTCATCGCGATCGTCACACTGGTCATCGCGGCGGTCGGGCTCGCCAACAACATCCTCAGTCGCCACTACGCTCTGGAATCGGCGCGAGCGGTGATGAGGTTCAACTCGGAGTCGATCCTCGGCGGCATCGACAAGCTGATGATGACCCGAAACAACGACGGCGTCCTGGAATTGATCCAGGACATCTCCCAGGACAGCGCGGTCTACCGCGACGTCCGCCTCATGTCGCACTACTCGGGAGAGATCGTTGTTTCCCGGCTTGCCGAGCCGGGTGCCAGCCTGAACGAAGGAGATCCCTCCTGCGCCGTTTGCCACGCCCGGAGCGGGCCCCTGGTTCCATCGGCGGCCTCTCTCGACGAGGTGGTCACGACCCCGTCCGGTAGCAGACTCCTCCACGTCATCACTCCAATCATGAACAAGAGCAGCTGCGAGACCGGCAGATGCCATGAGCACGCCGACTCCGGACCCATCCTGGGGTTCCTGGAGGCCGAATACTCGCTGGAAGGGATCGATGCTCTTGCTTCCGATCTCAATGGCTCCTTCGCGGTGGCCGCCCTGGCCGCCATCCTGCTGGGCACGATGGCCCTGTGGATCATGTTCAGGCGGACGCTCGGCAAGCCGATCCGCCAGATGGCCGCGGGAATTCAGGCGATTGCAGGAAACGATCTTTCATTCAGGTTCGAGACGGATCGAAGCGACGAATTCGGCCTTGTGGAAGAAGCGGTCGACCAGATGGCTGCCAGGATCCAGGCCCATCAGACCGAGCTGAGCGATGCCAGGGAGTATCTCGAGGGGATTGTCGAGAATTCCGCGGACATCATCATCACGGTGAACCCCAAGGGCTTGATTCAGACCGTCAACCGCGGAGCAGAGCAGGTGCTCGGCTACCGGAGGGAGGAGCTGATCGGCCAGCAAATCGAGCTGCTCTTCGCTGATCCTCGGGAGAGAGCTGCTGCGATCGCGAGACTCGAGGATCAGGACAGCGTCGTCAACTACGAAACGCGTTTTCTCACCAAGGCGAAAGGAACGAGAAACGTCCTGCTGACATTGTCCCGCCTTCGGAACCGCGAGGGAGCCACGATTGGCACGATCGGCATCAGCAAAGACGTCACGAAGGAGAAGGAGCTTCAATACCTCGTGGTGCAATTGCAGGCATCCGCGGCGATCGGCCAGGCGGTGACGGGGATCCAGCATGCCATCAAGAACATGTTGAACACGCTGGTCGGGGGCTCGTACCTGGCGCGCCTTGGCATCGCGAAGGGCAACCAGGAAAGGGTGATGGAGGGAATCGCGATGGTCGACGAGGGAATATCGACGATCGGCGATCTCTCGTCGAACATGCTGAAGTACGCCAAGGAATGGACGCTCAATCTAGAGGTCACCGACTTGGGCCTCCTCGTCCAGGATCTCTGCAAGGCCATCAAGCAAGCGGGCCGCCAACGAGGTGTGAGGGTTCGTTGCGATATCCCCGATCATTTGCCGCCGGTGCGTTGCGATCGACGGCTGATCCGCATGGCGTTGATGGACATCGGTACGAATGCCCTGGATGCATGCGGCGCCAAAGGTTACAGGGGTACGGAGGTCGGAGAAGTCGTCTTTTGTGTCTTCCTCCAGAGCGACGACGACTCGATCGTCGTGGAAGCCAGGGATAATGGAATCGGTATGAACGAGGAAACCAGGGGGAATCTGTTCAAACCGTTCTTTACCACCAAGGAGGACATGGGGACCGGATTGGGCCTGGCACTGACGTCGCGCATAGTCAAGCTTCACGGCGGCGACGTCGACGTGGAGTCGGAGCCAGAAAAGGGTTCGAGGTTTCGTATCGCTCTTCCCGTGAAAGACATGAGCATGAACCAAGGAGCAAGAGATGGGCAAGAAAGTCCTGGTCATTGATGACGACAAGAACGCCGTCAAGGTCTTCTCTGTGGCATTGAGCGAGAATGGCTACGAGCCGATCATCGCCTATGACGGTCGCGAGGGACTCGAGAAGATCGAGCAGAACGAGATCGATCTGATCGTTCTCGACGTGATGATGCCGAAGAAGACGGGCTTTGTTCTCTTCAAGGAGCTCAAGAGGAAGGAAGAGTACAAGGACATCCCGATCTTGATGCTCACCGGCGTCGCCGAATCGCTGATGGGGCTGGATGCGCAGAAGGAAGGAACCTTCGAGCGACCCTACGACAGTCTTCGCGAATCGCTGCGGAAGGCGATTCAGGAGATGCGGGAGAGCGGAGAGGTGAGGCCTGAGATGTTCGTGGAGAAGCCGGTCGATCCCGATGCGTTCATCGAAAAGGTGCGGAAGCTCATCGGCGATTGACAAGGTTCGGTCTTGTCGTTGCTTGCCCACCCGGAGGAGATCAGGGGTGGCTGGTCGGGTCTGTCCAGGAGCAGAAGATGATCGGCGTGGTTACGGACGATCTCCCTGCGGCGCGTGCAGGGTGGCATGCTCTTGACGGCATGTTTCGCGATGATCCGAGGGTCCCCATCGTCTAGAGGCCTAGGACACCGGTCGTTCACGCCGGCAACACGGGTTCGACTCCCGTTGGGGACTCCATGCCGACCGCGTCTGCGGCGAGTGGTCGGCGCTTTCCCTCTGGGGGTGAGCGGCCGGATGGTGCTCACTCGCCCGGACCATGGGCTTGTCCTGGCGCCCGGAAGCCGTGGGGGCTCTCCGCCGGCCTTTCGGCGTCTGCCGGCCTCGATCTCCACCTATCCGAAGCCCCTCCCGAGGGCCCAGAAGGGGATGTGGCGGTTTGGGCCCATTCCAGCCCGCTCTCTCGCCAATCCCGGTGGACAGTCATTGAATATCTGGTAACCCTCCGTCCCGGCGTCTCCGGGACGCCCCCACTCCAAGCGATTGGGGAGAGGGCGCCGCGGAGGTGAGGGGACAAGCCAGAAGGAAGGCTGAAAGGGA
>Ga0299912_10004797_pt1 | contig 11073 bp, 7 predicted proteins | sample RVTome_2_FD_207667 | JGI IMG/M metagenome (GOLD analysis project Ga0299912, IMG submission 207667) | Soil microbial communities from uranium-contaminated site in the Upper Colorado River Basin, Wyoming, United States - RVT95D214 (version 2) ... | reverse complement strand
GGCCGGGTTGAAATTCGGGCCGATGACGACCCTTCGGCCGGGACAATTCTTCCAGGGGACGTTCAATCTCAAGGCGCCCGGCGACACCTATCTCGACCTCGGCGGCTGGAAAAAAGGCGTCGTCTGGATCAACGGAAACATTCTCGGCCGGTACTGGGAGATCGGGCCGCAAAAACGCCTTTATTGCCCGGCCTCCTTCCTGAGGGAAGGGCGGAACGAAATCGTCGTCTTCGACCTTCACCAGACGGCCCCGGCCCCCGTCCGCGGGGTTAAAACGCTCGAATAACGGAAAAAGGGAAACGAAACGACCCGCCGGAGGCTTGACCGGCCTCAAGAACGGAAAAAATCAGTCACGGCTTGGATGACTTCGCCCTGGTCCGCCTCCGTCAGTTCGTAGTACAAGGGGAGGCGCAGCAGCCTCCCGCTCACCGATTCCGTGACCGGAAACTGCCCATCTTTGTAGCCCAACGACCGGCCCACCGGCGAGAGATGGAGCGGGAGATAATGGAAGACCGCCAGGATGCCCTTCGCCCTCAGGAAATGCATGAGTCGATCCCTCTGCTCCGGCTCGTTGAGGAGAAGGTAGAAGACATGGAAATTGCTGCGGTATCCGGGCGGGATGACGGGCAGGCGAAGCCGCCCCCGGCGCTCCAGCGGTTCGAGGCTTTCCCGGTAGGTCTCGAACAGCCGCCGCCGGCGGGCCTCGAGATCGCCGGCGCGCTCGAGCTGGGCGAAGAGGAACGCCGCCAGGAGGTCCGAGGGAAGGTAGGAAGATCCGAGGTCGACCCAGGTATATTTGTCCGTTTCGCCCCGGAAGAATTTGCTGCGGTCCGTCCCCTTCTCCCTGATGATTTCCGCTCTCTCGATCAGGGTCCGGTCGTTGATGAGCAGGGCGCCCCCTTCTCCGCATTGGAGATTCTTGGTTTCATGGAAGCTCAACGCGGCGAGATCGCCGAACGTCCCCAGGGGCTTGTCCCGGAAGAAAGCTCCCAAGGCCTGGGCGGCGTCTTCGAGGACCCGGATCCCCCGCTTCCGGGCGATGTCCATGACGGCGTCCATTCGACAGCCGACTCCTCCATAATGGACGGGAACGACGACCCGGGTCCGTTCGCTCACGAGACCGGGGAGCGCGTCCTCGTCCAAGGACAAGGTGTTCGGCTTAATATCGGCGAAGACCAGCCGGGCGCCCCTCAGGTGAAAGGCGTTGGCGGTGGAAACGAAGGTGAACGACGGCAGGATGACTTCATCGTCCGCTCCGACCCCGAAGAGCAACGCCGCCATTTCGAGGGCCGCGGTCCCGGACGTCGTCAGAAGAACCCGCGGGACGCCGAGGCTTTCTTCCAACAGCTTCTGGCATTTCTTGGAGAACGGGCCGTCGCCCGAGATGTGGCCCGACTCAGCCGCCTTAGCCAGGTATTCATATTCCTTTCCCGTCACGTAGGGTTTGTTGAAAGGAATTTTAATTTGCGCCATCGGCGTCTCCTCGTCATCCGGATTCTCCGGATCCGGAACAAACTGCTATCAGACTGCTTCCATGGCCGACGCGGTCGCCGGCGATCCGGACGACCTCGCGTTCGAGATGCCGTTCCCAAGCCCGGCCGAGCGGCCCGGCCCTCCGTTTGTGGTCGCCCCGGATTTGCGCGGTCCGGCTCTCCGCTTCCGGCGGGCGCCGTCTCAAGCCCAACCGGTGGGGAAGGGTCCTGGACAGAAAAACGAAAGGGCTGAGGAGCGAAAATAAAAAGGAGTGATACTGGACACGGAATCCGGCCTTCTCGAGCAATGCAAAAAGGTCGGTCGTCCCGAAGCGAACCAGATGGCCGGCCCATTCATCCTCGCTGCTCCAAAGCCGCCGGTGGGCGGGAACGGTGACATAGAGCCGCCCTTCCCGTCCGCTCCGGATCGCGGCCCGAAGCGAGCGGAGGAAATCGAGGGGACGCTCGACGTGTTCGAGGACGTCGAACAGCCCGGCCGCCGCGATCATCCCTTCCCGGAAATGAATATCCTCCAGAGAAGCTCGAATGACGGTGTCGACGCCCCGCCGCCGGGCGTTGCGGCAGCCTTCCTCTCCGGCTTCGACCAGGACGGCGTCCCAGCCGTCCCTCGCCAGGGCCGCCGTCACATTCCCGTTCCCTCCCCCGATATCCCAGACGGCTCCCTCCGGAGGGAAGCGCCGAACGATCGTCCGGATGACATTGTTCCGGTGGTTGAACCACCAGGATCCTTCCTCAACCTCGAACATGAGGGAACTGCCCTCGGCCGGATAGGAAACGGGTGCCGCGGGCCCGCCGATCCGCCAGACGCCCTCCTCGTCGAGGACGAGCTTGTTTCGGAGAGCCGCCTGGAACGGTTGGCCGGTCAATCAAGATCCTCAAGCCAGATGTGATAGAAAGGATTTTCCCCGATCGTCCTGAATCCGTTGTTTTGATAGAAACGGACGGCGCCGATATTATGGCCTTGGGTGACGACGAGGAGCCGATTTCGTCCGGCTGCCTTAATCCGGCCCTCGGCAGCCTTCAGCAATCGCCCCCCCAGGCCCCGACCCTGCGCCCAATCCGCGACGGCTAGGAGGTCGATATAGGAAGTATGGTCTTTGCCGCGCAGGGTCAGGAAACCCGCCGCCCGTCCGTCGACGACGGCGCTTAGGAAATCCGAACAGAAATCTTCGCGGAAAGACCGTCTCAGCCATTCCCGGTAGAGCCGGCGTGCGCCGCTCTCCCCGAACCGCGGATCGTACCGGAACCGGCTTTTCAGGGAGAGGGCGTCGGAAATGGCCTCGAGGTCGGGATAATACCGTTCCTCTCGGGAGAAAGTAAGGCCCGGGTCTTGTTCCGGTCCGACCTCGGCCAACGGTTTTTTTTCGAGCCTGCTTTTTATATCGACCAGATAGAAGCCCCGCTTCGCGCAGAAGCGAACGAGGTCCGGATTATCGAATGAGGCCTCGAAATAAAGACAGGCCATGCCCTGTTCCCGAGCCGGCTCCAGGATGGCGGCCAGGGAGAGAGGGTCGAGGGTTTCGGGGGCCGCCACTCGTCCTATCTTGACGCCGAAAAACTCCGTATCCCAGGCCAGCGGTTCCAGGCGAGGCGGGGTTTTCATGCTTCCGTAGTCGTGTCGATGATATAAGGGGGCTTGCGCTTGGTCAGTTCGAAGGTCTTCCCGACGTAGATCCCAACGACGCCCAAAAGAAAAATAATGAGTCCGGACAGGAACCAGATCGAAACCATGACGCTCGACCAGCCCGGGACGACCTGCCGGACAAGGACGCCGCGAACGAAGAGGATGAGGGCGGCGATGAAAGAGAGGCTCGACAGGACCAGGCCGAGCTTGACGACGAGCCGGAGCGGACGCTCGGAGAACGAAATCATCACATTGAAGGCCAGGCGAAGGAGCTTGCCCAGATCGTAGGAGGACGTGCCGCGAGCTCGCTCCCCGTGTTCGATGTCCAGGGTGTCGGAGCGGAAGCCCACCCACTGAATCATGACCGGGAAATAGCGAACGTTCTCCCGGGTCATGCGGACGGCTTCGATCGTTTTTCGCGAATACACGCCGAAGTTGGCGATTGTCGGGTCCTGCCGGGTTTCGGTCAGGTAGCTGAGGACCGCGTAGAACATCCGTGAAACAGCCCTGCGGAATAGGGAATGGCGACGTCTGGCCCGGCGGGCCCGGACGATGTCGAATCCGTTCTTGGCATGAGCGTAGAGCCGGGGAATTTCCTCGGGCTTATCCTGGAGGTCGCAATCCATGATGACAACCCAATCGGCGTCGGCTCGATCGATACCGGCCGCGATCGCGGCGTGCTGTCCGAAGTTCCGGCTCAGCCGGATGCCCTTGATCCGATGATCGGCCCGAGCCGACTCATCGATGATCGCCCAGGATCCATCCCTTCCGCCGTCCTCGACCAGGATGATTTGGAAATCGCGCGTGATAGGCTCGATGGAACGAACGAGCCGGGTCAGGAGCTCCCGGAGGCAGGCCTCGGCTCGATAAACGGGCACAACTACGGCGACATGAGCCATCCTCATTCCTCGACAGGTATTTTGCACCAGCAGCGGCCGCGATTACAAGACAATTACAAGACAAATTGACAAACCGCGGACCCGGATGATAAAAAAGCGGCATGGAACTCGAAACCCGAGCGGGCGCTGGGCTGAAGTGCGGGGCCACCGTTTTCTTCGGCCTGTTCCTCCTCGGGCTGGGCGGGCTGGCCGGGATTTTCAGCCTGTTCCGCGTATCCCTCGGAGACAGCCTTCTTTTCGCGGCCGGCCTGTTCATCGGCGTTTACGTTCCGGGCTCGGTTCTCTTCCGGATGCTCAAGATCAAGGCCGGACGTCTCGAGACGACCGCCCTCGCTCTCGTCATCGGGATGACGGCGACGACGCTCGTCTATCGCGCCTGCGGGATGCTCGGGGCGCGTGGAGCGTTCTGGTTCTGGATCGGGGGTTCGGTCATTCTATTCGCCTCCGGGCTGATGAAGCGCCCTCCCGGCAAGGAGGACTTTTCCTTCTCGGTAACCCGGGCGGGCGTCGGCTTCGGCATCCTTGTCCTAGTCGTGGTCGGATTACAGGTTGTCGACAACTACCGGAACGGAATCCGCCTGCCCGACGGCTCGGTCCGGCTCAACATGCACTACTACGACGGATTCACCCGGAACACGCTCGTCCGAGAGCTCTCCCACTCCATCCCGCCCCAGCTGCCCTTCGCGGCGGGCATGTCCGTCAACTATCACTACGACATGAACCTTTTCGCCTCCATCTTCTACAGACATCTCAACCTGGACGTTCTGGACTTGCTCCATCGGTTCACCCTGACCTTCTATTTCGCGGTCTTCCTGATGACGGCCTTCATCTTCTTCAGGCGCTGGACGCGGTCGGAGGGCGTGGGGCTGTTGGGGACCGTTCTCGTTTTGTTCGGGAACGGAGGTTTCGCCTATGTCTTCGGCCTGACGACTCCCTACCCGAGTTTCTGGGGCAAGATGTTCTACTCGATGTACTACCTCGACCTGGTCAGCATCAACCCGATTCTGCCGGCCCTGGCCTTGTTGTTCGCGGGGCTCTACGCGTTCCTTCGCTATCTCGAAGATCGGCGCACGGCCTGGCTCATCCTTTCCGCCTACTTTCTCGCTCTCATCACGGGCTACAAAATGACCTTTATCCTGCCCCTACTGGCCGCCCTCGGGGCGGCGGCGGCGTTTTATCTCCTCATCCGGAATGAGAAGGCTCCTCTCCGTCTGTTCCTGACGACCTCGCTTCTGGCCGCGCCGTTTATCTTCCTCTCCTCATTCCTGGCCGGCAACGCGCCGAAGTTTAAGGTCCAGATCCGATTCAGCGACTGGATCGTCTTCCCCTTTCTGGAGGCCAAACTCCACTCCCTGGCCGCAGCCTGGGGAAACGTTATCAGAGGGTCGGCCGTGACCGCGGAGGACCTGGGCTTGGCGGTCCTCGCCGTCGTCATATTTGTAGTGGGCGCGTTTGGCCCGTCCCTCCTGTCTCTCCCGAGCCTGATCAAGGACTTATTCGTCCTCCGCAAAGACAGGATCTTAGAGGTTGTCCTATCCTTCCTGTTTCTCGCCGCGCTCATCATGTTCTTTTTCGTCAACCCGACTCTCGATACCCGCTCGCGGCACTGGATCATCGTCGACCTGTTCAAGCTCAGCGCCCTTATTCTAATAACGGTCTGGGCGGCCCGGATCGGGATGTTCGCGCGGAAGAATAAGGGCATTGCGGCAGCTGGGGCCGTCCTGGCGGCGGTCTTACTGGGCGCGCCGAACGTCGCCCAATTCGTCGTAGTCAAGCACCGGGTCCCCAGCCCGATGATTGTGGATGCCGCGTTCTTGGACACCTGCGCCCATCTGAACAATCGGACGGCGCCGGAGTCGGTAGTTCTCCATAGCGCCCTGGTCCTTTGTGTCTGCTACTTCGCGGACCGTCGCGTCGTCCTGGACCAATCAGCCTATTCCTACCTCCACTTCCATTTGACCCAAGCTCAATTTGAAGAAAGGACGGCCGATGTCGAGCGTTTCTTCGCCGATCCGGCCGGCGCCGGGGACGTCCTGGCCAAGTACGGCGTCTCATACGTCTGGGTCAAGCGGCAGGTCGATGCGAATCTGTGGCCGAATTCGCTTCCCGCCCGAATCGAAAGCCCTCCATTTTCCCTGGATCAGGTCTATAGAAACAACCGGTATGCCCTTTTCAAGATCAACAGTCCGGGAAACCACCCGCCTTCAGCGGAAAAAAAGCGGAGCATGAATTAAGGGTGGATATAGAACCCGACAGGCTTTTTCTTCCGGCTATTCCAGGCTGCCGACGGCCTTCTCGACGTCCTCCAGAATCTCGCAGGACTTGACGAGGGCCTTCATCGTGTTGTGGTCGGCGTAGAGAGGCCGGTCCTCCTCGAGATGGGGGACGTGGCGGCGGATGGCCGCTCGGGCCGTCTCCGTTCCCTTCCCCGGCTTGAAGCTCCGGAAGTCGAGCCCCTGGGCGGCCGCCATGAACTCGATCCCCAGGATGCCGTGGGCGTTGTCCAGGATCTGCTCGTTCTTGAGGGCCGTATTCATGCCCATCGAGACGAAGTCTTCCTGATCGGCCGCGGCCGGGATGGACTGGATCGAGGCGGGCGCCGACAGGATCCTCTGCTCGACGATCATCATGTCGGCCGTGTACTGGCTCAGCATCATCCCCGAGAACATGCCGGCGCCCTTGGTCAGGAAGGCGGGCAGTCCCACGCTCAGGGCCGGATTGGTCAGGCGGTTGAGCCTTCGCTCCGAGAGGACGCAAACCATGGTGACGGCCACCCCGACCATGTCCATGGGAAGCGAAATCGGGCTCCCCTGGAAGTTGGCGCCGGTCAGGGTCAGCTTGAATTCGGGAAGGAAGATCGGGTTGTCGGCCGTCCCGTTGAGCTCGGTCTCGACCTGTCTCCGGGCGTGGGCGATGGCGTCGTGGGCGGCCCCGATGACTTGGGGCGAGGAGCGCATCGAGTAGGCGTCCTGGACCTTGGTCTTCATCTTGCCCGTGGCCAGGTCGCTCCCCTCGATGCATTTCAGGATGGCCTGGCTCGAGCGGATGGCGCCCGCGAAACCCCGTTCCCGATGGAGCCGAACGTCGTAGGGTTTGAGGTTGGCGATCAGGGCCTCAAGCGTCATGGCGCAGGCGATCTCGGCCTGCTTGAGCCAGCGGTTGATATCGTAGAGTTGGAGCGCGCTCATGGCGGTGAGCAGGTTCGAACCGTTGATGGCGGCCAATCCGTCGCGGGCCTGGAGCCCGGGCACGGGAATCCCGGCTTTATCCAGGGCCGTTCGGCCCGGGAGCCGCTCGCCCTTGTAAAAGGCCTCGCCTTCGCCCATGAGGAGGAGCGCGACCTGGGACATCGGGGCCAGGTCTCCGCAGGCGCCGACCGAGCCCTTTCGGCAGACGACCGGCGTCACGCCTTTGTTGAGCATATCGATCAGGGTCAAGGTGATCTCGGGGCGGCAGCCGGACCGGCCCCGGGCGTGAACATTGACCCGGCTGGCCATGGCCGCCCGAACCTGCTCGACGGGGGCCGGCTCGCCGATCCCGGCCGCGTGGTTGTAGATGAGATAGCGCTGGAACTGGAGGACCTGTTCGTCGCTGAGGACGATCTCGGAGAATTCGCCGATCCCGGTATTGGTGCCGTACATGATCTCCCGGGCCTTGAGCTTCTCTTCAAGCATGGCCCGGCAGGCCTTGATCCTGTCGAGAGCGGCCGGGTCGAGTTCGACGGGCTCATTGGCCCGGGCGATCCGGACGAGCTGTTCGATGGTCAGATGCGAACCGTCAAGACGAATGGCCATGGCCGTTCTCCTTTCAAGTCCAGAATTATAACAGAAGTCCGGGGTCAAACCTACACATTGGCAAAAAGCGCAAAAGATGAGGTTCGGCCCCAATAAACCGAGTTGCACTAAGTGACAAAGTGCAGGTTTGACCCCAAGGCTTCCAGGAATTCGGAGAGGATCATGGCCGTGGCGCCCCAGATCTTGTGGCTCCCGAAGGCATAGAAGGGAACTTCGAGGGAACGGTCGCCGGCGAGCCAGGTCTCGCGTCCCGCCCGGTCCGGATCGGCCAGATGCCCGAGCGGGATTTCGATGACCTCCGCCACCTCGCGCGGATCGGGCCGGAAAACAGGGGTTTCAGAAGCGACGGCGACGACCGGATAAGCGCAGAAATTGCTGGGGGGTATGTAGAGGGGGGTCAAGTCTCCTATGACCTTGAGCCCTTCGGGGGCGATCCCCAGCTCCTCCTGCGTTTCGCGGAGGGCCGCCCGGACGAAATCTTCACCCGCCTCGAGCCGCCCGCCCGGAAGCCCGATCTGGTCCCTGTGATGGAAGACGGAGCCGGTCCGGCGGATCAGGGATAGATACGTCTCGCCGTCCCGGGGATAAAGAAGGATCAGGACGCCGGCCTTCAGGCAGGAATCCTCGACCTCCGTATAGGGCCGGTGGCCGAGCCGCGGATTCGGCGCCATCCTGAGCTGGGCGGACGGGCCGGGCTTCGCTTCCCGGAGCCTCCGCTCCAGCCGTTCGATCTCGAGCGCCCCGATCTTCATAGGGAATTATTTTGACCTATCGGCCCGATCTTGGCAAATCGAAAAGAAACCTTTTGACGTTTGCGAGCGTAATACTTTGTGAGGACAGGCTCGGAACGAAGGTTCCGGGGTGATGAAAGAGAGTGGATAGGGAATGAGCCGTCCTCCTCTGCTCCCGGCGGGAGCGGCTGAGGATAGACCGATAGGAGCGCTTATTATGAAAAAAACGCCATTATGCCTGATCTGTCTGGCCCTGCCCTTATTCCTCGCGGCCAAAGACAAACCGGCCGAACCTGAAAAGAAAGCCTTCGCGCCCAAACCGGTTGTTGCCGTGCGGGCCGACGAGCCCATCGCCCTGGACGGCGTTTTGAGCGAGAAGGTCTGGCAGACGCCGGCCGCCGACGAATTCCTCCAGTCCGATCCCGTCGACGGAAGCCAGCCCAGCGAAAAAACAAAAGTTTGGATCGCCTACGACGATGCCAACCTCTATATCGCCGCCTACCTGTACGACTCCGACCCCAAGTCCATCAGGCAGCTCCTCGGCCGCCGCGACGATTCGCTCGACTCGGACTGGTTCTTCGTCTCGATCGATCCCTACTTCGACCGGAGGAGCGGCTTCCAATTCGGTGTCAATCCCGCCGGGTCGATCATAGACCTGACCCTCTCCAACGACGTGTCCGAGGATAATACTTGGGACGGCGTCTGGGAATCGAAGGCCGTTGTCAACGGCGAAGGCTGGATCGTCGAAATGCGGATCCCCTTCAACCAGCTCCGCTTTCCCAAAAAAGACGAGTATATCTGGGGCATCAACTTCCAGCGCAACATCATTCGTAAAAAAGAACGGATATTCTACGCTTGGGTTCCCAAGGAGGACATCGCCTTCGTGTCCCGCTTTGCCCGGCTCGAGGGCATCAAGGATATCCATCCCGGCCGCCATGTCGAAATTTTTCCCTACTCCGTGGGACAGGCCCAGTTCAAGCCGTCCGAAACCGGCAACCCCTTCCAGACCGGCCGCAGGGCCCTAGGCAACGCCGGCTTCGATTTCAAGATCGGGCTCAAGAGCAACCTGACGCTGGACGCGACCGTCAACCCCGACTTCGGCCAGGTCGAGGTCGATCCGGCCGTCATCAACCTCTCCGCCTACGAGACCTATTACCAGGAAAAACGGCCTTTCTTCATCGAAGGCGCCTCCCTGTTCAACGGCTTCGGCCGGGGCGGCGTCTACCTCAACGCCAACATCAACTGGCCCAGCCCGACCTTTTTCTACAGCCGCCGCGTCGGCCGCTCGCCGCAAGGCTACGTCACCCAGGACGGATTCGCGAGCTTTCCCGACCGGTCCACGATCCTGGGCGCCTTCAAGCTGACCGGAAAGATCGGAAACGGCTGGAACGTGGGATTCATCAACGCCCTGACCGCCCGCGAATACGCGGAGATCGACTCCCTGGGGGCCCGGATCCAGGAAGAGGTCGAGCCCTTCTCCTACTACGGCGCACTCCGCGCCCAGAAGGATTTCAACCAGGGCCAGCAGGGCTTCGGCGTCCTGGCGACCGGGGTCAGCCGCGACCTCCGAAGCGAAACCTTGCAGGGGATCCTCAATAAGAACGCCTTCAGCCTCGCCTTCGACGGCTGGACCTTCCTCGATAAAAAGAGGGCCTGGGTGATCGGAGGTTGGTTCGGGGGGACGCGGATCGAGGGGAGCCGCGAGGATATTCTCCGGATCCAAAACTCCTCGATGCATTATTTCCAGCGCCCGGACGCGACCCATGTCGAGGTCGATCCCGCGGCGACCTCGCTGATGGGCTGGGGGGGGCGCCTGGCCTTGGCCAAGCAGCAGGGCAAGTACCTGTTCCTGGCGAACCTCGGAGTTCTTTCGCCGGGATTCAACCCCAACGACATGGGATTTCAGTACGGGAGCTCCGACGTCATCAACTTCAGCATCCTGCCCGGGATCCAATGGACCAAGCCCGGTAAAGTCTTCCGGAACGCGACCTTGATAGGCGGGCCGTTCCGGAATTACGACTTCGGCGGAACCAAGACCTGGGACGGCTGGCTGGCGTCCTTTTACGGACAGCTCCAGAACTACTGGGGAGGCGAAATCATGCTCGCTTATAATCCCGAGACGACGAGTAACCGCTTGACCCGTGGCGGCCCGCGGGCCACGATCCCGCCCGGATACCAGGTCAACTTCAGCCTGTCCAGCGATAACCGCAAGGCCGTCGTTTTCGAAGGCTTCGCCACGACCTACCAGCGGCCGAGTGAAAGCTACGAGTGGTCGACCGAGGCGGGACTCCGCTGGAAACCCCGGAGCAATTTCAACCTGTCCTTCGGACCCGGCTACAGCTTCGAGGACTCACAGCTGATGTGGGTGACCCGTATCCAGGACCCCCTGATGACGGCGACCTACGGCAACCGCTTCGTCTTCGGCCGGATCCGGCAGCGGGTCCTCTCGAGCACCGTTCGCCTGAATTGGATTTTCACGCCCCGGCTTAGCCTCCAGCTCTACCTCCAGCCGTTCATCGCCGTGGGCGAATA
>Ga0299912_10004795_pt1 | contig 11075 bp, 12 predicted proteins | sample RVTome_2_FD_207667 | JGI IMG/M metagenome (GOLD analysis project Ga0299912, IMG submission 207667) | Soil microbial communities from uranium-contaminated site in the Upper Colorado River Basin, Wyoming, United States - RVT95D214 (version 2) ... | reverse complement strand
TCAAAGAGTGTTTTTTGTTGTTGAGGGGTAAGCACTTCCTTTTCCGCCAGAAGATGCGAAATGAGCAGTTCCTGCATTTTGCGCTGACCCGCAAGGATACCGTCCTGCTTGGCGCGAATGGCCTCAAAGTCCGTTTCAGGCGCAGCGATCAGGTCGATTAGCTCGTTACGCAACTGATTGAGCTCTCGGCATACTGCCAGAGCAGAGGTCTTGAACTCGACTAAGTGAGGCTCAATTTCCTGCCATTGTTTTTCGCTCGTGCCAAGTTTGCGATGGAGCGGGCATGAGACACAACTCTTGGCGTGCGAGTCTCCTTTGTGCCCGGTACACCCGAGGTGTGCAGGAAGGCGATGTATAGCCCACATGGCGCCGAACGCCGCGTTGAGAGCAACGGAGAAAATCAAAATTACGAGAACTGTCTTAATTTTCTTCCACATTGTCAGCGCTCCCTTCCGATTGTTGTGGACATCAACGTCAGGTACGCATCCGCCATCGATCCTCTTGGGGCGTCAGTCAGATAGTCAAGGTTGTAAATGGCAGTTGGTTCGATTTGCACCATTTGGGATTTACCGACAGATTGTATGGCCGAACTCTGCCAGGTATCCCATCCCATTAACATCCCAATCGCCAGTCCGACGATCAAGACAGCTGCGGCAGCCGATTTCTTCAAACCTGTTCGGCTGAACCATTCCCAAATCCTTATAACTGCCGGCCCTGTCGCCTGTTGTAAATACTGCCGCCGGCGAGCACGACGCATTAAACGTTCACTGAAACCCTCGGGGACAGGCGGCAGCGGAGTATCTTCAAATAACCCCTCCAGCTTTTTAATTCGGGATAAAGCAGCAGTGCAATTGCGGCATTTATGGAGATGCCGTTCAACCTTTTTGCTGATCGGCCCAGGCAAATCACCCTGAATGTATCTGTCCAGCTTTTGTTTTACGTATTGACAACGCATTTTTCGTGTTCCTTTCTAAATTAAACGGATGAGAAGGCAAAAACCCCCGCAAAAAAAGTCATTTTTTTAAAAATCCGTGAGTGAGCATTTCAGCTTCTTTCTCGCACGGGCCAGTAATCTCTCCGTCGCCTTGATGGACGTATCCATAGCAGCGGTGATTTGGTCATAAGAGAGGTTTTCATAATACCTCAAAATGACCGCAAGGCGCTGCCGGGCGGGAAGGGATTCCACGGCCAATCGTATTGCCTGATTCTGCTCTTAAATTTGCAGGTTCGTATCAGGTGTTTCAATACATTCTTTATCGGCAGGAAATTCACCAACAAGCTGTGGTCTTTTTTTCCGGGTATGATCAAGACACAGATTCGACAAAACTTTATATAAGTATGTGCTGAATTTTGCCGAAGGACGATAGCTCTTGGCTGAATCGAGGATTTTCAAAAACGCTTCCTGAGCAATCTCTTCGGCATCACTGTAATTGCCGATATAGCGATAAGCTGTCCGCCAGGCGAGTCGCTGATAACGAATTACAATCTGCTCAAATGCCTCAACATTACCCTTGCTGACGGCGATCATCAGTTGTTCATCGGTGAGATTCATTCCGGTGATCCATTTCCTATGAATGTTCCTCAGGCTTACGGCAAAGAGTGCGGCACAGAATACGGCCAAAGGCAATAGTGCCTAACCTAAGAAATAACGCAGCTACTTCTTTTAATTTCTGCATAATAGAAATATCTTACTGACGTATGATTGTATTTAGTGTGCTCTTGTTATTCTTGAAACGCTGTCTATACTGTTTTATGAATTTCTCTAAAACCTGTTTTCGCATAGCAATACTCTCTGCCCAACAATGAAGATAGGCGATTCCTTTTTGTGTCAAACCATAATTTCTTTTCGCCGGCCCAGTCCCCTTGGTGTCCCACTTCGATACTACAAATCCCTCTTTTTCCAGGTAGCGAAGCGTCCTGTACACCATCGCAGGGTCGGGTTTTGCTTTAGGAAACCCGAAATCATCTAATTTTGCCATTAGCTCATATCCGTAAGAATCCTGTTGCGACAAAAAAAACAATACACACGGTTCAACGAAGCGGGTCATCTTGCCGCTGGGGCATTCGCATTTCTTTATTTTATATTTCTTCGCAAATTCACTGCCTTCAAACATATCAGAAATCCTTAAATACACTTATATGTTATTTACATATACGTGAGTATAACATTTTTGTTCTTTATTCTCAAGTATAATTTGCCATTTGATTATTCTTTTGGACTAAAAAATACACCCTATGCTTGAAAAACACGGCTTTTTGATTTAATTATGGCCCCTGGGCTTGTTGAAGAACTTCCTCACATTTTCCTTTTACCTTTTGACTTGACTTACAATTCTACCCCAAAAAAAATCGCCCCTTGAAAACCGGGTGGAATCTTATTACCCTTTGCCCTGTGATTAAGAGAATATATACCCAACCCCGCGTGCTTGGTGGTTAATCCGCCGTAGGCGGATAAATCACGCCTCCGGCGGATAAAGAGGGTTTCTACTTTGGTTTGAATCCTTTGACCTTGTTGCCGGTGTATTTGGCACAGGCCTTTTCCAAATCCACATCGCTTATATTTGCCAGCGTGCAAAGCCAGGCAAACACATCGGCGAATTCTTCCTCTTTATTTTTGTCATCCTTGGATGCGAGGGAGGTAGCAAGCTCGCCGACCTCTTCAATAAACCACATAAACGTGGCGGGGACGCCTCTTTGCTCGTCCCGCTTCTTGTATTTTTGGGAAATTATCCGTTGAAATTCGCTAATATGCATTTGTTATCTACATAAATAAAAAACGCACAAGCCAAAAGTGTTTCTTTATTCTCATGCCCTTACGCTTTTATGGTTTGCTTTTTATTCTTCGATTAAGTCTGAAAGTTTCGTTTTCTCGAAAACACTCTTGGCTTCGGTGATTGCTGTTGTATAGACCTTCTCAGCCCGAACGCAGAATTTCTCTCCATGTGCTTGTTCTGCCAGGTTCAGTTGATTGATAATAGGTCCGTCAACGGCTTCAACAATCTGGAGCATTGTAATTTTTCTCGGCGGTCTGGCAAGAGAAAAACCGCCTCGGGGCCCTCTTTTGCTACGCAACACATTTACTCTGACCAACTGCTGGAGTATCTTGAGCAGATACTCCAGTGGTATATCATATTTTTTAGATATGTCCTGGGACAAGATAATCTTCTGGTCTTGATGCTGTGATATATAGCCGACCGCTAAAAGTGCATATCCGCTGGATCTACTTATTTTCACTTTAATCTCCTTCAAAAATTGTTAAAAGTGCTTTTTATTGCAATATGAGGGGACAAACCTCAAAAAGGCAAACAAACGACTCTATCGTAAAGTTATGCGCTTCTCGATACTCCTTGATAGTATAAATCGAATCACCCCATTACTTTATATAACCTTATTGTTCCTATTATAATTATTTACCTCAGTATTGCAAGGATTTTTTTACCTCCGAAATGCATAAATTCTAAGAAATTCGACTGAATTTTGCCGAATTGTAAAAGTTCCTTCAAAAAGAACAAAGAGTTCCCGAAATTTTTTCTATGTTTGCAAAAAGCTTGACACACGATATATTCTAACATAGGATTTCGCTTAATTTTACTTTTATAAGGAGGTTATCATGGCTGAGATTAAGCCAAGAATAAGTGTAGAGTATGCCGGAAATGCAACGATTGTTACTTTCACCGACGATAAAATCCTCGAAGAGACAGACATACAGTCACTTCAGGACTCGATTATGTCCATCGTTGAGCAGGCCGAAAACATTAATCTTATTTTAGATTTCTCCAATGTTCGGTTCTTGTCCTCCGCCGTTTTAGGGCTGTTAATCAGAGTCAGTAAAAGGACTTATGAACACGATGGACAATTAAGACTTTGCAATATAAACCCGAAGATATACGAAATTTTTAAGATAACGCGGCTGAACAAGGTCTTTGACATTTATCGGGACATAGAGGGTGCAACTGAAAATCTATCTAAAACAAATGGCTAAGTGCTTTTTCTGTTCCAACCTATCCGGACCGGCCGGCAAGTTCGGGAAGATATAAGATTATGGCATCAAAAGCACCTTTTAGTAGTTCAATAGTTGTTGAAAGTGTACCGTCTGCGATTGTTGGAGTGTGCAGACAAATCCTATTTAAGCTCGAAGACAGCAGTTTCAACAAGGAGGACATTTTTGCCATTCACTTGGCCTTGGAGGAGGCTCTCATTAACGCCGTCAAGCACGGCAATAAAATGGATCCGACCAGGGAGGTTAAAATCGACTATTCGATAAGCCCGGATAAAATTGAAATTTCTATCACAGATGACGGTGTAGGGTTTAACCCTGAATCTGTGCCGGACCCGCGTGTCGGTAAAAACCTTTATAGGTCCGAAGGCAGGGGCCTGCTTCTTATGCGCTCATATATGGATTCGGTTCAATTCAACCAGCAGGGCAATTGCGTATATATGGTCAGATATAAAGAAAAGCCGTCTATAACAAAAAGCCGAAACCAAACAAAAAATAACCAAACCTCAACTTCAAAACAGGACTAAGTAAAAAATAAAGGAGAAAAAAATTAAACAATGGCTAACAGAGTTCTCATCTATTTCGGTTGTTTGATTATTTTGGGTGGTTGCATATACAAAGAAGAACCGATGCCAGGGATTGTGTATAGTCCTCAGCCGGAGCCCAAAATTGTTCAACCAAAAATAGTAAAGCCAACAACACCTGCAAAGATAGAAGGTATCAGTAAAAATATTCCCGGTGGCTGGTTCCCGCCTTCTCGGCTGGAAAAGGATTGGTCAGCTATAATAATACATCACTCAGCTACAACAAATGGCAATGCAGATATATTTGACAAATGGCACAGGCAGGGCAATTATTGGGAAGGGGTCGGCTACGACTTTGTTATAGGCAATGGAACTGATAGCGACGATGGCCAGGTCGAGGTAACCTTCCGTTGGCGTCAGCAGGTAACCGGCGCTCATTGCAAAACGCCGAACAACTGGGCTAACGAGAACGCTGTTGGAATTTGTCTGGTGGGTAATTTTAATGACACTGTCCCTACAGCACGTCAGTTGCAGTCACTTGCCCAGCTCGTCCGCTTTTTACAGAGCCGCTACAAAATTCCCAAAAGCCGTATTTATGGTCATAACACCACACCGGGAGCGAGGAGTACCGACTGTCCCGGAAAAAGGTTTCCGATGTCAAGATTAAAGTCGATGTTTGATTAATGACGTTGTCATACCTACTGGTTCGTCACACGTCAAATGATGGGTATCATTTTATGGAAAGGTGTCACCCCGAGCGACCTGTCCTCTGTAGCCTTGGCGAAGGAGGAAGCGAGGGGTCTATTAAAACAGACTCGTCCCGAGCAAGGTCGAGGGATTTCTCGACTCCGCTGCGCTCCGCTCGAAATGACGACCCCTCAAATCACGTGTGATAGAGTACTACGATGGACCCGCCTTGAGAGGACTAAAACCAGGGGGGCAGGAATCCAAATCTTTTACCCCCTTGCACCGAAAGGGTTTTTGTTAGCCCCCAGCTTTATGCTGGGGGTTCTGTTAGCCCTCGGCACCGCCGAGGGTCTTGCCCCGCACCAATTGTCGTACGTTTTGATAATGAATCATTCATTAACTTATTTATCATACACAATTACTCAATTGGTGCGTGGGTTCTTTAGCTCAGTTGCTTGCGACTGAGGCATTCTTATTGCCGCTCGCGGCTGGGGTCATTTAGTTGTAGGGTGAGCTTCCTGCTCCGGCTCGATACCTTCGCCGAGACGAGTCAGCCCACCAATCATATTACTTCGCAGAGTAGTATTTGACAAAAAGATAAGAATGGTAGAAAATGGGGGACGAAATTGGCTGAGTTTGCAAGTTTTCTAAGTTATAGTTTTTGTGAACATCGGAGATAAAGGTGGAATATATTATTAAAGAAAAAAATATTTGGCTGGTTATACCTGCTACCAACTCTGGAAAATTTAGATTTAAGAAAAGAAAAAATAGATTAAATTTTGGTGAAATCTTTTCGACAAGAGAATGCCTTTTTGACGAACAAGCATATTTAGAATGGCAAATAGGGTATGATGTCCCTGTCAAAGATGCTGTAGGTGAAGAAAAGAACACAAAATTAAATAAAAAATCTTTTATCGGAAGTAACGGAAAAATTAAATATCCTTACGAATTGTCAGAAATTTTTTATACAGCTATTGAGCTGAATCTTATTTCAAAAGAAGAGGTCAAATGCTTACTTGATGAAATACGGGAATATACGCACTTTATTGATGAAAAAGAAATTAGTGTCGAGCATCATTCGAAACTTACTATCAATGGGGTAAATTTTGAAGAAACCAGCATTAAGTTGCCTACACTTTTTATGGTTGAAACTTTAGATGAAACGCAAATAGAGGTTTCCATTCAGAAACAACAATATGCTTCCGGTGTTCAGCCCATGGTTTATTTTTGTATACCTCTAAAATCTTTTAAGAATTCGTCAGACCTTTTGGGCAAGTCATCTGTTTCGGGGAATAAGCTAATATATGTTATTAGTCAAAGTAACGTTAAAAATCTTTCAAATTTAATGAAAGTTTTCGGTATGGCTTCCAAACGTCATAATTACGATATTATTCAAATTATTAAAACATTGCTTGAAATAATCGGGTGATCATTATGCAAGCACATACAGCGGAACATTTGCCTAAATATAAAAAAGTCCAATTGGGGGGGTATTATACTCCGGAAAAGCTGGTAACCAGAGTTTATAATTCTATTCAACCATATTTGTTGAGTAATAAAAAAAATGTTGTGATATTTGATAGTGCAGGTGGGTGCGGAGCATTTTTAGTGAATCTTAGCAGAAATGACTATCGGATAGCAGACTGTGATGGCGAGGCGTGTGCATTTTTAAGGCAACGGTTTGATACAAATAAAGTATTTCATACGAATTCTTTGATTGAAGTTCATCGGGATAAATACTCGATACCCTCTACTGCATTTTTAATAATAATTGGGAATCCTCCTTATAATGATATAACATCAGAGTTCAGAAATGGAGAAAAAGGCGAGATTATATGCGATGAAGATTTGCACGATAGAGACTTAGGGGTTTCATTTTTAAAATCATATAACAAGTTGAAAGCAGATATAGTTTGCGTATTGCACCCCTTGTCATATTTAATAAAAGAAATTAATTTTAAGAGGTTACGTGATTTTAGAGATAACTACAGGTTAATAAAAGGAGAAATATTTTCAAGCGCACTGTTCTCTGGAACAGGCTTTGGCAAATTCCCTATAGTAGTTGCACTTTATGAGCGAAATACGGCAGGAATGACTTTCGACTATATCAGGAGCTTTAAGTTTGATGTATTAGATATCGACAAAAAGTTTGTTCTGTCCAACTTTCGAACCACAGATGGGTATATCAATAAATATCCTCCTCGTAAAAATGACATAAAGAAATCTCCCATCGGTTTATATTATTATACTTTTCGTGATTTTAATTCTTTAAAAAAGAACGCTTCCTTCATTACAAAAGAGCATCCCAATGGAATCGTTGTAACATTAGAAAACTTCTATAAGTATTCATATCTTTATTCACTTAAAAGTTTGTTTAACCCTAAAAACTCATGGCTATATGGGAATTTGTCTCCGCTTGTGAATGTAGAAGATGTAGAACGAAATAAAGAACTTTATGTTTCATACGCTGTTAAAACCAACAGGGTTTTTAAAGAAATGGGTAATTCTGTTCCGAGGAAAATCGCCAATTTTTATAAAGTCAAAATCGACAATACGGGCAATGTCGATAAAATAGAAAAGACAATTAGAGATAGATTGAGTGAATTGATTTAGCGTGCAAAATGATAAAGGTGGGGGAAATAGAATAGCCATGGATATAATTGAGATAAATAAAAAATTTGTAAAATTATCACTTTCCCGTCAGAGGAGTAAAGTCAGAATAGCTGATACCAACGGAAATCATGTTAGCAAACCAACAGTTGCTAAAAATGTTCCTTCTAATTATGTAGAGTGGATGATATCTAATGCCGAAATCCAAGAGCTGATTAATAACTATATGACTTCTGAAGATAAAAAAAGTTTGGTTTCAAGACTTAAATTAATAAATTCTTTTTTAAATAAATCGGAATATGCAACAAGAAAAGCAAAGAGGATGACGTCCATAGGCAATTTTGAAGATTTCAATATCTATCAATACGAGGAAACCTTTTTTTCTTTTGAAAAAATCTTGGATTTAAATATCAAGATAAGGATAACATTTAAAATGGGCGATTTTACTTTGGCTCCACATTTGTTTATTCTACTTCCCTTTGATGAACAAATAATAGAGTTTTTTAATTGTTCCGGGAAAGTTCCTATCGATGATAGATTAGGAAGTGGTTGTTATGCAATTTGGGAACCAACTACTAATGTTATTAGTAAAGTAGTTGAAGCCCTCGCTCATGCCTCAGAAGGACACAAGAGAGATCTACTCATGATGGTCGAGTAGTAGTCATATAGTAACTTTGAAATTATAAATATCCTCTCCGGTTTTCATGTTTTAAAATTTCACTATTCTTTCTTTGGCAATTTCACAATATTCTTCTTTGATCTCAAAGCCAATAAATCTTCTATTTAGTTGTTTACAGGCCACCGCAGTGCTTCCGCTTCCAATAAAAGGGTCAAGGATTAAATCATTTTCTAAAGTGGCCATATCCATAATTTCTTTTATAAAATGCTTTGGCTTTGGGGTTGGATGGTCAATGAACCCCTCATCTGGTTCAACCATTTTGCCAGGAGTATCCTTAAATATATCTGTCTTCCATTTTACTAGTTTCGGATTACCTTTCTTAAAAACAAAACAAGACATATATTTTGTAAATCCGATAGGTGACCGAACGCTCCCTTCCGGGCAATATAACACAAATTGCCAAAAATAAGTAAAAGGATTATTTTTGAATAAGTCCGGAAGATATTTTGTGCTAAAGAAGGTAATAAAAAAGCTATCATCTTTTAAAATCCGACAACACTCTGGTAGAATATCGTAAAATAAACTTAGATCCTTATCATTTTTTATTCCCTTCTTGTTAAGTCCGTAAGGAGGGTCCGTAATTATGCAGTCTATTTCTTTGTCTGGAATAATTCTAATTAATTCTATGCAGTCACCACAAATAATTTTATTTATAAAATCTTTGGGGTATTGATAAGTTTTTGTTTTGTTTTCCGTAAACATAAGTTATTTTTTTGTGATATTTTTAAGCAAGGTAATATTTTTTTTGCGTAATATCTATAATTATTCCTTAGCTCTCTTTTGGACTTGTTAGTTTTGCCATCTGGCTCTCAATTAAAGAAGAAACGTTATATATCCATAAAACTTCTACGACCTGTTGCGAGATATAGATATTATTGTTTGTTTTATCCATAATTTGGCGCAGTCCAGCATTATTTTGAAATCAAGTCCGTTTGTGTATTATAAACAATAAAACGATAAACACAACCCCCAAGCATCACAGGCGGATAAATGTTCTCCGGGGTTATGAAAATATTATATAAGCATACGAAGAGCGGGGATATATTCGCTATTGAAACGGACAAGGCCGGCTCTTTTTCAAGATCTGTGCTAATCCTTCGAATCGGCTTTTCCTTGCTCAGGAAAGGTTCGTGCTAATTCTTAGCTCAAATTAATCTTGAGTCTTTGATCTAATCTTTGCAATCTGTATCTAATTTTTTGTGCCTTTTCGTGGCCAATAAATCAGTGCCCATCTGTGTTAATCTGTGGTTAAAATTCTTAGTGCCTTAGCGCCTTCGTGGCTATTTAATTTTCGCATTAAAAGGCCCCGCGGCTGCCCGTAAGTCGGCTTTGATACCCAAGTTGCATTATCAGTATTAAAAAACAGCCACGAAGGGTTAAAACAGCCCAAAAAAAATATAAAAATTTTTTATTTTTTTTCACTTACGTATTGACTTAGCATAGTGTTTGGTCGTATTATATACAAGAGGGAGGCGGACAAGTTAAGAGCTTATAGTATGCGTATAGCTTGGCCGCCTTTTTATTATGTTGCTCTTTGACAAGTTAACAGTTAAGCCATATTTACCCCGTTAGAAACCAAATTTCTAATTGGGGATAGCAGCGAAAGTGCAGCTCCTGTGATAGATACGCCTATCACAGCGAGTTTAATCTTATCCCCGCGAAGGCGGGGAACTATTTTTTTTCGGCACTTTCGGTGCGTATGCTAAAGTGTTGAGCCTTTAATCCGCCGTAGCTTTTAGCAAAGGTGGATTAATTCGACGACCCACCCCCGTTCTTGCTTTCGCAAGAAAGCACGGGGGTTCGACAATTCAAATTGAAGGGTTTGATCCTGGCTCAGAACGAACGCTGGCGGCGTGGCTAAGACATGCAAGTCGAACGAACCGTTAATTTATTAATGGTTAGTGGCGCAAGGGTGAGTAATGGATAGGTAACGTACCCTGTGCTCCGGGATAGCGTCATTTGCCTTCGGGCAAATTTCCGAAAGGGGCATTAATACCGGATAATATCACTTGTTGACGGACAGGTGTTCAAGGATTTATCGGCACAGGAGCGGCCTATCTCCTATCAGCTTGTTGGTGAGGTAATGGCTCACCAAGGCTTTGACGGGTAGCGGGGCTGAGAGGTTGACCCGCCACATCGGGACTGAGACACTGCCCGGACCTCCACGGAGGGCTGCAGTAACGAATATTGGGCAATGGGCGAAAGCCTGACCCAGCGACGCCGCGTGCGGGAGGAAGTCCCTCGGGATGTAAACCGCTGTCAGGGGTAAGAAAGTCCGCTTCGGCGGATTGATCCAACCCAAAGGAAGTCACGGCTAACTCTGTGCCAGCAGCCGCGGTAAGACAGAGGTGGCTAGCGTTGTTCGGAATCACTGGGCTTAAAGGGTGTGTAGGCGGAAAAGTAAGCGTTTTGTGAAATCCCCCGGCTTAACCGGGGAATTGCGGAATGAACTGCTTTTCTTGAGGCAAGTAGGGGTGCATGGAACTCTTGGTGGAGCGGTGGAATGCGTAGATATCAAGAGGAACGCCAGCGGTGAAAACGGTGCACTGGGCTTGCCCTGACGCTGAGACACGAAAGC
>Ga0299912_10004793_pt1 | contig 11076 bp, 21 predicted proteins | sample RVTome_2_FD_207667 | JGI IMG/M metagenome (GOLD analysis project Ga0299912, IMG submission 207667) | Soil microbial communities from uranium-contaminated site in the Upper Colorado River Basin, Wyoming, United States - RVT95D214 (version 2) ... | reverse complement strand
CCGTTCTGGATAAAGGTAAGGATTATTTTGGATTGTTACTCCTAACTCCGAACTTTTCACTCTGAACTCCGAGGCGACCGCCTCGGCGGGCCCACGTAGCTCAATGGTAGAGCTGCTGATTTGTAATGGTCAGCTTATTAAGATTAGAGACTCTCAGACCCAATTTTAGCCAATTTTAGCTGACACACCCCTCTCCTCAGCCAACTTAGATCAACCCGTGTCAACCTTTGATGCAGTTTCATCCCTTCTTCCTCCCATCATCAAGCCTTTCTCCCTCGTTTTGGTATAAAACTTGCATCCCTGGGGGTGGCAAGATGCTAACTGTGAAGAAAAGGGGTGATAACATGAGAGGTAAGAACATTGTCAGAAATAATCAGATGAAAAGAACCATCTCCAGTCTTATCTTACCGTTAATCTTAATCGGGAGTATCTTCTTAGGTTGTAGTGGTAGTCATGTTAAATACATCAAAGAGAATCCAGACTTCTTAAAACCTGGCCTCTACGCAAGAGCATTTCTTGAAGCCTGGGGGCAGCCTGATAAGGTGATGGCCTATCAGGATTTCAGAGATAAACAGTATTCCCATGTTGGGTATATTTCAGGATCAAGTAAAGGGTTTTCTGGATTCTCCTCCGGCCAGACCTATACTCCGACAACTGTTGTTTGGATTTACAGCCAGCACAATAAAGTTCTCTTTTTTCAACAAGTTTCTCAGCTATTAGGATTAGCAGGGAAAGCTGAGATGGTGTGGAAATTAGTGGGTTGGGAAAATTTGACCAGTGACCAAACCACCAGACCTCAAATAAGCACACCTGGAAAACCTATAACATCAACCCCTCCTCCAGTTACGACAACGATTGTCACCGTCACCTGGACTTCTGCAAATATTCGGTCAGGGGTTGGGAACAATCATCCGGTTGTAAAGACTGTCAGACAGGGAGACAAGCTCACCGTGATCGGAGAGTCTGGCGATTGGTTCAATGTGAGGTTGGAAGCTGGGAAGGAAGGATGGATTAACAGCAGGGTGGTGAAGTAAGGGGGATGATGAAACCCCTTCCTCCCTCAGTGCCTATGTGTGGATCACCCTCACCGTCTTCCTTTCTCATATCACCTTGACCCATGCCTTAATGGATGAACACCAACCATATCCACCATGCCCCAAATCCCCATGTAAGGGTAATGGTGAAGTAGAAGAGGATCATCCCTGCCGATCCAATCTTTCTCTCCAGGTTATCCAGCTCTTTCATCTTCTCTCTCACCACCTTCCTCTTGTCACCTTTTCTCCTGTCAACGTGTCACCCTTACTTAGAACAGCCATTCAAAAAACACCTGCACCCCTTTCATCCAAAGTATCACAGCGATGGGGACAGTTATAGCAACGGTGACTCCCAAAGCGATTTGCTTAATCAGCTTACTTGTCATCTTTCATCCCTCCTTTTTCCATCTCTCTTTGACTCACACCCTCTTACCATGCTCAACCATCCCCTTTCTCTCTGACACGTGTCAAAGCTCCCTGGGTCATGCCTCCCCAGCTACCCTCTCTCCTCTCTCATTAAGGTGGAAGATGGTTGACACACTCCAGTATCCGTGCTCATCCCTCCAACGCTCTTTGTAAGTCACTCCCTTTTGAAGCAGGGAATAAAAGTGGTCGGGATCGCCTGCTGGTTGGGTTGCCACCCTCACCCACTTCTCCGCTCCCCTTTTTCCTTTCTCCATCCTCCACAAGACTTGAATCTCTTTTAGCACTCTCATCTTTTTCATCTCTCATCCCCCTTCCCATTGAAATAAAGATTTCACTTCTTCAACTTCTCATCATCACATAAAATAATGTAATACTTTAAGACAAAATCAGAACGAGTTGACAGCCCAACTGTCTTGCAACCGGAGCACAAAAGTATTAGGGCCATCGCAACTATTAATATCTTCATGTCTACTCGATCCCCTTTCTATTTTTCTTGTTGACCTTGTCGAGCCTGTCCCATAAAGCTTGATCTGTATTTTCCTTTGGCTTCCTTGGCAGGTTAACCAATCTCTCTATATCATCGGGGTCAAGCTTCGGTCTGCCATCATCTTTCAATTTATGATAGTGTGGGTCATCTTCAAGTGGGTTTATCCAATGCAACCCCCCGCTTGCGTCTTTGGTATAATACCCATCGGGGCCTTTTACAATTTCACTCATCTCCTTGTTTTCTCCTTTAGGGCTTTGTTGGCAGCCTGAAACGCTTCAGAAAGGGATTCCTTACAAGATGCAAAGGCATCTAAAAGTTCAATTTTTGCTGCATGCAACTTGTACAGGGCCTTCGACTTTTCACTACTCGCCACTGTCTTCAGGTACATCTCATATTCCTTTTTTGATTTCTCCTTGGCTTCAGCCTCTTTTCTTTCAGCATCAGCTTTTTCTACTGAAGCCTGGAGTCTCTGACAGGCAAGTTTTTCCTCCATCTCTTCGGGACTAATTATTTGAACCATATCAAACCTCCCCTTGGTAATTAAACTACCCCCTGAAGTGCGGGGTTCTGTTCTTGTTCGTACTCTTTGCCGTAGATCATCAGGTCTGGAGCATTCCTAAAAAACTTTTCCATAGCCTTTTTCGCTTGATCGAAGCTCAAACCTTCGATTGACAGGTTTCTTCCGGCCCGCAGGTAGCTCCTAAATCCTTCAAGTGCCTCCTCGTTGTTCCGCTTTTTTATGATAGAAGCCTGGTACATCTTTGTCACTTTCTTTCCGTTCTCAGTGGTCGTATAGGCTTTATCGATCACAAATGGCCCCTGGTGCTGTACCTGCAACCCGAACCGGCGATTAATCTGACTATCCTCTCCCATCAAAATGTCTGAAATGGCAGACCTAAAATCTCTGAGCAATAACTTTTTCGCTGCCTCTGCGGGGTCATTCAACCTTGCCTCAATATCAGCTATCTCCGTCTTAGCTGTGATGATTGCCCGCTCCTCATCCTTAATCTCACCCGCAAGCTTATCGATGTTTCGCTCATGAGTGCGGACATCGGCCTTGTAGAATTCAAGGTTATGGGATACCTCAGACTTTAATACCTCCATGTAATACCTTTGATCTTTTTCTTCAAAAATTAAGTTCAAGTTCATTTTCATTACCTCTCTTGCCCAAATCGGGCTGAAAATGGTTATACTTGCCCAACAAGCGTTGTTTTGCACCCACACCTTGGACATGCTTCAAGCCCAACCACGCTAATTCGTTGACCCGCTACCAGACACCGGAGACACAAACTTTTTGCCTTAGCTTCCTCCCTCCGAGCCTGCGCAAACTGAGCGGGAAGGTTCTGGAAGAGGTTACTCCGATCATCTTCTTCCCCCTCCTTTTCAGCTTTAACATTTGAAATGGTTTCCTCTTTTTTCTTGGTGTCACTCTCCAAATTGGAATAAGAATTGGACATTTTTCGTTTACTCCTTTCTCCTCCTTCCCTTCCATCAAATTAAATATTTTTTGCCTGCCTCCCAATCAACGATGTTCTACTTTTCTGAAATTAATCTTATACATTACAAGTCGTTTCGTATTCCCTTTCATCAAATGAAAATGCTTAATAATTTCTTCATGGTTAAGTCTGCTTTATAGCCTTTAATCCAAGTTGTTTTCCGAAAAAAAATTTCTTGCGGCAGGGGCAGGTATGGAGACGAAAGGTTAAAAGTTTTTCACCCTCCCCACCATCTGTGTATCCTCTCATTCCATCTTTTGTTTAGCATCTCTCCCACTCTCCTCCCTACCATCTCTCCTTGACCCATGCTTCCCTGAAGCGTGTGTCAGACAGCGTTGGGGTGGAGATGGTAAGGGTTAAATCATCCACGTTAGGTGTAGAAAAATTAGTTGCACCCTCGTCAAGTGTTGACACGGCCTGTAGAAAAGCTTCCCTGTAGAAAACCAAATCATCCATAAAATCACCTACTCTTACCACCTGAAAAGAATCACCTAATCCCATCACCTAAGCTCATCACTTTTCTTATGAAGCAGCCACCATTTCTCCTTCATCAACAACCTGGAAAAGAATCACTCTCCCAGCCTCCCAGCCCAAAGACTCACGGCCTCTCTCCATGCTTAAAGACTCACGCCCCATCGGGACATGGGTCACAGAGGATGGGGGAAATGGGAGAGAAAAGAGGGAAGCTCCCTGCAGGGTGTCTCTCCCTCCTCCCCCTTTGACACATGCTAAGCAGCCGCTTTCAATCCAGCTTCTTTGAGAATCTCTGCAATCTTCTCCTGTACCTCTTTGGGTGCTTTTATGACCAGCCTCCCCAGCGATGGCTCAGAAGGTGGTCTTGGTGGTCTTGCTGACCCTCTCAGAGCGTTAAGGGCATCGGTCTTACTCTGCCGATTGATGAGCTTGAGAGTGCTCTCCTCCTTCAACACCTTAAGTGCTTCTGTGACCGAGTCATACTGAGTGGCCTCTCCAAGAAGCTCTTTAACGTTACCCTTCTCTTTCTTTCCTATGCTTGCTTTGATCGCTATCTTCTTCATGGTGCTTACCTCCCTTTCTCTTTCACCTTTTTCCAAGGTTGAAAGTTTGCTCCCTCATCGGGATGAAAGTTGTTGATGGTTGGATTACCCACCCACCTTAGCCAACTCAGCCAGCCCTTCCTTTTTTAGGTGTAAGGGGTGTAAGGTTGCATCTTTCCGTTCATTGTCATCCTCCCTTCTCTGATCCATTTCCCTTTCCCTTTTCGCTTCCCGCTTCGCTTCTGACGAATCTGACGTTTTTAGAGTATATAAGTAGCGTAGGCGATAAAACTATATAGAAATGAAATAAGGCGTTAAAAACGTCAGAAACGTCATATTGACACGCTTTGAGCTTTGAACAACCTGAAAAAATCATCATAATCGTCATGGCTTGAGGCTCATCCCTTTAAAGACACTTTGTCCAGTACTGGTATCTGACCCATACCCTAACCGTGCCATCTCCCTTGAAAAGGAGTTCTCTTTCATGGTTGGTGGTATCCCTTCTTGTGCCCTAAACATTCCAAAAGCACCCCACATATTCTTAAACTCGACATCGCTGAGAGCAGGACGGACGACCCTCTCTTTGATGAAGCTTGCCACGGGGTTACATAATTCGATCATTTCTTTTGTCTTTTTTTTCACTTTAGGAGACATCATTAAACTATCAGTTTGTTGATACTCCACTACTCCTTCGATTGCCCAATTAAGGATACCAGGGAGCTCGCCAGGGAGAATCTTATCCTTCAAACGCTTATCCTCTTTTGAAGTTCCTCCAAATCCAACATTGAAGGGAATTACACAAAGCCTCCGAACGATCCCCGTATCCAATGTGTCTAAAGCAACCATATCATTCATCCCCCAAAAAAGTTTCACTGTTGGGGAGTAAGTGAGGGGCATCTGTCGCATGGATGCTCCTGTCGCTTTGTCGCCTCCAGTGAGTTGTTTAATAAAGTTATTGTCAATCTGTCTATGTGGCTGTAATTCCATCGTTGTAGCAAGTCTCTTCCCACAGAGATTAAAGAGATGACGGGAGTTTTGATCCCATTTTTGGATGTAATAGACGTACGCTGGAAGGGAATAATAATACTCTCCGAGAAGAAGACTAAGGAGGCAAAGCAAAGTAGATTTCCCTGTCCCTGTCTCTCCTAAGAGAATAAAAATGTACTCCTCACAAACTAACCCTGTTAACGTATAACCAGCCAAACGTTTAATGAAAGAGATTGTCTCCTGATCTCCTTCAAAAACCTCCTCCATAAATTGTAACCATCTTGGGCATTTGGCAGAGGGATCATAGATGACATTGTTTGATTTGAGAACAAGCCTCCCGCTGAGTTTGGATGGTTCAACTGGTTTCCCTGTCTGAAGATCGATGATTGTATTCTTGCACCCCAACAGATAACAATCAGTATCAAATTGTTTTAAGAGAAATTTCATTCCAGGGAGGCTGGAGGCTAATTGTAAAGCTGGAGTTAGCTTTCTAAGATTCTTACATTGATTAATCTTTATTAGGTGGTCTCGATCATCTTTACTCATATCTTTTAATTTTATTGAGGTTAAATTATGATGTTTTACATAGAGATTATATTTAAGCTCAATTGCACCAATGAGTTTATGCATCGCTTCATCTGATGCTAATCTCTGCGTTCCTGTTGATTCAAGCCAATCCCTCCGCCACCGAAATCCATCAAAAGAAAGCCAATCGTTATCTTCTTGGAGGAAATGGAAGTCTTCCCCAAAAAGGTGACGGAAAAGCTCTGCATTCCCTGAATCGGTAGAATCAAAGGAGAGAATCTTTTCTTCTGCAGCTTGTGTAAGAGCATCTTTAACGGTGACACTTTCTTTGACTTCATCCATGAGTCACCTCTCCAGCCCCCTGACCATATTTCAACTCCCTGATCAGCTTTCTAATGGCTTGCTGGGTAGCGACAAAGGAGTTCACCTCGACCTGAAGCTCACAGAGGAAAAATTTGTTGGTGGCAGCTTCCACTTGAGGAGTCTGTTTGAATGTGAAGGTGAATTTGTTTCCCTCCAGTGTTACGTGTGTCCAGAGGAATCCTAACGATCTCAATGCAGCGACGAGAAATAAGTCTTGTGTTGTGTAATCTGACCTTTGATCTGACATGATGACCTCCCTTTTTTGTTCCTTCTCCTCCCCCTGACCCATGTTCTTTCCGCTTTCCGCTGTGAAAGAGACACCTATCAGAGGAGGGAAGGGTTAGGGGTTACTCTGGAGAGCTTCCCTCTCTCCCTTTTTCCCTATTTCTCTCTTTGATGATTTGTTGAATTTGAGGAATCATCTCCTCTCCGATAATCCTCCACCCTAACGCCCTCCGTTTAAAGTGGATGAGTCCTGCTTTCTCCCACTTTCGCAGAGTAGCAGGAGACACATCTAACAACTTGCAAGCTTCTTTTATCAACATCGCTTTCACCTCCTCTCTCCTCTCATCCTTCCTTCCCCCCCCCCTTACTTGACAAAGTGCCTTTTTCCGCTTTCCCCTTGTCCCACTATGCCTTAGAATGACTTCGTTAAAGGGAATTAAGGGGAATGGACAAGCGTTAAGGGGAATGAATAAGCGTTAGTCTGTATCGGGAAATTCTTCACTCTCGACTTCCTGAAATTCCCCCTTTTCGCTTTCTTCTTCTTCTTCAACCTTCTGTGTCATATCAGCTTTCATCCTATTCGCCCTAAACCACTCCATTAAGTCATCCTCCAGGTATACCCTCTTTCTCACTGACAGCTTAACGTAGGGCAACCCTTTCTCTCTCCTGAGATAAGCTAACTCTGACCCTTTCAGCCCCATCAACTTCATCAACTCTGCCTCTGTCACCATCCCTTTCAACATTTCGCTGCCCATCTCTCGCCTCCTCTTCTCCCTCCTTGACACGTGTTAAAGCGTCAGCTTGCTCGCAAATGAAACGCCCCTCACAGTACCCTTTTATCTTTTTATTCTCAGCACAGCGATCACAGGTTGGATTATCCCTAAACCTAATAAACAGGTTTAAGGCATCCTCCCTGGACATCCCTGGGGTTATTCCAGTGACCGATCTCCAAAAGGAGATAACTCTCTGTTTTGCCTCCCAAAGCGAAAGCCCACTTGACAGCTTATGCCCTTGACACAATCCTGAGTTATCATGCCGAATCAAAGGCCCCTCACATCCCATCACGCTACATTTTCGATACATCGGTGTCTCCTCCCAATCATCCAATCAACCATAGTCCATTCATCCATTTCACTTTTCTCAAAAGATGCACCAACTTTGAAACTATAAGCGAAACTATACTTTTTCTACCTTCATAATAAGGTAGCCCTTCCCTTTTGTCAAGCCCTAAAACGAAAAAAGTGAAAAACTTTCTATGTCTTTAATGTTAGCTTAAGAGTGCCATTCTCCGCTATTCATAGCTATCTTTAGCCATTCTTATCACTTGCACGCCTATAGTCCCACATTGTAGGACTCGACGGCAAACACTTGTCTATAAAGGCTTTGCGGGAGGGGATTGACTTCTTTTCTTCCCTTATGCTACATTTAAAGTATTCAAAGTATTCAAAGTAACTTCTTTATGTAATTCAAGGTGATTTTGGGAGAGAGGAGAGAGGAGAGAGGTGACAAGGTTATCCACTCACTAAACAATTTGATCGCCCTCGCCTTTGATACGTTCCACTTTCCACTTACCACGTTGTCACGGAAGGATGGAGAGACGTGTCAGCAGGGGAGGAAAAGGAGGACACTTTATGAAACTGGTAAGATGGAAGAAGCTGTTTGTTTGTGTGGCTATGGTGGTGGCTGTAGCGATGGGACTGGGAAGCTGGATGGTGACACCCGCTCAGGCTCAGGTCATTCTAAACTTACAGGCTGTCTGGAACCCGTCCACAGATAACGTTGCGGTAGGAGGGTATTATTTTTGGGATACTACCCTTGGGCTGCCTGGCAAGGCTTGGAAGGGAGCGGGCGTTTGGGGTTCAGATGCTCAGAACCCTCTTGCGTTACCCAGCACTCCCCAGTTGCTATTATTCACAGTCAGTGTCCCTGATTCACCAGCAACTGGAACCCTAAAGTTCAATATGGCAGCCTTCGATACAAGCAACAATCAATCGTCAAGATGCCCAGATGCAACCTATCTTTACAACATTGATGTAACCCCACCCTCAACACCAACGGGTCTAACCATTTCCAAGCAATAAACACAGGATGGAGAGGGGAGGCTCTCCTCCTCTCTTCTTCTTCATCCCTCAGAAAGGAGGCAACCAATGTTCTTAATAACCATCCTGTTAAGCTTACTCTTAACGGTGTCTCCAACTTTTGTCCAAACGTCTGAGCTTACCACCAGCGAGTGTATCCCTTCACCGTGGGTTATCACTGACCCACAAACTGGGGAGCGAACGGGAGTCATCTTAGATACCATCTTCAACCCTGGGGATGATAAGGGAGCGGGAACGTGTATGTTCTTTGTCAAATTCCCATCCTTGGACACCCCACAGTGGATGGTCACTTTCTCTCAAAGTGAGAGGTTGAAGAGACAGGGAGTGAAATGAGAAAGCTTCTTTCAATCCTTCTCTTTCTTTCAATCATTCTTTCAATGGCAGGGATCGCTCAGGCTCAAGGGAATAAAACTGTCATCCTCATGTTCTCTGAGGGACAGCAACCTCAAATCGCTAAGATGCCTCAGTACGCTTACCCTGGGATGCAGCCCCTAACTAAAGAGGATCGGGTGCTTGACGCTGTTGAGTATGAGGCAAAGGGGAGGGATGTTTATAAGAAGGCCATCAAACATTACTCCAAAGCGATGAGTTATTTTCTCAAAACGAATCGCTTCATCATGGAAGATAAGCTGAGAATGCTTGTCATCCAAAAGAATATCAATAAAGCTTTCTCCATGAGCGGAAACGTCTCTGCCAACTTCTCAGACTCAATGAGCAACACCACCACCAGTAATTTTCTGCCTCCTGGTGGATCACTCTCAAAGAATACAGCTAACTCTCTTTCCTCCAGTGGGGGAATCTTCCCCTCCTTCTCAAAGTCATGGACAGACACCCATTATACAATTTGGTTTTTCTTGGTTGAGTGACCCATATCAAGGGGAAAAAAGGATGAGGGCGTGTCTATAGTTGAAACGCTTTCAAGTGGGAGGGGGATGATGGAAAGAAAAGGAGGAGAAAATGGAAACAGGGAAAATGGAAACGGGTGAAATGAGTGAAACGTATCAAAGCAGGCTGACAGGGAGGATGTTTAAGGTGGAGAGGATAGTTGATGGTTGGGGAGTGAGTCTCATTGGGGAGGAGGGGAAGATACGATGTTGTAGCACCAAAGAGAATTTAAAGCTATTTTATGACCGCCTCCCTCCCCTTCCCACCTTTAAAAACTCTTGATAAATGGATAGCCTTCTGGTATCCTGGCCATAGGTCTGAGGGTCTCTGGAAAGGAGATGATATGCTATTCATCAAGAGACCCATGCTTTTCAGGGAATTGGTCAATAAGGTTTATCCCATAAAAAGAAACGTCAACCCTAACTTACTCAGTCACTTTGGACAGGTCAGAGTGAATAAAATTACAACGCTAATGATTGAGGAGTATAAAGCTTTCAGGTTGGAGACTGTCAAGCCTTCTTCCGTCAACAGGGAGTTAGCCGTCATCAAGCATTGTTTCAATCAAGGAGTACTTTGGGGGCTTACAAATCGGAATCCGTGCAGAGGGGTCAAGCTTCTTAAGGAGACTCCCAAAGATAGATGGTTGACCTACTCTGAAGAAGAGTTGGTATTGAGGGAATCCCCTGAGTGGTTAAAGCCCATCATCCTTATAGACATCAATACAGGGTTACGTCTGTCTGAGCTTACCACTTTAAGATGGGAGGATGTTGACCTTGACAGGAAGACTTTAACGGTTAGAAAGGCTAAAAATGGGGAGATGAGAATCATTCCCCTCAACTCTCAAACCCATCAAGTATTCACATGGAAGCGGGAAGAGGGAAAAAGGCTAAAGTTAGAAGGGATTGATGGGAAGGTCTTTCCCTTTAGTACCTCTTTTGTCTCCCATACCTTCAGAAGAGCTTGTGATGAGGTCGGACTGACTGATGTGACCTTTCACTCTCTGAGACATTCTTTTGCTACCCGATTGGCTCAACATAATGTTGATGTTCTTGCTATCCAAAAGTTGATGGGTCACAAGTCAATCTCAATGACCCAAAGATATAGCCATCATACAGTGGATAGCCTAAAACCCATTGTAGAACAACTGATTTCTGTCAGTGTGCCTAACGAAGCCCACGTAGCTCAATGGTAGAGCTGCTGATTTGTAATCAGCAGGTTGGCGGTTCAAATCCGTCCGTGGGCTCCATGATAAAAAAGGGGCAACCCACAAGGGGTTGTCCCTTTTTTATTGGGATGAAGTTCAGTAAACCCCCTTAGAGGTTTCAGCAGGGCATTGAACCTAGCTGGAATCATTCTAGAATAGAATCCCCCTGCGGAGCAGCGGGGCATTATTTCTAACGGGGTAAATCTTACTAATACAAACGCATTAAGTAATGTTACATAGCCTGCGAATCTTTTGACAAGACCATGAGCGAGTTGTTTTGCGAACGACAGACCAAAGATTATCAAGGTTTTCAAACCAACGGTTGGTAG
>Ga0299912_10004792_pt1 | contig 11078 bp, 8 predicted proteins | sample RVTome_2_FD_207667 | JGI IMG/M metagenome (GOLD analysis project Ga0299912, IMG submission 207667) | Soil microbial communities from uranium-contaminated site in the Upper Colorado River Basin, Wyoming, United States - RVT95D214 (version 2) ... | reverse complement strand
TCGAGGATCTTGCTTTCATGATCCTGGCCACGCCAATTCTTTTCCCTGTTGTCATCAAACTTGGTTACGATCCAGTATGGTTTGGCGTCATTCTACAAATTTTTATGATGATCGGGATCATCATTCCTCCCATGGCCATGAATGTTTTTGTAGTAAGAAATATTACAAAGGTGCCCTTTGGTGTGATTTACAGCGGGGTTTACCCCTTTTTAATTGCTCTCGTCGGTTGCGGGGCTTTGTTGTTCTTATTTCCACAGATCATAACTTTCCTCCCTAATCTTCTGTTCCAGTAGAGAGGGGAAAAGAGGGATTGAGGAACTTGTTTCAAAGGGGATCGATAAGCGTTTGTAAGGGATTTGTATTATCCACTAACAAAATACATGAAAGGAGGAACTAAAATGAAAAAATGGAGATTGAAAGCTTTGGTTTTATGTTTGTTATTGGTTGGGTTTGCCTATTTTAATTCGCCTTCTTTTGGACAAGTAAAACCCATTGAACTCAATTTTTCATCCCACATGCCTGCTGCCCATTCGTATAGCCTGATGGAGAAAGAATGGACAAAAGAGATTGAGAAGAGAACAAATGGAAGAGTCAAGATCACCTATATACCCGGTGGCACACTCCTACCAGCTGACAAGTGTTATGACGGTGTGGTGAAAGGAATTGCTGATGTAGGAAATCCACCTCCCTCTAACACAAGGGGGAGATTCCCTTTGGCAGAAATCCTGGAACTGCCATTGGGTTATAGAATTGCCATGGAAGGGACCATATTGATGAATGACTGGTATAGAAAATTCAAACCGAAGGAATATGCCGAGGTGCAAGTTATGTACTTTCAGAGCACTGGACCCGTGTTCGCCCATTCGAAAAAACCCATTAACAAGTTTGAGGACTTTAAAGGGATGAAAATGCGCAGCACTGGCCTGGCTACAATAATAGCAAAAGCCGTTGGATCAGCTCCTGTGGGGATGCCAGTGGTTGAGGCCTATGATGCATTAAAAAAAGGCGTTGCAGAGGCTTCAATGGCCCCATTTGAAGCACTGGAAGGTTTTAGATGGGGAGAGGTGCTTAAATTTTCAACCATATACAATTGCGCTTGGGTCACTGGCTGGCCTGTGGTTATGAATAAGAGCAAGTGGGATTTGATATCTCCGGATGACCAGAAGATCATTGAACAGGTCAGTGAGGAGTGGATTATGAAGCAGGGGAAAAATTGGACTGCCATCGACGAATCAGGAAAGAAATTTTTCACTAATTTGGGTGGCAAGATAATCTATTTTTCAAAAGATGACAATGAGAAAATGGAAAAAGCAGTGGCACCCCTTTTCGATGATTATGTGAAAAGAATGAAAGAACTCGGTTTGCCCGGAGAAGAAGCACTGAATTTTTGCAGGGACCGGCTGAAACAGCTTCAGTAGGAAGGGAGGTTCTCTAGATGGAAGAAAAGGCACTTTTAGAAACAAGAAATGCAGAGTGGTTGATGGACAGTGATTTCGGTTGGAGGGCACGCCTCGGGCTCATGCATCCTTCTCGGGGTTGGACGCCGGAGCACGAATGGCCTCGAATGCTTCCCAGGGGCGTTTCCTACCTTGTCACCCGAATCATGATGCGGGGCACCACGCTTGAGGAAGTAGAAAAAATGGGTGCGTATGAGCTGGATGCCGCAAGGGCATTGGCGACTGCCGATGTCGACCTCATTTGCTATAACTGCACGATCGGGTCCATGTTGAAAGGCGCAGGATACGATAAGACATTGGCAGCCAATTTCCAAAAGGCGACGGGTGTTCCGACGAAGACGATGACCACGGCAGTGATGGAGGCCTTGAATGAATTCGGTGCACGCAGGTTGGTGGTCGCCACTCCCTATGCTCCTGAGCTTAACAAACTTGAGAAGACATTTTTGGAAGATAATGGTTTTGAGGTGATGTATGAAAAGGGTCTTGGGATAACCGATACTGTCCAGATCGCGAAGGTCACTCCAACGGCAGTCTACCGATTTGGGAAGGAGGTATTCTCGAAGGCTCCGGAGGCAGATATTCTTTTTCTCAGCTGTGGAAATCTTCGAACGATTGAGGTCCTTTCTGTTCTCGAGAAGGACTTGGGAAAACCTGTGATCAGTAGCAATCAGGCCCTCTTGTGGAGTTCCCTGAGAGCAGTAGGGGTGAAGGAACCCATCTATGGGTTTGGTTCACTCATGGAGAGACCGCGGTAAAAAGGAGAGAGGACGATGGGAAAGCTTGAAGAATCGAATTTATTCAAAAGGTTGGTTCGAAAAGACCCTGTCAATGAGATCGGGATGTCAACGCTCACCAAACTTGAAGAAGCCATAAAAGGTTCAAGAAAAGAGGAAGCCCTGGAGTTGTGCCGTTATCTCGTTTGGGAGGGAAAAAGGCTTCATGACGGCTTTTGTGACTGGATCTATTCATTGTTGACCTATATTGCGGATCATTTTGGAGAAGAGGAATTATACAAGACCTTGAGGTTCAATGCCAAAGAGTGGAAGCCTGTGGCAGATCTGATTCCACTGGTCACCATCGAGGAATTTGTACAGTTTAACGCTGAGACGGTGAGGGCCCATCGATGTGGACCGGGAGAGAAGGGAAATTTTACAGTAACGGAGGAGCCGGAGCGGTTCGTTATGTCCTTTGATCCTTGTGGCGCCGGTGGGCGAATGCGAAGAGTGGGCCAGTTGGACAAAGCACCTCCGCGAATAGAGCCACCCTTCAATTTTGGGAAGACCAAGAAAGCTTATCCCTGGTCCTGGGGGAAGAAGGGGGTGCTTTATTATTGCCTCCATTGCTGTGTGATGTCTGAAATCATGCCGATTGAATGGGTGGGATTTCCGGTAAGGGTCTGCGAGTATCCTGATAAACCTGAGGATCCCTGTGTGTGGATTTTCTATAAAGAGCCCCAGTTGATTCCCGAAAAGTACTATACACGAGTCGGAAAGAAAAAAGACGTGAAAAAAATAAAAGTCGTTTGGAAGAAAAACTAAAGAGGCCAAAAGCGAAGAAAGATGCGTTTGCCGAAATTTGAATATTTTGAAGCAAAGACGATCCAAGAAGCCTGTCATACCCTAAAAAAATTGGGTGAGAAGGCCCGGTTGATGGGAGGAGGGACTGATCTTCTTGTCTCCATGAAGCAGAGAATCACCACCCCCGCTGTGGTCATCGGACTCAAAAAGATCCCAGAAACGGATACAATCCTTTACGATTCTGAAAAAGGGTTGAGGGTCGGGGCCCTTGCAACCCTTTATGAGATCGAGAGATCCTCCTTGGTTCAAAGAAACTGTCCCATGCTGATCCAGGCAGCCGGTCAGGTTGCTTCCCCTGCGCTTCGGCGAATGGGGACCATAGGAGGAAATCTTTGCCTCGATTCGCGGTGCCTTTACTACAACCAGTCCCATTTCTGGAGAAAGTCCCTGCCCGTCTGTTTTAAACAAGGTGGGGAATCTTGTAATGCAGTCAGGGGAGGGAACCGCTGCTACGCAGTATATTCGGGAGACCTTGCCCCGGCATTGATAGCCATGGAAGCCAAGATAAGGCTATCGGATGGGAACCAGGAGAATGTGATTCCGGTGGAGGACTTATTCAGCGGTAATGGCAAGAGCCCCCTGACTATCAGCCCCCATCAAATCCTCACAGATGTTATCATTCCTCCGGCTCATCAAGGAGATGGAAAATTCCTTAAATATCGATTGAGGGAAAGTATCGATTTCCCTTTAGTCAACGTAGCTGTTTTTGTGGAGAAGGCAAAAAACGGAGGGTGCGAAAGTGGACGGATCGTTGTCGGAGGGATCGACTCCACACCGCTCCGGATGAAGCAAGCGGAAGAGATTCTAAGGGGAGGCCGGCTTGAAGAAGACGTGTTAGATAGAGTTACTAAGGCTGTCCTAAAACAGGTCCACCCGGTTGACAATACGGGGGGATCACCTGCGCTCAGGAGAAGGATGGTTCCCGTTTTAGTCAGAGAGGCTCTCCGTCAGGTATATAAAAATTGAAGGGAGTTTATTTCTTTGAAGAAGATTATCCGGTTAAAGGTAAATGGTGAAATTCATGAAATTGCCGTTGATCCCTGGAGGACCTTGTTGGAGGTTCTCCGGGAGGATCTGGGATTTACCGGCACAAAAGAAAGTTGCGACCTTGGAACATGTGGTGCCTGCACGGTCCTCATCAATGGAGAGCCGATGCTTTCATGCCTTCTTCTGGCGTGTGAATGGGAGGATCAGGAGATCCTGACCATCGAGGGAATGGCCACAGGAGGCCGGCTCCATCCCCTCCAGGAGTCCTTTATAAGCCACGGGGCTTTCCAATGTGGATTCTGCACTCCCGGAATGATCCTCACTGCCAAGGCGTTGCTGGAAGAGAATCCTCACCCCTCCGAGGAGGAAATCCGTAAGGCGATCTCCGGCAATATCTGCCGATGTACCGGATATACGAAGATCATCGATGCTATTTCGGCAGCAGCTTTGAAGAAATGAATGGAGGAATCTCCGTTGAAAGAATATTCTGTGATCGGTAAGAGGTTGCCTCGAACCGATGCCATGGCCAAAGTCACGGGAGAAGCAAAGTACACAGATGATTTAAGGCTTCCCCAGATGCTTATAGGAAAGCTTCTCAGGAGCCCCTTACCCCATGCGAAGATCTTACATATTGACACAAGCAAGGCCGAACGGCTCGTGGGTGTGAAAGGGGTGATTACGGGTTTGGATACCCCCCGGAAGAAATATGGTCTTCTGATGAGGGAATCCTTTATGGATCGCTACCCTCTGGCCGTCGATAAGGTCCGCTTCATAGGAGAGGAGGTGGCCGCAGTCGCCGCAGTGGATGAGGATACAGCCTTGGAGGCCCTCGATCTCATCCGTGTAGAGTATAGGGAGCTACCAGCTGTGTTTCATCCAGAGGAGGCGATGAAACCGGGCGCACCTTCGGTCCATGAGGGAAAGGCCAATGCAGTTATGAGCCGTTCCTTTGAATACGGTGATGCGGAGAAGGGCTTCAGAAGCTCGGACTACGTGAGGGAGGATAAATTTACTACCCAAGCCGTCGCCCACGCGTGCATGGAAACGCGCGCTGCTCTTAGCATGGTTGATTTCTCCGGAAAGGTGACCCTCTGGTCTTCAACTCAGAGCCCATTCATTCTCTGTCGCGATCTTGCTCAAACCCTGAATATTCCTAAGGCAAAGATTCGTGTGATTAAACCGTTTGTGGGAGGTGGATTCGGTGGAAAGATGGAAATGCTGCCTCTCGAGTTCTGCAGTGTCCTTCTTTCAATAAAGACGGGCAAACCTGTGAGAATTGTTCATACCAGGGAAGAGGAGTTTATTGGAACGCCGCAACGGCACCCTGTCATCATCCAACTGAAGACCGGGGTAAAAAGAGATGGAACATTAGTTGCCAAAGAATGTTATACCATCGTAGATACAGGGGCCTACCTTACGCACGGTCCTATGATGCTCTATGGCATTTATACTTTCCTGACCATGCTGTATCGGGTTCCTAACACCAAGTTTCAAGGGTATTGCGTCTATACGAATAATCCTGTTCGGGGGGCCATGCGAGGCCATGGTAATCCCCAGATCCGTTTTGCCGACGACTCGCAACTGGATTTGATCGCTAAGGATCTGGGGATTGATCCTGTCGAGATTCGGTTAAAAAATGCAATTAGAGCAGGAGAGTCGACACCGAGTCGCCTCAGAATCAATAGCTGCGGTTTAACGGAAGCGATTGAGAGATGTGCAGAGGTATCCAACTGGAAAGAGGTAAGGGGGAGTCTTAAAAGGAACAACGGAGTAGGGATCGCTTGTGGCGATCATATATCGGGTGGAAAATTATACGAGGCTTACGATTCTTCTTCTGTTTTTTTGAAAGTGGAGGAAGACGGAAAGGTAATCATCCTTTCGGGGGCTTCAGATATCGGGCAGGGGTTGGACAGCATCCTTTGCCAGATCGTGGCGGAAGAATTTGCGATACCCTACGAAGATGTAAGTATTGTAGCTGCAGACTCTGAGGTTACCCCTCAGGATTTGGGGACCTATGGAAGTCGTGGAACGTTTCTTGCGGGAAACGCATGTCTACTGGCTGCGCGTGATGCTAAGGGCCAGATTTTTAAGACCGTTGCAGAGAAGCTTGAAACAACCGTAGAAGACTTGGAGCTCAAGAATGGCCGCATCCATGTGAAAGGAGATCCTCAACGATGGATGTCCCTTTCTGAGGCAGTGGTCGCGTGTAATGGCTCTGTTTTGGGCAGAGGGACTTATGAGTCAAATACGGAAGTTCCCGACCGGAAGGGGCAGGGCAATATTTCTCCGGCTTACAGCTTCGGGGCCCAGGTGGCGGAGGTGGAGGTTCACGCGGATACGGGGAAGGTCGATCTCCTCCGAGTCATAGGCGCTCATGACGTCGGGGTAGCCCTGAACCCAATGCATATCGAAGGGCAAATCGAAGGATCTATTGTGATGGGACAGGGGCAGGCATTGTATGAAGAGCTTCTAATCAGAAAAGGATTAACCCTCAACCCATCCTTTCTCGAGTACAAGGTTCCCACATCCCTGGAATCACCTCAGATCGTTCCCTTGATCGTGGAGACGCATGATCCGGAAGGGCCCTACGGTGCCAAAGGGCTGGGGGAGTCAACGATGGTTCCAACGATTGCGGCGATTGCCAATGCCGTCGATCATGCGATCGGGGTGAGGGTTAAGGAACTCCCGATCACACCTATCAAGATCTCTGAAATGATTGAGGGAGGCATCTCCAAACCTGTGATGAAAAAGATAGGAGGTAGCAGTGGTAAAGAGGAATAGAAATGGAAAAAAGGGGGAAGTTGGGAAAAAGATAGTGGTCGCTGGCGGAATCCCTAGAAAACATAACATCAGCCTCACCGTGAATGGGGAGCCATATGAGCTAGGGGTTGCTCCATCGCATACATTGGCGTACACCCTCAGGGAGACGCTGGGGCTCACCGGAACGAAGATATCGTGTGACCGTGGAGCCTGCGGCGCCTGCACGGTTCTTATAGATGGAAAAGCAGTTCTATCGTGCATGACCCTGACCGTGGAGTGCGATGGAAAGAGCATAACAACCATTGAGGGGATAGAAGATCCAAAAACCGGGAAACTGCACCCACTTCAACAAAGCTTTATCGACCACACAGCCTTTCAATGCGGATTCTGCACGCCGGGAATCATCATGAGCGCAAAAGTACTACTCGATAAAAACCCCTCTCCAACAGAGCAGGATGTGAAGAAAGCGCTCGCAGGGCACCATTGTAGATGCATATCTCACTATCACGTCATCAAGGCAGTGATGGAAGTGGCCGGAAAAAGGGAGGCGATGTAGATGGATAAGGAGTATAGATACATAGGGAAAGCAACACCGCGGAAAGATGCGCGGGAAATCGTTACAGGAAGGGCGCAATTTAGTGATGATATAAAGCTACCCCAAATGCTATACGGGAAGGTTTTAAGGAGTCCGTACTCCCATGCCAATATCAAGAACATCGACACAAGCAAGGCGGAGGCCTATCCTGGCGTCAAGGCGGTACTCACCTACAAGAATGTCCCCGGATGGAAGTGGGGAAGCCCCCGTCACAAACGTGTCCTCGACAGCAAGGTGCGTTTCGTAGGGGACGCTGTAGCCCTGGTCGCCGCGGAGACCGCGGAGGCGGCTGAGGAGGCGCTGGAGCTGATCGATGTAGAATACGAACAGCTGCCGGCTGTCTACAATGTGGACGAAGCTATGAAGCCCGATGCACCTCAGCTCTATTCCGAATACCCCGGTAACGTTTTGCCGCGTGGGTTCCCTTTTTACGGGCCTAAAACCCTGCAAGAAATCGTTATGGGTGATGTGGAAAAGGGGTTGAAGGAGGCTGACTTCATCGCTGAAGGAACGTATGCCTATGAAAACATCCCGAATCCCATAGCGCCTGAACCTCCTGGAGTGATAGCCTCATGGGAAGGTCCTGATCAATTGACTATCTGGACAGCAGCACCGGGCCCCTATCTGATGAGGTTTAGCGGGCAATCTGTTACGAAGCTCAGCGATGTACGAATTATCAGCACCCATTGTGGCGGCAGTTATGGAACAAAGGGCTCTTTGTCTGTCCTCGCGCATGGCGCTGCACTGGCCAAAGTAACGGGCAGGCCGGTGAAAGTGTATTATACCAAGGAAGAGCAGTTTACTGCATTCAACTTACGATTAGGATCGCGTATTCGCGGGAAGGTGGGAATCAAGAAGGATGGGACGGTCACGGCAGTGTCGGCCGAGTGGCTCGTTGACACGGGCGCAACTTCAGAAATCGCACAGGGGATGATTGCTGTTGGCCTCGGTGAAGCACAAGTACTATTGAGGTGCTCAAACTGGAACTTTCAACCTCATGTGGTATTGACGAATAGGTGCTATTCATCATCCGTTAGAGGTTTTGGCGGTCAGGAGCTCAAGAGTGCACTCTTCCCGATGTTGACCATGGCCTTGGAAAAGGCGGATCTGGATCCGGTTGAGTTTTTTAAGAAGAATTTTGCCAAGGCGGGAGATGGCTATTACTGGCGGGATGGGCTTTGGTGGGTATGCAGAGGCGCGGATTATTCGAAAGCCATGCAGAAAGGGGCCGAGGTCTTTGGCTGGAAAGATAAGTGGAAGGGATGGGGGAAGCCAACAGCGGTTGACGGTACGAAGAGAAGAGGGGTAGGCGTTGGGGTTCACGGTAATGCCGATACAGGTGAGGATAAATCAGAGGCCTATGTGAGGTTAACCTCGGACTCTATCGCTGTGTTGTATTCCTGTATCGCCGAACATGGAACGGGACAGAGAAGTAGCCTGTGTAAGATGGTCGCTGAAGTGTTGAATCTGCCCCTTGACCATGTCACCATCACGCCTCCGGATACACTCTTGAACCCGTTTGAATTTGGGCCTTCTGGTTCCAGGGGAACCTATGCTGCAGGCTCCGCTGCCATAGAAGCCGCTGAGGATGCTAAGCGAAAACTGTTTGAGCTTGCTGCTCCAAAACTTGGCGCAAAGGTTGAAGACTTAGAGACCAAAGACGGATTGATCTATGTGAGGGATGATATAGGGAAAAAGATCCCGTGGAGGGAAGTCATAGACCGGATGAACACATGTACAGGTCAGGGACACTTTGAAACCGACTTTTCCTTTCCTAACTTCATGATGACATTTGTTGAAGTTGAAGTAGACGTTGAGACAGGAAAAACCGAATTACTAAGGGTCATCGGTACTACCGATGTCGGCCAAATCATAGACCCCCTCGCTCTGGAAGGTCAACTTTATGGAGCTCTTGGATCTGCGGGGATAGATACTGCTTTATTTGAGGAATCGGTGCTAGACAAAAGTACGGGGCATATCATGAACTGTAATATGATGGACTACAAATGGCGCACGTTTCTCGACCTTCCGGAATTTCAAAATGTGATTCTGGAAACGCCTGTTCCGAGTCATCGCTTTAAGGCGATAGGAGTCGGGGAGATCACGCCTGCACCTGGACCCAGCGCAGTACTGATGGCAATCTCTAATGCGATCGGCAAGAAAGTGATAGACTATCCAGAAACGCCCGACAGGATTCTCAAGGCTTTGGGTAAGATATAGATGGAGGTAAAGCACGATGAAATCTTTCAATCACATTAATGCGAAGACAGTCAACGAAGCTGTCAAACTGCCGAGAAACTATAAAGGCAAGGCTAAGTTGATTGCCGGTGGGACAGACCTGCTTGGAGCGCTTAAGGATAGAATTCTCCCAGACTACCCCGAAGCCATCATCAATATTAAGACCATCCCCGGTCTTGATTACATTCAGGAGGACGCAAGAGGACTGAAGATAGGGGCCTTAGCCAAGCTGGAAGATATCGTTGAATCTCCACTGGTTAAAGGAAAATATAAGTTGCTCGCAGAGGCTGCCGAAGCTGTTGCCACTCCCCAAATCCGTAGAATGGGTACCATAGGCGGAAACCTATGCCAAGACTTACGCTGCTGGTACTACCGATACCCTCACCAAATCGGCGGACGGTTCCTCTGCTATCTGAAGGGTGGCAAAGGTTGTTATGCATTAACCCGGGAAAACCAATACCACTCCATATTCGGCGGTTCCAGAGAAGCCAGCCCTCCTTGCTCTTCAGCATGTCCTGGTGCTGTGGACATCCCATCCTACCTGAGTAAAATCAGGGAGGGTGATCTCCATGGAGCAGCTAAAATGCTGCTCAACGTCAACCCCATGCCGTCGATCACCGGGCGGGTGTGCCCGCATTTCTGTGAGCAGGAGTGTAATCGAGGCGAGTTCGATGAATCTGTATCCATCAGGGACATCGAGCGATTCATGGGTGATTATATCCTAAAGAGCAAAAAAGAAATCATCAAATCACCTAAGACCAAGACCGGCAAAAAGGTGGCTATCGTCGGCTCAGGACCCGCCGGATTAACGGCTGCCTACTACCTGGTTAGATCAGGGCACTCCGTTACCGTGTTTGAGGCATCCTCTAAACCGGGAGGCATGATGCGTGCAGGTATTCCTGATTTCCGTCTGCCCAGAGATATATTGGATGCAGAGATTGATAAGATAAGGAGGGTGGGAGTCGATATAAAGATCAATACTGAAATTAAATCAATTAAGAGCCTTTTCCGGCAGGGCTATGATGCTATTTTTCTTGCCCTGGGGGCTCACCGTAGCACCAAAATGGGAATTAAGGGTGAACAGCTTCCCGGTGTCATGGATGGGATGAGTTTCCTGAGAGCGACAAATTTGGGTGAGAAGATTTCTCTCGGGGAGAGGGTAGCAGTCATTGGCGGGGGGAATACAGCTATAGATAGTGCCCGTGCCGCTCTTCGCCTAGGCGCCAGAGAGGTTACTGTCATTTACCGCCGGACCAAGGCTGAAATGCCAGCCGGCGTAGGTGAGGTCGAAGAGGCGCTCCATGAAGGTGTCGACATAATCTTCCTGGCTGCTCCGGTCAAAATAAGTAGAGAGGAAGATCAGTTAAAACTAACCTGTATCCAGATGGAACTGGGTGAGCCAGATGCGAGTGGCCGGCGGCGACCGGTGTCAATTAAAGGGAGCGAGTTCTCCATGGACGTTGA
>Ga0299912_10004791_pt1 | contig 11080 bp, 8 predicted proteins | sample RVTome_2_FD_207667 | JGI IMG/M metagenome (GOLD analysis project Ga0299912, IMG submission 207667) | Soil microbial communities from uranium-contaminated site in the Upper Colorado River Basin, Wyoming, United States - RVT95D214 (version 2) ... | reverse complement strand
GCTCACGCCGGCGCCGCTCTGACAGATGATTTGATGGATCGCCGCATTTTCGGAGCTGAAAAAATCCTCGGTGAATCTGCGAAAATCCATAAATGCAAAGCGCGAATTTACTCCGCTGCTTTTAGCCATGAGTTCATCCAGATGCGCCAGGAACGCGAGCTTTTCCTTCAGCGGGATCGAAAACGGGTCGATTTTAAATTTCGTGGCATAAGTATCTTTCACGCTGTCATTCGGAGCCAGCTCTATCGGCTTGGCCTGCAATAGTGCCGAGGCCCTGGCGATATCCACCGCGTGCCGCGCGATTCTCTCGATTTCCTGCTCGTTAATATCAGCTGAGCCGCAAAACCCCCAGGCGCCCCCGGCGATAACTCTCACGCCGAACCCGCGATCGGAACTGCGGCTGACTTCCTCGGGCGCGCCATCGGAATACGCCAGGGATTCCGTATCGGATATAACCAGGCGGAAATCGGCATAGGTTGCGCCGGCTTTCATTGCCCGGTCAATCGCGATGGCGGCGGCTTTTTTTGCGTCAATCATTCCAAACTCCCTGGATTGTTCGCAGTAACGAAATCATCGCTGGCAGCTTACCGGCGTCGTTTTAGACCCTGGTCCGATTATCCTGAGCGATTGCGATTTTCTTTTCGAACACGAAATTCTTGGCGGCGTTGATCAATTCATCAAGCTCGCCATCGAGTATATTATCGAGATCGTAGAGAGTCAACCCTATTCGATGGTCGGTAACGCGATTTTGCGGAAAATTATAAGTCTTTATCTTCTCCGACCGATCCCCTGTGCCCACCATCGATTTGCGCGATTGCGAAATCTTCGTATTGTGCTCGTCCTTCAATTTATCCAGCAGGCGAGCCCTTAGCACCTTCAGCGCCTTGGCCTTGTTTTTATGCTGCGATTTTTCATCCTGACAGGTGACCACCGTATGCGTCGGCAAGTGGGTTATACGTACCGCTGAATCGGTGGTGTTGACCGATTGACCGCCCGGTCCCGATGAACGGAAGACATCGATTTTTAAATCCTTGGGATCGATTTTAAGCTCGACCTCTTCGGCTTCCGGCAAAACCGCCACCGAAGCCGCCGACGTATGCAGCCGGCCCGAGGCTTCCGTTACCGGCACTCGCTGGACACGATGCACGCCTGATTCGTATTTCAGATCGCCGTACACATCGGCCCCATCCAGTGAAAAAATAATCTCTCTAAAACCGCCAATGCCCGTGGGATGCGAATTCATGACGTCGATTTTCCAGCCCCGGCCTTCGGCATATTTCGCATACATGCGATAGAGATCGGCCACGAACAGAGCGGCTTCCTCTCCCCCCGTGCCAGCCCTGATTTCGACGATGACATTCTTGCCGTCCTCGGGGTCTTTGGGAATCAATCGGGCTTTCAGTTTCACCTCGACCTGCTGAATTTTCAGCCTCAGCTTATCGAGTTCTTCCCTGGCCAGCTGGGCCAGCTCCCCTTCAGGCTCCTCAGCGATTATTGCTTCATTGTCGCCAATCTGGCCGCTGATTTTGAAGTACTCATCGCCGAGGTAAAGCGTGTCCTGAATTTCGGCCCGCTCCTTGGCGATTTTCCGGTAAGCGTTCTGGTCGGCCAGCATTTTTGAATCGGCTAATTGCTCATCCAAAATTTGCAGACGAACGCGCAACGGTTCCAGAAGCTTTATAAAAGGGAATTCGTTTTTCAAATGCTCAGCGATTTTGCGTCACCTCAGCTCGATTCAAGGATGCAATCAGGGCCGCCAATCCCACTTCCAACTGCGCCGCATCGGGTTCGCTCGTGGTGATCTTCTGAAGCCATAGCCCGGGGGCGATCAGTATTTTTGTCAGCCGATTATTGCGGGTTTTGCCCGATAGCTTGAGCAGTTCGTAAGACGCGCCAGCGACCAGCGGTAACAGCGAAAAATGAATCGCTAGCCTGGCGACCAGTGACGGCTGATGCCCGGCGATAAGGGCGAAAATCGTATCGGAAATCGAATACGTGAAAATTGCGATCAAAGCCACTATCAAAATAAAACTCGTGCCACAGCGAGGGTGCAGCGTCGGAAATTTCGCGGCGTTACCGACGGTCAACGGCAAATCAGCCTCGTAAGTAAATATCGATTTGTGTTCCGCCCCATGATAGGCGAAAATCCTCTTGATATCGCTCAAACATGAAATGCCATATATATAAAGCACAAACATGGTCATCCTGATGACTCCCGCCATCAGATTAAAACCGAGGGCTTCTTTATGAAAATTCAGTAGCTGTGTAAAGAGTATTGGCAGGAAAAAGAAAATCGCCAGGCCAAACCCTAATGACACGATAGCTGTGATCGCCAGGGTCAGGTTCATTTTTTGAGCCACCGGCCCCTCGATATTGACGGTTTTTTCGGCATCGGCCGAGGATATTGCGGCCGAATAATTCAAAGCCTTTATCCCAATAACCAGCATTTCGAAAAACGCAATAACTCCTCTTATAACTGGCTTATGCAAGGACGGATGTCTTCTGGTCAGCGATTCATATAACTCGGTGCGGGTGGTAATCTCACCGGAGGCGCGCCTGACGGACGTCGAGATCCTCTCGGGAGAGCGGATCATTACACCCTCGATAACGGCCTGACCGCCGACGTTTTTATCGCTGCTATGCCAGGCGGGAAAGACGATTGCCAATAGAGCTTTCATATTACGATAAAAATGGTATAAAAATAGCGGCACCTCCGCCCCGAGGGACCGCCTGATTGAACCTATCTATTTGTTGTTCCCGTACTTACGCTTATACCTGTCAACCCGTCCGCCCGTATCCACCAATTTCTGTTTGCCGGTGAAAAACGGATGACAATTCGAACAAATCTCCACCTTGATATCTTTCATCGTGGAGCGCGTCTGAATTACATTACCGCAGGCGCAGGTGATTGTTGTTTCGTAGTATTTCGGATGAATACCCTTTTTCATCTATTCCTCCCAAAACATTAATATACAATATATTTCCCTCGGCGCAAGTCCATTTTATTTCAGCAGAACCAATTTGAGCGCTTGTTTTAAACCCTTCGCGCGGGCAAAATAAATCCCTGTCGAAACCGGCTCGCCTACCTGGTTCGAACCATCCCAGTAAAAACGAGATGCCCTCATACCCGCTTCGGCGGTTAAATTGGTTATCAGCCTTCCCTGCAAATCAAATATCTCGAGAACGACGTGTCCAGCCTGGTCGCCAGACTCCGGCCAATTTATGGTAACCGAACCATTAAATGGATTGGGGTAAGCAATTGGTAAATCGGTCGCCCGCGGAATATCAGGATTCGCATCGATATTCGTCCGCGTATCGAATATGGCGACAGACATCGGCCCGCCAGGTACCGGATAAGCCGCCAGAATATCGCCGGCCGAATTCAGCTTATTGATGGAGTTGCCGAGTTGGTTGGCCGTATAGATATAGCCCAGTGAATCTATCGCGATACCCATCGCGCCGATATCGACCAGTATCGGATTATCGCTGCCTCTTAATAGATTCCGATTCATGGCATCATAGCTGAATAAATAGCCATGGTCAATCCAGCCGCCGGCAGTTACGAAACCTATTCCACCCGCATTCATAACTGGCATGAATGGATTGCCGCCGGTCGCCAGTGAATCCTCGACCGTATTATCCTGAGGATCCATAAAATAAATTGAACCGGTAATCGCCGCATAATCGCCGGTGCAGCTGACATTGATTATGTCATCCGGCCCGACCGCCAGTGCCTGCGGATTCTTGCCAACGTTGACCTGAGCGATAAGAGCGCCGTCCCCGGCATCCAGAACGGTTACCGAGCCCTGCCCATAGCTGAAATCGACCGGGTTGAAAGCCGTATTGGCGATATACAATTTATCGTCAATGATAATGATTCCTTCCGGCGATTGGCCGGTGGCAAATGAATCCGCAAGGGTTGCCGAGCTCAAGTTAACCTTGTACACCTTCGACGAGGCAAATCCGGTGATATACGCGAATTCACTTTCGACCGCCACGTTCCACGGGTTCGAATTGACCGGCAGCGGGATTTCGTGAACAACCTGGTTATTTTCAATGGCGATCACCTGCAGGCTCGCGGAAATCGAATTGACGACATACAACCGATCGTCGTTGCAGACGACGTGATTGGGCACCACCCCCAGAGTGAGAATGTCATTTTCGACAGCCCCGGATTCGAGATTGATCCGCGAAAGCGTCTCGGACAGCCCGTTCAATATATAGGCATAATTCTGGGCAAACGAACTACCCGTTATCGCCAGGATTGCCGAAAGCACTGTTGCTAATTGCCTCATATATTCCTCCTTGATTTATAATTTTACCTCTAAGCTGACGCGATACCCTCGCGGCGGCATAGGTTGATATTCCAGGAGCTCATATCGCGCGTTCGTTGCATTATCGATTTTCGTCTCGATCGCCATGCCGACGTTCTTAAATCGAAACGTCGCTCCCGCTTTCAAATTGATGAGCGTATAGGCGTTCAGTTTCTTGGTATTGGCTTCCAGAAAGTAGCGGTGACCGGAATCGAGCATATCAGCCCCGGCGAAGAATCCCGCATACCTGATCGTTACGCCGAGGCGGTTGAAATAGGGTGGTTGAAAAGTTACGTTTTTGCCGTAATAAGGTCCTTGCTTTTCCCGATTGAGAGCGTTCGAGCTGACCCTCGAAAATTCGACTTTGACAAACTCACCCGGGCTTATATAGCTAAGCACGGAAGTAGTCGCGAAATAGACTGAAGTTGAGACATTGACCGGCTTATAGCGCAATTCCTGGGTTCGCCGCCAGAAGATCAAATCACGATACCGCACGTCCCTGTATTCGAGCGATAACCGCCATTTGCCTATCGCCGCCAATTCCGCATAAAACTCGGCGCTCGATGATTTCGATTTTTCCGGCCTTAAATCAGGATTGGCTATGGCGAACACGTCTTCCTGCCAGTGAAGTTCGGCCAAACCCGGCAGCCTGAATGAACTGGCTACCGCGCTGTTGAAGCCCAACGTAACAGGGCCTCGAAAATAAGTTCCCCCGATGGCCAGAGCGGTGGCTGAATAAAACTCCTTTTCGACTGATTCCGCCGCCTGCGATAGGCTCGATGTAATTACGACATGGCCTATATTCCTACGCACCCGAGCGCCGACATTAAGGCTAAAAACATCTCGATCAATCGCGCCCAGTGATAAGGATGGCCTGATATTATCGGTGCCCGTCAGCCTATTTTCCGTAAATGTGAGCTTCGCATTTAGCCCCAACCAGCCAGAATGCGAATAGTCGGTGAGAACAGATAATTCAGAAATTTTCTCGATATAATCAGTACTGTAAGGAATAAATGAGATTCGATCTTCGAACTCAAATTTTCTATCGGAAAATGAGTACGATAATGCCGCTCTGGCGCCGGCGCCCAGCGTCCTGACTATTTCCCCGCCCAGCGAGATAGATCGTTTTCGCGAGCGTGCCCCGGGCGATGGGGAGACGATTCTCCCCGGTACTCCGTTTTCGCCGGAATAGCCAAAACCTGATATCTTCAGGCGATAATCGCCCACGAAGTTGGCATAAGCAAAATTGTATTTTAAGGCATGACGGCCGGCATTGGCTCGCGATTGAACTTCGCCGAAATAATCGATATATTTATATTCGTTTCGGGAATAATTATTTTCAATATTGGCGTTAACCGATCCCCACGCGCTTTTGTCATAATCCACGCTGACGGAATAGTCTTCACTTCCGAAACTGCCGCGTTCCGTCGAAAGCTCTATCGGCGGCCGGGACCCGGTTTTTTTTGTGATGAAATTAATCGTGCCGCCAAGCCCGCCATCGGCGCCGGTCGAGGCCACTCCCGGCGAATAGTATTCGATTCGGGAAATCGCTTTCAGAGGCAGTTGATTCAAATCGGCCCGGCCGGTCAGCAGCGAATTTACCTTGCGGCCATCAACAAGCACGTTGATCCCCTCTGGCCTGATACCGCCTGCCGATATGAAAACCTCGCCGGTCGCGGTCGCCTGAGTCAGATTGAGACCAGGGATCCCTCCGACCAATTCCTCGACCGTTTGATTTGAAGCTCCATCGACCTCATATTCTTTAACGATATAGCCATAGGGCCTGGCGACGTCCGGGGCCTCGGCCTCTACATATACGGGCGCCAGGTTGAGGATATTTTTCTGCACGTAGATATCGCGGCGCACCGTCGCTGCATCATCGACGGCGATGTTGTCGGTAGCCAGAAATTCGTAAACATCCGTCCGGCAAATTATTCGATAGCAGCCGGATGGGATATCGTAAAAATAATAAAATCCTGCCTGATCGGTTTGACTCCGCCAGGCAGAATTTTGAATGGTAACCGTTGCGCCACCGACCGGCCCCTGATCATCGAATACCTGGCCGTAAATTTTAAGACCGGTCTGGGCAAACGCCTGTCCCGCTGCAAATATGGTTGTTATAAATCCGATCGCGGTGATAATTATCGCGGGCTGAATTAAAAAGCTCCGGGAGGACCGGAGCAGGGTATTTCGAACCATAGCCAACCTCTCCCTCGAGGGCCTGTTAACGGCTGGCGGTCCGGCAGGTTTCCTGACTCATGGCCTGATGAGCACCCTGCGCCTTCCCGTATTTTTACAGTGGCGCAGAGCGGGTAGTTGCCATTCACAGTAGCGGGGCTGTGGCGGATTTGCACCGCCTTCCCTTTTATCCTTCAGGGCAAGGCACCCGACCGCTTATTTTTAAGCTTAATAGCATATGCGGGCCACGCGGTCAAGCTTTTTTTTGACCTTACAAATACTCCACGGAATTATTTCAAAAATGATTGAAAATTTCTATCCCCACAGGTACCGACCCCAAATTTGTTTAGGGTCGAGCTCTTTTAGATAATATAACGTCTGCTTCTTGCGGGCCAGATCGTTGACAAAATATATTACGATTTCAATTAATGAGAAAAAGTATGTGGATAGAGGTGTCTGGCATACGCCCTACTTAAGTTATTATAATCCAGCCGGGCGAATTCGACTCGCTCCTGCGCAAAACAATATAGACAATTAGAAAAACATCTGTCAATAATCTTTGTCTAAACCATAAGGGTTTAGGCCTTTACTCGATAAGTCGAGATTGTAGTACAGGTAGGTGTATTTGAGAAAACGCTCAGGCGATAAATTAGATTTCCTTATTTTTCGCCAGGCCCAAAACTTCGTTTCTATGGATTGCCACGGAGGCCTTGGACCTATTCAGGGCATTTGCCATCTCGCCATCCGTCATATTTTTAAAATTTTTAATGATGAACTCGTTTTCGTCTTCGGAATAAATCCTGATGCTCCGTTTTGGCTTCTGCAGAATCCGGTTGCGATGGTGCGTTACCGATATCAGCGATCGGCCAAGGGATCGGGCAATCTCCATATCGGTTTTGTGTCGGTAATTATCGACTATGTATCGGTCCTCGGCCTCCGAAAAATTCCGTCGATCGATCTTCTTCTTGCCAAGCACGATCAGGCGGCGATAGATGACTGATTTGATTGGTTTATTTAATTTTTGAGCGATTGCCGAATCGGTCAGGCGTTCGGAATGCTGCTCGATATAGGCGTCGTCTTTATCCGTGAACGCATATTTGCTCCGCCTCTGCCGCGGTCTGTTTTTCAAAGCCAGAGTCTGCGAACGTCTTTTTATGCCCAGTTCTTTGAATACAAGCTGAACATACTGCCGGCTGCAGCCATAATGCTGCGCGATATCGGTCAGCGATAACTTGTCGATATGGTACATCCGGTACAAATTTTCCTGTTCGCGAATCATCTGTTTTTTTACAGCCCGATTTTCCGCCATGATAAACCCCTCGGTTTAAGATTTTATTCAACGGTAACACTCTTGGCCAGATTCCTCGGTTGATCTACGTCGCACCCTCGCAGCCCCGCCACGTGGTAAGCCAGGAGCTGCAGGGGAATTATCGAGAGCAACGGTAGAACGAAGTCGTTTGCTTCGGGTATGTAGATGACGTCGTTGACCAGTTGCGGAATATAGGTATCTCCTTCCGTCGCGATCGCGATCACGTTGCCCCGGCGTGCTTTTATTTCCTGGATATTGGAAATTACCTTATCGTAAACCTGGTCCCGCGGAGCCAGCACGACCACCGGCATATTTTCGTCAATTAAGGCTATCGGCCCGTGCTTCATCTCCGCGGCCGGGTAACCCTCGGCATGAATGTAGGAAATTTCTTTCAATTTAAGCGCGCCTTCCAGCGCCACCGGGAAATTGACTCCACGTCCCAGGTAAAGAAAATTATTTTTTTGATAATATTTTTCAGCGATCTGTCGGATTTTATCATTTTTTTTCAGGATTTCGGAGACCTGTTCAGGCACGTTTTGAATCGCCTCGATAAGCTCCATCCCCTTTTCGAGCGACATATGCCTCATCCTGGCCAGCAAAATTGTTAGCAGGGAGAGCACCGTTATCTGGGATGTAAAAGCCTTCGTCGAAGCTACCCCTATCTCGGGTCCGGCATGAATATACACTCCGCCATCGGTTTCCCTGGCTATCGTCGATCCGACCACGTTGCAGATCCCCAGGCAGGTAGCCCCCTTGCGCCTGGCTTCCCGCAGCGCCGCCAGCGTGTCGGCGGTTTCACCGGACTGTGAGATGACAAGCAAAATGGAGCCGGGATTGATGATCGGATTGCGATAGCGAAACTCCGACCCGTATTCGACCTCGACCGGGATGCGGGCATGCTCTTCGATCAGGTATTCTCCGATAAGGGCGGCATGCCACGACGTCCCGCAGGCGGTTATTATCAGGCGGCCAATCTGGCATAGCTCTTTATATTGAAGATTCAGGCCATTGAGCCGCACCGTGCCATCAGTAAGATTAAGACGTCCCCGCAGAGCATTTCGCAGTGTCGTCGGCTGCTCCATGATCTCTTTGAACATAAAATGATCATAGCCGCCCTTCTCGATCGTATCGAGAGACCAGGAAACGTCCTGGATTTCGGGACTGACCATGGTCCGATCTATTCTCGTAATCGTGAAATTGTCTTTCGTAATTTCTGCCAGTTCGCGGTCTTCCAGATAAACTACCCGGTTCGTGTGGCGCAGGATCGCCGCCACATCGGAAGCCAAAAAGTTTTCGCCCTCGCCATTGCCGATAACCAGAGGCGAACCCAGCCGGGCGGCCACGACCCGATCGGGCTGATCGAGGCTCAGAACGGCAATGCCATAAGTCCCCTCCACCTGGGACAGGGCCGAACGAACGGCCTCCAGCAAGTCGCCTTCAAAGTTGTCCTCAATGAGGTGGGCCAGAATTTCCGTATCGGTTTCGGTGATGAATTTATGGCCTTTTTTGGCCAGGAAGGTTTTTAAGCTGTTGAAGTTTTCGATAATGCCATTATGCACTACCGCGATTCTGCCGGTGCAATCGAGGTGCGGGTGGGCGTTAATATTCGTCGGTTCGCCGTGTGTGGCCCAGCGGGTGTGGCCGATCCCGATATTCGAAAAAAACTGCTTGTTTTCAAGCATCTCCTCAAGCGCGCTGATCTTGCCCGCTGTTTTTTGCAGGATGATGTCGGAATTCTCGATGCATGCGATGCCTGCTGAGTCATATCCCCGATATTCGAGACGCTTGAGCCCTTCGATTAGAATAGGCAAAGCATTCTGGTCACCAATATAGCTCACTATACCACACATATATTACTCCGATTCTCAGGCTATAAGTTTTTCGACCCTGTCGGCCAATTCGGTCGCCAGTGAGGCGTCGCAGGCTTCGGTAATCAACCTGGCGATAGGTTCAGTATTAGATAATCTTAATTGAAACCAGCCGTTGTCAAGCACTATTTTGATCCCATCCCGTTTATCGACTCTGCCCTTGCCGAACGACCTCGCGATTTCGTCGAATTTCAGCCGTCGGCCGCCAAGTGTTATCTTTCGTTTAACCATATATGTTTTGGGAAGTTCCTGCGCCAGTTCGAATATCGTTTTACGCTCCGCGGCCAAGTACTGCAAAATGACGGCGGCAGCCATAAGTCCATCGCGGCCATAATGCATCTCCGGATATATCAAACCTCCGTTCCCTTCGCCGCCGGCCACGCCCCCCACTCGCCTGAGCTTCTCGGTGACATTTATTTCACCCACCTTGGTGCGATAAATATCCACTCCCGCCTCGCGGGCGACAAAATCGTTCAGCATCGAAGATGACAGATTTACGGCTATCGGCCCTTTTTGCCGGCGTAATATATAGCGCATGCCGAGAGCCAGCGTATATTCCTCGCCGAGAGGCCGGCCTTCCCCATCGACGATCGCCAGTCGATCGCTATCCGGATCGAAAGCAAAACCGATATCGGCCTTAAATGACCTGACCGCGCGTCCGAGCTGTTTCAGATTATCCGGGGTCGGCTCCGGCGGTCTGGGGAAATTGCCGTCCGGCACGGCATTTATCAGCTTGACTTCACAGCCCAGCGCATTAAACAACTCAGCGGCGACAAAAGATGCTGTGCCGTTTACACAATCGCCCGCAACCCTGAATTTCGCTCTTGCGATCATCTTTTGGTCAATTAATTTTAGCCCCAGAATCGCCTGGATATGGCGCAGGTCCCAGCCTTCCTTGATATCATAAAAACCGATTCTCACTTGCCGCCGAATTTTATCACCGCGAGGAGCGCCAGTCGCTGGCGTCGATTTCATAAATCTTTTCCCCTGTGATTCGGTCAGAAATAATCCTCCAGGGCCGATCAATTTCAGGGCATTATATTCGATTGGATTGTGACTGGCGGTAACCGCGATCCCTCCCGAGGCCATCATTTCCCTGACCGCGTACTCGATTGCCGGCGTGGTAGCGACGCCTATATCAATCACGTTGCGGCCCGAAGACATAAGGCCGGCCGCCACCGCGGCGGCGATCATCGGGCCATGAAAACGAGTGTCCCGGCCCAGGACGACGTCGCCCCGTTTCAAGAAGCCGCCGAATGCCCGGCCATAGGCCATGGCTATCTCCGGAGTCAGCGAATCGCCGACAATCCCCCGGATACCGGAAACCGACGTCAGAAGTTTTGTCACCTTATGATTCTCCAATGGCTTTTTTCATCTTTTCGATGCGACAAAATAATCTGCCATCGACAATA
>Ga0299912_10004790_pt1 | contig 11080 bp, 9 predicted proteins | sample RVTome_2_FD_207667 | JGI IMG/M metagenome (GOLD analysis project Ga0299912, IMG submission 207667) | Soil microbial communities from uranium-contaminated site in the Upper Colorado River Basin, Wyoming, United States - RVT95D214 (version 2) ... | reverse complement strand
CGGACCTGTACTTGGCAGCGATCCGCTGCCGTTCGGCGATCATCCGGTCGAACACCTTTTTCTGGACCTCCTCCACGTAGTTCACCCTCATGATCTGGACATCCTTGAGTTCGACTCCGAATTCGGAGGTGATCTTCGACGCATTCTCCAGGATCAGCCTGGACAGCTTGAGCCGGCCGACCTGGATAACTCCGATGACCCCCGAAAGGTCGAGGAGGGCCGCCTCCTCGCTCAATTCGAATTTGCGGTTCGAGGACCGGACGATCTCGATCAGATCGTGGTTGGCGATGATGTTCCTGGTCTCGCCGTCAACGACGTCGTCCAGCCGCGACTGGCCGCCCCGTTCATCCCTGACCCTCTGGAAAAAGACAAGCGGATTGCTGATCCGCCACCGGCAATAGGTGTCCACCCAGATGTATTTCTTGTCCTTCGTCGGGATCTGGTTCGGGTCGCCGTTCCATTCAAGCCAGCGCTTCTCGAAATAATTGGCCTTCTGGACGAAGGGGACCTTCATGTGCAGACCAGCCTTGGTCACGGCCCCGCCGATAGGCTCGCCGAACTGGGTGATGATGACCTGGTTCATCTCGGTGACGACGTAGATGGAGTCGATAAGGACGAGGAGCACGATGAACCCGAGCCCGACAAGGATGGCGTTCCTGGTTGATGTCTTCACTTCTTCACCTCCTCGCCGAGGTTGAGCAAGGGGAGGACCCCCTTCTGGCTCTGGTCGATAATGATCTTTTTAGTGAGCTTGGGAAGGACCTCGTTGAGGGTTTCGAGGTAGAGCCGCTTCCGGGTAACGGCCGGAGCTTTGGCGTATTCCCGGTAGATGCTGGTGAACCTGTTCGCATCGCCCAGAGCGTTGTTCACCCGTTCCGTGGCATAGCCTTCCGAAGCGCGGAGCACCTGGTCCGCTTCGCCCGTGGCCTTGGGGATCTCCCGGTTGTACTCGGACCAGGCTTCGTTGATCTTCCGCTCTTTCTCCTGCAGGGCTTCGTTCACGTCGTTGAACGAAGGCTTGACGAGTTCCGGCGGATTGACGTCCTGAAAGATGAGCTGGTTGACGTCGATGCCGATCTCGTAGGCGTCGCAGAGCTGCTGAAGAGCGTCCTTGGCCTCGTTGGCGATCCTGGCCCGGCCCACCGTGATGACCTCGTCGACGGAGTTGTCGCCGACGATGCGCCTGACAACGGCTTCGGTCATACCCCGGAAAGTCGTTGTGGCTTCCCTCATCTTGAACAGGAATTTGTACGGATCCTTGATCTTATACTGGACGATCCACTCCGTCACCACGACGTTCAGATCGCCCGTCAGCATCACGGATTCGGCCTGGGTGGCGGCGTTGCTGATGTACTCCGACTGAATTCCGGGTTTCGACGTGCGGAAGCCGTACTCCAGCTTGAGCTGGCGCTGAACGGGGACTCTGGTCATGGTCTCGATCCCAAGGGGGAGCTTGAAGTGAAGCCCCGGCTCGGTCGTCCGGGCATACTTGCCGAAGCGGAGGATGACGCCCATCTCTTCGGGGCTGATCTGGTAAACGGACCCGTAGAGAAGGACGATCGCGACGATGCCGATGACGACCCATTGGAGAACACTTTTACTGATCTTCGGCATCTTGAAGTTGATGTCGATCGGAAGACGAAAATCATCTTTCATCCTAACCTCCTTGTTGGATTAGCATTTTCGGTTCTCTTCCATTTTATTCGGGTAACAGGGACGGGTCTGATATCTAGGCCTTCGATAGCCGCGATGTTCAGAGGAGGGTATGGGAAGGGCTTTGCTCCCGGCATTTCTGTTCAGCGACCCACACAAAACATAAGAGAACCGCTTTTTCTTTATCTTAACACAGCTTATCCACGGGATAAACCTAATTCGAGTTTTTTTTCGAGGCCGGCCAACTCGGCTTCCTCGACCCGCAGGGAATGGGCCTCGAGGGCTTTTGGCGCCTTGAGGCCGCTGCCCGTCAGAACGAGGACGGCGGTCTCCTCTTGAGCCAGCTTTTTTTCTTTAGAAAGCCTGATCAGTCCGGCCAGCGTCACGGCCGATTCGGGCTGGCAGAAGAGGCCTTCCTTGGAGGCGAGCATTCTCTGGGCGTCCAGGATCTCATCGTCCCGGACGGAAAGGATGAGGCCGCCGTGTTCGCGGACCATTTTGAGGACGACGTTCCCGCCGGGGGGCGCCGGGTTGGAGATGGCATGAGCAATCGTCTGCGTCCTGTCGAGACGCGTGTACCGGAAATGTCCGGCCGCGAACGCCCTCGCTAAAGGCGCGCATCCCTCGGCCTGGACCCCGACGATGGTCGGGCAGCGATGGATGAAACCTTCCCCAATAAGATCCTCGAAGGACCGCATGAGGCCGATGAGATGCCCGCCTGAACTCAGGGGGACGAAGACATAATCCGGAGACCGCCGGCCGAGACCCTGGAAGATCTCGAAGCCCGTGATCTTGTAACCCTCGACCCGGACGGGGTCGATGGAATTCATGAAATAAATGCCCAGCTTCTTCCCGATTTCGAGGCTCTGATAAAAGAGACGACCGTAATCGCCTTTGACCCTGATGAGGCGCGGGCCAAAAATCCCCGCGGCCAAAAGGCTCGGCAACGAGGTTTCTTCCTTGAGTAGGACCGTTGTCTCGAGACCCGCCCGGGCGCCGTAGGCGGCCGTGGAAGCGGCCATGTTGCCGGTCGAGACCGTGCCGATGCGACTGAATCCGAGGGAAACGGCCTTCTGGACAGAGACGGAAGTTCCCCGGTCCTTGAAGCTGAGGGTGGGGTTCTGGGCCTCGAACTTGGCATAGGTCAGCGGCAATCCGTCCAGCCCGCCGACCTTGTTCAACTTCACAAGGGGGGTGTTCCCTTCGCCGAGGCTCAGACTCGTGTCGATCCGCTCGAGAGGGAGGAAATTCAGGTATCTCTCCAGTGGATGTTCTTCATCCGTGTTGATCAGTCTTTGACCGCGGGCGCGGGCGAAGAACATGGGTTCGCGACATTCGGGACAGAACGGCGAAAAAACGTCGAGGGGATACTGTTTCTTGCAGAATAGGCATTCGAGAATGTCCATGGAGCGCTCCTTAAAGAACCCGCCGTCTAGTTTATCCGTTTTCCGCCCTTCAATCCATTGCCAAGAAAACGGAAGGAGGTTAAAATCAGCCGCGGGTCCGAAGATGCTGAAAGATGATCGTTATTTCATGCGCAAGGCCATGGCCCAGGCCGAAAAAGCCGCCGATAAGGGAGAGGTGCCGGTCGGGGCCGTCGTCGTCAAGAACGGCACGATCGTCGGCTGTGGCTGGAACCGGCCGATTTCGAAGAAAGACCCGACGGCCCACGCGGAGGTCGTCGCTTTGCGCGCCGCGGCCCGGAAGCTCGGGAACTATCGCCTTACGGGGTGCGACCTCTATGTCACCCTGGAACCCTGCCCGATGTGTCTCGGGGCCGTCGTTCAAGCCAGGATTCGTCGCCTCGTCTACGGCGCCCCGGATCCCAAGTCCGGCGCCGTCCGATCTGTCATGCACTTCCCGTTCCAAAAGCTGAACTATCGGCCTGATATCGTTGCCGGCGTCCTGGCCGATGACTGCGGTCGTCTCCTCCGGGATTTCTTCGGATCCAGGAGATAGATGTTTCCTTATTCCTCTTGATAAAACCGCCGAACAGGATAAAATGGAGGACTATACGGAGAGGTGGCCGAGTGGTTGAAGGCGTCGGTCTCGAAAACCGATATACTGAGCAATCGGTATCGCGGGTTCGAATCCCGCCCTCTCCGCCATGCCTCTACCTGAGCCGCCTGCCATATCCGAGTCCCTCCTTGATTAGAGCAAGGGGGGTAGGGGGGATTAATATCACTAATCCAAAGTCTTCAAGGGCGGCTCAGGAAACATGCCTCTACCTGAGCCGCCTGCCATATCCGAGTCCCCCCTTGATTAGAGCAAGGGGGGTAGGGGGGGACATGGGGATGACTCTTTCATGAAGAACGTCAACATCATCGTTGCCGGCTTCGGCCGGGTCGGCCGTGCCTTCTGGAAGGTCGTCGAGGACAAGCGCAAGGTCTGCCGGGAGCGCTACGGACTCAACCTCGTCCTCAAAGCCGTCTTCAAGAGCGATGGAGGCATCTTCAGCGATACCTCCATTTCCATGGAGCCGTCCTATCCGGGCGCGCCGCTGAGGATCCAAGAAAGCCCCGACTGGAAACCGAGGCTCCGTGTCCAGAACATCATAGGGGACTTCGAACGCGGGGTTTTGGTCGAGTGCACACCCTCCGACCTGCGGACCGGCGAACCCGGCTTGTCTCACCTAACGGCGGCACTTGAGAAAGGCTGGCACGCCGCCGCGGCAAGCAAGGGAGCGCTGGTCCTCAGATTCAAGGAGCTTACCGGTCTAGCCCGACAGAACGGCGTCCAACTGAAATTCAGCGGCGCGGCCGCGGCCGCCCTTCCGACCCTTGATGTCGGTATTCAATCTCTTGCCGGCGCCGATGTCCTCGGGATCGAGGGCATTCTCAACGGCACAACGAATTTCATCCTGACCAGAATGGGCGAGGGCATGGATAGCGAGCAGGCCCTTAGGGAGGCCCAGGACAAAGGCATCGCCGAGCCCGACCCAACTCTTGACATCGATGGCTGGGACACGGCCTGCAAACTGCTTCTCATCTGCAACGCGGTCATGAGAACGGACTTCGGCTTGAACGAGGTCCAGGTGGAAGGCATCCGGGGCATCTCTAAAGATCTTGTCATTAAGGCGAGCCGGTTGGGAAAGGCGGTCAAACTCATGGGAAAGTGCTCGAAGGACGAACGGGACCACCCCTGGAAGCTCGAAGTCGGTCTGGCCCTCCTCTACCCTTCGCACCCGCTTTACGGCGTGAACGAGACAACCAAGGGGATCACGTTCTACACGGACACCATGGGCTCGGTGACCGTCACGGGCGGCAAGTCCGACCCCCTCGGCACGGGTGCGGCACTCTTGAAAGACATCATCGGAATCTACGCTGATCGCTAAGGACCATCCATGAGGGCAACGCCGATGCCCTAAAATTGACCTTGCCTTCGTTTTTTGATAACGTAAGGAATCCGCGCGAGTGGCCGCGCTGCATGGAATATCCATGGAGAGGTGTCCGAGTGGCTTAAGGAGCACGCTTGGAAAGCGTGTGTGCGCCGCAAGGTGTACCGCGGGTTCGAATCCCGCCCTCTCCGCCAGCAAAACGAGAGGGGAATTCTATATCGCAAGGAGCAAAGACAATGGACAGCAAAGACCTGATCCTCATTGAAGACCTCTATGGCGCCCATAACTACCATCCCCTGGACGCCGTCATCAGCAAGGCCAAAGGGATCTGGATGTGGGATGTGGACGGGAAGAAGTACCTCGATTTCTTGAGCGCCTACTCGGCGGTTAACCAGGGTCACTGCCACCCCAGGATCATCAAGGCCCTCCAGGGCCAGGCCAGGACCCTGACCCTGACCTCCAGGGCCTTCCGCAATGACCAGTGGCCCATGCTAGCCAAAGAGCTCTGCGATTGGACCGGATACAGTATGGTCCTGCCCATGAACTCCGGGGCCGAGGCCGTCGAGACCGCTATCAAGACCGCCCGCAAATGGGGCTACCAAAAAAAAGGCATCTCCGAGGGCCAGGCCGAGATTATCGCCTGCTCCAATAACTTCCACGGCCGGACGGTGACCGTGATCAGCTTCTCAACGGAGCCCCTTTATCGCGACGACTTCGGTCCGTTCACGCCCGGATTCCCCATCATTCCCTTCGGCGATACCGACGCCTTGGAAAAAGCGATCACACCGAACACCGCCGCGTTCATCCTCGAGCCCATCCAGGCCGAGGCGGGCATCCTGATCCCTTCCCAAGGCTATCTCAAGAAAGCCAAGGAGATCTGCGAAAAGAACAATGTCCTCTTCATCGCCGACGAGATCCAGACAGGCTTGGGACGGGTCGGGAAGCTCTTCGCCTGCGATTATGAGGGCGTCAAGCCCGATATGACCGTCATCGGCAAATCTCTCGGCGGCGGCTGCTATCCCATCTCCGCCGTCCTGGCGAACCGGGAGATCCTGGGCGTCTTCAAGCCCGGCGAGCACGGCTCCACGTTCGGCGGCAATCCCCTGGCCTGCGCCGTGGCCCGCGAGGCCGTCCGGGTGATCCGGGAAGAGAAACTCGTCGAGAACGCGGCCGAACTGGGCGGCTACTTCCTCGCCAAACTCCGGACGATCAAAAGCAAGCATATCAAGGAGATCCGCGGCCGCGGCCTGCTCATCGGAGTCGAACTCCATCTCGAGGCCGGAGGGGCCAGGCGGTTCTGTGAAGAGCTGATGAAAGAAGGTCTTCTCTGCAAGGAGACTCACGAGAACGTCATCCGCTTCGCACCGCCCCTGGTCAGCAGAGAAAAGGACCTCAACTGGGCCTACAAGCGGATCAAGACCGTCTTCAAACATCTGGCCTGAGACCGGAGTCCGTTGCTGAGCGGGTTTTCTGACCGCGTGACATTTGTCGCCTTAAGAGGACACGTCCTGTGCCCGTGGCCGGGATTTCCGGGGAGGGGCCCTTGGCACGGATTTTGCTGAAGGTTCTGTTGGAAAGGAGGAACGCAAAATGAAAAAATATGCCTGGATCGGGGGCTTCATCGTTCTGGTCCTGTCGGCCGCCTGTCTGTTCTATGTCCCTTACGACGGGGACGACAGACGCGTCCCGCGCGGGCAGACCTATGATCGCGATTACGGGAGCAGGGATCTGGACCAGGAATATTTCTACGAATACCTCTCGCCCTACGGGATATGGGTCAACAATCCTCCCTATGGATACGTCTGGGCGCCGCGCCACATGCGACACGGTTGGCGACCCTACACTTCCGGACGCTGGGTGTGGACCGACTACGGCTGGACCTGGGTTTCGAGTTTTGAATGGGGATGGGTGCCCTTCCATTATGGACGCTGGGGCTGGGATCGGGGCCTGGGCTGGTTCTGGGTTCCCGACACCATCTGGGGGCCGGCCTGGGTGACTTGGAGGGCGGGTGACATCTACATGGGATGGGCGCCGCTGCCGCCGGAAGCGGAGTTTATCCCCGGAATGGGGATCCGTTCCTTTGATTTCGACTTCCCTCCGTATTATTGGGTTTTCGTCAACGCCCGCCACTTCATGTATGATCGGCTGGACCGTTACGTCCTTCCCTATGAGCGAAACTATACGATCATCGACTTCACGATGATCAACGCCGGAATCCACGTCCGCGGCGGCCGCGTGTTCAATGAAGGGATCGACGTTGACCGCGTCAGCAGGTTCACGCGGCAGGAGGTCACGAAATACGAACTCCGCGATCCCAACCGGCCCGGCGCCCCGTTCATCGAAGGCGGGAACGTTTTCATCCATAAACCCTCCATTTCCAAGAACCAGCTGGCGAGGCCGAAGACCTCTCTCGGCCGTGACGAGGCGGGGGAAAAGATCTCGATGGAAGAGATCGAGGACGAAGCGGCCGGGGGCCCAGGACTTAAGGATGACCAGGAACGGGAAAAGAGGCTGCTCGAAGAAAGCCAGGATATCGAGGTCAACGAGATCCGGCGGAAGGTCGAAGACGACAAGAAACTAGCCCGGACCCTGGAGGATAAGGGGAAGCTCGAAGAGGAATACAAGGCCAAGGTGACAGCGCTCAGGAAAAAGCACGAAACCGAGAAATCCGAGATCAACCGGCGCCACAAAGAGGAAGAGGACAAGGTCAAGAGCTCGAAAATTAAAAAAAAGGATTGAATGCTATGACGCCGATAAAATATCGCTCCATGGAATCGCGCTTCCACTTGGACAGGCGGCAGTTCTTCAAAGCGGGCGGCGCGGCCGGACTCGGCCTGCTGGCTGGACGCTCACTCGTCTTCGCCCAGAACGCCGCACCCGCCAAGATCGAACGGCCGAAGACCAACCTCGATGAGGCCATAAAGGTCCCCAGGATAAAGCACTCGCTCCCCGGTCCCTTCCCGGGCAGGGTCGTCGAGGTCCACGATCCGAAATGTCTGGCGGACGGCAAGGTTGACGCCGCCCTCATCAAAAGCATGTTCGAGAAGGGCCTTGCGGGCCTGACGGGCAAGAACCTCATGGAGAGTTTCGCGCTCTTTTTTGAGAAAAATGACGTCGTCGGAATCAAGGTCAATCCGGTCGGCGCCGGCCTGATCAGCACGCGTCTCGAGGTCGTGGACGCCCTCGTCGACTGGCTCGCTTCGGCCGGACTGCCGCGCCGGAACATCATCATCTGGGACCGGTTTGACTACATGCTTAAGGACGCGGGTTTTACCCCCGAGAGGTATCCCGAGGTCGGCATCGAAGGCCTTCAGACCATGGACGAGGCAGCCGCCGAAGGGAAAACCAAGGACAACAGCCGCTGGCTCAAGCCGGACGGGACCCACGTCAGCACGGACAACTTCGACAAGGACGTCTACTATTGGGCCGACGTGGAAGGCCCCAAAGACGATCCCTATCTCAACCAGCACGTTTTCAACGGGAAGTATTCCTACTTCGGAAAGCTCCTGACCCGGAAACTGACGAAGATCATCAACGTGCCCGTCTTCAAGAACACCGGCAACGCCGTATCGATGGCCACCAAGAACATCGGCTACGGCGCCGTCTGCAACACGAACAGACTCCATCAGCCGCTTTTCCTCGATGTCTGCGTCGAGGTCCCGGCCTTCCCGGCCGTCCGGGACAAGCTCGTCCTGAACGTCACCGACGGGATCAAGGCCCAGTACGAAGGCGGGCCCGGCCCCGAGGCCAAGTTCGTTTATGATTACGGCAGGCTCTTTTTCGGGACGGACCCGTTCGCCCTCGACCTCGTTTGCCACACTCTCATCGTAGAAAAGCGGAAGGCCATGGGGGTTAAGGTCAACGAACATCCCAAGTTCACGGAGTACCTCCGGTATGCCCAGAAGCTCGGCCTGGGTATCGGCGATCCCGGAAAAATCGAACACGTCAAAATCTGATAAGCGCGTTCGTCAAAGGCCCTCGATGCTGAAGAGGAAAATTCTCGCCGCTTGTGCGGCCGCCCTCGCCGCCGCATCGCTCAACGGGGGGATCCTCGTCCCCCCCGGCGGCTTCGCCCCCGGCTGGGAAAAGTCCGAAGGCCTGCGGGAATTCCCCGGCAGCCGGCTTTTCGACCACATCGACGGCGGAGCGGAGCTTTTTCTGGAGTTCGGTTTTAAGGGGCTCTGCCTCCAGCGTTATAAAAAAGGGAAGGACGAGCTGGCCCTGGAAATCTACGAGATGGAAAGCCCGGAAGCCGCTTTGGGGCTCTATCTCATGAAGTGCGGCAGGGAGACTCCCGTAAAAGGTCTGGATGCCAGGAACTCGGGTGAGCCGGCCCAGCTCACGATCCTCCGGGGCCGATGCTTCATCCATATTAATAATTTCTCCGACCGCGAGGAGCTTCTGCCGATCATGATCGAGCTGGCGCGCCGGGCGTTGGCCGGGATCCCCGATGAAAAAGCCGCGGACCTCGTCGGGCGCCTTCCCGGCCAGGGACTTCAGCCCGGTTCGGCCTGCCTGTTCAGGGGTCCTTTGGGTCTCCAGGCTTTCTACACTTTCGGAGAAGGAGACATCCTCGACCAGAGGGGCCTCCTCTTCGGCGTCGCCGGGAGTTATGAGGACCCGAAGTCCGGACATTTCATCCTCATTTTGATCGACTATCCCGACGCCGTCAGGGCCCTGGCCGCTTATCAAAACCTTGCCGGACGCCTGGATCCCTATCTTAGAGTCCTGAAAAACTGCGAGAAGGGCCTCGTCTTCGAGGATTTTCAGAAGAAGTTCGGTATCGTCGCGCTCAGGGGCGCCCGCCTCGAGCTCCGAATCGGGCTTTCTTCGGAACCGGCCTTACTTCAACGGCCTTAGCTAGTCCTTGCCGCTCTCCGGGTCACGGCGAGGGCGGCGCCGAGGATGACGGTCCCTCCCAGGACCGTCCTCAGAGCAGGGACCTCGCCCAGGAAGACTAGGGCTAAAAGGACTCCATAGACCGGTTCGAGCGAGCTGATGATGCTCGCCGCCTGGGCTCGGATCCGCTTCATCCCATGGATGAAAAGAGTGTGGGCTAACGCCGTGCAGAAGACCCCGAGGACGGCCAGGAGGACGATATCTCTTGGGCTCAGGATGGGCCGGCCGGCAAAGAAAAAGGGCAGAAGCAGGACACCCGCGAAAAGGTCCTGGTAAAACGCGATGTGAAGGCTCGACCGCCTTTGAGACAGCCTCCTGTTGAAGACCGTCAGGACGGCGAACGTCGCGCCTGAGACAAGCCCCCATAGGACGCCCCGGACGACCGAGTCGCCGAGGCTGAAGCGGGGGATAATGAGGAAGACCCCAAAAAAGCACGCTCCCGCCGGGACGAGGTCCCTCCGGTCCAGCCTGTCCCTTGATACGAGCGGCTCGAGAAAGGCCGTGAAGACGGGGAAGGTCGAGTAGGAAAGCAGGCCGACGGCGACGGATGAGACCCGCACCGACTGGAAAAACGCCGTCCAATGCATGGCCAGGACGGCCCCGCAAAGAAGGAGGGAAAAAACGTCCCGGAGCGGTGTCATCCTGAAGGACATTCCGCGCGCGAGGATGATCACGGCCAGGGCCAGGGCGGCAAAGAGAACCCTTCCCAGGACGAGGAGGGGAGGGGAGACCGGGACCCACTTGGCGAACAGCCCCGGAAATCCGAACAGGGCCACCGCCAGATGGATCTCAAGAAGACTCTTCTTATCGCTGATTGGAATGCTCATCGGATCGCCCGCGAGTTTATTATACCCATCAGTCACGTCTTTGCCAGGGAAATGAATCGTTGAAATTTCCGGGATTTGTGTTAAGATATTCTTTACACAAGAAGGGAATACGCTCCCTTTCCTGGTAACATCTTATCAAATGTCATATGAGATTTTCGCCCGCAGATACAGGCCTCAAACGTTTGAGGAAATGATCGGCCAGAGGTCCGTCGTCCAGACCCTCAGGAACGCCATTAGGACGAATAGGGTCACGCAGGCCTACCTGTTTTCGGGAATGCGGGGCACCGGAAAGACAACGGCCGCCCGCATCCTGGCCAAAGCCCTCAACTGCGTCAACGGCCCGACCCCGACGCCATGCAACGTA
>Ga0299912_10004789_pt1 | contig 11080 bp, 11 predicted proteins | sample RVTome_2_FD_207667 | JGI IMG/M metagenome (GOLD analysis project Ga0299912, IMG submission 207667) | Soil microbial communities from uranium-contaminated site in the Upper Colorado River Basin, Wyoming, United States - RVT95D214 (version 2) ... | reverse complement strand
CTGCCGACGGGACATTCCCTCATATGCGTTTGCAATCCAGTCTTTGACCATAGGCACCTCCTTTAGATTACTTTCGTATATTTTCTCTTGGAATATTTCCAGAATAAATAAGGTCAAATTGGTATTTTGAAGCAAAATATCCTTTATTTTAAAGAGTGCCTTAATAGGACAAAAACGATTAGGGAAGCCTTTTTGAAATGGGGTATTAGAAGCAAGATTTAAGAATCACGACTTGGAGGCAAGTTTGGTAAACATCGTTATGAACGAGGAAGACCCATTGAATCTCAACCCTGAAAACAGGACATTTCTAAATTGGCTTGACATTTAATAAGTTTAGTATTGACTAAACATTCAGAATGTGCTAAATCTACCAGAAAATCACATAGCGCAAAGCGTAACTTTGAAAAAAATAAAAGATATTTCTTGGATCATAAGTAACGCTCCCGTCATGAAGCATCATATAGAAAGTTCTTGATTTTTTGTAGCATAAAATAGGAGATGGTGTGCCATGGAAAAAAAACAACGAGGGTTTGAAGAGAAGCACTTTATCGAAGACGCAGGGCTTCTATTTGAGGAGAGTGGACATCCGCGGATGGCAGGCCGCATACTTGGCTGTCTGCTCATTTCTGATCCACCATACTTGTCCACAACCGAGTTGGCTGAGATTCTTCAGGCAAGCAAAGGCTCGCTTAGTACCATGACTCGGTTTCTCCTCCAAATGGAATTGATTGAACGGGTCGGATTGCCGGGGCGCCGACTCGACTATTTCCAGATCAAATCCGGTGCTCTGCCGCAATTGGTTCGACATGCTATCCACGAATTTTCAGCCTTAAGACAGTTGACTGAACGCGGATTGGAATTGATGAAAAAGCAAGACTCGGAATTGAAGAAGCGGCTGCAAGAAGCCCGAGATCTATTCAGTTTTTTGGAAAAGGAATATCCACTGTTGATCGAGCGTTGGGAGAAAGAACATAAGAGAGTTTCAAAGTAGCTGAGAGGTTAAAGCAGCTAATGAATCGTTTTCCAATTGAAAGACAAACCGAATCATCTGCAATAGATGGAAAAATTGTTTTTAAAGTAAAAGGTCTGAGAAAGGTTTACGGAATGGGAGAGGTGGAGGTGCATGCCCTGCGTGGTGTAGACCTGGAACTTTATACAGGCGAACTGGTCGTGCTACTGGGGCCCTCCGGGAGCGGAAAATCGACCCTCCTGAATATCCTCGGAGGGCTTGATACAGCCACCGATGGCCAGGTGACTTATCGTGAAAAAGATCTTACCAAGGCCACCGAAAAAGAACTTACTGAATACCGGCGTTTTCACATTGGCTTTGTCTTCCAGTTCTATAACCTTATCCCGAGCCTCACCGCTCTCGAAAATGTCGCCGTCGTTACCGAGATATCGAAGAACCCCATGAAGCCTGAAGACGCACTTGCAGTGGTTGGACTTGGTGAAAGGCTCCATCATTTTCCTACCCAACTATCAGGCGGTGAGCAGCAACGTGTTGCAATCGCCCGTGCTGTATCCAAGAATCCTGAAGTCCTTCTCTGCGACGAACCGACTGGAGCGCTTGATTCCGCAACAGGTGTAGTCGTGCTTGAAGCCCTTGAGCGGATTAACCATGAGCTGGGGGCAACCACGGTCATCATCACCCATAATGCAGATATCGCTGAGATGGCGGATCGAGTGATCTATATCAGCAATGGTCTCATCTCAAAGATCACCAAAAATCCTGTGAAGAAACAGCCTAAGGAAATTCATTGGTGAACCCATGAAAGCGCTCAATCTGAAACTTTGGCGAGATCTTTGGCGAATGAAAGGGCAAGCCCTTGCCATTGTCCTTGTGATCGTGAGCGGGGTTTCAACCTTTGTCATGTTGAGAAGTACCATGAGCTCTCTGAAACTGACGCGAGATAAGTTCTATCAAGACTATAGCTTTGCCGAAGTCTTCGCATCACTCAAGCGGGCACCTGAAAACCTCAAAGACCGTATTGCTTCCTTACCAGGGGTGAACCAAGTCGAGACACGTGTTGTGGCTGATGTGAAGCTCAACATCGAAGGCTTTAATGAACCAGTGACCGCCAAACTGGTTTCAGTCCCCCAAAATGAAAAATCTCTCTTGAACAGGATTTATATCAAGAAAGGGAGGATGGTCGATCCCTGGAAGGATAACGAAGTTGTGGTCAGCGAAGCCTTTGCCGATGCACACCGCTTCTCCCTCGGTGATAGATTTGGGGCGGTTATAAATGGCAAGTGGAAAATGCTCAATATCGTTGGTACTGCTTTGTCCCCCGAATTTATACTTCAGATAAGGCCGGGTGGAATCAGTGTAGACTTCAAGCGGTATGCCATCCTCTGGATGGGACGTCCTGCTCTTGAAACAGCCTATGACATGAAAGGGGCTTTTAATGATGTGGTGCTAAGGCTTACTCCGGATGCAAATGCGAGCGACATTCTTGTCCAGCTCGACAATCTCTTGACCTGGTACGGGGGCCTCGGTTCAATCAGCAGGATTGATCAAGTGTCTCACCGTTTTTTAACTGAGGAATTCAAACAACTCGAAACATCCTCGAAGATATTTCCGGCCCTCTTCATTGGGGTAGCTGTTTTCCTCCTCCATGTGGTCATCAGCAGGACGGTTAGTACACAACGTGACCAAATCGCTGGCCTGAAAGCATTCGGTTACAGCAATCTCGATGTCGGTATCCACTATGTGATGATGGTATTCCTCATCGTGTTGGTGGGTGTCGCAGGAGGGGTTGTGGTAGGTGTTTGGTTCGGTCGAGGCCTTGGAAGGATCTATATGGAGTTTTACCGCTTCCCCTATCTTCTGTACGAGTTAAAACCTTCTATGGTTATGACCGTGGTATTGATCAGCATTACCTCAGCCCTTGCAGGTACTCTGCATTCTGTATGGAAAGCGGCGAAGCTTCCTCCCGCAGAGGCAATGCGGCCTGAGCCACCTGCCAAGTATAGGAAATCGATCTTTGAACACATACGCCTATGGAGGTTGCTCTCCCAGCCTACCCGGATCATCATCCGCAATATTGAGCGCAGACCAATAAGATCTCTTCTCACAGTGATCGGAATTGCTCTTTCGTGTGCGGGTATCATCGCAGCCACTTTCTTTCAGGGTGCGATGGACTTCATGGTGGACGTTCAATTCAAGCAATCACAGAAGGAAGATATGACTGTCACGTTTGTTGAGCCAACGTCGAGGAAAGCCCTTCATGAATTAAAAGGTCTCGAAGGGGTTGAACACGTTGAAGTCTTCCGGTCAGTGCCTGCGAGGCTCAAATTCCAGCAACGGAGTTACCAAACTTCCATCCGAGGGATAGAACCGGATAACCGTCTCCATTTCTTGCTGGATACACATCTAAAGCCGATCGACATTCCACCCGCTGGCATAGTGTTGACTGACTATCTGGGAAATATTCTTGGTGTCAAAGCAGGCGATATGCTGACCGTAGAAGTGCTCGAAGGGGCAAAGCCTTTGCGCCAGGTGCCTGTGGTAGGTCTGGTCAAACAATATATCGGGCTAATGGGTTATATGGATCTTTTGGCCCTCAACCGTTTGATGAGAGAAGACCATACCATATCAGGTGCCTATTTGACCGTTGATTCACTGAACCAGCCAAAGATATATAGAACCTTAGTGGAGATGCCCCGTGTTGCAGGAACTTTCGTGAGGGAGGACGAAATAAAGAATTTCTATGAGACGCAAGCTGAGGTACTCCTCTTCTTCACCTTTGTGGCTACCCTCCTTGCAGCAACGATTGCCTTCGGGGTGGTCTACAATAGTGCAAGGATCGCTCTTTCTGAGAGGAGCCGTGAACTGGCAAGCCTCAGAGTGTTAGGATACACACGGACAGAGATTTCCTTTATCTTTCTTGGAGAACTCGGGCTGCTAACTCTCGCTGCAATCCCGCTCGGTTTCCTAATTGGACGGGGTATGAGTGCCTATCTTGCAAAGGCAATCGAGTCAGACCTTTTCAGGGTTCCTGTTCTGGTGGAGCCTGCTACTTACTCGCTTGCGGCTACCGCCGTTGTTGTATCCGCATGTTTATCGGGTTTGATTGTACGGCACCGCCTGGATCACCTGGATTTAGTAGGAGTCCTAAAAGCAAAGGAGTAGAGAGCAATGCAATTACGTAGATGGATTATCGTCATCATCATTACAGTAGGGGTTATATCAGCCATCGTTTACGGATTCATGCCAAAACCTGTATCTGTTGACCTGGCAAAAATATCTCGTGGATCACTCAAGGTAACGGTGGAAGAAGAAGGAAAGACAAGTGTGAAGGATCGGTTCGTTCTCTCTGCACCGGTGGCAGGATTCAAGAGACGTATCAAACTCAATGTGGGTGATCGTGTCCAAAAGGGACAGACCCTTGTCGAGCTTGAACCTCTGAAATCGAACCTCCTCGATCCTCGAAGCCGTGCAGCAGCAGAAGCGGCTGTTTTGTCCGCCGAAGCCTCCCTCAAAGTCGAAGAAGAGAGGGTAAGAGCAGCAACAGCGGATACAGAGTATGCGGGAAAGAACTTTGAGCGAATAAAGAAACTTTATGAGGGAGGCTATGTTGCAAAAGACGCCTTGGAGCAGGCAGAAGCTGGAGCCAAACGTACGGAAGCGAACCTTCTCTCGGCCAAGGCCGCGGTGAAGGTTGCAAGCTTTGAGCTTGGCAGGGCCCTTACTGCACTTCGACACTCTGCTGCAGAGGATACCAGAATTCAAGGCAAGATTGTAATGGTCCAGTCTCCTGTTAGCGGCAGCATCCTCAAGATCTATCGCGAGAGCGAGGGAGTAGTCCAATCTGGAGAACCATTGATCGATATCGGAGATCCCGAGAAAATGGAAGTTAAAGTCGAAGTCCTCTCAGCAGATGCAGTCAAGATCAGACCCGGAACACCTGTCCTTTTTGAGCGCTGGGGTGGAAATTCAATTCTTTCAGGAAAGGTTAGAGTGGTTGAGCCTGCCGGGTTCACAAAGATTTCGAGTTTAGGTGTAGAAGAACAACGGGTATTCGTCATTGCAGATATTATTTCATCCATCAAGGGCGAACATAGCTTAGGGGATGGATATCGTTTGGAGGCAAGCTTCATTATCTGGGAAGGGAAGGATGTATTGCAAGTTCCTGCCAGCGCCCTCTTTCGCAAACAGGATGGCTGGGCAGTGTTTGTGGTGAAAAACAATAGGGCATTCAAACGTGAGGTAAAGGTTGGCCAACGGACCGGGCTGGCAGCCGAAATTCTTTTTGGACTGGCTGAGGGTGAGGAAGTGATTTCCCATCCTGACAACTCAATTGAAGAGGGCACTCGCATCCGTCCACGGTAACAGGAAATATTTCTTGGCAATAAGGAAACCTCATCCCACCGATCACTTCCTATTTTACCTTTTCGCTCCTTTGGTTACCCTTTTATCGCCTGATGGGCTTTTTCGTCACCAGACTGTTTAGAAAGCAGGATTGGTACAGATAAGATGATCTCAGAATATCATGGGAAAGAAGAGAGACAGTATCCGGCTCATACCCGTGGAGGAGGCGGACTACTTCAAGGCCGAAGATAAATACACTCTGGTCATAACGAAAGAAGGGGAGTTCCTTATTAAAAAGAGCATTAAATAATTGGCCCAAGAACTCGATCCCGGTCAATTCTGGCAGATACATCGGGGAACCATCGTGAATGTTTCCAAAATAGACAAAGTGAGCCGTTCGCTAACAGGTCGGGGAATGTTGAAACTAAAAGAGAGGCCTGAGCTTCTCACCGTAAGCCGCAACTACCTTCCTCTCTTCAAACAAATGTAGCTTTCAATTCAGCAGACGTTTAAGGATGGGAATTTTTAAGAATGGGACCCCTTCCTCTTTGAGGATAACTTCCTCTTCTGTGGTGGCCGTTCCCTTAATATTCCTTTTTTCTGTCTCTCCGTAATGAATCTTGAGAGCTTCTTTGTAAAATTCAGCTCCTACATCATCAAAATGCTTATCCAAATACTCATGGACCAACTGAAGGGCTTGGTGAGGATCCATCTCCTCTTTCACTCTCTCTCCTCCCCTTTTGATCGCAAAAGGAGAGAAGGCCTTTTCTATTTGATGATCATCACAAATCGGACAGGTGATCAAGCCCGTAGATTTCTGTTCCTCGAAGGAAGAACTGTCCTTAAACCAGCACTCAAACTTATGACCGTTTGAGCAGAAAAGGTCGAAAGCAATCATCGGGTAGACAATAACATGCCACAACCCTTATAGCAAGAGAAAGGAGATCCCTGAAACGTATCAGCACCGGGGACATCAGCCCTTATATGTCCGAACCCGGCCCCAGAGGCTCTTCGTTCCCCAGATGCCCGAGCGCAAACACTCGATCTGAACAATCTGGCTGTGATCCACGAAGAGATTTACTTCCGGGCCATAATTCTTGATGTACCACGCAAAGACCTCGGGATCGGACGCTTCGAACATCACCTTGTCAAGACCCAGCGCATTGACGATCTTAGCGGGAACATCCGTACGCCAGACCTTTACATTTTCGGTGATCCCCTCTGACTCGATCATGATCATGTAGGCCCCTGCCTCAATAAAACGCTTTGCCTGTAAAATAGCCCATTCCGGGTCGCGTGTCCCTTCGGCCTCCAATTCTTCGGCCGTACTGGCGCCACCCGCCCCGAACTGGATCCCGACTTCGGGTTTGGGCTTCAGCTTGGCCTTCTGCACTTTTTCAACCAACCGTACCCAATCGTCGGTCGGAATCGTAATAAAGCCGCAAGAGATCTCGATGATATCAAACCCAAGCTCCTTGCATTCTCCGATATATCGATCCACCATCTCTGGACCTTGTGTCAACACGTATTCCATGAAACCGCCGGTATCCACCAAGACGTTGTATTCGTGACAGAGGTCGATCAGTTCCTTGAGAGCCTCTCGCGGCATCAAACTGAAGGAGCCTCCTGCAAATTTGAGGATGTCCACATAGGCCCCCATCGTCTCCAGGATGTCTTGCAAATACCGCTTACCCATCGGAGTGTAATAAGGGCCGCGGATCTCAGTCACCCCGGACGAACGCGGTTTTGCCGGACGGTCATTCACTTTTAGGAAAGCGAAAGCCCTATCTTTCGATTGAGTTTTGGGTTTTTCCATATTTAGATCCTCCTCTCTAAGAGACTCTTATGAAGCTCCCCGCCCACAGAGCGGTGCTTCCCGGCAAAGTGTTTTCTTTTACATTGTGCCCCTCGACCCCGCCTATCCCGCCTTGGCGGGACGGGGCACGTTCCGGTCAACCCCTCACATTTGCCAGCAATTTCGCCAGATCGGAGACTTGAATCGCTTCGATATTGGAGACCGCACTGATGATCTCCTGACACAGCGACCGTTCCGTATAGGACGCTGCCAGTTTCTCAAATTTCTGTACAGCGGTTTCCCAAGACATGGGGCGGGTGCGAAAACCCTCGTAGTCAGGTTTCTCTTTCACCATCTTTCGTCCGTCGCAAAGCGTAAGAGTGATGCGGCATGGCATCTCATCTGGAAATCTACGACTGTAGTCTGCAGACGGCTTGATGGTAATTTTTCTAAGAAGTGTTTGAACATCTTGACCTCGGATGCGATCTGGGCGATATTGCTCAGGCATCACCTGGCCATCGAGGATGGCAACCGCTACCAGGTAAAGCAGGCTGTGATCAGCCTCCTCTTTGGTCCGGACGATGGTTTTATCTCCTTCTTCACCACCGCCGATGATGTTGTAGGCTACATCGAAAATCTCAATCTCGACCGCCGCCACCTCTTCTCTGCTCAATTCATATTCCTTCTTAAGCTCCAAAATTCCTTCCAGAGCAGATTGGGAGTGAATCTCAGCATTGTATTTCTTAAGGATCGTCTGCGTCACTCTTTCGAGATCTTCTGCAGACCAGTCGATCTTGAACCTGCCGGCGATGGCATCCATAAAACCCTTGTTCCCTTCAAATACTTCCAGGGGACCGGTGATGCCCCGCATGGCCAGGAAAGCGGCATGTGTGCAGCTAAAAGCAGTATTGGGATAGGCGAAACCCTTCCAGTGAGATAGGGCTCCGGTTCTGGAAACCCGCAAGGCATTGAAGGCGGTTCCGCAAATAGCGATCGCATTGGCAGTCCGGATCTCATCCAAATCCAGCGCTTTGGACACGCCTGCGGCGACGGCATAGGAACCCTGCGTGGTGTGGTCAAAACCCCTGGCCCGGACGGGTGCCACGTCACTCAGACGGCACTGCACCTGGTAAGCGACAGCCAAAGCGGTTAGGAGCTTCCGACCGCTTTGCTTGGCATATTCGGAAGCGGCCAACACTGCCCCGAGGTTATCGCTGGGGTGGCAGGTCTCGCCTTTGGCCAAGTAGCTGTCATTGAAGTCCAGGTAGCGCACTAAGGCACTGTTATAAAGGGCTGCACGGTCGGGCGCCGTCTTTCCCCCGCCAATTAGAGTGCAGTGCTCTGCACCGTTGAATTCCTCGATCTGTTCCCTGAGCAAACGAATCGGTTCGCCGTTTAAAGCCGCCATCGCACAACCCAGGCCGTCTAATACACGGATTTTGAGCTGATGACGAGCAGCCTCTGAGAGGCTCTCATAGGAAGCCCGTACCACAAACGCGGCGAGTTCCTCGGCATGTGTCATATCAATCTTTCGTCCAAACTCAATTTGCCCTCCTTGCAGGAATTACTTACTATCATATCATAATATTTCTTCCATGACCCAAAATTCTATTATGCAGAAAACAACTTTATCACCCCCTCCCTCGCCCTCCCCCCTCGAGGGGGGGGTTGGGGGGGGGATTTTCATGGTTCGAGGGCGCCCTCTGGGCATTAGTCCCAAATTCTGATTTAGGAAACCCTGTTAGAAATTCCAGCGGGCATTAAACCCCGCCGGAATTATTTAGAATGTAACCCCGCTGCAGAGCAGCGGGGCATTATTTCTAACGGGGTAAATTGTCATTTTAAAGAGTGACTGGAAAAACCAAAATACACTCTTTCTGCTTCAAAAATACTGCGTTTAACCCATTTATTATCAGTTTCTTAAATTATAATTTGGATGAAAGGAATTAAGGTGAATTGCGAAAGTCGGCAAAATGAGATAACATTTTTGATAAAGATAGAAAGGAGGTTATCATGAGCAGAAAGATTCTTTACCGCAAATGGATTCCCCTACCTTTACTTTTGTTATTCCTTCTTCCTCTCTCCCATGTGGAAGCTGCGAAAAGAGCAGAGTTAATCGGCCAAGAGACACTCAATTTCACCCTTCCCTCCACATTAGATCGGGTGATCAATTACGCAGATGAGTATTATGGAAAACATCATCTGATTATCACTTTCTTTCCAGCCGCGTTTACCCCTACCTGAACGGGCGAGATGGAGGGTCATCAGAGGAATCTCTACCTCTATGACCGTTTCAACGCCCGGGTCCTGGGCGTCAGCGTAGATGATGTGACCATATTAAAATACTGGGCAAAAAGTTTGGATTTAACTTTTCCTCTTCTCTCGAATGTGAGCGGCTATCTGGGCGCATCTTTTGGTATCGAGCCTTCCCCTGAGATCAAAGGTTTCCCCGTCTTCTCAAGGCGAACGGTCATTATCGACAAGAAGGGCATCATTCGTTATGTGAGGGATGGGTCCCCTGACTATAGGGACATTCTCCTCTTCCTAAAAAAACTGAACCAGGAAGGAGGAACGCCATGAGAAGGAACGTATCGATGCTTCTATGTTTTGCATTGTTGGTCATGATGCTTTCTGGATGTGCCACCACGAAACCTTCCCCAAAACCCTATGAGGTGACGCCGAAGGGAACGGTCGTCTATGGAGGGGAATTCGAATTTGTACTTCCTCCTTCAGGATGGAATATTTTTTGGCCAGAAGGAGATGGATCAACCGAATTCGCTTTTGGGTTTATCAAGAGTGATCCTGGTGGATTTCCATCCCAATCGGTCTTTGCCTATGATGAGGAACCTTTTGGGACCTCTACAGACCTTGATGTACGGGAAAAGGAATTTCTTAAACGATTCCTCTGGAACGCCATTCTCACCTTTGAGACCCTAGAAAAGAAGAAGGTCCAGGTCCTTGGGGGAGAAGGGTTGGAAGTGCTGGTCGAAGGGAAGAACTTGATTAGCAAGGAGAAGGCTAAAGCTAAGATTATTTTTGGCAAACGGGGGGGCCGAGTCGTGGCCTTCTATATTACCCAATGGAGGCCTATGGATGGAACCTATGATCCTTCAGCCTTTGAGATCTTTGACAACTTTGTTGCGTCCTTTAAATTTTTGAAAAAGTCGTTTTACGAAACCTTGTAAAAGGGTTATTGAGTTAATAGGTTATTGAGTGATTCTGGAGAAGGGTGGGAGAGATTCTCTCACCCTTTTTATTTACAACAGTCAGGACGAGACAGAGAAGAAACCCTGTCAGGGAGACAATCAGGGTTAATTGAAAAGTGCCGGTTAAATCCTTTAAGTACCCGCCAGAGGTCGTCCCTATAAACTGTCCTGTGCCATGGATCAGGGTGACCAAACCATAAACAAAAGCCCTTTTTTCACTCACCTGATCTCCAATCGCCGCTGCAATGATGGTGACCGTCCCTAAAAAAGTCCCCCCAAAAAGAAAGGCAGAAAAACCCATGAAGAAGGGTTGATATAAGAGAAGAGGAAGGAGTATGGAAAGCGAGATGATTCCGTTGTTCCAGAGCAATGCCTTTCGTCTACCCAGACGGTCTGAAAGGAATCCCCAAATCAATCCACTCCCCGTACACATCCAGCCAAAAATGGCCCAAATATCCCCTGCCGTTTTCGTTGTAAGTCGAATCTCCTCTATCATATAAGCGACAAAATAAGTCGTATAGATGTTATAAGAGAATCCAAAGATGAAATAGATGATAAAGATTGCCTTCAGGGTGAGTTCATTACTCTTTCTTTTAGAGAGGTGGAAATTTTTGTCTCCATCATGACTGGGAGGAAGGAAGGTGATCTGACTCGGTTTCTCTCTCAATAATATCCATCCGATCACAGCAACTAAAAAGGTGATCAAGCCTAGAAGGAACCAGCACTGCCTCCATGCCTCTTTCCCCAAATTGAATAAAAGATAGGGAA